>Ga0315320_10000002_pt1 | contig 369620 bp, 307 predicted proteins | sample M140m21515metaG_FD_203458 | JGI IMG/M metagenome (GOLD analysis project Ga0315320, IMG submission 203458) | Ammonia-oxidizing marine archaeal communities from Monterey Bay, California, United States - M1 40m 21515 | ecosystem: Environmental > Aquatic > Marine > Coastal | place: USA... | reverse complement strand
TTGGATTAAATACAATTGGGAATATTTTCGCAGAATCACTTTTTGAAAAGAGTTTAAGCCTATTAACGCTTATTTTTACTTACCTAATTTGGGTCATACTTAAAAAGAAGAAGTAGAAAAAGAAAGGGTAAAAATAATAAGTATTAAAACAAATTAATTGAAAAGACCTTCATTATGAGGGTCTTTTTTTAAAAAAAATCGAACTTAATTTTCTTGAAATAATATTATCTATATCGTAGACTTTACAAAGGATACAGAGGGCTAAAAAAAAGACTCACCGATAAAAAATACCGATGAGTCGTCTTTAGTAGACAGAATCATCGAATTATCGGATCTAAAACTAGGGTTTATTGAGGTGTGCGATTATTTGGAAGAGAAGTAGTAACACGTTTAAGTTAGCTTTCAAGGTTTTTTAGGTATTGCAAAGGAGTCGTTCCTTCAATTAACTTGAACGCCTCGTAAAATGAAGATTTTGAATTAAATCCAGCTTTGTGAGCTAATCCCATAATTGTATATTTGGAGGCATCACCTGATTCGACTAACCGTTTGAATTTTTCAACACGAAATTTATTTATAAACTTATAAAAGTTAGTTTTACTATGGAAATTTATAAGTCTCGAAACCTCTTTTTCTTTAAGCTCAAGTTCATCGGATAATAATCTCAAGTTGATTTTTGGATTGATAAATAATTCTCTCTTCTCAATTTGCGCTTTAATGTCATTGAATTTTTGAATGTCTTCTTTTGATGTGTTTTGGATTTCCTCGGAGTCAGAATTTTGAATTGCATCATTTATATCTGCGAAAAGACGTCGTTTAAAAATTTCTGGTTGTGAAAAGCCATTTTGGGCAACCCAGAATATCATAAATATCCAAAGACCTAAAGCAAAGATATCAACTGAGTTTTCAAAGATTTGGAAAGCTGAAAGGTCAAACAAAAATGTAGAGATACTTAAAAAATGAATTAGGATGTTCAAAGCAAAAATGCTTTTTAACCATTTAAGTGTTCTATTTTCCAAATCTGAATAATAATGTGTTATTCCTTCGTTGTGCGCACTTAGCATTCTATACGCATAAATCAACAATAGTATTTCCATGAAATAAATGAACAACTCAAAGGTTGTTAACAAGCTTTCCTGAATGAAACTTTCATTTAAGTGAAGCAGAATATTATGAAAAACGCCTGGTATAAAAAGGAGATAATGCCAACGTTTAATTTCACGGTTAATTGTCGTCAGTAGATAGATGAATAACAGGGGAAGAGAGAATAGGAATGGTTCCACAATGAATAAGGAAAAACCGAATTCTTCTTCGAAACGCATTTCGTCCAGAATGTCATTCAAGAATTGGATGGCGATACTCCATAGGAACAAACTGAGAAAGATATTTGCCCTTTTGTTCTTTGATCTTACTGTGAAAAACAATAGTCCAATTATTGTTGATATCGAGAATATGAATATGTAGAGAAGAAGCCAAATAAATTCCTTTACTTCCATAGCCGTGTTTTAATGGTGATTATTTAAGTTTTTAATAAATTTCATGTCTAATGTATGACTAATTACTGATTGATTAATTGATGTATTTCAGACAAGGTCGAAGGTGTAGCATTCAAATGAACGGTAAAGCCCTCCAATTATCTCCATCTTAAGCTCTTGGATTAACCATAGATGTTGGATTTAATACAATGTCTCTTTTTTAAAATTATTCAAAAAAAACAAGAATGAATAAGCCCTAAAAAGCCGTATTGAATATTCATTTATGAGTTTGCTTGCGCGCAAACGGACACATTTAAACCGAGACTCTCGCACTACCTTCAATTTATTGACGTTAATTCGTGAATATTAATAATTAAATTTTTCAAGTTATGAGTTTTAAAAAAATAGCGCTTTTTAGTTTATCAGGACTATTGATAATTTCTGTTTCATGCAGAAAAAAAGGTTGTACTGACCCATCTGCAACCAATTATAATCCTGAAGCAAAAAAGGATGATGGTACTTGCAACTATTATGATACTATAGAAGTGAACAAAGCAAAATTTATAGGTTCATGGAACATTAACGAAATCGTAGATATGGATTGTAATGATACTACTGATAATGAAACAATAACATTTGGTTGCGAAACTGAGAATGGATTAGAAACTTGTTTAATAGCAACAATTACTTTTGCTAATGATAGCACATATTCTCAACTGTTTACACAAACAGAAAATGGAACTGTTTTAAACACTGAAGAAGGATCCGGCACATGGGTAATTAGTAATGGCACCCAAATTACACTTTGTCAAGATGGTGAGTGTATTATTTATAATTACATAGTCACTGATACAAGTTTTACATTTACAGGTTTAGATCCAGAATTTGGTTGTACGAGTACAATTACTGCAATCAAACTATAGTATTAATTAGTCTTAAACAAACTATGGAAGTATAATACTTTCATAGTTTGCTTTTAATATAAATGATTGTAAATAACTATTGAAATCTCAAAAAAAAACACTTCATACTAGTGTTACCTTATTTAATTTATTCATCATATTAAGAAATTGATAACAGAAAATTGTACCCTATGTTTTCTAAAAAGAATCAACTAACAAATATAACCAGGCTAAGCCTCATTACCTTTTTAATTTTATCTTCGATAATTTCATTCAATTCGTGTGAAAAACATACTCATGATATCACGACCACTTTTGAACCAGCAACATCAAGAACAGCCTTGGACCATGCATACGCTTGTGAAGAAATTCTCGGCCCTCTTCCCAAATTTAGTTGTTCAGACGCAATTGAAGTTCCATCTACACAAAATGGTGTTCCAGTTACTTTTCCATCTGGAGAAGAAGGCAGTGGAAGTACAAATCCAAATGACTGCGACCATCCATGGGCATTTGGAATGGCTTGCCAAACAGGAAATAAAGTAGGAAGATATCAGGGATTAAATATCGATGGTACTGAAAATCCAGATGTGGTTTTTATAACATTTTGTAGAGACGGAGGACTTGGGGTAATCGGCTATAAATACTCCACAGGGGAGACCTGTTTTTTTTCCATTCAAGATAATGCTAACCCTAATAACCCTCCTAAACCTGGTGATTCCGAATATAATGATGCATGGATGAATCCTAGCATTGTGGCCGCTGACAAATGCGTTAACTGCCATATGGCGAGCCCATTTATTCATTCTCCTGCGGTTGATCAATTAAAAAATCCACAAGATACATCAGAACTTTTGGTTCCATTTACAGGAAATGCACCATACATTGTCATTGGTGCTGAATTTCAACAACCATATACTACCAACATTCAAAATTCATGTACCTCTTGTCATAGACCTCAATGCACTCAACATTTTGAAAATTATCCTTTAGATGAATTAGTAATGCCACCACCGTTTGAAAATGCCACTGAATTTGATCATAGTACAATTTCCAATGCAGATAGACAAGCGATAAGAAATTGGTGTAATACTTTGAATCTTTAATAAATTAACAATTTACGCAGAATAGAAACGAATGAAGTTATCTAAACTAATTTTTGGGTTGATTATAATCTTAATAATCATAAGCTGCAACAAGGCCTATATACCTGAAGACATTATGACTGATCCTGCATCTAGTGATACAATAACTTATGACAGTCATATTAATAATATTATTTCTTCTAATTGTATAGGATGTCATTCAGGATCTAATCCACAAGGAAATTTACTTTTGGGAAATTATACTCAAGTGCGTAATGCCACAGAAAATGGAACATTGATTAATAGGATTAATAATCAGGCGAACCCTATGCCGTCTAATGGATTAATGAGTCAGTCGCTACGGCTGCAGTTCGATTTATGGGTGAACAATGATTATCTAGAAAATTAAATCATAATGAAATTCATTCTTACATTATTTTTTGGTCAAATCTTGATATTTTGTTGCAACGCACAACATGACGATTCACTTTTTGATTTTACAGATACTTATCTGAATGAATACAAAATTGATTCGGAGAGATTTTCATCTCTTCAAATTTGTAATCTACAATCTACACTACTTGTTCCTAAAGGAGAATTTCATTTTAATGTTGCACACAGATTCGGTTACTTGAATGGTGGAATCAAATATTTTTTTGGTATTGATCAAGCAAATGCCAAAATTCAATTCTTCTATGGGCTATCAGATAGAATACAATTAAGTTTAAGTAGAGATAGCTATGATAAAACCTACTCGGGCACATCAAAAATATTTTTGAAAAAATTATCAAAAAAAATAAGATTGAAAACAGCATTACATTTTAGTGCAGATGTCAATACTCTATTAAGTAAAAATCAATACCCTGGACTACGTTTTTTTGATCGTTTTGCTTATTCTAGTCAACTCATTCTATCCAAAACATTTTTTGAAAAAATTAGCGTTGTATTGTCACCAATTTATGTTCGACAAAATTTAATAAATATTAATTATACAAGCACTCCAATAAGTCCTGAAGGTGGTGGATTACCCTTTAATCAATACCTTATTTCCGTTGGGAGTAAATGCCAAATTAGTAATAAGATATTTTTGACTTTTGACTACGCATATAACTTTGTGAAAAACAAAAATTCTCTTTACAGAAATCCACTATCTTTAGGTATGGACATCGAAACGTTTGGACACATTTTTAAATTGATGTTTACGAATGCAAGGGCAATGAATGATGCCACAATGCTAACGGAGACTCTAGGTGATTGGACAAAAGGTGATGTCTCATTTGGGTTTAGTGTGGTAAGAAGATTTTAGAAATATCCCTAAAATGAAAAATTTAGAGAAAGACTCTCATAACGAGGGTCTTTTTTTGTTTAATATCGAACTTAATTTTCTTGAAAATAAATCCCCCTAAAACGTAGTCTTGACAAAGGATACAGAGGGTCAAAAAAAAGACTCACCGATAAAAAATACCGATGAGTCGTCTTTAGTAGCGGGGACAGGACTCGAACCTGTGACCTTCGGGTTATGAGCCCGACGAGCTCCCAACTGCTCCACCCCGCAATATATCTTTTGGGTTATTTGTTCTGTTTTGGGACACCAAAGATAACTCAAACCTTTAATCCCACCAAACAAAACTTGAATTAACTTACAGATTGTCCGTGAAGAAATTCTTTTTCAGTTTCTAGGAAGCTTAAGACACCCTCTTCATTTTCTGCCATAAGAATCATTCCTTGGGATTCTACACCACGTATCTTTCTAGGGGCTAGGTTCAATAAGACCAGTACAGTTTTACCAACCACTTCCTCAGGAGCATAGTGCTGCGCGATTCCCGAAACCACTGTTCGCGTATCTATACCCGTATCAACGGTCAACTGGAGTAATTTATCAGCTTTCTTTACCTTTTCAGCGGTAAGTATTTTACCCATTCTAAGATCCATTTTTTGAAATGTTTCAAAATCGATTGTTTCTTTCATTGGAGGGAATTTAGAAGTTTGTTTTGATTTTTCGCTGAGTTTTTGAACCTCAAGCTCAACGAATTCATCATCTATTTTTTTAAATAATATTTCTGCCTGATTAATTTTTGTTCCTGCGACTAGTTTTGAAGTAAGCAAATCGCTCCACTTTTTAGCGTCTATATTAAGAAATCCTTGTAACCTTTGTGCAGTATTTGGCAAAAATGGCATTGCCGCTATAGATAAACAACTTGTGATTTCCAACGCGACACTCATAATGGTTTCAACGCGTCCTGCATCAATCTTAATAAGCTTCCAAGGCTCATTGTCTGCTAGATATTTATTTCCCGAACGGGCAATACGCATCATTTCACCTTGCGCCTCGCGTAGTTTATATTTGAGAATCAAATCATTGATGCGCGAGCAGGCATTACTCACCTCATCAAGGACATCTTGGTCTTGTTTGGTGAGTTGTCCTTGTTCAGGCACTAACCCATCATAATATTTATTGGTTAATACCACCGTTCTATTCACAAAGTTGCCGAAAACATCTGCCAACTCCGAGTTAATTCGAGATTGATAATCCTTCCATGTGAATTCTGCATCTTTACTCTCAGGAGCAATAGAAGTTAGGACATACCTAAGTTCATCCATCTTATCAGGGTAGTCAGCTATGTATTCGTGCAGCCATACCGCCCAATTGCGTGAGGTTGAAAACTTATCTCCTTCCAGATTCAAGAATTCAGAAGCAGGCACATTATCTGGAAGTATGAAATCTCCGTGATCCTTAAGGATTATCGGAAAGATTATCGCATGAAAGACGATGTTATCCTTTCCAATGAAATGGACAAGCTTTCTATCACCTGCATTCTTTTTTAACCAATAATCTTCCCAGTTTTTATTGTTCTCTGAGGCCCATTTTTTTGTAGCTGAAATGTAACCAATTGGTGCATCCAACCAAACATAAAGTACCTTTCCTTTGCCTTCTGGTAATGGAACTTTAACGCCCCAATCTAAATCCCGAGTCATCGCCCTAGGCTTCAATCCTCCATCAATCCATGACATACACTGACCAGTAACTTGGTTACGCCATGCCTTCGGGTCATGTTGTTGCTCCCCATCTAGAATTCCTTTCGTGATCCAATCTTTCAACCATTTTTCGTGCTGATCCATAGGTAAGAACCAATGGGATGTTTTTCTGATCACTGGAAGTTTACCACTTAAAGTAGAAACCGGATCAATTAAATCCGTTGGACTTAAATCACTACCGCATTTTTCGCATTGGTCTCCATAGGCGTCTTTACTTTGACACTTTGGACATGTACCTGTTATATACCTATCGGCTAAAAATTGATTATAATCCTCGTCGTAATATTGTTCAGAGGATTTCTGAATAAACTTATTTTTAGCGTTTAATGTTTTAAAAAAATCCGAAGATGTTTCGTGATGAATTTGGCTCGAGGTTCGGTCGTAAACATCAAACTCAATTCCAAAATCAGAGAAAGCCTGACCAATCAAATTGTGATACTTATCTACAATTTCCCGTGGGCTTACCCCTTCTTTTTTTGCACGCAATGTAATCGCTGCGCCATGCTCATCGCTGCCGCAAACAAAAAGCACGTCTGCATCATTCATTCTTTGAAATCGTACAAATGTATCTGCTGGTAAATAAACGCCTGCTACGTGGCCTAGATGAAGTGGCCCGTTCGCATAGGGCAAAGCTGCTGTTACGGTGTATTTTTTAGTCATATCGGAGGTCAAAGATAAGGAAGAATTCCTTGACTTTACAGCAAAAAAAAAGGGCCGATATAATCGGCCCTTCTCAATCAAATTATTGATTTATTTTTTAACAACTGAAAAAGTTGATGTGCTTCCATTTTCAAGTGTAACGTTAAACATGTAAACACCTGTATCTAAAGAAGAAATATCAATTGACAACTTACCATTAACAAGTACTACAGCACTTGAGAAAGGAACACGTCCTGAGATATCTGAAACTAATAATGTCGCAGTTCCTTCAGCATCAATATCGATAGTCACTTGATCATTCGCTGGATTCGGATAAGCAGAACCTGAAATCTCAGTAGCCTCCTCGATTCCTGCATTTTCCTCAATTTTCAATCCTAAGGCAAGCGCACTAACACCGGTCCAACCTGAATACCAATCTGTTCCGTCAATATTTAGAGGAGAAATTGGTTGTGCATATATTGAATAATTTGCATCGTAGTAAAGGGAATTGTCATAACCAAAAGAAATATTTGGGTTGTATGTCGTTAAACAAGCTAAATATCTTTGGTTATCTGCTAAGATGACTCCCGCATCAAGAGGTGCATAAACAACCTGACCATTTTCATCATTTGAAGCTGGATAGTATAAACCCCCGCCTACTTGATTCAAATCGTCAAAAGTTATCGCTGCCCATCCTGCAGTAACGTCTACCCATGCATCATTCCATTCAAAAATGTCAATAACGATTTCTTCGTCTTGAAGCAATGTGTCGCTAGCTTGTGCAGCAAAATACACACCTGTAACTCCTGATGTCGCACTAGGATAAACATCTTGTAGCATCATACAAGTTTGGTAACTTGAAGTCGCATTACTTGGGAACGTATTTACTTTTAGAGAACCGTTCTCTTGACCCGCTAAAGAAAGCATCGATGTTACACTGAAATTTCTTACAAAAACGTTATCGAAATCAGACTCATCTGTTTGGCCATCAATTGAAATGGTATAAGTAAGGGTGTAATCTCCTTCATCCCAAGTGCCTGGTTCAACTAACGGGAATTCAGAAGGATTACCATTAAATATTGGTAAAGTATCCCCAGAAACAACTAGAGAGCTTACCGTTTCATTGTAAATGTTTCCACCTGGACCGTCGATTGTTGCATTAACATTGATTGTATTATCCGCAGAACCAAAGTTATATGCCTCTATACCTACTTGAAAAGAATAATTATTATTCGCCATATCCACAGGGATTGAACCGTAACGTGGAGACATTGCAGCAGCCTGAACCGAACCTGCATCATTTGCGAAAAGGTTTTGTTTGTTACCCATAAACACAACGACTTCTCCGTTTAACATCTCATCCGTAAGTGTTGCACCATCAACACTAGACAACATCACTGTTGGAATCGTAACGTTTAGGCCTTCAGCACCTCCACCCATTCCAACGACTTCATTAATACGGTTTAAGATAATTACACCAACAGCACCAGCATTTTCTGCTTGCAATGCTTTGTAACCAAACTCACAAGTATTTCTGTAAATTATGGCAATTTTACCTGTCATGTCATTAATCAAAGGACCATTACAAGCTTCCGCAGACAATGGATTACCCTGAGGATTCTCACCTACTGTACCATCATCAGCCAACATAATTGGAGCCTCCACAAAAGTATTCGGAATTAAAAAATCTGGAGTAGACCAGTCGCCACCAGCAGGATCAGCCCATTCGAAGGCAAAGTTGTTAGCAATTGCAGAAGGAGATACTCCTCTAACAACTACTTGCGATATTGCCGCAAAAGCGAATACAATACCGATTAAAGATAGTATAAGTTTTTTCATAAAAAATAGATTTAGTTCTTACAAATTTAACACAAAAATTCAGAGAATTAAAACTCCCTGAATTTCCTTGAATCTATAATCTGTATGTCAACACTAAGTTTAAAGCGCAGCCGCGTATTTTTGTGCTACAATAGACCAATCTACAACTTCAAAAAACGCCTGAATATAGTCAGGACGTCTATTTTGATAATTTAAATAATAAGCATGCTCCCAAACATCCAAACCTAAAATCGGGATGCCTGAACATCCAATACCCATCAAAGGATTATCCTGATTGGGCGTTGAACAAACCTCTAATGTTCCATCTTTAACACAAAGCCATGCCCAACCCGAACCGAACCTAGTAGCAGCAGCTTTAGCAAAAGCGTCCTTAAAAGCATCAAAAGAAGCAAATGCACTGTCAACAGCATCTGCTAAAGCGCCTGAAGGATTGCCTCCTCCATCAGGTGACATTACTTCCCAGAACAAGGTATGATTAAAGAAACCACCACCATTATTTCTCACAGCTGGAATATCTGCACATGTATTCAAGATTTCATGTATAGACTTTCCTTCTAGATCTGAACCTGCAATAGCAGCATTTAGATTATTTGTGTATCCCTGGTGATGCTTAGAGTGATGGATCTCCATTGTTCTTGCATCAATGTGCGGCTCAAGTGCGTTGTACGCATAACTCAATTTTGGTAATTCAAATGACATCTTTTTAATTTTAAGTTTTTAATCAATTCAAAAATATACAATTCGAGACAAAATAAATTTGATAGTTACTTTTTTTTTGCTTTGAATTCTATTATGTCTCGAACATCGAATCTTTCGTTTTGTTTATACGTATATTTGATCTATGATATCTGATTCACCGCAAAGACCAATATCAGATTGGCTTCCGTTATCAAAAAAAGAGGCTTTAAAAAGAGGCTGGGAAGATTTTGATGTAATATTAATTTCAGGAGATGCCTACGTAGATCACCCCGCATTTGGAACGGCAGTAATTGGACGAATTATAGAGGATGAAGGTCTTAAAGTAGGTATTGTTGCTCAACCTAATTGGCAAGACGACCTTCGCGATTTTAAAAAATTAGGTAAACCAAAGCTTTTTTTCGGAATTACAGCAGGTTGCATGGATTCTATGGTGAATCATTACACCGCTAACAAAAGGCTTCGGTCTACAGACGCATATACCGCTGGGGGGAAGGCAGGTTTTAGACCCGATTATGCAACCACAGTCTATTCCAAGATTTTAAAAGATATTTTCCCAGATGTCCCAGTGCTTATTGGTGGAATCGAAGCCTCGTTGAGGCGCGTTACACATTACGATTATTGGAAGGATGAGCTTATGCCAAGTATTCTGTTCGATTCTCGAGCGGATGCTTTGGTTTACGGAATGGGTGATCAACCACTTCGCGATGCTCTTAGACTTCTTAAAAAAGGGGTTCCATTTCAACATCTCAAAACAATAAAACAGTTTGCCTTTCTTCAAGAGAAATCAAATGAATTACCGAAAGTCAAAAACTGGAATACAATTGCTCTTGCTAGCCATGAGGAATGTCTAAATGATAAACTAAAATATGCAGCCAATTTCAAAGTAGTTGAAGTTGAATCTAACAAATGGCAAGCAAATAGAATAACACAGGACATAGGTGACCAGGTTCTTGTAATTAACCCTCCTTACAAAACGATGGTAGAGAAAGAAATAGATGCTTCTTTTGACCTGCCTTACACGCGTGAACCACATCCGAAATACAAGAAACGCGGAAATATCCCTGCGTATGACATGATTAAATTCTCTGTAAACATGCACAGAGGGTGTTTTGGAGGCTGCAGTTTTTGTACGATTTCAGCGCATCAAGGTAAATTTATTGCTTCAAGAAGTGAAAAATCGATTCTCTCAGAAGTGGATAAAGTTACCGCTCACCCTGACTTCAAAGGATATATTTCTGATTTAGGCGGTCCTTCGGCAAACATGTATAAAATGAAAGGTAAAGATGAAGCGATTTGTGAACGCTGTGTTTCGCCAAGCTGCATTCACCCTGTTATTTGCAACAACCTTGATACATCGCACAAACCGATGACCGAACTTTACCGTAAAGTTGATGCGCTACCTGCAGTAAAAAAAGCATTCGTTGGATCGGGTATCCGTTATGATCTTTTGGTAGATGATTTCAATAAAAACAATGAAGATGGCAATCACGATGAATACATTGAACAAGTTATAACGAGACATGTCAGTGGTAGATTGAAAGTTGCACCAGAACATACATCGGATAAAACGCTTAAAGTCATGCGTAAGCCTTCCTTTAAATATTTTCATAAATTCAAGGAAAAGTACGACAAGATTTCAGCTGAAAAAGGCATCAACCAGCAACTTGTACCCTATTTCATATCTTCACACCCTGGGTGCGATGAGGTTGACATGGCCAACTTGGCTGCGGAAACAAAAGATATGGGATTTCAACTTGAACAGGTTCAAGACTTCACACCAACACCAATGACCGTTGCAACAGTCATTTATTATGCCGGTGTTCATCCTTACACCCTTAAACCTGTAGAGACGGTTAAGACGAAACAAGAAAAACAAGACCAAAACAAATTTTTCTTTTGGTATAAAAGGGAGAATAGAACATGGATAAAGAACAAGTTATCAAAGGCGAATCGCCCCGATCTATTGGAAAAACTTATTGAACCTGAAGCCAAAAAAGAAATGCCACAATGGCTCGAGAAAAGAAGAAATAAAAAACGCTAATTCGATTTAGTTGGCTTCAATATAATCCAAAGCACAACTGCCAAAAGTATTATTATTCCAAACAAATACGTCGCTTCGCCCTTTTTGACGAAATACAAAGGTCGGGAATGACCCCTTTGTTATTTTTTTTAAATCAGAGTTGTGACGAACAAATGCGGATTTGATCTTCGATTTTTTTAATAATGCCGCAACATGGCCACCATTATTACTTGAAGAAAGTATCTTGTAAATTACATCTAAATCTGGATTTCTCTTTTTAAGCTGTACAATCGCATCTATTGACTCCACACAGTAAGGACAATTGGGTAATGTAATCACTTCAAAAGTTGAGGTGGTTACTGCTTCGCATTGTTCCAAGAGCACGATTCTCGGATTATTTCCCACATCTGATTCGTATATGGGGTAGAATACAAAGTAAATTACAGCAGGAAGTAAACCCAAAAGGAAGGTTAAAGACAATCTTAAAACAGTACTTGAAATTTTACTACTTAATAAGTATACAACAATAAAACCAGAAAAAATTAGAACTACGAAGGGATAAAAGACCGAGAACTGCCATGAGGCTCCCAAAGACCAAAACAGCGCTTCAAATGAATTCATTTATAATATTTTGGCCAAATATAATCAAACTCGAACAGTAGACATTCCGCCGTCAACACCTATAGTTTGACCCGTGACCCATTCGTTTTCAAGACAAAATATTGCGGCTTGAGCTATATCCTCAGGGCTTCCAATTTTCTTGAGTGGATGACGATTTGCAGCATTTTCTCTTTTTTGATCTGTACTGAGTAGCATTTCCGCAAGTGAGGTATCGGTAAGTGACGGATTTACAGTATTGACTCGAATGTGTGGCGCCCATTCCGCTGCTAAACTGCGAGAAAGAGACTCGAGGCCACCTTTTGCTGCAGCAATAGAGGCATGAAAAGGCATTCCTTGTTGGCTAGCAACAGTTCCAAATAGTACAACCGAGCCTTGGTTTTTCTTAAGCATTCTGAAGTAAAATTGTAAGACACGAACAGCACCGAGTACATTTTTTTGATAATCTGCTAAAAAATCATCGGGTGACAGTCTGTGAAAAGGCTTCAGGGTAATAGATCCAGGACAGTAAACCAAACCTGTCAAACCTTCAATTTCTGGAAGTTCATCAGTCAACACATCTAAAGCGTAGTGGTTAGAAAGGGGAGACTCCCCTCTTGAAATGGTGTGACATTCATGTTTAATCAAATGTTGGACAATGGACAATCCTATGCCTTTGGTTCCTCCGATTACTAAAGTTTTCTTTTCCATGAAAACAAAACAAGTTCGTTATTGAAATGTTTAATAATTAGGTTTCGAATCAATTTTGTTGCAGTCACGAAAATGTCGTATTTTTGCACTTAGAATTGAGGTTATTTAAAATAAATCTAAATAAAGGTTAAGTATGATTACTGTTACAGCGTCGGCAAAAAAACAAGCAATTCGCCTCATGGAAGATGATGGCAAAAAGGGTTTTTTTATTCGTGTTGGAGTTGAAGGTGGCGGATGCTCGGGTTTGATGTATCAATTAACATTTGATAACGAGCGTAAAGAAGGAGACTCAAGTTTTGAAGATAATGGCATCGAAGTCGTAGTAGATACAAAGAGCTATCTGTATTTGTTAGGTACTACACTTGATTTTTCAGGAGGCTTAAATGGCAAGGGATTTGTTTTTAAAAATCCGAATGCCGATAGAACCTGTGGGTGTGGAGAGTCATTTTCAGTTTAATATAATAATCAAGCAATTATGGGACAGTATACGGAAAATGAATTAGCCAAAGACCTTGAAAATCAGGACTATAAATTTGGTTTTGTCACAGATGTCGAAACTGAAAAAATTCCAGTTGGACTGAATGAAGATATCATTCGTTTAATTTCCTCAAAAAAAGAAGAACCAAAATGGTTGTTGGACTATAGAATAAATGCTTTTCGTACATGGCTTACGATGACCGAGCCTGAATGGGCACATGTCCGCTATCAAAAACCAGATTTCCAGAATATAACCTATTACGCAGCTCCCAAACAAACGAAAAAGTATGAATCATGGGACGATGTGGATCCTGAGATGAAAGAGACCATGGGGAAACTCGGGATTTCTATGGAGGAACAAAAACGACTCACAGGTGTTGCTGTTGACTTCGTAATGGATTCAGTTTCAGTGGCTACTTCCTTTAAATCTAAGCTTAAAGAATTGGGCATAATTTTTTGTTCATTTTCAGAGGCCGTGCAAGAATATCCTGAACTCGTGCGTGAGCACATGGGAACAATCATACCGCATACTGATAATTTTTATGCAGCACTGAATGCAGCCGTATTTACCGATGGTTCTTTCTGCTACATTCCAAAAGGTGTGCGATGTCCAATGGAACTCTCTACCTATTTTAGAATCAACGCAGGGGGAACAGGTCAATTTGAAAGAACCCTAGTTATTGCCGATGAAGGTGCTTATGTTTCTTATTTGGAAGGTTGCACAGCGCCCCAAAGAGATGAGAATCAACTCCATGCAGCAGTTGTAGAACTAAAAGCGTTGAAAGATGCTGAAATAAAATACTCAACCGTTCAAAATTGGTACCCTGGAGATAAGAATGGTATTGGTGGTGTATTCAATTTTGTGACGAAACGCGGACTCTGCGAAACGAATGCTAAAATTTCATGGACACAAGTTGAAACAGGTTCGGCAGTAACATGGAAATATCCTTCATGTATTTTGAAGGGAGACCACGCTGTAGGTGAATTTTACTCTGTTGCGGTTACCAATAATTACCAACAAGCGGATACGGGGACAAAAATGATTCACCTTGGGAAAAACACAAAAAGCACTATCATTTCTAAGGGTATTTCTGCAGGTGATTCTCAAAACTCCTACAGAGGATTAGTTCAGATTCATAAAAACGCACATAAATCAAGAAACTTTTCACAATGTGACTCTCTTTTGATGACCGATCATTGTGGCGCTCATACCTTCCCATACATCGAATGTAAAAACCCGACAGCACAAATTGAGCACGAGGCAACAACATCGAAAATAGGAGAAGACCAACTATTTTATTGCAAACAGAGAGGGATATCAGAAGAAAAAGCAATCAGCCTCATAGTAAATGGCTATTGTAAAGAGGTGCTAAACCAGCTTCCTATGGAATTCGCAGTAGAAGCTCAAAAATTACTCGCCATAAGCCTAGAAGGCTCTGTAGGCTAAAAAAAGATATGATTGAAATAAAAAACTTACACGCTAACATAGAGGGCAAAGAAATTTTAAAAGGCCTTACGCTGACCGTCAAGGCCGGCGAAGTACATGCCATAATGGGACCAAATGGTGCAGGTAAAAGCACACTCGCAAGTATACTAGCTGGTCGAGAGGAATATGAAATCACCTCAGGAGAGGTTACTTTTGAGGGGGCAGATCTTCTTGAATTATCAACAGAAGAAAGAGCACATTTAGGGCTGTTTTTAGCCTTTCAATATCCTGTTGAGATTCCTGGAGTTTCGAATGTTAACTTTCTTCGAACCGCTATAAACGAAATTAGAGAAGCCAAAGGTGAGGATTCAATTTCAGCGAAAGAATTCATGACCATGGTTCGAGAGAAATCTAAAATCGTTGAATTAGACAGTAAACTTGCATCAAGATCTGTAAACGAGGGATTTTCTGGCGGTGAAAAAAAGAGAAATGAGATATTTCAGATGGCGATGCTGAATCCAAAATTAGCGGTTCTTGATGAAACTGATTCAGGATTAGATATCGATGCACTTCGCATCGTGGCTAAGGGTGTGAACACCTTGAAATCTGCTGACAATGCTTCAATCGTTATTACACATTATCAAAGACTACTTGACTACATCGTTCCAGACTTTGTTCATGTCCTTCATGACGGAAAAATTGTGAAAACAGGAAAAAAAGAACTTGCGCTCGAGCTTGAGGAAAAAGGATACGATTGGATCAAGGAGGAAACACAAGTAGGATAAATAATGGAAGACTTTCTTACACAAACAAAATTTGATCGCCTTAGAACGCAACTAAACGAAACAGCGCTTCCGTTAACAGAGGTAGCAAAACAAAGAGCCCAGTCGCTCCTTGAGATTTCAGATTTCCCTACCAGAAAAAATGAAGCATGGAAATATACGAATGTTAATGGCCTGAATAAACTTCTACTCAATGCTTCAGCCTCAAAATCAAACAATAAACCGGCAAATACCATATCAAATAATGGCCGTAAGGTTCATATCATAAACGGTCATATCGCTGAAGGTCAGACAGATACTCCTGGTATCAGAACTTCATGGGATAGTTTACCAGAGCGTTATACAGAGAGCCCGTTTGATGCCCTCAACTTGCTCTATTGTTCATGCGCAGTTGAACTTACTTTTGATGATTCAGAGAATAAGTCAATAGAATTGGTGTTCGATAACAATCATAATACCGCAATTTTCCCAAGGCTTTTTATCAACTGCAAAAAAGGGGCGAAAGGGACAGTTATTTTGAACTTTCAAGGCGCTGAAAATAAAGCAAGTTTCATCAATGCATCCACCTATATTGATGTTGGAGAAAATGCAAACCTAAGTATCCATAAAATTCAAAAGAATGGTAACGAAACGTTCGATTTACAACGAGAATATGTCAATCAGGCAGCAAATAGCTCTTTTACAATGAATACCTTTCCTTTGTCAGGTAGGTTGACTCGAAATGATTTATTGATCAATGTGAATGGTAGCAATTGCGAAACATTTATGAATGGAGCCTATACTTTAAAAGGTAAGTCACATTGTGACAATCACACGACTGTGGATCACAAAGTTGCAAATTGTTACTCAAAAGAACTATACAAAGGTGTGATTGACGATCGCGCAACGAACGTATTCAATGGAAAAGTATTTGTTCGCAAAGACGCACAGAAAATCAATGCCTTTCAGTCAAATGCAAATATTTTATTAAGTGACACTGGTACGGTAAACTCAAAGCCTGAACTAGAAATCTATGCGGACGATGTAAAGTGTTCTCATGGCTCAACTACGGGGCAATTGGATGAAGAAGCTGTCTTCTATTTACGATCGCGAGGGCTTTCTGAAAAATCTGCAAAAGAATTACTTGTAAAAGCTTTCTTAGGAGAGGTTCTCGAAGCGGTTGAAAACGCAGAAGTTCGCTCTTATATTGGAACACAGATTGAACTCCATTTTTCAAAGTAACATTTCTATTTTTTAATGCAGTGCATCCTCCTTTGGGTCCTCAAAAGTATTGAGATTCGCGCTATTAAGAGCAACCAAACTAAAATCAACAAATTATTCTCGTTTACATCGAAAATCCCTATGTTGGTTCGAAAGTCAAAAGAATGTTTCAAAATACTTACTTCCTATCTAGCTGAGCTAAAAACGCTGCTGCATTTTCTAGGTGTAGCGTTCTCTTCTCATCAGACATTCGGTTAAAAGAATGAACCATCATTGACATTCTAGGATTTTTAAGAAAAAAATCTTGGTTGACAGATATAAAACGCCAAAACAAACCATCCCAAATAGCAGACCAGGGTCCTTGACCGTAGTTACTCATTTTCTTGATGTAGTTAGAACCACCAATGTAGGGCTTGGTCGCAAAAGTTCCCCCGTCAGCAAACTGACTCATTCCATAAACATTAGGAACCATGACCCAGTCATAGGCATCAATGAACAATTCCATGAACCAACGGTAGACCTCATCTGAATGAAATTCACAGAGCAGCATGAAATTACCAAGCACCATCAATCGCTCTATGTGGTGACAATAGCCGGTAGCTAAAACTTTTTTAATCGTATCGTCTATCGGCTCAATTCCAGTCGTGCCATCGTAAAAGCTTTTCGGGATTTTCCGTTCAAAACCCCAAAAATTCTGCGTTCGGGAATAGTTTCCTTTACAGATATACATCCCACGAATGAACTCTCTCCATCCCATAATTTGCCGAATGAACCCCTCCAATGAATTTAATGGTATATCATTCTTATTCGCAAAGAGCAAACTTTGATTGATCACGTCTCGTGGCGAAAGCAAACCTGAATTCATTAGTGGCGAAAGCAAGCTATGATTTAAAAATATTTCCTCTTTGACGATAGCATCTTCATAAATCCCAAACTCTTCAAAACGCTCCTTTAAAAAACGTGCCAACCATAGGTTTGTTTCCTCAAAGGTGATTGGGTAAATGCGTTTAGCCTCAAGGGCACCGGGGTAGTCCTTGAAGTGGGCTCCTACATATTGTATGGCCTCTTCCCAATAAAAACTTGATTTAGGGAATTGAATTTCAGGAGGCTGCTGACCTTTTGGGTATTTTTTTCTATTGTCAACATCATAGGTCCATTTCCCTCCTCTTGGGCTGCCATCTTTATCCATTAAAACGTTATGCTTTACACGTTGCTGCTTGTAAAAAGTGGTTTGAAAAAAAGACTTCTTATCCGCTCTAAAAAAGGTACTCAAATCCTCATTTGAATTTATGAAATAAGGCGTCTCAAGTATGTTGAAATGTATACGACCTGAAAATGATTTTATCCTTTTTAATAACCAATTGTCAACTGGATCATAGAAGTTTATCTGGGTAATACCAGACGCTAATAATTCCTCTAAAAGAATCCGTATATCGCTCTTCGTATCCGTTGCTTCAATATAATTTACTGTTGCGTTTTTTGATTTCAGGAAATCAGCGTAGGCCTTCATTGAAGCCCTGTGAAATGCAATCTTTTGTTTGTGAAACTTGTAGTGCTTAAAAAACAAATACTCTTCAATAATATACGTTTCACAAGTATTTTCAAGCAACGCATTTTTCTCAAATAGCTGGTGCGGGAAAATAAGGTTAACGGCTTTTCTTTTTTCCATTGTTTCTAGTGTGTAATGCAACAATTCTTTTGCTGTCTATTCTGACTTCTTTATGCTTTCGGTGTCCCCAAATTTTAGCTCTTGCAATTTTGGCGACTGCCGTTAAATCTACAATTGGCTCGGGATAATCATTATTTATGTCATGAAACTCTTTCTCCATAACTGTCATTTTCCAAGGTTCGTGAATAAATTCAACTGGGATGTTTTTTAATTCGGGAACCCATTCTCGAATAAACACACCATTTGGATCGTGCTCTTGAGATTGCTTGATAGGGTTGTACATCCGAATGGTATTTATTCCAGTCGTTCCGGCCTGCATCTGAAATTGTGGAAAATGAATCCCTGGTTCGTAGTCCAAGAATTGTTGCGCAACATAATACACCCCTTTTTTCCAATTGCAATCTAGGTGAAAACACAATACGGAGACCAGCATGGCCCGCATTCTAAAATTGATCCAACCCGTTGCAATCAAACACCGCATGCAAGCATCGACCAATGGAAAACCGGTTTGTCCTTTTTTCCAAGCTTCAAGAAATTCAGAGTTGCTTTCATATTCCAAAGTTTCATATCCTCGGTTTACACAATGCGTTTCATAAGTGCACTCTACTTCAAATTTTTGAATAAAATGACAGCGCCATTTTAGTCGCGTAAGTTGATTGTTAAAGCTGCGCTTATTCGCATCATAGTTTGGGTGGTTCCGAACAAATTGAACGGCTTGACGCACCGATAAATTCCCCCAAGCCAAGTAAGGCGATATTCTTCCACAAGATTTTCGGCTCTCTTTAGGTTTTGAAATATGACGGCTGTAGTTCGAACCACGTCCTTTACAAAAGGAACTTATATAACGCATGGCATAACTTTCACCGGCTCTCTGAAACGCTTCAGGATAATTTTGCAGTGACTTAAGAAGGGTTTCTGGCAACTCAAAAGGAAAGCTTTTTTCAAGCGCTTCATTCTGCGAGTATGCATTCAATATCAGCGGAGAGTTCACAGCAGCAAACCAATTTTTGTCCCAATTGACTCTATTTTTAATACCTCGAATAATTCCATCACGTTGAAATTCTGTCCATTTTATGCCTTTGCTTTTGCATAAAGAAGAAACATTTTTGTCGCGATCCCAAGTCACTTTCACACCACTCTCTTGATAGGAATATACATTTTGGATGTCGAATTTTTCTATTAAGAAATTAAAAACCTCTATCGCCTCTCCATGTAGAAGATGAACCTTTCTGTTAAAGGCCTTCAAAACCCTATTCATCTCCAAAATAGAATGATATACAAACTGTAAATGTCGTAAAGAACAATCTGGATAAGCCATTGCCGATGGCTCCATAATATAAATAGGCAGGTAATTATACGTTGAATTATTTTCAGCCTCAAAAAAGGGAAGGTGGTCTTGCAAGCGAAGGTCCCTCTTTAGCCAAACAATATTCAGTGCTTCCTTCACTTGACCAGCTCCTTTTTTGCTTTGTTCCAAAACTTAAAGAATCCAGGAAAATAGCCTTCAACCGAAGTCATCCAATCTCGATCCTCTTGAACACCTTGATAGTGGGCATTTAATGGGTGCTCTTTGAAGATAATTTCTGAATCCTTTAGCTGTGTTTTTAGTGAGGTAAAGGATCCGACAAAAGTCTTAATACCCTTGATATTCGAAGAAAGACCTACTGCAAAGTTCATACACTTTTGGCTGATTGGATAACGCTCAAAAACAACTGGCTCAATTAATAATACACGCTGTACGTCTTCTCCTTCATGCCATAATGGGTCAAGATTATAATAATTATAAACCAACGTTTTCTTCTCTTCTAGGTCTAAAGGTGAAATGGACTCAGGATAATTGATCTCGGTTATACCATTTTGACTTTGCAGTAACTCAGCAGGGACTTCTAGATTGTTAAATGCCTCATAAGGAACATCCAAAAAAGTATTGCGCTGAGCACTGTTGAAGTATTTATTGATGTTCTCTTGATTGGCTAAATATTTTCGATTGGAAAATGTACCAGCGACCCATTGCCAGCTCAGATGATTGGTTGCCAAATCACCATCTAGTAGGTTTGCGTACATCCACTTGGCCGGTGCACTCCAGTGATACTTTCCAATATTACAGCATACTGCTGCAATGTACATTCGCATGTGGTTGTGCAAATAGCCAGTTTTATAAAAAATTTCAACGGCTTCATCAATGGCTTCAATCCCGGTAATTGCCTCAACAATAGAAGTGGGAACTCCTGTATGCAAAATATCTTTTTGCTCAAAATTAAAGTCTGATTCTATCTGGTTATGTTTTACCACCCATATCTGCTGCCAATAATCCCTCCAAGCCAATTCTTGAACAAGTTTTTCAGTTGCCTTCCATTCCAAATCCAAAGAATTGACATGTTCGAAAACAAACTTTGTAGAAATCACACCACGAGAAATATACGGGCCCAATAAAGTTAAGGCACCATTCTGAAAATTGCGCGTTGATGCATATTTAATTGGATCAATGGCCTGAATGCGGTCGTAAATAGACTTCCAATCCGTAGGGAAATGGAATTGATTTTCCGTTGCTTGTACTTGCATATATTATTACAACAAACAAGTCTGGCTTTTGATTTATGGTAAAGGATTATTTTTTCTAGAACCTAGAATATAATGAACCCCCGTATTCAAGCCAATACTGTATAACCTTTCATGAACTGGTGCGTCCTTTATTGGCCTTAAAGAATATTGAAAGGTGGGCTCGAATTTAACATAAAAAGCATCCCAAAGCTTATATTTTAAGCCGATACTCGATCTAAATATGGGGTGGAATCGATAAAAATCATTAGGATTATCTAAATTCACAACTGCATTTGACATAGCAGTGCCATCCGACCACTGAATGATATATGAGCCTCGATCATCTAATAAAACACTTAGTATAGCTCCAACAGCAGCCGTAAGCCCCCATTTGTCATTAAAATCATGAGTATAACCCATTGTAAGGGGCACTCCTATGTATCCATAACTGTTTTGAAAAGATCCTATTCCATAGATCTCTGGACCTTGAAATAAAATATTGCTTCTTCTGTTACCAAACCTAGTATACTGAATACCCATCAAAATTGTGAACCCTTTGTCAAACTTGTACGAATATGTTCCCCCAATATCAAAGCCAAATTTAGCCTGCTCGTCTTTATTTCTATGGTCAATGAGCCATTGAAAGTCTGTATCATTCGTTTTTAGGGTTCTAAAAGTGAAATTAGAAGAGAAATACAATCCTATATCAGATTTGTCTTGTGCATTAATGGATAAGACCGAGGTAATCAGAAAAAGAAGAAGTAAATAGTTTTTTGTTTTCATAGTGATCAATAGATAAATTTAAAAAGATGAGATTTTAAGAAAACCAAAAGAACCATTGTCCACGGCAACAATAGCTCCGCCGTCTGCCGTTAAATCAATATCTTCTCCCGCCCAATCGCAACCCTCAGCGTCGCCATAGGTCTTTTGCCATTGGACATTGCCATTGCCATCATATTTCACCAAATAAACATGCCAGGTATTGGAATCATCTCCATCATTACCACAGCGTCTTTTATAGATGCTGTATTCATCACCTGTACCAGCAACAATAATACAACCCCCGTCTGAAGTTGCTTTTATTCCCCAAACTTCATCATGGATGTATTTAGGGTCAAAGCCACGAGGATTTCCGGTTTTAGATTCCCAAAGCTGATTGCCATCCGTATCAATTTTCATGGTGTATGCATCCCAGTTTTCAGTTCCAGTTAACGTATGCCCCGAGAGAAATATATCACCTTCGGTCGATAAGTCCATTGCAAAGCAATGATCTAGATTAGCGCCACCAAAGATTTTATTCCAAATAACATTTCCTGAAGCATCAATCTTTAAAAGTGCATAATCATTCGCTCCCTCTGTAAGACCGGAAACCATGAAATCAGACCCTGATTTTTTAATCCGATAAGCATGAGCCATAGTGTTTTCAAGATTAATCCCACTTAATTTATTTCCGTTTCCATCAAGAATGGTAAGATATCCTTGGCCTTCCGTAAAAAAGGTATTTAAATTGTCTTCGGCTTGAACATATCCAACCGCAATGATAGCTTCTGGCGTAACGCTTATGTGCTCAAAAGCATCACTTCCGCCATTGTCATGTGTTTTTTCGAAAACAACACTACCATCTAATTTATTCAGCTTGATAATGGCACTATTTTCATTTAAAGAACCGCAAATAAAATAGCCATCGTCTACTTCAAATGCGGAATTACCAAGATTGTGACCAGATCCTCCGCTTGAAAATTCCTTTGACCATTGGAGAGCTCCCCCTTGATCGATTTTTACCACTAAAACTTTTGCTGAATTGGGAATAAATCCCGATTCACCAACCTGAAGATAACCACCATCAGAACACGTCAGGATAAAATGACCATGGGCTTCTTCTCCTGACCCCCCATAGAAGTTATACCAATCGGAACCTGGAGCATCCGGATAGTCAGCAACAGTACAGGTATTATTGACTTTTCTGCATCCGAAAATAATACATAAAATAGTTAGAAAAAATAGATCAGACGTTTTCATAAAGCTTTTTATAATACAAACGAAATCTTAGACTTTCGTTTCTTTAACTAAATTGAAAACGGTAATTATTTATAAATATTTCAAGGAAGTAATACCTGAATTACTTCCTTAGACATACCCCTTATCCTTTGCCCAACTGCTGAGCTGCGCTGAATTCGGCATATCTAATTTTTTAAGAATATTGTGTCGATGTGTTTCAACTGTTCTATGAGAGATGAAAAGCTTTTCTCCAATCTCCTTGGAGGTAAGGCCTTTTGCGATGTGCTTAACGATTTCAATTTCTTTCATCGTTAATTCTTTTTTAGCCTCAGAATCAACATTTAAAAGTGAGGTGAAATAACGGTCTTTAATGTCGGATGCGATAAAGGTCTCACCTTTGAAGACACTATGAATTGCCTCTATTAATTCGCTTTTGGTTGTATTCTTGGTAAGGTATCCCTTTGCTCCTATGGAAAGGAATTTTTTGACGTATGTAATATCATCATGCAAAGAAAGACCAATAACTCTCGTTTTGGGTAAACTATCATTTATTTTCTCTGTAGCATCAAAACCACTACTCTCGCCCAAATTTATATCCATCAGTACAATATCTGGTTTGTACTGCATTGAAATGGTATAGGCATCATCGACATTGTCCGCAGTCCCTATTACTGAAATATTTGGGGCATCTTTTAATAGTGAGGACCAGGCTTCACTAATGAGTTTGTGGTCATCAACAATAAGAACTTTGATATACGAATCCATAAAGTGCGTTTTACACTAATTTAAGCATTCAAAGCTTCCGCTCCACCAACAATCTCTAAAATCTCGTTTGTAATCGCTGCCTGACGTGCTTTGTTGTAGCTCAATTTCAACTCCTTTTGAAGGTCACTAGCATTGTCTGTAGCCTTATGCATAGCTGTCATTCTAGCTCCATGCTCTGCTGCGTTCGAATCAAGAACAGCCTTAAAAAGTTGAACTTTCAATGATTTCGGTATTAGGTCCTCAATGATTTCTTCTTTTGAAGGCTCAAAAATATAATCCCCTGTGTTAGCTTTAGAACTATCGGCCTCAGGATCTTGAATTGGCAAAAATTGTTCAGTTTCAATTCTTTGAGTAGCTGCATTTACAAATCTATTATAAACAACATAAATTTTGTTGAATGCTCCTGACTTGTATAATTCCATTAACTCATTTGCTACTTCAGATACGTTTTCAAAGGTAAGATCGGCATAAACATCCTCGCGTTCAGTAAGGTAATCGTTCGTGTAAAAACGATCAGAGCGCCTGTAGGCATCTCTTATTTTCTTTCCTAAACACAATACATGGACCTCATTAGAATTATTGAATTCAGTTGAAATCGTTTCGTTAATGCTTTTAACAATATTGTTGTTAAAGCCACCACATAAACCTCTATTGGAGGTAACTCCAACAATCAACGTTTTTCCACCTTCACGGGCTTCAGAAAAGGCATTTTCCGATAGATCAAGTGTAGCGCTCAAATTCGTTAGAATCTCTTTCAACTTTACAGCATACGGTCTCATCTGCACTATTGCATCTTGAGCTCTTTTTAATTTTGCCGCAGAAACCATTTTCATTGCAGAGGTAATCTGCATTGTAGATCCAACGGATGAAATTCTGTTTCGTATCTCTTTTAAGTTTGCCATCGATAACTTTTTTCTGAGCTAAGCTGTTTTCTTAGTATTTACTTGCGAGTTCTTTAGCTACTTTTTCAAGTACTGCTGTATTTTCATCTGTATATTTACCTGACTTCAAAGAGGCCATTATATCTGCATGCTTTACTTCAAGGAAATCCAAATATTCGTTTTCAAAATCTTTTACTTTATTGATAGGCACATTCTGAATCAGTCCCTTAGTACCGACATAAATAATAGCGATTTGTCTTTCAACTGTAAATGGATCTCCTTCTTTTTGCTTTAGGATTTCAACATTACGTGCTCCTTTGTCAAGTACAGCTTTTGTTGCTGCATCTAAATCAGAACCAAATTTCGCAAATGCCTCTAGCTCCCGATACTGGGCTTGGTCAAGTTTTAATGTTCCTGCAACCTTTTTCATTGATTTAATCTGAGCTGATCCTCCTACACGGGATACAGAAATGCCAACATTAATCGCTGGACGAATACCAGAGTTAAACAAATCTGATTCCAAGAAAATCTGACCATCCGTAATTGAAATTACATTCGTGGGAATATATGCAGATACATCACCTGCCTGTGTTTCAATAATTGGCAGTGCTGTTAATGAACCGCCTCCTTTAACTTTAGACTTTAATGATTCAGGAAGATCATTCATCTCTTTTGCGATTGTATCATCGGAAATAACTTTCGCTGCTCTCTCAAGTAATCTCGAGTGAAGGTAGAATACATCACCTGGGTAAGCCTCACGACCTGGAGGTCTTCTTAGAAGAAGAGAAACCTCACGATACGCTACCGCTTGTTTCGATAAATCATCATAAATAATCAATCCTGGTCTACCTGTATCTCTAAAATACTCTCCAATAGCAGCTCCCGTCATTGGTGCGTAAAATTGCATAGGTGCGGCATCAGAAGCGTTTGCAGCAACAATAGTTGTATACGCCATTGCACCAGCATCCTCTAATTTCTTTACGATTCCTGCAACAGTCGATCCCTTTTGACCAATCGCTACATAAATACAAAATACAGGCTCTCCCCTATCGAAAAATTCCTTTTGGTTTATAATTGTATCAATCGCAACTGTCGTTTTACCTGTTTGACGGTCACCAATGATAAGTTCTCTTTGACCTCTTCCAATTGGAATCATTGAATCCACAGCCTTAATTCCCGTTTGAAGTGGTTCATTTACTGGCTGACGGAAAATAACACCTGGTGCTTTTCTTTCAATCGGCATATTGTGTAATTCACCTTGAATTGGCCCTTTACCATCTATAGGTTCACCCAATGTATTTACAACACGACCAACAATACCCTCACCAACCTCAACAGAAGCAATTTTTCCGAGTCGACGTACTGTATCTCCTTCTTTAACACTTGATGACTTACCAAGAAGTACTGCACCTACATTATCTTCTTCAAGGTTCAATGCAATACCTTGCATTCCGCCGTCAAATTCAATTAATTCACCGTACTGAACACCTGTAAGTCCATAAATTCTTGCAATACCATCTCCAATTTGCAGTACTGTTCCTACTTCCTGCAATTCCGCTTCTGAACGAAAGCCGGAAAGCTGTTCTCTCAAAATTGCTGAAACCTCTGCTGGTTTAATATCCGCCATATTATTTGTTTTTTAAAAAATTAATTAGCCAATTCTATTTTCATTCTATTCAATTGTGTTGCTATGGAAGCATCTATTTGCTTATCATCCATTTTCACAACAAATCCACCTATCAAAAATGGATCAACCTCTTCAGTTACTTCAAAATCTCCGTCAACATAAGTTTTTAACTTATCGAGTATCTGAGCGAGGGTTTGTTTTTCTAATTTCACAGCACTGGTAACTGAGACCGGGACAATGCCTTTTTGTTTTTTGAGTAAATTCACAAAAGCGCTTGCAATTTCTGTAAGAAGATACTCTCTTTTATTTTTTGTAATTAATTCAACGAAAGAGGATGTGAGTTCTGTAAATTCAGGAAACAACGAATTTAATATCGATATTTTCTTATCAGTCTTAACAATTGGGGAGTTCAAGAAAAGTTGAAATTCTCCGGTCTCAAGCCCTGCTTCGACAATGCGTTCCATATCCACGGCAACAAGGTCTACAGAATTTGATTCTGAAGACAATTCTAAAAATGCTTTCGCATAACGAATCGCTGACTTAGTTGATCTCATGGTTAATTCATATTGATGTCTGATGCCAAATTACTGGCAAGCGCTTTCTGCTTTTCATCAGATGATAATTCTGTTCTTACAACCTTTTCTGCTATTTCTAAAGAAATTGCCGCAACATGTGTTTTAAGTTCTGCCATTGCTGCTGCTTTTTCTGATCTTATTGAATCCCGAGCCGCGTCTACAATTTTCTGTGCTTCTTCTTTTGACTTCTCTTTAGCGGACTCAATCATCGCATTCGAAGTTTGCTTTGCATCTTTTAAGATTTCATCACGTTCCGCTTTAGCAGCCTTAAGAATCTGATCATTTTCAGCCTTTAAGGTTTTCATTTCCTCTCGTGTTTTTTCTGCGAGCTCCAATGCTTCAGATATACTGTTCCCTCTTTCGTTAACAGCACTGAGAATAGGCTTCCAAGCAAACTTAGCCAAAAGGAAAAGTAGTGAACAGAAAACGAGCCCTGTCCAAAATAACAATCCAAAATCTGGTAATACTAAATCCATTTCTTTTAATTTAAATTTTAAAAATTCTGCCACTACCAACCGTAGTGGCAGAACTCATTCTAATTACTACGCAGGTGTTCCTCCTAAAAGGCCAATTACGACACCGAATAATGCTACACCCTCAATCAAGGCTGCTGCAATAATCATTGTTGTTGTAATTTTACCTGAAGCTTCAGGGTTACGTGCGATACCTTCAACGGCTTTACCACCGATTTGTCCAATACCAATGCCTGCTCCTAAAACTGCAAGTCCTGCTCCAATTGCTGCTATACTTCCGTACATACTATATAGAATTTAAAAATTACTAATTAATGGTGCGCTTCCTCAACGGCTGCACCGATAAATAAAGCTGACAACATCGCAAACAAATATGCCTGAAGTGCAGCTACTAACAATTCCAACACAGAAATAAACAAAGCCATCGGAACAGAGAGTGCACCCCATGCCACATTCTTATTTATAAATATGATTGAAATTAATGCCAAAATGATAATATGTCCTGCTGTTATGTTAGCAAACAATCGAATCATCAAGGCAAAAGGTTTGGTAAATATTCCAACAATTTCAATTGGAATCATAATAGGTAACAATGCCTTCGGCACGCCTGGAGGTGCAAAAATGTGACCCCAATAGTTTTTATTACCGTTTACTAAAATTATGATTAAAGTAAGACAGGCAAGAAAGAAAGTAACAGATATATTTCCAGTTAAATTCGCACTGCCTGGGAAAATCGGGATTAAACCCAAAAGGTTATTGATCCAAATGAAAAAGAAAACGGTCAATAAAAATGGCACAAATTTCTTGTACTTCTTTTCATTGATGTTTGCCTTTGCGATATCGTCCTGAACGAAGAGTATTAGCGGCTCCAAAAACTTCGCAATCCCCCTAGGAGCTACAGCGCCATTTTTTTTGTAAAATCGAGCACAAGAAAACATAAGGATAAAAATCAAGAATGATCCTATGAATAAAGAAGTGACATTTTTGGTTATTGAAAAATCCATTGGTTTAACATTACCATGTACATGACCATCCTCGAAATGAAGCATTCCATGCTCATCTAATACATATATTTTCTCATGAAACATAGCAAAGCCTTCGGCAGGACCTGTACCCTTGTAGTAATGGTTTTCTCCGATATGAACTAGTTCTCCGTGATACAAATGCGATGACGAAAAAGTCTCAATACCCTCATTTGTTTTTAAAATAACCGGCAAATAGATTGATGTTCCACCATGCTCGGGGCCCCATAAGTGCCATTCGTGGGCATCCTTAACGTGATGCATAATCATCTCGCTTACATCAAACTCTTTTTCCTCTTGATTTTCTTCTTTGTGGTCATTTGCCATAACAGCAAACGAGTTCACAGAAAAAACTAAGGCGATTATGAAATGTGTTAGTGCTTTCTTCACGTTAAAAATGTCTTTTCAAAAATTTTGTGCAAAGGTAACTAAACTTTTAAAAGAAACAATACAATTCAGTGAAGATTTAAGGGTAGTATTACGACCTAAATCTCTTGTACATTCGAACGGTTATCATTAGCCCTAAACCTACGGCAAAGAAACCGACAGTTCCATACAACCAATTGAGCGTGCTTTTAAGCACGACTAGGAAAACAATAGCTACTAAGAATAGTGTAGCAAGCTCATTCCAGAGCCTAAGTTGGGTGCTTGACCAAAGCAATGATTCACTTTGAATTAAATACATAATCCTTTGAGTGAAAAAATGGTATAAAATCAAAAGCAGAACAAATAAAAGTTTCAAATGCATCCATGGTTGAGTGAGGTAATATTCATGATTTAAAACAATCATCCAGGTACCAAAAAGAAAAGTCAAAACCATCGATGGTGTTGTTATAATCCACCAAAGCTTGTGCTCCATAATTTTGAATTGCTTTGATAGAATTGTTTTTTCATCCACAGGTCCAATTTGTGCTTCCTTATGATAGATAAAGAGCCGGACCATATAAAACAATCCTGCAAACCAACAAACAACAAAAATTATGTGTAACGATTTTACAATATCAAAACTCATAGTACAAAAATACACTTTAATGTCCATTTGTCCTTGTCTTGCTTTTTAAGTTTATTGACACTAATATTGTTTCACTGATTCACGCTATGAAGTTTTTAAGTTTCCTTCTTTTTATAATTCCATTTACGCTTATTAGCCAATATAAACTGCTGTCAACTGAGGGGCAATACCAAGGAGAGAAGTTATTTATAAAAAACCCAAAGCAAATCGATGGATTCGGTTACTGTATTATAAAAGTTGCCGTTAATGGAGATGTACTTCCTGCCTCAATTCAATCCCCTAATTTCGAAGTGGACTTTGGTCTTTTTAATCTGGATCTTGGTGATGACGTTTTTGTGGTTATCGAACACTTTGAGGGGTGTAAGCCTCGTTTTTTGAATCCCCAGGTCTTACTACCAGCAAGTACTTTTGAGTTGAAATCTATCAGTATGCGCGACCAATCTACGTTAGAATGGGTCACAACGAATGAACTCAGTGTCTTGGATTTCGATGTAGAACAATACAAATGGAACAATTGGGTAAGCGTCGGTCAAGTGCGAGGAAAAGGCAAAAAATCAATAAATAAATACATATTTAAAGTACCCCTTCATTCGGGCCTTAATAAATTCAGAGTTACCCAAAAAGATAATTCTGGCAAAAAAAGAATTTCAAAAGAGGTGAAACAAAAATCCTCGATTACTTCATTCACAATGTCACCTTCAAGTGTACGCGATGATATCTTTTTTTACTCTAACGGAGAAAAACAGAAAACGAGGTATGAGGTTTGGGATGCATTCGGTAATTTATTGAAAATTGGTTATTCCGATAAAGTTGATTGCCGAAATATAGTCAATGGCATATATTACATGAACTTTGATAATAAAACTGAGAAATTCTTAAAAGCGGGGAAATGATTAAAAAAATAGAGCATCTAGGCATTGCTGTCCAATCCATAGAAAAATCAATCTCCGTATTTGAAAAACTTTTGGGTAAAGAAATGTACAAGACAGAAATCGTTGCTTCTGAATCTGTAAAAACAGCATTTATAGCCCTTGGTGAATCAAAAATCGAACTTCTCCAAGCAACCGACCCTTCCTCTTCAATCGCTAAGTTTCTGAGCAAAAACCGAGAAGGATTTCATCATTTAGCGCTTGAGGTAGAAGATCTTGAATTTGAGATTGCCCGATTGGGTAAAGAAGGATTCGTTCTAATTCATGAAACACCAAAGGAAGGCGCTGATAATAAAAAAATTGCTTTTCTACACCCTAAATCAACCAATGGCATACTCGTGGAACTCTGTGAGGAGTTGAGTTAATCTTGATATTCGTCTTCTTCAACGCGTTTTTGAACGACCTTTAAGTTCTCTTTCTTTTTCTTACGCCTCGCCTTCATAGATGTTTTCGTAAAGTATTTATGTTTCTTCAAAAATGAAACTTGAATTTCATCCCATTCTCGATCACTTGTTAATTTTTTCATACCGCGAAGTTCTAAACGCAAACGGTTTGAAATTCTTTCAAAATCATCTCTCCCTAGATAGTCTAAGTCCGCATCACAAATAATTTCTTGAAGCTTATTTATAGGTTTATGCGGGATTTCTGTAACATGTATAAGTTCTACAATTGTCTTTATATGCTGTTCTGTATATCCGTAATTAGGAAGCCATTCCGCTGCCATTTCGGCACCTATACTCTCATTGTTTTCATATTGTTTCACAAATCCAGCATCATGCAAAATCGCAGCCGTTTTCAATAAAAAAAGTCCTTCATCTGTCACTCCTTCGGACAAAGCGATCCTCTCCACTGCCTGAACTACGTCAATGGAATGATGAACTGAATGATATAGAAGTTTTTCTGATAAGCCCTTTTTCAAGTAATCCAAAACAAAATGTTCTGTTTTGTAATACTTAATGGGGCTAAAATGGTGAAGCTCTACAATCTCACTAAATTTTTCATTGGGAAATAACCCCTCGCCCTTTTCAGACAATTCCGGTTTAATATTTAACACAGCATACATGTCTACCTCAAGCCCTCCCTTTATGGTTACCTTCCCCTTGTGAAGGCACTCGAAGTAAGGCTCGATAAAAGTGAATGTTTTGCCCGATACAGTAACCTCACCAGGAGCACCATACTTCTCCATTTGTTGTGCTTGATTAACGGTTGGGCCCCAAATATCATAAGCGAGCTTCAAATCTCCTATAATTCCTGCTACCAATGGCCCTGTATGAATTCCTAGCCTGAGTTCCCAATAATCACTATGGTTCGCAATCGCATCAAATTTCAACTTGGACATGTAATCTTGTATGTGCAGTCCCGCAATACAGGCATTCAAAGGATTTGTCGAATTTTCAATTGGAATTCCCCCTGCACACATGTAGGCATCTCCAATTGTTTTAATTTTCTCTAAATCATTGTTTTGAATAATCTCATCAAACCGCCGAAACAGAACATCTAAACGTTTTACCAAGCGACTAGGACGCATTCTCTTCGAAATATTTGTAAAGCCAACGACATCTGTAAACATAACGGAAACCCGATCAAAAGCATTTGCATCTACCTTTCCCTTTACTTTTAATTCACGAACAACCTCTTCAGGAAGCGCATTTGCAAGCCAGCGTTCAGCATTATCCTTTTCCTTTTGGAGTAGTTCCTGTTGACGAACAACATTGTTCTTTTCTAACTCAAGTTGTTTACTTTGTTCTTCAATACGCGTTTTCTGATTACTTATCTCTCGGGTTCTTTTAGTGACTTTAATCTCTAATTTGACTTGTTCTCTTCGCTCCGTTTCAATTCTTCTTTTAAAAAAAAGAAATACAAAAACAGAAATAACTAGAGCAACAATTGTCCAAAACCACCAAGTCCCCCAGTAAGGTGGCAAGATTGAAACTTCCAAGATTCTCGGTTTAGAACTCCATTCCCCCTCTCCAAGTTTAGCATAAATCTTTAGTGTGTATTCGCCTGGAGATAAGGAATTAAAAGTTATTTCACGATTATTCTCAATAAACCTTTCGCCTGAGCCTGTGAGTTCATATTTAAATTGTGTCAATCCAGGGTTTGAAAGGTCACTTGTTTGAAACCGAATGGTAAAACTTCTACTTGTATAAGGGAGTTCAATCGATGAGGTCTTTGCAATTGGCCGTTTTAATGGCGATCCTTCTTCTCCCGGCTTCAACCAATCTCCATTCAATTTGAACTTAGTAATGATAACTTCCTGGTCAGTATCCGCAATGTTCAATTCATCAGGACGAAAAGCATTGTAACCGTATATTGAGCCAAAATAAAGCTCTCCGTTAGATGAACTAAAAAACGCATTGGAATTAAATTCATTACTTACTAATCCATGTATCTCGAGATAAGATTTCACCTCTTTACTATTTGGCCGGTAAGATGCAATCCCTTTATTCGTGCTAACCCAAATTCGCTTCCCGTCATTCAAAATACCGTAAACAATATTATTTGGTAAGCCAGATGATTTATTGATTTTCTTTATAGTCTCTGATTTTAAATCCAAATAAAGCATTCCTGAGCCATAGGTGCCCAAATACAAGTTCCCTTGAGCATCATCACACAATACTGTTGCATAGTCCTTGCATACTTTTTGAATTTTGGTATTTATCGGATGTGGCTTAATCGTATAATTCCCTGATTTGTTTTTACTAAGTAAATTAATTCCGCCAGCGCTTGTAGCAAACCAAATACGATTTTTTCGATCTTTATAAATCACACGACATACCCCAGGTGAGAGTGACTCACTTGGGCGGTTTACATTGTGCTCAAATCTCTGAGAATCATCCGTTTCCAAGTTGTATAAAAAGACAGCTCCTTTGGTAGCTAAAAGGTATTTATTCTGATTCAAATGCTCAATGCCGTATATTCGATTGTACTTGGATAAGAGTATTGGATTGACATAATTCAACCTCGTATATTTGAAAACCTTCTCATCCTCTATTTCTAATTTGAAGAGGCCATCTTCGAAACCAACGAGAAGTAAAGTTGAATCTATACAATAAGAGGAAAGGACATTAAACCGTCCCGCTTTCTCTCCTAATTTAGATTCTTTATTCCATCGGTTAAAATGCTGAAATAACCCTGTTTCCCTATTTAATCTTGAAATACCTATATCCGAACCAACAAATAAATATTTCGCCGTAGGATCTTCCGAAAACGTCCAGACGTTCGGTGAGGGTAAACTTTTATAGGGATTCGCTCCGGGACCAATCCCTATAAAACCTGAATGTTTCGGGTCGAAACTAGAAATTCCTCTATTGCTACCTATCCACAATGTTTGATTTAAATCTTCAAAAAGAAAGCTAAGGTTATTGTACATCAGCGCACTCTTTTGGAACATGTCCTGCGTACTATTAATTAATTCACCATTTTCATCGATCGTGTAAAGTCCGTTATTCAAGGATGCAAAAAACCACTGGCCTTGTGATAAACAAATATCCTTGATTTTTGCCGTTCCTAAAACTGGATAATTTTGAAATTTACGAAGGAGACATTGTGACTTGGTATCCAACTGAAAAATACCATAATTGGAGCCTAAATAAATATTCTCATCGGAAACCAAACAAATATTTAGAATGGAAAAATCCTTAAAACCGAGGACATCAGTCCTTATCCGTTTTAAACTTTTGGAGTCAATGTTGTAAACATATAATTCTTCATCCCCTGTGTGAATAATTAAATCTCCCTGAAAATAGATAAGAGAGAGAATATCTTTTGCGCTATTTCCCCAACTCAATTTTTTAAAGGTCTTTTCTTTAAAGTCAAATTGTAATATGCCCTGGTTGAGCGTACTCACCCATAAATCCTGACCCTTTCCTGCGCAAACTGAAGAAATATCGAAGTTTTGATTTCCCTCAGGAGTATATGTTTGAAAAGATTCCGCGTCAAGGTTGTAGACCGTCAATCCATTTCGTGTTCCAAAATACAAACTACCATCTTGGGCTTTTGTTGAACTCGTTATAAATGGATTATCTATCCCTTCGTTCTCATATGAGTTAAAGATCTCAAATTTTACGCCATCGAAACGGTTAAGACCATCTTGTGTACCAATCCAGAGTGCACTATTACCATCCTGAATAACCGTGTTAACTGAACTTTGAGAAAGCCCATCATTGATAGTATAATTGTTGAAACGATAAACGGATTGAGCGTCAAGAAAAGAAGGTATAAACGCAATGAGAAATACGAGTTTTTTCATGCGACTAAAAGCTATTCCCCGGAGGCTTCATTCGCATTGTTGACTTGAATTAAAGAATTTTCCATATCACGATCGAACATGTACATCCCTCCTGAATCTGTTCCAATTAAATTGAGCTTATCTAATATTGTTCTTGCCAAAGCTTCTTCCTCAAGTTGCTCGGAAACATACCATTGAACGAAATTATGTGTCGTGTAATCCTTTTCTTGTAAACATATGTCAACCAAGTTGTTGATACTTGCTGTTACACCTATTTCGTGTTCTAGCAGGGATTCAAAGACATTCTTTAAGTTTTTAAACTCATGAGGTGGTTTTTCTAATTGAGGAACTACGGCTCTTCCTCCGCGCTCATTAACAAACTTGACAAGTTTGAGCATGTGAAAACGCTCCTCATCGGAATGCGTATACATAAAACTTGCTGTTCCATTCAAACCATTGGACTCGGCCCATGATGCCATAGCTAAATAATATTGTGAAGATGAGGCTTCTTTCTTTATTTGATCGTTAAGGGATGCTTCTACTCTTTTATTCATAATCGTGTATTTAGGTAACTAACAATTTAAGTTAAGAAAAGTTAAGTATTAAAATTTAAAAGACAAGCAGTACAGAAGTGTTGCTGGTATTTTCATTGATGCTTGATTTAAAGTGCTAAGTTACGATATAATTCCGGTGAACCCTTAAAGATAAGGAGGTTAAAACTTCATAAGGAATCGTTTCAAGTTGCGAAGCAAAATTCATTAAGCTTTGTTGTTTTCCAATTATCTCAACAGATGTACCTACCAAAACATTCATTCCTGTAATATCAACCATGAGCATGTCCATACATACATTTCCTAACGTTTTGCATTTTTTACCATCAATAATCACATATCCTTTGCCTTGACTCAGAGCCCTCCTGAAACCATCTGCATATCCTACTGGGATTACAGCGATATCCATTTCATATTGGGCTGTAAAAGCACGGTTATAACCTATAGTATCACCTAGTTTCAGTTTTTTAATTTGAACGACCTCGCTGGTCCATTCGATGACTTGTTTGAGCTTTTTAGCGAGAACCGAATGCGCTGTTACACCATAAACTACTAATCCCATTCGCACCATATCGAATGAAGCCTGCGGATAGTTTACGATCGCTCCTGAATTGGCAATGTGTCTAATAAAAGGATAGGACACATATTTCTTTATTAAGTCGCAAGACGCTTCAAATATATCTAACTGTTGCTCGGTAAAAGATTGATCTTTTGTATTGTCAGATTCGGAAAAATGTGAATAAACACCCTTTAAATGTATTTCCGGTTGAGTATTTAAAATGTCTATAAAATTCGGGATTTCTTTAGATATAATTCCTAAACGATGCATCCCTGTATCAAGTTTGAGGTGAATAGGAAAACCTACTTTATTTTTCAAAATTAATAGCTTTATGAACTCATCCAACAACTGTAATGAATAAATTGAAGGTTCTAATTCATAGGAAATACAGTCTTGAAAGTCGTCTGGACCAGGACTCATGACTAGAATCGGACATTTAACACCATTTGCTCTAAGTTTAACACCCTCATCAGTGTATGCCACGCCAAGGTAATCAACTCCTAGCCCCTCAATAAAGGAAGCGGTCTCAATTAAACCTGTGCCATAGGCGTTCGCCTTCACCATAACTAAACTTTTGGTGCCATCAGGAATCAAATCTTTTAAAACATGAATATTCTTTCTTAAAGCCCCTAGATTTACACTTATTTTAGTTCTGTGATGCTTTAATTTTAGGCTGTGCGCAATCTTATTCATAAAAACACCCTGATTTCCTTTAACTAAAACAACGCTGTTTTGAACGAACGCCAAATCACTCTCCAACGTATCAATGTAGCGACAATCTATACTCCCGAAGCGTTTAATTAAAGCTTTAACCAAAGGGTGAGACTGTTCTTCCAAGCTCTTAGGAAGGAACAATATCCTATTTCTATTCTTGGCTATATTAAGTTGATACTGTAAAGCTACTTCTAACGACTCAAGATCAAGGCTGTACGTATCGTTTATTATCAAAGAATCATGAATACCCGCAAAGGTTTCCAGGCGCATTGCAAGATCAGAAAAAGTATAATGAACAGGAACTTTGATTCCGAAAAACGAAGCTACATTTTTTGAAATAACAGAATTTTCCGCTTTGAATTTATCGTTGAAGCCAAAATCTTGAATCTCATCCGCAACATTTGAATGAACTAAATTTTTATTACCCACCTTGGCCTCATTGTTCTTATCATCAATTCTGAATATAACGTCGCACCCTTTTAAAAACGCCGTATACTCTTGGTGTTTATCTTGGGTAGATGAAAAGCTCTCATTATGTTTAATACCGACATGTGAGATGATTGTGTGTGTAGGTTGAATAAGCGATCTAAATAATGCACCTTCACCCTTTTGGGTAATAGAAACCTCAAACAATCCCATTTCCGCATCTTTATGAAGACCCAGAAGGGACATAGCGACTCCCAGTTTTGAATTGTAACTTTTGGGAGATTTAACGAGTTGATATTTTTCTTTTAACAATAACCCAACCCACTCTTTTATTGTAGTTTTACCATGTGTGCCAATGATTGCTATAAGAGGTATTTGAAATTTTTTCCTGTACCAACTAGCAAAATCGATTAAAGCATTCAAAGGTTCTACCACTCTTAAATAAATGGCATCATCATAAGTTTTCTTTGGCAATTGACGCAAAACAAATACACGAACTCCCTTTTGGTATGCCTCGTTGATAAACGACGCTCCATTCCGATATTTTCCCTGTAAGGCAAAAAAAACAACGCCTTTGCCATTGATGATTTTTCGGGTATCGTAGGCAACCTCATTAAGTATAAAATCCTTATTAAAAGTGTCCTTCTCACATTTTAAAACATGGGCAAGTTCAAGAGTCGAAAGCTGAAAATTCACGACGAAGACTTATTAAAACAAGAACGGCACAAAGGACGATATTCTTCGACAGCACCGAGCATTACCTGGTCTGTATCAGAAACCAATCGATTTGAGAATTGCGCTAAATTACCACAAGAGACACAAATGGCATGAACTTTTGAAACATACTCTGCTGCTGCAAGTAAGGCGGGCATTGGGCCAAAAGGCGCCCCCGTATAGTCCATATCCAATCCTGCTAGGATCACTCTAATACCTCGGCCTGCAAGCTCTGAAGCCACTTCGACCAATTGTGAATCAAAAAACTGGGCTTCATCAATCGCCACAACTTTTTGATTCTTAACAGCTGCCAGGATTTCTTTTGAATTCTCGACCAACACCGCATTGAATTCAGTCCCACGATGACTCACAACGTTTTTATCGCTGTAGCGTATATCTACCGATGGTTTAAATAGCAAAAGATCTTGACGAGCAAACTCTGCTCTTCTTAGTCTTCGAATAAGCTCTTCTGTTTTACCAGAAAACATCGAGCCGCATATCACTTCAATCCATCCATTAGATCTATTTTGAATAGGAAACTGCTCTAAAAACATAGTTTTTTATTTTTCAACATGACTCTTAAACAAAAACAAATCCTTGCCTTTCAAGAGTGCAAGCAAGATAACAACTTTTAAGAGAACAAAGCACCTGCCTTCTGTCAAAAAAAAGGACTTTTTGATGTACATTAGTCAAAATATGTTTTAGTATAATAATGAAAAAGCACTTATACATTCTAAGCTTTGCATCACTCCTCAATGGCACGGCCCAATCAGAATTTGATTATAAAGAATTCACGAAAACTATGTGTTCCCCTGAATTTCACGGGAGAGGTTATGTAAACGCAGGAGACTCGATTGCAGCGCAATATATTGCAGCTGTATTTTCAAAAATTGGCATTAAACCTATTCAATCCAGTTACTTTCAGGCTTTTTCTTTCAATGTAAACACCTTTCCAAATGAGGTTAGTTTTAAAGTTAATGATGAGGCCCTCCAACCAGGAATTGATTTTATATCCATGCCACAATCTTCGGGAACATGGAAAAATAGATCTTGTACTGAAATAGTTTACACTCCGATTTACATCTCAGGAAAAGACTTTATTGAAAATTATCGTTACTATTTAGTTAAAGGCAAGAAAAATAAAATACTTGTCATTAAAAATGATACCCAAAGCAAAGACAGTTCGCTTAATTTGCACTTCCTAATCGAAGACTATGCAAAAAAACACAATGTCATTGAGGTGGTAGAGGATAAATTTACGTGGTCCGTGCGGCAAAATGCATTTGACAACTTATATCTTCAAATACAAAAATCCGCACTACAAAATGTGGCATCCACAGATCTATTCTCGATACATATAGATCAAAAATTTCAGAATTCACATACATCTAATAATGTTATCGGTATAATTCCTTCAAAACGAAAATCGAAAGGTACAATTATGATTAGTGCCCATTATGACCATTTAGGAAGGTTTGGGAATAAAACTTTATTCCCAGGAGCAAATGACAATGCTAGCGGCGTGGCAATGATGCTATATTTAGGACAGAAATTCAAAACTAAACCTTTAAGAAAAAAAGATATCGTGCTCGTTGCCTTCGCGGGAGAAGAAATAGGATTATTAGGATCAAAACACCTATCAGAACAACCCTTATTCCCTTTAGAAAAGGTTCACTTTCAGCTAAACCTAGATATCATGGGAAGTGGTGAAAAAGGCATAACAGCAGTAAACGGTACACTTTTTAAAAAACAATTTAGACAGCTTTCAAAGTTAAATAAACGTATTAAATCCGTTCCAAATGTAAAATCAAGAGGAAGAGCAGCAAACTCAGACCATCACTTTTTTACAGAAAAAGGAGTTCCCGGATTTTTCATTTATACACGAGGCTACAATCAAAATTACCATGATGTAAACGATACGTTCGAAAACCTTTCATTCAATTCCTTTGAAAAGCTTTCTGTATTATTTGATTTGTTCTTGAGAAGATTGTGACTTCCCAGATTTAGCAAGAGCTATTGCCTGAAGAGCAACAAGGATTAGACATAAAATCAGGGCATGTATAACCTGTATCCAAGTTGTATTATTAACGACTAAGACCAGCACATAAATCAAAAAAGCTAAAAACTGAAGTACTGTCATAACCATAAAATTACCCACGAAACGTTTCGGGTCATTCTCAATACGCACATGAACTAAAAGCCACGAAAACGTAAATAATAGAAATAAGAAACCTACATTCATCAAATTTCCTAAGAGCGGGAGATGCGTTAAGTAAATGTGCACAACTGGAATTGTGCAAAGAAGAAATACATATAAAATTACAAGTCCGTTAAATTTTTTTCGAATCATTGTCGTTCATTTTAAAAACTTCTCTAATGATTAAACTCAACGAGCCAATAACACCTGTTAAAGAGAGTCCAACAGTATACCAAGGCATTTCAGTTTCAAAGTAACTATCGAACCACAATCCCCCTTTTGTGAAAACGAAAATAATAAGTCCCATTTGGATACCAAGTGATGAAAACTTAACATACTTATTAGCTTTCCGACGGAGTTTCGTTGGCTCACTCCTCATTAAGTTCGAGTTCAGACATATTACTCATATCTGGCAATGCTGAAGACATTTTACAACTACCTTCAAAAAAAGAACCTTCGTCAATTTTAAGCTTTAGCGTTTCGATATTACCATGAATACGTGACGTCTCTTTTAAGGTCAATAAATCATCAACTTTTATTTCACCATCAATTTTACCATGGATTTCACAAGTTAAACAATTAAGATTCCCCTTAACTCTTCCTGCGACGCCAATCGTCACCTTTCCTTTGCAAGCAATATTACCATGAATTTCACCTTCTATGTGAATATTATTATCTGTTACTATATCTCCAAGAAGTCTAGTTCCTGCGATAATTAAATTCGTGTCCTCTGCAAATGAATTTCCCATAGTTGTATTTTCTGATTCTTTCTTCTTAAACATGTCTTAATTTAATAAAAATCATCGAAGAATGATTTGTATTCGGTGAGCTTCGATGATTCAATAAGTAACTTCAGGTTCGTTTTTCCTATCGAATAGATCGCATTATTTTGAAATTCCTCTAAGTATTCATAACCCGCTTTGTACGTGTTTATATATGATTGTGCTTCCCGCGAGCCCGTAAACTCCTTAACTAAAACAAACGGCTCTTTCTTTGCCGTTTTACTTGTGCTCACCTGAAAGCCTCCAGCTTTATGCTTTTTCTTGTTAAACCCCTTTACTGCAGATTTTAAGTCCTCTAGTTCTTCGTCTTCCTCTTTATCGAGAAGAATAAAAACGTAATGCTTCTCAGAAAAAGCCCTTTTATAAATATAATCTGGTTCAAATGACAAGGACTCATTTTCGGAAAAACCATCCTTCAATATTTTTAATAAATCTTCAGCAATATCAGCCTGTGGTGTTCCTGGCTTCTCATCGATGACTTTCTGAATCAAGGGTTCTAAACTTGACTTATCTTCAGTGATTTGACCTGTAGCAAAAACGTGAAGTAGTAAATACTCCGCACGAAATGCATTCGTAACATCCTCCTCTATGATTTCTAAGGAAGCATCTGCCACTTCTTGATAATTACCATCAAAATAGCGATGAGCCATGGTAATATATTCTTGTTCGTTTATCTTCTCTGACTCCTTTTGTTTTATGTAAAAATCAGGGTCCTTAAGATATTTCGCGACATCGGAACCAGGGTAATACTCCAGTATGTGATCCACATATGGTGCATTATTCCCAGAAGCTTCATTGATTTTATGAAGCTGAAAAGCTGATGATAAATCGGTAAGATTTCTCTTATTTTTTTCCAAAACTCGCTCAAACTGTTGTTGAGCGAGTGCCGTTTCATTTAAGATTTCTTTGTATAAAACCCCACTTACATAAAGCGCATCAAACAATCTCAACTCAGAAACAGCAAACAAGCTGTCCGTTAAGGGTAAGTTTTTTCGCAAATCATCTACGGTCAGTAGATCTAAATCAGATTTTTCTACAAGTAAAGAATCTGAATTTAAAGAATCAGATGTTTCACTCAGCTCAAAACTCATTTTCTCACTTCGTCGCCAATGGTCTTCATTTTCTCTTGTTGTCCCCCAAATCTTTCTAAATTCCTCAAACCCATCCTCCCGAAGTTTAGGATTACTAAAAACTGATTTACTTGCATTCGCATTTGAGTTGGCATTACTTTGTTCTTGAAGTGATAATAGTTTTGCGGCTTCCCGCTCTTTGCGCTCTTGCGCTTCACGTTTAAGCTGCTTTAATGTTTCCTTTAAAAAACGTTCTCTTTCTTTTTCTGACATCATAGCAATTCGTTCAACACTGTCCTCATAATTAACCGTTTCAATAGCTATAACCAAATCAGATAGTTTCACAGCTTTTTCTCTCACAAGTTCAGCATTAGGATAGCCTTCCGGAATAAATCGAGCACATGAATCATAATATTTTTGTGCAGAAACATAAACACGATCATTATAGCTTATATCTCCTAATTTCTCATACGCCATTGCCTTCTGTCGCGCATTTCCATTAGAATAAAAAGCGCAAGCTGTGAGATAAGATATGCCGAGTTCTTTTTCGTTTCGGTTAAGCTCAAGGTTAGCCATAGCATAATAAATTTGATCTTTATATTGTGCATTTTTAGCATCCTTTAGCATGCGTTTTAAATCTTTACTCAACCTTTCGCCTCCTCCGCAAATGGCACGACTGAGACGTGCATTGAAAGCAATCTCAAAAGGGGCCGCTGATTTTAGGGCGTTCGAAAAATGATATGCTGCGCTATCCAACTGATTATTTCTTTGATAAAGTTGACCTAAGATGAAATTTAAGCGTGTTTTTTCTTTTGCTGTTGGACATTTTACAATTGCAGACTTTAATCCTTGAATGGCCTCTGGATATTCCTTTCTTTTAATTGCTAAATCTGCATAGGACTTGTATATGTCGTATTGAAGATCTCTACTGATTTCGGGAATAAGATCTTCTCCTACCGGTTTTTTATTTACGAAAGGTATATAGTCTTTAAAAGTCTTTTGACGTTGCTCTTGCGATATTGCATTTAAATCATCTAGTGTTAACTTTGCATCGGCATATGATTTTTGTTCAATATGGATTTTCGCAATCCAAAGTTTTGCGACATAAAATGATGGATCTTTTGCAAAAAGACGTTTGACAAACTGAAAATTCTTTAATGCTTTTTCATAGGCTCTTTTGTAGTAAAGGGCCTTGCCAATTGTAATCCAATTCTCATCAATCCACCTGTTGTACTCAACATCTTTGTAGTACATGTCCTCCGTGCTTGGCATACTGTGGTTCTTTATAACCTCTGAGCACTTAACAACGGCTGTGTCTATTGCAGAATGCATGGCTTTTGCTTCTTCCTGGTCTGGCAATGGGTTAACGTCAAGAATTGAATAAAAATCGTCCTTGTTAGCGCTGTAAAAGGTTCTCAATGCCTGATCCAACAATTCATTGGCGTTAAAGTAGCCATTGAAGCGTGCAGTTGTTGAATGATAGGTTCTATTTAGAAAAGCATTATTTTCTGTTGAACATGAGGAAAACAGAAGAAAAAACAATAAAAAAATGTAAAATCCTGATTTCATGAGAGCTAGTGTCTTATTATAACTTTAATTATTGAACTTTAGTATATAATTGATCTCATTCTATGCAATGTTTGTGAAAACCTGCTGAATGTCATCATCGTCCTCTATTTTATCTAACATTTTTTCAATATCTACAAGCTGTTCTTCGGTAAATTCGACAGGAGATGTAGCATACCTTTTTAGTCCAGACTTCTGAGCTTCGATACCAAGGTCTTCGAGTCCTTTAGAAATTGTGCCAAATGAGGTGTAATCTCCATAAATAAACAATGTTTCATCTTGAGTTTCTGATTCCTCGACACCCGCATCAATAAGATTGAATTCTATTTCCTCTAGGTCCATTTCGGCTGTCATTTCAATCTCAAAAACACTCTTTCTTTGAAACATAAACTCTAACGAACCTGTAGGAACAATACTCCCACCTGCTTTATTAAAATAAGACTTTACATTGGCAACTGTTCTTGTTGAATTGTCTGTTGCGCATTCTACAAATACTAAAACACCATGCGGGCCTTTACCTTCATAGTTCATTTCTGAAAACAGCTCCGTGTCTTTTTGAATAGAACGAGAAATAGCTGCCTCTATATTATCCTTAGGCATATTCTCAGACTTTGCATTTTGTATTGCAGTTCTAAGTTTTGCATTTGTGGACGGATCAATTCCGCTTTCTTTAGCAGCCATTGTTATAGCCTTCCCCAGTTTTGGGAAAATCTTAGACATTTTATCCCATCTTTTTTCCTTTGCCGCCCGTCGATATTCAAATGCTCTTCCCATAATTCCTTTTCACAAAAATAACGAATTGACCGTGTATCATCAAGTTAAGCGCTTTGAAAAGCCTTGAGAATTTCTCCAACATAATTTAAGACAGGTTCACGGCCAAATTTCGATTCTGCAGAGGTGACAAAAAGAGGGGGTAATTCATCCCAAAACTTCAATAATTCTTTTCGATATGCCAACAGATTCCGTTGTAAAGCAGAACTTGATAACTTATCTGTTTTAGTAAAAACAATTGAAAACGGGACTCCTTTGGAGCCACACCAATTCATAAATTCGAGATCTATTTTTTGAGGCGCTAATCTCGAATCGATTAAGACGAATGTTGTCAGCAAACTTTCACGATGTAAAAGATATTCGGTAATAAAAATTTCCCAAGTTTGACGACTTTTTTTGGACGCCTTTGCAAAACCGTACCCAGGTAAATCAACGATATACCATTCTTCATTAATGACAAAATGATTAATAAGTTGTGTTTTTCCCGGTGTTGAGGATGTTTTAGCCAATTTTTTTTTACTTGTCAGCATGTTTATCAAGGATGACTTTCCAACGTTAGACCGACCTATAAATGCAAACTCAGGCCTGCCATCTTGTGGGCATTTTTTAAAAGTCGTATTTGATGTTAAAAAAGAAGCATTTTCAATTTTCATTTGACAAATTTAAGATATTAATCGCGCAGAAGAACAATTAAGTCAATTGCTTGTTACCTATTTGAATACTAGTAACTTATAATGGCGGAATATAAAATAAAAGATCTTGAAAACCTTACGGGTATTAAGTCTCATACAATTCGTATATGGGAAAAACGTTACAGTATTCTATCTCCAGACCGAACAGATACCAAAATAAGAACCTACTCTGATGATGAATTAACACATTTACTCACTGTAAGTATGTTAAATCGTAATGGAATTAAAATTTCTAAAATCGCTAAGTTAGAACAGGAGGACATGAATAATCTACTGTGGGATATTAAAGTAAATAAAAAGCCGGAGGACAGTATGGATAAACTCATTCTGGCCCTTGTATCCTTAGATGAAGAACTTTTTAAAGGAACAATGAACGGTCTAATTGAAAACTATGGCTTAGAAAAAACTTTCATTAATCACTTAATTCCGTTTTTAGACCGGATAGGAATTATGTGGCTTATTGGTTCGATTAATCCATCGCAGGAACATTTTATGTCGAATCTCATCCGACAAAAAATCATTTCAGAAATTGACAAGCAACCCATTCCAAAGCAAGATAGTAAGTCCATCTTGATGTATCTGCCGGAGCACGAATGGCATGAGATGTCTCTTTTGTTTTATCAATTTTTGCTCCGAGAAAAAGGAGTTCATACAAGTTATCTAGGACAAAGTCTACCTTATCCGTCTCTTCTTGAGAGCGTCGATAAGTTAAAACCTCAAGCTATTTTATCGTCTTGGTTAACTGCAGTAGACAAGAAATTTGTTGTGTCTTATTTTAAACAATTGAAAAAGGACTTACCTGACATGAAAGTTTTCGCAGGTGGAGCTCAAATCAAATCCAATAGTAAAGAACTTCAAGATCTCATTATCGAAGTTCAAGACATTCCAGAACTCCTAGAACAACTAGAGGGCTAATCAAATAACTATATTAACTATCTTTCCAGGTACTACAATGACCTTTTTAGGTGCTTTACCCTCCAACCATTTTTTCGTCAGATCTAACCCCTCTATTTCTAATTGGATTTCTTCTTTACTCAATGAAAGCGACAGCTCGGCTTTAAAGCGCATTTTACCATTGAAGGAAATTGGATAATCAAACGAATCTTCCACCAAATGACTTGGTTCAAAGACTGGGAAATCAGAAGTAAATAGTGTGCCTGATTTACAACCCATTTTCTCCCATAATTCTTCACAAAAATGAGGCGCATAAGGACCCAAAAGAACAAGAAATTTTTGCATTACTTCATAACTCTTACATTTTTGTTCTGTGAACTCGTTTACAGCAATCATGAAACTTGATACACAAGTGTTAAGAGAGTAACGATCTAAATCTTCGGTGACTTTTTTTATTGTTTTATGCAAGGTCTTCAGAGCATCTTTATGCGGTTTATTGGCACTTTCAAGGATACATTTCCCTTCCGTATCACAATACAACCTCCAACATTTTCTCAAGAAATTATGCACTCCAGAAATACCTTTAGTATCCCATGGCTTGCTCTGCTCAATAGGCCCTAAAAACATTTCATAAAGTCTTAGCGTGTCAGCACCATACTTCTCAATTAATTCATCTGGGGTTTGAACATTATACTTAGACTTAGACATTTTCTCAACCTCATCGCCGCAAATATAGGAACCATCATCTTCGTAAATAAAGGTAGCATCTGAATATTCCTTTCGCCAATTCTTAAATCCAACTATATCAAGAAGATTATTGTCGACTAACGAAATGTCTGCATGGATTGCTTGAACATATCTACCCTCAATTTTCCCTTTCGAAACGAACGTATTAGTATCTGGTAACCTATATACAAAACTACTTTTGCCGAGAATCATCCCTTGGTTAATAAGCTTTTTAAAAGGCTCATCAAAAGAAATATAACCTTGGTCAAAAAGGAATTTAGTCCAAAATCGAGCATACAATAAGTGACCTGTTGCATGCTCCGCCCCTCCAATATACAAATCAACCTGTCCCCAATAATCAGAACGTTCCTTAGACACAAATTCATTACCGTTTTTAGGATCCATATACCTTAGAAAGTACCAAGAACTTCCCGCCCAGCCAGGCATAGTATTAAACTCCATACGGTCACCTTCAAAGTGATTCCAAGCTTTCTGCTCTGCTCGAGCTAAAGGAGGTTCACCGTCTTTTGTTGGCAAATAACTATCAACCTTAGGTAACTCGATGGGTAGATGTTCATCAGCAACTGCCTTTGGTATATCCTTGTCATAATAAATTGGAAAAGGCTCGCCCCAATATCGCTGACGAGAAAAAACAGCATCGCGCAATCTATAATTTGTTTTGGCATTACCTATTCCTCTTTCTTCAAGAACAATAATTGCCTTTTTTATACCCTCAGTAACATTCAATCCATCTAAAAAGTCTGACGCTGTTAGTGTCCCATTTTTTTCAGTGTGGGCACATTCTACTATTTCGATATCCTTAAAAATATTTTTAATTCCAATATTAAAATGTTTTGCAAAATCGTAGTCACGTTGGTCACCGCAAGGAACGGCCATTACTGCACCCGTACCGTAAGAAGCAAGAACATAATCCGCGATCCAAATCTCAATCTTTTCTCCGCTCAATGGATGTATAGCAAATGCTCCGGTATTCACACCTGTTATCGACTTAACATCACTTTGCCTGTCTCGTTCAGATTTTTTTGAAGCCGTTTCCTGATAATTTTTAACTGCAGCAATATTCTCTTTCGTTGTAATTCCTGAGACGAAGGGGTGTTCTGGAGCTAAAACCATAAACGAAACACCAAAAATCGTATCAGGTCTCGTAGTGAAAACTTCAATTTTGGAGACGCTTCCTTCTATTGAAAAATTCACAGAACAACCCACTGATTTCCCGATCCAATTTTTTTGCTGTTCTCTCAGCGAATCTGTCCAGTCTATGCTATCAAGTCCTTGAAGTAATCGCTCGGAATATGCCTTTATGCGCATGGACCACTGTCGCATCTTCTTTTGAAGAACTGGATAACCACCTCGCTCTGATTTACCATTAATCACCTCATCATTTGCAAGGACTGTTCCTAATTCGGGGCACCAATTCACCCAACTCTCCGCTAAATATGCGAGTCTATATTCTTGAAGAATAATCTCCTTCTGTTTCTCGTTGTAACTCAACCAATCCTTCGCACTAAAAATCTGATCAAAATCGCTTACTGCATAAACCTCTGCGTTCCCTGAGAATTCAAATTTTTGAATGAGCTTTGAAATACGTACCGCGCTCTCTGTCTCTTTATCATAATAGCAGTCAAAAAGCTGCTTAAAAATCCATTGTGTCCATTTATAGTATTCAGGGGAAGATGTCCTTACCTCTCGATCCCAATCATAACAAAATCCGAGTTGATCTAATTGATCTCGGTATCTTTTAATATTCTCATCGGTCGTTATTGCTGGGTGTTGTCCTGTTTGTATTGCATACTGTTCAGCAGGCAATCCAAATGAGTCATACCCCATAGGATGAAGCACATTAAACCCTGAAAGCTTTTTGTAACGTGCGATAACATCAGATGCAATATAGCCTAAGGGATGACCGACGTGAAGTCCTGCCCCGGATGGATAAGGAAACATATCTAAAACATAATACTTCTCCTTGGTAGACTCCTCACTTACCTTATAGCTTTTATTTTCTTTCCAAAAAGAAATCCATTTAGATTCTATCTCTCTAAAATTGTATTCCATTACTTAATTTTAAGTGTATAAAGATAGTCAATGTCATTCATCTTAAAAGAAAACTTTAATCAAAAAAGATACGCCCTAAATTTTGGCACAGAAATTGCATTAAACGAATTAAAATACAGAAATTTTATTTCTTACTTTTTACTTTTTAAAAGATACTTTTTTTCATAATTCAATGTTTTTAAAACACATCAAACCCGGAGTGATCTGGGTTTTTTGTTCCCTAGTATATTAGGTTAAAACCATTAAAATTCCAACAACAAAAAAGCCTAAGTCAATCCATGAAAAATAATAACGCCCATTAAATAGGTCATAAAAAAAGGTGAGCCCAAATAGGTATATAAAGCCAATAAGCCAAGCCTTTGTGTGCAGTGAGGGAACTATTAACGCATTTAAAACACCTAAACTTACAAGAGCTCTTAATAAAAGAAGTGAACGTTTTATCCCAATTACTTGAGGTATGGTTCGCATATGCAAAGGGTCAAAAGAAACATCCTTCATATCAGATGGTATTAATATAGCAAACAATAGTATTGCTCCATTTATTGGATAAACAAGTTTACCGAAGATCAAAAAAGGTAGGTAATGCAATAAAAAAAACCATATCAAAAAAACTAAAAATATTTTTAAGTAGGGGATTTCTCTTAAGTTATATCTGCGAATACGATATACGTAAAAAAAGCTCAATGTAACTGCAAATCCTGTGAGCATATGAATGCCTCTATATTGCCAAAAAAAAGACAAATACAAAAATAATGCTCCAGCAGAAGAGCATGTTGAGATGATTATCACAGAAAATCTGTTGGTGGAAAGCCAATCGAGAATGTAATCAGGCAAATCGTTTGTATAATCCTTCCATAACCTATGAGCATTATAAATCCCTAGGATTCCTAGAGATAACATTAAAGCATAAATCCATCCATTTGTATTAAAAGAATAAAGTCCAAAAACATAAACAAAACAAAAAGAAGCAAGATGTAAATGGGAGCGAATAGCATATTCAATGAATGTACGCATAGAAGGATGCATTAATTTACGAATCAAACGCGGGCTTAACGTCTTTTGTTTAAGTCTTTAAGCCTTCGATATTTATAATGATTTGCCGAAGCACTAATTTTTGCAATAACCCAGCCTGAGCGACCATCCAAAAAACCTCTTTTAAAAACATAAATAGACAAAAACTTAGCTAAAGCGCTTAACTCAGGCTGTAAGAAATAGGTTTTCTTTTTCTCTTTTAAATACTTCTTAACGGAAAGATCAGCATAATGAAAGGCCTTTGTCCTGTGTTCGCTCTTATTGTGATAAGAGAAATGCTCTAAGTGTCCATTTAATTTATTTACTGTAAGACTCTTAGGGAAAGATAATGTTTCATGCACAAAATCACCTTCCCATTTCACACCCTTTTTAGGAAATAACCTAAGCTTAAATTCAGGGTACCATCCACAATGATATATCCACTTTCCACAATAATTGGTTTTTCTATTAACTTGATAAATACCATCAAGTCCTTCAGCCCTTATGCGATTTAAATCATCTATTAATTCTTGATCGGGTACTTCATCAGCATCAACAGATAAAATATAACTTGAATTTATACTCTTGTTTAGTTCATTTTTCGACTGCGCATAACCCAACCAATCTTTTTGAATAAAAGTAACTTTGTACGCGGCGCAAATCTCAGCGGTTTTGTCTGTGGAAAAAGAGTCTAACACAACGATTTCATCTACACATTGCTTCAGCGCTTTAAGACATCTTTCAAGATTCTTTTCTTCATTTAACGTTATAATCGCAGCTGCAACCTTTACCATTTTATAGAATTGTAACACTTTTCCAAATCGCCTCAATTTCTCTCAACGAGTGTGTCCAGGACGTAGTAGATGGCGCATCTACATAACCTGAAAGACAAATTAGCTTTTCTGTTTTGGGATGTATAAAATGGAAAGACCAAAAAGCGCCGCCAGTAGTATGAATCGCTTTCCCTTTAAAAACAAACATTCCACGCATTTCAATCCCGGAAATTTCACCATTATAATTTCGGGTCCATGATGCTTCAGGGTATACTAAATCAGTATATTGCGTCCCCATAAATAACCGAGAAGTTTCGTGAGGAACATTGTACCTAAGCATCGTGTCTCGCGCTTGAAGCAAATTTTTCAGAGTGAGTTGTGTTGAATCAATAAACGGATATTGATAAATCATAACGCCAGAATAAATCGCACCTACATCTTGCTGTCCAGTGCCTAAAAACTCTATAGGCCTAGATGCGTTAGGTAGCTGAACTCTGTAGAAATTAGGTTGACTTGCAACAACATTTGAACCATCCGGTAATTCTATATGTAAACCAAAATTACCTGCGATTTTATCATTTACAAAAGTGCTTTGCTTTTCTGCAAAATATCTACGTATGCGATTCCACTCCGCAAAATCAAATTGTGAATGAATCTCTGGTAATCCGTTGGCACAAAAACTATAAAGTTGCTCTAAGTTTTTTGCTGTCACCTCAATGACTAGTTGTCGATTGGCCCAAACATCTTTTCTGGATTCCACAATTGGATTTTGGTCGCCATGACTTTTATCTAAATTCAAAAAAAGGACATTTCTATGTCTTTTAATTGCACCGTCAAAAGTTTTACTATTACGATGCACTAATTCAAACGTCGGGACATCCGGAAAATAAGGCATAATGAATTGTGTTAATGCCGTGTCCAATTCTGCTTTTACGGGAGATGCCCAAATTGCATCATCACAAACAACAAGAATTTCTCCTACCTTACCAGTTACATTTAAACCGGATAAACTCTTTACATCACAACTCGAAAAAGAAAGTATTATGGATAAGCCTATTAAATAATATAAGCTCCTCATACTATCTTATTCTTAGTTTCTGACCTATAGATATCCTATTGATATTGACTCTAGGATTTAATCGCTTCAATCTTGATTGAGATATTTTATGCTTTTCCGCAATATGGCCAAAGGTATCTCCACTTCTTACAGTATAGTATCTTCTAGTAGCCGTATTTACAACTGGTTTTGGTTTCGGCTTGGGGGCTGTAATCTTCTTTTCCGTTTCTATTCTTAGGTGCTGTCCAATATAAATATTCGAAGTTTTCAGGCCGTTCAAGTTCATTATTTGATAAGATGATACGCCATAATAACTCGCTACAGATTTCAGAACATCGCCTGTCTGCACCTTGTGGTAATAAATATTTAAGGTTTTCTTTATAGTGTCACCAGAGATTGAATCTTTAACCAAGACCTGTTTGACCTGAACTTCATCCGTTCCGTATATTGAGTGTTCAAGAGCCATTAGAGAATCCTCTATTCCCGCAACTAAACTTATTTTATCAAATGGACCTGTCAAACAATACGGAGGATCAGCTTTAGGAATATATGTAGATTTATAAATTGGATTCAAAGCTCTAATTTCCTCCAATGACCAATCAACAACTTTTGAGATTGTCCCCATATGAATCGACGATTTAAAGCATAACGTATCTGTTTCGACATTATGGATATTAAATTTATCTGGGAAAATATTATGCTCCTTATGGTAAGTCATTAAGTATGCCGCTGCAATGAAATTGGGAACATAACCCCTTGTTTCTTTAGGTAAATAATGGCGAACCTCCCAATAAGTTTTTTTATTACCCGATCTTCTTATGGCCTTATTCACGTTTCCAGGGCCAGCATTATAAGCTGCTAATGCAAGGTTCCAATCACCATATAAACCATAGAGCCTCTTTAAATATCTGCATGCAGCATCGGTTGCCTTTTCAGGATCCATACGTTCGTCTACGTAGGAGTTTTCTTTTAAACCGAAATACAAACCAGTTCTATACATGAATTGCCAAAGTCCTAAAGCTCCGACTCGAGATTTCACCGTTGGACGCAGCCCACTTTCTATTACAGATAAATACTTCAATTCAATTGGAAGTCCATAAGAAGAAAGTTTGGACTCGAACATATCAAAAAATAACGGAGAACGGCCTAAGACAACCTTGATAAAACCACGTCTTTTTTCCAAAAAATACTTTATAGTACTTAAGGTACTCGGATTACAATCCAAATGAAATGGACTCATTTCATTCATTGTATTTAATCTTTCACAATAAACCTCATCGGAATAAACAGGTAAATCTGAAGGTAAGTAGTTTAACACCGCACGAACAGAATCCACATTCACACCACTTCCATAAGACTTATAAAATATACTTAAGCTCTGTTCTACGGTGTTCAAAAAAGGATCTTTGTGCAAAGAATCACCCACTTTCGGCGGGTTAGTCTGCGAGACACCCATATAACAATGAAAAAGAAAGAAAAAAATTAAATACTTATTCACCATTAGAAATAATTTTTGAGCAGCTCTGCATAATAAAGAAGTTTAGCCTCTTCGTTACATGGAGACATGATTTGAAGTCCAAAAGGCATGCCATTAGAATGTGTTCCAAAAGGCACACTAATAGCGGGATGACCTGTTATGTTGGCGTGAACAGTAAATATGTCCTGTAAATACATCTGCAAAGGATCTGAAACTGACCCAGTTTCAAACGCCGTTGACGCAGTGGTCGGTGTAATCAATACATCAACATTCTCAAATATTTTGTCGGTCGCTATTTTTGCCAAGCGTCTCACTTTTTGTGCTTTGGTATAATAGGCCTCATAATACCCATGAGAGAGGACAAAGGTTCCCGTCATTATTCTTCGTTTAACCTCTTTACCAAACCCTTCAGATCTAGAATTCTTGTAGGTTTCTTCTACCCCTTTTGATTCGTTACTGCGATAACCATAATGAACACCATCAAATCTAGAAAGATTCGAAGATGCTTCTGCAGTTGACAGCACATAGTATGTAGGCACAAGATGTTCGAGATAAGGGAAACTAAAATCCTTCACTTCAATATCCTTACCTAACTCGGCTTGAAGTACTTCTACTTTTTCCTTAATCTCTTTGTCTAAACCTTGATGGTTCATATACTCGGTTAAAAAACCGACGCGAAGAGGCTTATTATTTTCAAAAGAAATACAAGGGTCTGAAAGCGATGTTGAATCTAACGGATCTTTACCTTGGGAAAGCTCAAAAACGTATTTTATATCTTCAATAGTATTAGCAAAAATACCTATTTGGTCAAAAGAAGAACCATAGGCAATTAGACCATATCTGCTTAGCCTTCCATATGAAGGTTTTAATCCAAAAACATTTGTCCAAGACGCTGGTTGACGAACGGAACCTCCTGTATCGCTACCTAAAGAAACTGTGCACATTCCGGCAGAAACTGCCACTGCTGAGCCTCCTGAGGAGCCTCCTGGAACATAATTCGTGTTGATATTATTTTTTACCGGTCCATAGTATGAAGTTTCGTTTGCGCTACCCATGGCAAACTCATCACAATTCAATCGTCCTATTATGATGGCATCTTCATCGAGAAGCTTCTGTAAAACAGTGGCTGTAAATAAAGATTCAAAATTGTTTAATATTTTGGATGCTGCAGAAACCTTATGCCCCTGATAACATATATTATCCTTAATCCCAAGAATAACCCCAGCAAGTTTACCTGCTGTTCCTTCCTTAATTTTTTCATCTACACTTTTAGCTGTTGCAATAGCCGAACTGCTAAAAACTTCAACAAAAGCGTTAAGCTCTTTTTTGGATTCTATTCTTGAAAGACTTTCTTCAACAATACTTATTGCCGATGTGCCAGATTGAATAGCCCCTTTTATGTCGGCAATCGTCCTGTACATTTTAGATTACTTTGACTCTTGATCGTCGTTTGCTTCACCGTTCTCCGCTACCTCATCGCCTTTAGAAGCATTCTTGAACTCATTGACTCCTTTTCCGAGCCCTTTCATTAACTCCGGAATTTTTTTACCTCCGAAAAATAACACTACAATTACGAGAACAATAATCAGAACCTGAGGACCACTTACAACGCCTAAATAAAACATATATCTTAACTTTTTTGTACAAACAAATGTAATGAATAAAACTCAGCTTAAAACTTGTGAAAAGGGAACGTTTTATAGTTTTCTCGCCACCTCAACCTCCTCATAAGCCTCAACAACATCGCCTACTTGGATGTCATTGTACTTGTCAATATTTAGACCGCATTCATAGTTGTTCTTGACCTCCTTAACGTCATCTTTAAAACGCTTCAATGATCCAAGCTCACCTGAGTGAACAACAATTCCGTCTCTAATAATTCTAATATTTGAATTTCTCTTGATTGTTCCTTCGAGAACATAACAACCAGCTATTGTTCCCACTTTTGTGATATCAAACGTTTCTCTAATTTCTGCAGAACCTACTATTTTCTCTTCAATCTCCGGAGAAAGCATCCCTTCCATAGCTGCTTTAATTTCCTCGATAGCTTTATAAATAACGGAATATAATCGAATATCTATTTGCTCATTTTCTGCTAGCTTTCGCGCACCGATTGTAGGTCTTACCTGGAAACCAAGAATAATAGCATCCGAAGCTGAAGCGAGATTCACATCTGCCTCAGAGATAGCACCAACACCCTTGTGAATAATATTTACTTGGATTTCTTGTGTTGAGAGATTTAGTAATGCATCTGATAATGCCTCGATAGAACCATCAACATCACCCTTGATAATTAAATTTAACTCTTTGAAATCTCCAATTGCTAATCGTCTTCCAATTTCATCTAAGGTTATATGCTTGGTGGTACGAAGACCCTGCTCACGATACAATTGCTCTCTTTTAGTTGCGATGGACTTGGCTTCTTTTTCGTCAAGAATTACGTTAAAATTATCACCAGCACTAGGTGCACCATTGATTCCTAGAACAGAAATTGCTTGAGATGGACCTGCCTCTTTCATTGCAGTTCCTTTTTCATCGTGCATTGCTCGTACTCGACCGTGGTGTCTTCCAACGAGAAGTACATCTCCTATTCTCAGTGTTCCTGCTTGAACTAACATGTTCGTCACATATCCCTTTCCTTTATCTAAGGAGGCTTCAATTACTGTTCCTAACGCTGGCTTAACAGGATTCGCTTTAAGATTAAGCATTTCGGCTTCAAGTAAAACCTTTTCTAAAAGCTCATCTATGTTTAAATTTTGTTTTGCTGAGATTTCTTGACATTGAAAAGTTCCTCCCCAATCCTCAACTAGAATATTCATTCCAGAAAGTTGTTCTCTGATTTTGTCCGGACTTGCACCTGGTTTATCGATTTTGTTAATCGCAAAAATCATGGGAACACCGGCAGCTTGGGCATGAGATATTGCCTCTTTTGTCTGTGGCATCACATCATCATCCGCAGCAACAATGATTATGGCAACATCTGTTACTTGTGCACCCCTAGCACGCATTGCTGTAAAAGCCTCGTGACCAGGAGTATCCAAGAATGTCATTTTACGTCCATCCTTCAAGATCAATGAATAGGCACCAATGTGCTGTGTAATACCCCCAGCTTCACCTTCAGTTACATTCGCATCTCGAATTCTATCCAAAAGAGACGTTTTACCGTGGTCAACATGCCCCATAACCGTAATAATTGGTGGACGATCTATAAGGTCCTCCTCACTGTCTTCAACTGTTGGAATGGCCTCTTGAACCTCTGCACTTACAAATTGTGTTTCATATCCAAACTCATCAGCCACAATTTGAATTGTTTCTGCGTCAAGTCTCTGATTAATGGAAGCGAAAATGCCAAGAGACATACAGACGGAGATAACTTGTGTTGGCTGAATACTCATCATCACAGCGAGCTCAGAAACCGTCACAAATTCAGTCAGTTTCAAGATTTTTTCTTGTAACTCTGCAGCCTCCATTTCTTCTTGGCGACGTTGCGCAACGGTTTCTCTTTTTTGCCTTCGGTTTTTAGACGCTTTGGATTTACCGCCTTTATTTGACAATCTTGCTAGCGTGTCTTTAATTTCTTTCTGAATATCTTTTTCAGAAATCTCGGCTTTTTGAGGTTTGTTTGATTGGAACTTCGGATTCCCTCTTTTAGAACCTTGAGAAGGGCTTTCTACTTTTTTAATTCTTTTACGCTTTCTCTTGTTTGCATTATCAGAACGAGAATTACTAGAGGATTTTTGCTTTTCAGCTGGTAATTCAATTTTACCTAGAACAGTAGGTCCCGTAATTTTTTTACGCTCAATTTTAATGGTCTCAATCTCATCCTTTTTGGGAGCTTCCTCTTTTTTAGGAGCTCCCTCTTTTTCCTCCACAACCTTTGGTGATTCTTCTTCTTTTTTATCTTCTACAGGAGCAACTTTTTCAGGCCCCTTCTTCTTTGGCTTAAGTGCATTCAAGTCGATATTACCAACTACTTTAAGACCAGTATCCGGTTTAGTCGGCGCTTCTTCTTCTGCAACTTGACGTTTAATCTCCTCAACATTAAGATGTGGTTCCTCTTTTACTTCAGGAACTTCTTCTTTTTTTGAATCTTCAATGGATAGAGATTCTCTTTTTTCACGACTAGTTATGACTCCTTTAGATTTTTCTTTTAAATCTTGATCTGCAGCAAACTCATCACACAACATAGCATAATATTCTTTGTCAAGTTTCGTGTTTGGATTCGTATCAATAGTAATTCCTTTAGAACTTAAAAATTCTATAATTGTTGGCAAACCTACGTTGAGTTCACCTGCTGCTTTACCTAATCTAATTGGTCTTCCTGCCATAATTTAATTTCGATTTAAAATCGATTTCCAAATTTATTCAAATTCCGCATTTAATATACGAAATACTTCCTCAATCGTCTCTTTTTCTAAGTCCGTTCTTTTGACCATATCTTCTACATTGATTTCTAAAACAGACTTGGCTGTATCACAACCAATAGCTTTTAATTCATCAATTATCCAGCTGTCAATTTCATCTGCAAATTCTTCTAAATCAACATCTTCAATATCAACCTCCCCATCACGATAAACATCTATTTCATAACCGCAAAGTCTTCCAGCAAGCTTGATATTATTACCGCCTCGTCCAATAGCTAGAGAAACCTGATCTGGTTTTAAGAAAACTTTTACTCGGCCTTCTTCTTCTATAATTTCTATCGAAGTGACTTTAGCCGGAGATAATGCTCTTTGAATGAGTAATTGGTTATTGGTGGTGAAATTAATAACATCTATGTTTTCATTTCTAAGCTCGCGAACGATTCCATGAATCCTTGAACCCTTCATACCTACACATGCACCCACAGGATCAATTCGATCATCGTAGGATTCCACAGCAACCTTTGCTCTTTCACCTGGCTCACGAACAATATTCTTAATTGTAATCAAGCCATCAAAAACTTCAGGGACTTCTAATTCAAATAAACGCTCTAAAAACTCAGGTGCTGTTCGTGAAAGAATTATCACCGGCGTACTATTACGCATATCGACCTTGGAAACAACGGCTCGAACAGATTCTCCTTTCTTGAAAAAATCTGAAGGAATCTGCTCTGACTTGGGTAAAATAAGCTCATTTCCGTCATCGTCCATGACGAGGATTTCTTTTTTCCATACCTGATAGACTTCACCCGTCATGATTTCACCGACACGCTCTTTGTATTTCTTGTAGATATGATCTTTTTCAAGCTCTAATATCCGTGAAATTAAATTTTGTCTTAATGAAAGGACGTTACGTCTTCCAAAATCAGCGAATTTGAATTCTTCTGTAACTTCTTCACCTATTTCAAAATCAGGTTCAATTTTAATAGCATCAGAATATGCTATCTCAGTGTTTGGATCTTCTACCTCTCCATTGTCAACAATTTCTTTATTTAGAAATATTTGGACATCACCCTTATCAATGTTAACAATGATATCGATATGCTCATCCGTGTTGAACTTCCTCTTAAACATTGCACGAAACACATCCTCAAGAACATGTTGCATCGTCTGCTTATCAATGTTTTTGAGCTCTTTAAACTCAGAAAACGAATCTACCAATTCAATACTATTCATATGCTATTATTTAAATGATATTACAATTTTTGTTTCTTTTATACTTTTCATCTCTAGGGTATATATCTCCTCTACCCACTCTTTCTTTTTCTTTCCTTCTATCTTCTTTTTAACCTTATCACTTAGCTTAATTTCATCAGAAGTATATTCTATCAAATCACCTTCATATTTGGAGGCATCGTACATCTTGACTTTGACGCGCTTTCCAATATTCTTACGGTATTGGTTTTCATGTCTAAAGGGCTTATCTAGCCCTGCGGACGACACGTGTAATTCAAAATCTTCTAACTCTCTGTCCAAATTGTGTTCAATATTCCTAGATACAGACATACAATCCTCAATAGCTACATTGCCATCAACACGATCTAATTCCACCCGAATTACATTGCTAGAGGATATCATCATATCAACGACATACAGATCTTTCTCCAGCTCTTGAATTCTTTCATCTATTAAGGATGTTATACGCTCTTTTGAAATCATGTCAATCTTGGTTAAAAAAAGAGGGGACTTTCGTCCCCTCTTTCTGTATACCTCATATTTGTGAGTACAAAGATACAACATTTACCTAAATAAAAAAGTAATAACCCTTACATTTATAGTTATGCTAGTAGAAATTAAAGATAAAATCGTCTCAACAGAGGTCTTTTCAGAAGCCTTCGTTTGCGATTTATCAAAATGCCATGGTGCATGCTGTATTGAAGGCGATGGAGGAGCACCCTTAAAAGAAAAGGAGGTTTCTCTTATTGAGGAGAATTTAAATAAAATCAAACCTTTTATGAACAAAAAAGGTTCTGATACGATAGCGCATAACGGTTTTTTTTATCTCGATGAAAATGATGAACCTGCTACCCAACTTGTGAATAAAAAAGAATGTGCTTTTGTCTATTTTGATAAGGACAGTAAGAATGCTATGTGTTCTATTGAAACAGCATATAAAGCAGGTGAAATCCCCTTTAACAAACCCATCTCATGCCATCTGTATCCGATTAGGACTAAAGACTTCAATGAGTTCACCGCTATAAACTATGAAAGGTGGGACATTTGCAGTGCTGCATGCAGTTTAGGTAGTTCTTTAAAAATACCAGTATTTAAATTTCTTAAGGAACCACTAATAAGAGCGTACGGACAGGGATTTTACCAGGAAATGGAAAAAATAAGTGAAGAGCTAAATAAAAGTTAGCTCTTCGTTTTACTAATGTTCTTCTTCACCCTCTGCTAAAGGCTCTATTTGTGTAATGAAATCTTCTGAGGCACCTGGCTTAGAATAATCGTATGGCCATCTATGAACAGTTGGTAAGTCACCTGGCCAGTTACCATGAATATGCTCTACAGGGGTCGTCCATTCCAAAGTCGTCGATCTCCATGGATTTTGTGGTGCTTTCGGTCCTCTGAAAATACTGTAAAAGAAATTAAATAAAAATAAGGCTTGACCTAATGCTGCAAAGATTGCAAAAAAGGTGACAATCACATTTAAGTCCATCATCATATCTAAAGCCCCTTGATCAAATTCTTCATATACAGAGTAATTATAATATCTTCTCGGTGCTCCTGCAAGACCAACAAAGTGCATAGGGAAAAACACACCATACGCCCCAATAATTGTGATCCAAAAATGAACGTAACCAAGTCTAGTGTTCATCATTCGTCCAAACATTTTTGGGAACCAATGGTAAACGCCACCAAACATTCCAAATACAGCTGACATTCCCATTACAATATGGAAGTGAGCCACAACAAAATAGGTATCATGCAATGCTATATCCAATGCTGAATCCGCTAAAATTATTCCCGTAACTCCACCTGTAATAAAGGTTGAAACCAGACCAATCGCAAACATCATTGCGGGGGTAAGGACCAATGAACCTTTCCATAAAGTCGTTAAGTAATTAAATACTTTAACCGCAGAAGGAATAGCGATCAATAAAGTTGTGAAAACAAATACGGAGCCCAAGAAAGGATTCATTCCCGTGACAAACATATGGTGCCCCCAAACAATGAATGATAGGAAACCAATTGCCATAATAGAACCTATCATTGCTTTGTAACCGAAAATCGGTTTTCTTGAATTCGTTGCTATAATTTCTGAGGATAAACCAAGAGCCGGAAGTAACACGATGTAAACTTCAGGGTGTCCTAAGAACCAAAACAAGTGTTGGTACAAAATAGGTGATCCTCCATGATTCGCAAGCATTTCAGAACCAACGATGATGTCTGACAAATAAAAACTTGTACCAGCCATTCTATCCATCATGAGTAACAAGGCGGCAGAAAGTAGTACAGGGAAGGAAAGAACCCCTAGAATTGCCGTTACAAAAAAGGCCCAAATCGTTAAAGGCATTCTCGTCATTGTCATTCCTTTTGTTCTCAAATTCAATACTGTTACAATATAATTTAGTGAACCTATTAAGGATGATGCAATAAAAATTGTCATAGAAAACAACCATAAAGTCATTCCTAAACCTGAGCCTGAAACGGATTGTGGTAAAGCCGATAATGGTGGGTAAATTGTCCAACCAGCCATTGCAGGTCCGGAACCGTCCCAAACACCTGGCATTGAGGTTGTGGCATCACCAAGCTGCAAACCAAAGACAGCGCCTTCATGAACAAATAACGAGGCAAACATCAATAGCGATGACAAGAAGAAAAACCAATAGGATAGCATGTTCAGAAAACCAGAAGCCATATCTCTTGCTCCAAGTTGTAACGGAATTAGAATGTTCGAAAAGGTTCCTGACAAACCTCCCGTCAAAAGAAAAAACACCATTATCGTACCATGCAGAGTTACTAGTCCCAGGTACATATCTTCTTTCATAATACCATTTGGCGCCCATGCGTCTCCCAAGAAAATATTTAAGAATGTTGACTCTTCGCCTGGCCAAGCCAATTGAATTCTGAACAAAATTGAAAGCATCATGGCAACTAACCCCATGAATACTGCCGTCATTAAAAACTGCTTACCAATCATTTTATGATCTTGGCTAAAGATATACTTAGAAACAAAATGTTCTTCGTGATGGTTTTCGTCGTGTGCTACTGATGACATCGTAGTGAATTTTTTAAATTATAATTTTATTTAGATACCTCTTCTGCTTCTTCCTTAGGGAAATATTGATCCTTGAAAGTAGCTGATTTTTTAGTGTCCATCCATGCGTTGTACTCCGCTTCTGGGTAGACGACAACAATCATTTTCATTTTATAATGTGCTCCTCCGCATATCTTGTTACACATTAAGACATAATTAAACTTTGAATCCTCTTTCTTTACGCGCATTTCAGCAGTCGTCATTGTTGGCGTAAACTTAAATCTCGTAGGCATTCCTGGAACCACATTCATTTGTGCTCTGAAGTGCGGGAAGTAAGCCGAATGGATCACGTCTTTTGCTCTGAAAGAGAACTCATATTCTCTATCTTTGCATAAGTAAAGTGTGTCTTTTTGTACAATGTCATTCAATGCAAATTTATCAACATCAGAGTTGTGATTTTGTTTCATTTGAACTAAACTTCTGTAGAGTCTTTCTTTAGTCGATAGCTCTTGCTCAAGATCACCAATAATAGACTGCGTTTCTGCATTCGGTTCGTTAAGTTTTACATCAATGTGACCGTGAGCACCAGTATGTTCAGCATAAACATGCTTCAGCTTATCCTCTGCATCTACAAGATTGAAGTCCGAGGCAGAAATTGATGCTACTAGTTTCTCGACGTCAGATTTGTAGTCAGAAGTAGCAAGGAGATTACGATACTCAGACGTTAAGTATTCAAAATTCACTCGCTTTAATTTCTCCTCAACGTTCGCTATCGATTTCCCCATCTCATTTACAGATGAATCTATGGTACTTGAAGTCATTAAGGCCAATTCGTTGTTTCCAGTAGTTAGTTTATAATCGAATTTACCTAAAGTATTGTCTTCACCACCGTATCTCGCAATCCATGCAAACTGATAAGCGAATAATTCCACTTTTTCCGAATCCTTGGAAGGGCCAGAGGTTAAATCCGTCCATGACTTTAAACCCAAGATGATAATTACAGCTAAAACAACTGCAGGAACAATTGTCCAAATCAATTCTAATTTATTATTATGAGAATAATATGTGGCTCTTACTCCTGGTTTACGAACGTATTTATAAGAAAAGAAAAACAGTAAAAAGTTCGTTAAAAAAAATACTGCAATAATGATTATAAAATTGACGTTCAATAACCAATCCGTTTCTACTCCCTGAAGTGATGCCGCTTCGCCACGACCCGTCCAACCATATTTCAACATCAAATAAATGAATCCAAGAAACTGGAACATCATAAAGCCTAGCATTAGCTTAGCATTGAGGTTATTATCTCTATCTGGTATTTCGTGTTCTCCTTTATTCTTGAGTTTATAAGTAAGCTCATATACTCTTACAAGCTGAGCAATTGCAATAACTCCAGTGATAAGGACAATAAGTATTATAATTTTTTCCATTTTATCTATCGACTTGTTTGGTTAAATTTCATGATGTATGCTCTCATCCAAAAACGGATGATTGACTGGTGTCAATGGAGCTTTAGTTAAATTTCTGAGAATTACTAGAATAAATACCCCTAAGGCCGTTAGAGCCATTCCTATTTCTAGTAACCCAATATGAGCAGCAGGGCCTAATGAACCGGCAGTGACCATGATGTATACATCTAGCCAGTGTCCTGCAAGTATAATTAAACCAATAAAAGTCAGAATACCTGCATGACGTTTAGCGTCTCTTGACATTAAAATCAACATCGGGAAAGCAAAGTTGATAATAAACATCCCGAAATAAAGAAGTTTGTAGTTGTCTATTCGCATTTGGAAGTATGAAACTTCTTCGCCAATATTTGCATACCAAATGAGCATGAATTGGGAGAACCACAAATAAGACCAAAGAAAAGAAGTTGCGAAAGCCCATTTTCCAAGATCATGAATGTGAGAATCATTAACCTTTTCAAGATACCCCTGTTTCTTTAAGTACAATGTTACCATGATTAATACAACCATTGTTGTGCACCACATTCCGGCAAATGTATACCAACCGAATAAAGTTGAGAACCAGTGAACATCTATTGACATTAACCAATCCCATGATGAAGTTGAACTAAATACAGCGAAAAAGACAAGGAATAATGCTCCTTTTTTGTAATTCATAAAGTGAAGCTCCGTACCTCCAATCTTATCTTCTTCCAGAGATCTCTTTTTAAAACCTCGAAGAAACATCAAATAGACTGAGAAATAAATTAGTGTTCTTATCCAAAAGAATGCTGGGTTAAGATAAGCCGTTTTGCCTTGAATGATTTCATCATGAGCAACTACTTCTGGATCCATCCACTGATAAACATGTGCACCATCCATAACTGTAATAATTAAAAGAACAAGTCCCATCAAAACCATGCCGTATGGCAAGTAACCAGCAACTGCCTCTATAATTCGTTTCACGGAAGCATACCACCCTGTCTCAGTCGCATAAGCCAATGCCAAGAAGAAAAGGGCACCGAGTCCCATTGCAAAAAAGAAGAAAGTATCGATTAAACCATTCGTCAAAAGACGCGTTGAAAAATGATGACTATCCATTCCTGTAAGGACACCTATCAGAGTCAAAACAAGTCCAATACCTAATAGCAGGTATATGTTTTTTTTAGCTTTTTGTGTTATTTGAAATTCCATTATTCTAAAACTTTATTAATTCTACTCAGCTGATTCTTGATTTGATGCTGTTTCTGCTACGTCTTCAAACTTACCATAACCATCACGTTGAAATTGGCGAACGTAATGAACTAATGTCCAAATTTCTTTTTTATTCAAAAGTGAACCATGCGCTCCCATATATCCTTTACCGTAATAAATACTATGAAATATTTTTCCTTCAGATAGCGTATCTAGACTTTTGTATGCTGGCACTACTCCTAGATCACCATAAGCTCCACTTTGAATCATTGTCCCGTTACCATCTCCCTTCTCACCATGACAGTGAATACACATAGAGGCGTAAAGTTGTTCTCCTTTTTTGAGGATTGAGGATGCATTTTCTGCGTTCATAGTGAGCGGATTAATCGTATCTAACCTCGCTAAATCATAACCGCTTTCCGCGACCAAATCCCATCCATAAAGACCATGGCTTTCTTGCCAAGCAGAACCACCTTTTCTTTTATTTGGCAACATCATTTGGACATGAGAAGAATCTGTACCGACAAAAGGTATGGTATACTTTGGTGTCAATCTTGCAGATTGTTTGGACTTTAACTCCTTGTTCTCGCGACCTCGTATTTCACCATAATCAACATAGGTTTCAATAGCAGGTGATCGATACATATCTGGCATGTATTCAGTTCCTGGACTATCAGGATCTGCACTACAAGAGGTGAGTAATGCCACAAACATTAAAAACAACAGACCCATATACAAATTAAATTTCTTATTCATTTTAAAAGCTTTTCTCAAATTACTTATAAGGTCTTTTTGTCAATTTCAATAAACCCTGTATCCTTAATTAACTTATCCAACTCTTTTTCTTCTAGTGCGTTTTCAGAAGTTCTAATTTCCATAACGAATTTATCATCCGTAGTTCTTGGATCAGGGTTCTGAGCCGGCATTCCAGGCAGTGTTTTGTTTTTTAACAGATAAGTAATAGCCATACCGTGTGCCGCGCACATTACAGTGAACTCAAATGTAATTGGCACGAAAGACAAAATGTTTTCTAAATAGGTGAAACTTGGTTTACCACCAATATTCATAGGCCAATCCTCAATCATAAAGAAACGCATACCAATCGTAGCAAGCGTCAGACCGGTTAAGCCATATAAAAAGGCCATAATGCCAAGTCTGGTATTTTTAACCCCAATGATAGGGTCAATTCCGTGAATCGGGAAAGGTGAAAATGTGTCAGAAATCTTTACGCCTTTTGAGACTAATTTCTTCGCGCCATCCTTCAACACTCCGTCGTCATCATACATTACATATATTACTTTTTCAGACATAGCTATCTTTCTTAATGGTTTTTATAATAATCAGGTGACTCTTTGTAAGATTGACCTGAACCTTTCAATATTGATTTAATCTCATTTAATGCCAATACAGGAAAGAATCTTGCAAACAATAAAAAGAACACGAAAAACAAACCGATTGTACCAATATATACTCCTATATCAATTGGACTTGGGTAATGCATACTCCAAGATGAAGGAAGGTAATCTCTGTGCAAGGAGGTTACGATAATCACATAACGTTCAAACCACATTCCAATGTTCACAACAATTGAGATAAAGAAGGTGAAAATCAGGCTTCTACGAAGTTTTCTAAACCACATTAACTGCGGAGAAACAACATTACAGGTCATCATTGCCGCATAAGCCCACCAATATGGACCTGTAGCCCTGTTTATAAACGCATATGCTTCATATTCTACTCCTGAATACCAAGAAATAAATAGTTCTGTAATGTATGCCGTACCTACTATAGATCCCGTTACCATAATTACAATATTCATATATTCAACGTGTTTTGTGTGGATATATGCCTCCAGATTCATGGCCTTACGCATAATAAGAAGCAAGGTCTGAACCATAGCAAAGCCAGAGAAGACAGCCCCTGCCACAAAATATGGTGGAAAGATTGTTGTGTGCCATCCAGGAATCACTGACGTAGCAAAGTCAAAAGATACAATAGAGTGAACAGAAAATACTAACGGCGTAGCTAATCCTGCGAGGACTAATGAAACCAATTCAAAACGATTCCAGTGTTTTGCTCTTCCAGACCAACCAAAAGCTAATATTGAATACATTTTTTTCGAAATTGGCTTTCTTGCACGATCACGTATCGTTGCAAAATCAGGAATTAAACCAATATACCAAAACACAACGGATACAGATAAATAAGTCGAAATTGCAAAGACATCCCATAAAAGCGGTGAATTAAAATTCACCCACAATGAACCAAATTGATTTGGAATTGGCATTACCCAATAACCTACCCACAATCTACCCATGTGAATCAGTGGAAACAATCCAGCCATAAATACAGCAAAAATCGTCATTGCCTCAGCAGATCTGTTAATTGCCATACGCCATTTCTGTCTGAACAGAAGAAGTACTGCCGATATCAAGGTCCCTGCGTGACCAATTCCAACCCACCAAACGAAGTTTGTAATATCCCAAGCCCATCCAATAGTCTTATTCAATCCCCAAACACCAACACCTGTTCCAAGCAAGTATAGAATACAACCGATCCCATATAATCCAATAACTAATGCTATACCGAATAAGATATACCACATTTTAGGTGCTTTATCTTCTATTGGTCGACATACGTCCTCAGTGATATCATGATACGACTTGTGACCAAGTATGAGGGGTTCTCTTATTGCAGCTTCCTTTTGCATACGCTAGTTCTTAGTGTTATTTACAATTTGATTAGTGATGAGCCTTTTTTTCTACTTGCAACTTTGCGAGTAAATCATTTTCTTCATTACGAACCTTAACTTTATACCATACGTTGGGTTTTACACCAACTTCTTCTAATGCTTGATACGATCTTTTATCTTCAGAGCTCTTTCTTACTTTAGACTCGATATCGTTCCAGTCACCAACAACGATTGCGTTTGTAGGACAAACATCTGAACATGCTGTCGCAAATTTACCATCAGCAACAGGTACGCCATCCTTCTTCGCCTCAAGTTTAGTGGACTGAATTCTTTGTACACAGAAAGAACACTTCTCCATAACACCGCGTGTTCTAACGGTAACATCTGGATTGAGTACCATTCGACCTAGGTCATCTTGTGCTGGGTTAATCTCTGTGAATTTCTTATAAGCTGGGTAATTAAACCAATTAAATCGTCTCACTTTGTAAGGACAGTTGTTCGCACAATATCTTGTGCCGATACATCTGTTATATGTCATTTGATTCAAACCTTCGTTACTGTGCGTTGTTGCAGCAACTGGGCAAACTGTTTCACATGGTGCATGATTACAATGCTGACACATCATTGGCATATGAACGACCTTTGGATTGAGTGCAGCTATTTCTGCCTCGCTGTATGAGAAGGTATCTTTATCCTTCCTTGTACCTACTGCAGCTTCTTGATCACTTGCAAAATAACGGTCAATTCTTAACCAATGCATCTCGCGACCTCGCCTTACTTCATCCTTACCTACAACCGGAACATTATTTTCTGATTGACAAGCAACAAGACAATTCGAACATCCAATACAGGATGAAAGGTCAATTGTCATCCCCCATCTGTGACCAATATTCTCAACAGGATGAGCATCCCATAAGTCAAACTCTCCAACTGGCTTTTCAACATGATTTGCATCTGCATCTAAGGTCTGTAATGTGTGTGCTGGGTTGTACGATTCTTTTCCTTTTGCATCATATATTCCTTTTGTTGTCTCTCTAACAATTGAATGTCTACCCATTACGGTATGATGAATTTGAGTTGCCGCTATAATGTACTCTCCTTCCACCTTTGTGATTTTAGCAGAGTTGGCATAACTTAATTCTCTAGATACCGCTGTCAATAACTTAAAAGCATTTTCTCCAATAGGTTTTGGATTCCCTTTTGCGTCGGTAACATGCCCACCGTATTCTTTTGTTTGATATGCTGCTTTACCTATTTTTTCTCCATTACCTCCTCGGCCATATCCAAGTGCAACTCCAACTGTTCCCAAAGCTTGACCTGGGGATGGGTATACAGGCAGTGTGTATTTGATACCATTTGAAGTTATAGAAGCCATCGATAGACCATTTTCTTGATCAAATGTCGTTGCATAACCAGCTTTAGACATTTCAACAGGATTCATCGTGATGTAGTTATCCCACGTTGTTTTGGTTATCGGATCTGGAAGTTCATGTAACCAAGGGTTATTTGCGAATTCCCCAGAACGAATTGCCGTCTTTTGGTATGCTACAATCTCGAGGCCTTTGTTAAATCTAGGAGTTTTAGAAATTGCTGCATTGTTAAAAACCAAGGTTTCCTCGATTGTGGAAGGAGCAATATCCATACAACTGTTGTGTACAGCTAAATCAAAGTTGCCAATGCTTAACTCAGAAAATGTTTCTTTAACCTTATCATAGGCCACTGTTGAGCTTTTTCCTGGTCTTAATGTAGTGCCAGACCAAACCAAAAAGGATTCAATTACAGATGCCGTATTGTGAATTGGTGTAATCATTGGTTGAGACAAAGCGTAATGCTTCGTTTTTGGACGAAAATCCATCCAAGACTCTAGAGCATGGTGGACAGGAGCTGCATATTTACACAATACACCTGTTTCATCTGCATGAGCATTCATAGAGACAGTGGTCTTAACCGCCTTTAAACCTTTTGCAAATTCTAAACCATTAGGAAGCGAGTATACAGGGTTCGAATTATAGACTAAAACAACGTCTGGAGCCTTCCCCTTTGACATTGCATCAACAAGGTCAAGCATTTTACCATCCTCAGATTTAAAAAGATTGAGTTCGTTATACAAATCAATGGTTGTACCATTTACGTCTAGTTTATTATTGATTTCATTCACTAATTGTTGGAGACCGGTATTATTTGTTCCGCAAACAACTAAAGATTCCTTTCCGGAGCTTTTCAATGCCGTTATTGCCAAATCCGCTGTTGTCTTTAGCGCTTTTGTCAAAGGCGATGAAGTACCATTTAATTTGGACAGAATATAATTTAAAACCGCTTCTTCTTCAGATGGCTTTGTCATTGCTCTATAATCAGAATTTGAACCTGTAACGCTCATAACAGATTCAAACTGAAAGTGCTTTGACATCCACGCTGCATCTGGATTTCTTGTTTCACCATATTGGCTGGCAAACTCCGTAGGCATTAACCATGTACTCAGAAAGTCTGCACCAACCGATACAATCGTTTTCGCCTTTGAGAAATCATAACTTGCGATCATTGACTTGCCATAGTTCAACTCATTGGCGCGTCTAATTGCTGAATAGGAAATCGGATCATATTGTATGTGATCAAAATCACCATCAATGTAAGCCGCCATGGAATCAATAGATGAAAGAACCGAAGGGCTGATAACCGTATTTGATATTAAAACTACATTCTTTGCCGTTTTAATTGACGACTTAACCTCTTTATCTAAAGTTGACCATTTTGTCGCTTTTCCAAATTTTAATGGACTTTGGAGTCTTTCACTATCATATAAACCTAATACAGAGGCGATAACCTGAGGGGTTACTGAGCCATTCGTAATACCGAAGTCTTTATTTCCTTTAATAAATATAGGTCGCGCTTCTCTAGTTTTGACCAAAATACTTGCATATGAACTTCCATCATAATAGGTCGAAGCATACCAAGTTGGCATTCCCGGGATTACATTTTCAGGCTTCATTACATAAGGAACCGCCTTAATAACCGGTGCCTCACAAGCTGCAACAGTAGCAGCAGCAACAGAAAAACCGAGAAACTTGAGAAAATCTCTTCGTCCTGTCGAAGCTTCGTTCAATTCATCATCAGCTAAAATACTTTCTAGATTATTTTGCTCTGGGAATTCAACCGATTTGGATGCTTGAAAAGACTGCGTTTCTTGCAGCTCATCCATTCCCTTCCAATATTTATTTTTACTTGCCATACCGTATTCTTTCAGTAGTAAATTCGTTTTAATAATGACACTTTGAACATTCCCATCCACCTAACTCTTTCACAGAAACACGTCCATCTTCGTTATAAGCGTTCAATAAGTCGTAATCATTTTTCTTGAGGCGGTCATGTATTTCGGTATAGTAATTATTCTTACCATCCGTAATAGAAATCCCTGATTGTTCATGGCATTGAATACACCAGCCCATCGTTAGCGTCGCTCTATCGAATTCTATTTTACTATCAATGTTTTCCTGAATTTTATTTAAAGCTGCTCTAGGTTGAACTTTCGCGGTCTCTTTGAGCTTTGCCATGTCACCATGACACTGCTTACAATCCAATCCTCCAACAACAACGTGTTGTGAGTGGTTGAAATAAACATGATCAGGGAGGTTGTGCACTTTATTCCACACAATTGGAGATGTTTCGTTTGTATATTCACCCGATGGGCCTTTCGTTGGATCCCATCCTGCTGCTGCATATATTTTGTTTATTTCTCCTTGATATTCCTTTCCTTCACCATTAATTTTCTTGTGACAGTTCATACAAACATTGACAGTAGGTAGTCCAGCTGATTTTGATTTTGTAACTGAATTGTGACAATATTTACAATCGATTCCATTGACGCCTGCATGGACATCATGCGGAAACGCTATGGGTTGAGAAGGTTGATATTCTTCCATCAAATTCACGCCATAGAGGGTTTGAAAGAACCCAACAATTAATGAAAGCACAACTACTAGGCTTACAACACCAACATACAATCTATATTTCCAAGCCCAAGTTTTAAATTCTTCAACGTAAGTAAGGCCTTCTTGTCCCTCTTCACTTTCTTTGGTTGCAATTTTCAATTGCCGTCTAACGCCACCAACTGCCATTATAATAACAATGAACATTACCCCCAATATGATCCACAACCAAGGCAGACCTTTTTCTTCCTCCATCTCAATACCATTTGCAGCAGAAGCCTGAACTCCTGCTCCAGCAACCTGTGCGTTAGGATCTTGTGAATCTACCCAATCAAAAATTGAAGTGATCTGCTCATCGGTTAGATCTGCAAAGATTGACATTACACTTCCCTTGTATTCTTGGAATATTTCATTCGCTCTTTGAGACTTCCCACTCGCTCTTAAAGCGCCGTTATTTCGTACCCATTCATAGATCAAATCACCTTCACCTGCATCGTCCCATCTTTGACGAGCTTCATAAAGTTTTGGTCCAGTTCCGTTTTTGAATACAGCATGACATGTTGCGCATTTCGCCTTAAAAAGGCCTTCTCCTTGAGAAAAATACGATGGGGCTAGGGCTAGAAAGGAAATGAGAACTAAGGCTGTAAGGCCCCTACCCAAATCTGTAACTTTCTGAATGTTAGTTATTTTCATGAAAAGTAAACTAAATATAGGTTAATAACAATTCGGCATTAACACATTTTATCGCTGCAAAATTATGAAGTTTCATTGTTTACATGACACTTTTATGACAAAAAGACTACCATAAATATTAATTTAAAATCATTCTAAATAAGAAAGTTGATGTTTGTAACTATTTTCAGTAAATTCGTACAAACTGTTAATCAATCGGTGTATATGATACAAAAAAAAACATGCATAATTATGTTTCTTCTTTTCTGTGCAAACATAATATTCGCACAACCCAAGATTGAAAACGGTAGAGTTGAGGTCATCATTGATTCAAGAATTGACGATTTAATTATACTTGAAAGTAGTATTGACGAAATTCAAGGCTATCGCCTTCAAATTTGCTTTGACTCTGACAAGCGCGTTATCGACGAAGCTAGAGATCGTTTTTTAAAACTATATCCTATGATTGACACCTATGTTGAATTCGAAGCGCCGCATTTTAATCTCAAAGTTGGAGACTTCAGAACGCGTTTAGAGGCTGAAAAAATTAAACGGGAAATCTTCGGGGAATTTGTGATCTGTATCATTCATAAAGATCTCATTCAACTCCCGAGAATAGACTAGAAATGTTTCCATCCTTGTGCAGCAATTCGTACGGCACTGTTATTCTTATCAATCAACAAACTGTCTTGTGACTTATCAGTAACAAATCCAATCACAGTAAAACTTGGATGGTTTTTGATTTTATCGTAGTCCTTCTGAGCAACTGTAAATAATAACTCGTAATCCTCTCCACCATTCATAGCACACATGTATGGATCCAAATTAAGTTCGTCCGCAGTCAATATCACCTTTTCAGTAATTGGGAGTTTTTCGGAGTATATTGAGACAGAACATTCGCTCGCTTTTGCAATATGAAGCGCTTCTGAAGCCAATCCGTCAGAGATATCTATCATGGCACTCGGAACCAAGTCTATTTTCTCAAACATTTCAATAATATCTTGTCGTGCTACAGGCTGAATTTGTTTCTTAATCAAATCATCATAACCCTCCAGCTTTGGCTGTATGTCAGGGTTCTCTAGAAAAACACCTTTTTCTCGTTCAAGAATCTGCAAACCTAGATAAGAGGTGCCTAAATCTCCGGTGACTACAATTAAATCATTTTCTTTAGCTCCATCTCGGTAACAAATTCTGTCCTTTGCTGCGCGACCAGTAATAGAAACAGAAAGCACAAGACCTGATGAAGACGAGGTAGTATCTCCACCCACTAAATCAACATTGTAAAATTCACAAGCAGCATAAATGCCCTTATATAATTCCTCCAATGCTTCAATCGGGAACTTACTAGAAATGCCTAATGAAATCGTTATTTGCTCTGGTTTTGCATTCATCGCCAAAACATCAGAAACATTTACGGATACCGATTTAAATCCTAAGGATTTTAAAGGAACATAAGAAAGATTAAAATGTATACCCTCTAAAAGCATGTCTGTAGAAAGTAGCATAGATTCTTTCGCTGAAATCGCGATTTCAGCAGCATCATCACCGATACCTTTTAAGCTTGATGGATTTTTAAGAATCGCATCCTTCGTCAAAGTTTCAATTAAACCAAATTCGCCAAGTGCATCAATTTCACGATGTTTTTTTTCTGTTTCGCTCATAATTTGTCAAAAAATAAAAAGAGTGAATGCGCTAACATTCACTCTTGAAAACTGTTGACCCACTAGGGCTCGAACCTAGACTCTTCTGTACCAAAAACAGACGTGTTGCCAGTTACACTATGGGTCAAAGATTGAAATTAGCAGCTAATTTCGGTGCAAATTTAATAACTAAATTTAATTTAAAAAGCGCTATTAACAAAAATTATATCCTTACGCTTCTCTTTTTACGATTTGGATAGTTTAAAATACAAACGAATATTCGTAAATTCGCGAGTCTATTAAAGGATCAAATAAACATGAATTATACTTTCATCAACAAAATAACAGGTTGGGCTGTCTTTGCTATAGCATCATTAGTCTACCTATTCACCATCGAAGATACAGCAAGCCTTTGGGATTGTGGAGAATATATAACCGCAGCTTACAAACTTGAGGTAGGACACCCTCCCGGAGCCCCTTTATACATGCTGCTAGGACGTCTTTTCTCATTTTTTGCTGCACCAGAACATGTTGCTTACTTTATCAATGCCTTGTCTGCATTTTCAAGTTCCTTTACGATTCTTTTCATGTACTGGTCCTTGACTATTTTACTCAAAAAACTTGTTCTAAAGTCTAAATCTGACTTAGAAGATTCTGATAAAGCTGCGGTTTTCATCTCCGCTGCGATTGCAGCTTTAGCATATACATTTTCTGAATCTTTTTGGTTCTCTGCCGTTGAAGGAGAAGTATATGCTATGGCCTCATTATTCACAGCAGTGATTTTTTGGGCGATCCTAAAATGGGATGAAGCTATGGCCCTTTATGAAAAAAGCAATTTCACAAACGGGACATCCCCGAATAAATGGTTGCTATTAATTATGTTTTTGCTCGGCCTGGCGATTGGAGTGCACCTTCTTGGTATCCTCGTTGTACCAGCAATTGGATATCTGATTTACTTCAGAGTTAAAAAAACAACGCCTAAAGGATTTATTTTGGCAGGTTTACTTTCCATTGTAGTTCTAGGTTTTATTCAAGAAGGGATTATACCAGGAACGATTTCGATAGCCTCCAAATTTGAAGTGTTTTATGTTAATAGTCTTGGACTTCCTTTTTATTCTGGATCAATAATGTTTTTTGCACTTCTCATCGGAGCATGTATATGGGCTGTAAGGTATGCGAACAAGAAAAAAAACACCTTGCTTGCGAATTCGCTAATGGGACTTATCTTTTTATTAATCGGATATGGGTCCTTTGCAGTGATTGTTATTCGTTCTAACGCAAACACGCCTCTAGACGAGAATGATCCCGAAAACCTTGTTACCCTTCATTCCTATTTAAAAAGAGAGCAGTATGGCAGTGCGCCACTTCTTAACGGTCAATATTGGAATTCTGAGATGGCTCCACAAGACGAATGGAATGATCTATCAGCTTACTACTTGAGGAGGTGGGTTGTTCGAGATGGAGATGCTGATTTAAAAGCTTTTGTGAATGAGAAAGATGCCAAAACTTGGATGACAAATCAAAACTCAGAAAGTTTGTCTATTATTGAAAAATACTTCGAAAGTAATGCCTCCATTAGGAAAGGAGCTACACCGTCCTATAGCCAAACTACATTTTTTCCCAGAATGTATTCTAGTACTCCGCGCCATATCTCCGGTTATAAATACTGGTCTGGTTATGACCCAACTACAGAAGGAAATGGTGAAATTGGAACGGACAAAGAACGAATCCCAACATTTGGAGAAAACTTGAGCTATTTCTTTAATTATCAATTGAATTGGATGTACTTCCGCTACTTCATGTGGAATTTTGCAGGAAGACAAAACGACATCCAAGGACATGGTGACAACATGAGAGGAAACTGGATCTCAGGGATTGGGTTCATTGACAATGCGCGACTCGGGAATCAAGATTATGCACCTATGTATACAAGAGACAACAAATCAAACAATAAATTTTATTTCATCCCCCTAATTTTTGCCCTTATTGGGCTTATATTCCATTATCGTAAGTCACCAAAGGATGCTTTTATACTAACCTTAGCCTTCCTTTTTACAGGTATTGCAATTGTTGTGTATTTGAATCAAAAGCCCTTTGAACCAAGAGAGCGAGATTATGCCTATGCTGGCTCGTTTTATTTCTTTGCCATGTGGATTGCTTTCGGTGTTTATGCAATTATGGACTTTCTTAAAAACCGTCTAAAATTTCATAATGCGAAACTTCGCCTTTCTTCAGGAGCCATTATAGGATTAATGGTTCCATTAATAATGGGTTCTCAGGGGTGGGATGATCATAACAGACACGGAAAAACAACAGCCCGTGATCTAGCAAAGAACTATCTTGCATCCTGTGAGAAAAATGGTATAATTTTCACCAATGGTGATAATGATACCTTCCCGCTGTGGTATGCGCAAGAGGTTGAGGGCTTCCGAACAGATGTACGTGTTTGCAATTTATCGCTTATGGGCACGGATTGGTATACCAATCAAATGAAGATGAAAGCTTATGAATCGGCCCCTCTACCAATTAAATTTAGCGAGGATCAGATTCTAATGTATGGTGGTACAACTGATCAATTATACTTCACAGAGCTAAGTAATATTATTGGAAGCTCAAACATTACGAGGGTCACAATAAAGGAGATTATAGAGCTTCGACTTGAAAATGGTAAAAATGAAAATGTAGCGCGTATTAAATTCCCTGCTTTTCGGAATGCTGTTCAAAACGCCCTCTATCAAATTGAGGTTATGGAACCTACCACCAAAAGTCAATCACAGAAACTCATGAGTTTCTTGAATAGCTATCAAAATAAAAGCTTTAGTGATTCGATAACCAGTCAGTATATGGTTCTTAAGCAGCTCTACCCTCTACTCGAAAGTAAATTAAGAAGTTATGGTCAAGGAGACGAAGACAAGTATAACGCAACGATCGGTGCGTTGAATCTTTTAAGTTCCCCTTTTGAAAATTTCGAAACCGGATGGGACTCTATTGACTTGACTAAAGCAATGAAATTCGTGCGCGAGGATAAAGGTGTTCTTGAAATGCGCAAAGGTGCAAGAGCGAATATATTCCCTTCCAAAAACTTCACACTACAAGTGAATAAAGAAAATGCCTTAAAAGCTGGTATTATAGGTGAGGATGAAGTAGAACGTTGTCCTGAAAGTATCTCAATTAGCTATAATGGAATCGACAGGATTTCTAGGGAGGAAATCATGATGCTTGATATTCTCAGCAACTTCGATTGGAAACGAGGTATCTATTTTTCAAGTAATAGAGGGTCAAAGTTTGCAACAAGACTACTTCAAAAAGGATATGTTAAACAAGTTGGAGTCGCTTACGAGTTAAATCCTTGCCCTCCTAAAAATCCATTATTAACGAATGAAAAACAAAACTTTTTCAATGTCGACAAAATGTATTCAAAACTAATGAATGAATATGCTTTTGGTGACATGGCGAACCCAGACGTTCTCACAGATTACTATGCAAGAAGACACACCTCGCACTACCGGACGGACTTCTTGTTACTCGCCGAACAATTATATTACGAAGGCGCTAAAGAAAAAGCTACGAAAGTCTTAGACCGCTCTCTAGCACTCATGCCAGTTGAAACAGTTATTGATTTTGGTGAGGTTACTGGAAATGACCCTATCACATCATTAGATATGAACCGTATTAGAAATAACGCCTACAGTCCAAGAACAAGTGGTTGTCTATTTGAATATGTGCAACTTTATGCGGTTATAGGGGAAGGCAAAAAAGCAACCGATCTCGGAAGAAAACTACTTAAAATCTACGAAAGTGTTTTTGACTACTTTGACAATAGCCCTGCTGAATTCACCATTGCTCCAGGAACAATGAATAGCAATAGAGATGACCTTTTTGCCGCTGCTGATGCCTGCTTTAAAATGCGAGGAGCTGCTCAAGAGCTACCATTCAAAAAAGAAATCGATACAGTTCTTGACAAATTATACGGTAAAATACTCCCAAAAATTGATAACGAATTGTCGACATCAGGGATTTCTGAAAGTTTGGAGATTTTGAATCAACTATTTAAGGAACATATGATAAATATGGCCACTGAATATAATTACACCTTAAAGTAATCAATATGATGTTTTTCAGGGTTCCTTTGCTCGTTCAACTTCTGTTCAGCAGGAGGGTCTGGGAGGACGAAAACAGAAATGCTGAATATCTAACCTTTGATAATGGGCCTGATCAACTAACGACACCGTGGGTCATCGATTTACTCAAAAAAGAAAACATTAAAGCGACTTTTTTTTGTATTGGGAAAAACATGACAAAGTATCCCGATATATTTCAATCAATACTAGATAATGGACATGCAATAGGTAACCATACCTATGCATATGAAAAAGGCATTAGAACATCGATAAATTCCTATTTACAGGCTTTAAATAAAACAGATGAAATACACCATTCATCGCTTTTTCGACCGCCATACGGCCGGGTTAATTTAAAACAGGTGAAAAAACAAAAGCGCTTGGAAAAAAATTATTGTGTGGACATGGAATGCGCAAGACTACAAAAAAATCATGAATCCCAATACCATTATTTCAAATGCTAAACGCATGAAAGGAACGGATATTTTATTATTTCATAATAGTATAAAAAGTAAGAGAAACATGATGGAAAGTCTTCCGAGTGTAATACGAATTGTTAAACAAAAAAACCTAAGCTTTCAGTGCTTATCATAAAGATGACAAAATCCAAAATCCTCATTTACCTGTTGGCCTTTTATGTGCTTCTTCAATTTATTTGGTGGGGGTATCAGATCCTTGATCTCGGTGCACTCGCAGACCAATCTAAACAGGATACTTCGCGCCGAATAATTATGATTATTGGCGAAGGAGGCGTATTCATTCTAATCCTTATGGCTGGTTTTTGGAAGATTCAGCAAGCCATTGGTAAAGAAATTGAGCTCTCAAAACGACAAAACAATTTTATGCTCTCTGTGACTCATGAGTTAAAAACACCACTTACTTCTATTCAGCTTGTGCTCCAAACACTCCTTAAAAGGAAACTGAACGAGGAAGATCGAGAAGATTTACTTTCCAAAGCCCTTTCTGCCAATCAGAGACTCTCGACACTGATCGATAATATTTTAAACGCCTCGCGTCTAGAAAACGATGACTTTAAACCAAAGGCTGATGTCTTTCCATTAAATTCGTTTTTAAATAGAACCACAGAAGAACTCAAAAAAATCAACACCGATGCAAGCTTTAATATTAATTGTAAAGTCGATAGCATAATAGCAGATACCTACATGATTGAAACCATTCTGAATAATTTACTTGAGAACGCAATAAAATATTCAGTAGAAACACCAAAAATCAGAATAACAGCAGTTCAACGTGATGAAAAATGTACCATATCTATTGCCGATGAAGGACCTGGGATTCCGAACTATGAAAAAACTCGCATATTTGATAAGTTTTATAGAATTGGAAGTGAGATTTCAAGATCTAAAAAAGGCAGTGGCCTTGGTTTATTTATCACTAAAGAATTTGTAGAGCTTCTCAACGGAAAACTTGAATGTGAAGACAATAGTCCTCGAGGAACAAAATTTATAATCGAACTACCGAATGGAAAATAAAATTGGTTTAATTATTCTTGATGGTTGGGGCATCGGTGCAAAAAACAGCTCGGATGCCATTCATTTAGCAAAAACGCCTTGTTTTGATTCTTTATTAGAAAACTACACCAATGCAACGCTCACAACATTTGGCGAGGCTGTTGGGCTTCCCAAAGGTCAAATGGGCAACTCAGAAGTAGGTCATCTCAATATTGGCGCCGGAAGAGTGGTCTATCAGGAACTGAGTAGAATCAATAAAAGTATTGAAAGTGAAGCTTTCTTTAAAAATGAGGTTTTACTTGAGGCTTTTCAAAAAGCGAAAGAACAAAGTACAAAAGTGCACTTGATTGGACTTGTCTCTGATGGTGGAGTTCATAGTTCCCAAGAACACCTTCATGCACTTTGTCAAATGGCTGAGGCACAAAATCATAAGCAAACCTATATTCATGCTTTTACAGATGGAAGGGATTGTGATCCAAAAAGCGGCCTTAAGTTTATGGAACGGCTCTCATTATTTATAAAAAATAAACCGGTAAAGATTGCTTCCATAATAGGTAGATATTATGCCATGGATAGAGATAATAGATGGGAACGCATTAAAAAAGCATATGACTTAATGGTTCATGGTAAAGGGACAGCTTTCTCTTCCCCTGAAGATGCAATTCAAGCATCCTATAACTCTGGAATTACAGATGAATTCATTGCTCCTGTATTATTAGACCAAGAAGGGTTTATTGTGCAAGGAGATGTTGTTATATGCTTTAATTTCAGATCGGATAGACCCAGAGAAATCACTACGGCTTTGACACAAAAAGATTTTCCTGAGTTTAAAATGAGTGCATTGCAGTTACATTATTGCTGTATGACCCGATATAATGAGTCGTTCAAAGATGTAAAAATTGTATTCGAAAAAGACAATCTTAAAAACACACTCGGGCAAGTGCTTTCGCAAAATGATAAAACACAGGTAAGAATTGCTGAAACTGAAAAATATCCGCACGTAACTTTTTTCTTCAACGGAGGTCGGGAAATCCCATTTAGAAATGAGGAAAGGATATTGGTAAATTCTCCAAAAGTAGCCACATACGATCTGCAGCCCGAGATGAGTGCTCCTGAGGTAAAACAAAAAATAATTACCTACATGGAAAATAAGGAACCAGACTTTATTTGTTTGAATTTCGCTAATCCTGACATGGTTGGTCATACAGGTGTTTTTCAAGCAATTATTAAAGCCGTAGAGGCGGTGGACCAATCTCTTGAAGAAATCCTTTCAAAAGGGAAAGCGTTGGGTTATGAATTTATTATCATCGCCGATCACGGAAACGCTGACTTGGCTATAAATGAAGACTTGAGTCCTCATACCGCACACACCACAAATCCTGTCCCTATTATTTTTGTTTCGGAACAACAGGGAGACTTGAAAAATGGAAAGCTCGCAGATATTGCGCCAACTGTACTCAACCGGATTGGAATAAAGGTTCCAAAAGAAATGGATGGTGAAAATTTAATAACGTAAAGCGCGGGTCCAAATAATTCCTTTTGCCCGCTTCAACGTACCACTTTATTTTTTAATTTAGAATCCATGTACAATACTGACAATGTAAATTTTCCTAAAGAAGGATTTGCTGGATTAAAGCAAAACTGGAGAGACGACCTCATTGCCTCATTGAGTGTTGCTCTTGTTGCGCTGCCACTATCGATGGCGATTGCTATCGCTTCTGGGGTCCAACCGCTCTCTGGTCTTTTATCTTGTGTAATTGCAGGGTTCGTTACAACGTTTTTCAGAAGTGGAAGGCTGACCATTAATGGCCCTGCAGCAGGGATGATTACCGTTATTTTTGGAGCAATTGTTTCATTGGATGATGGAAGTGGTCATGCAATTAACTATGTACTTGCAGCAATCGTGGTATCAGGTTTACTACAAGTAATCTTAGGTATTTTAAAACTGGGAAGGATTGCCGAGATATTTCCTTCTTCTGTAATTCATGGGATTTTAGCCGCTATTGGTGTCATAATATTTGCAAAACAAATGCATGTTGCTATCGGCACAAGTTCTGATGCTGGAAATGCAGTTGGCATTCTAAAAGATCTTGTAAATCAGCTTCCAAATGCAAACCCTTACATCGCTTTAATCTCAATCATTGGTGTTCTTCTCCTTTTCTTTCATGCTAAGATTAGCTACAAGGTCTTCCATATTATCCCAGCTCCAGTATGGGTTCTCGCTATATCTGTACCTATAGTTCTGGTGTATAATTATCTCGATGCCCAACAAATAGAAGTGCTTGGTATTCGATTTCAAGAGCCGTCAAATTATCTAATGTCTATTCCTTCGGATTTAACTGAAGTGTTTTTGTTTCCAGACTTCTCGAGAATAAATAGTGGTGTTTTCTGGCTTGTTGTTTTATCGATGACTATTATTTCTTCAATCATTAGTTTGGCAGGAGCTAAAGCTATAGACAAGTTAGATCCTTACAAAAGGAAAACAAACCTGAACAAAGATCTCATGGGGCTCGGAGCAAGCACAATAGTTTCAGGAATGCTTGGTGGCCTGCCTATTTTGAATGTTATTGTGAGAAGTACAGTGAATGTCCAAAACAATGCAAAAACGAAATGGTCGAACTTTTTTCATGGCTTTCTGGTTTTGTTCTTTATTGTTCTCTTGCAGCCCGTCATGAATATGATCCCATTGGCTGCGCTTGCCGCCGTATTAGTCTTTGCTGGAATCAAACTAGCTTCACCAAGAGTATTTAAAGAAGTTTACAAGGAGGGCATTGAACAGCTCGTGTTTATGGTCTCTACCTTGTTATTTACCGTTTACAACAATCTTTTATTCGGCCTAATTGCAGGAATCATTGTGACACTTATAACACATATTCTTATTGCACGATTATCCGTACCACAATTTTTCCTTTACGTCTTCTCGCCCGGAAATATCGAATTCAAGGATACAACTAGCAGCAAATTAGAGCTGCGTATTAGAGGTGTGGCAAACTTTATGACTTTACTGAAGATTTTGAAAAAACTCGAAGAAGTACCACCTAAGACCAACTTGAAAATCAATTTTACGGGAGCAAAAATAATTGACCTTACAGTGCAAGAAGCTATTGATAACTTTAAAAGAAATCATGAACTTTCAGGTGGTGAGGTAGAACTCGTAGGTCTGCATAAACATATCTCATCTACACCACATAAGTTTGCATTAAAAAGTAGTATCGCTCCTATCGCTCAAAAAATATCGCCACGTCAAAGAAAGATTAAAAATCTTGCAGCCACCAACAAATGGAATTATCAACTCGGGCAGGACAGTAACTTTAGACGTTTAGAAAGTTTCCACTTCTTTGATTCACGACCAATTGAGTACAAAGAAAACATCATTAAAGGCGGTTATATTGATGACGAAATTGATTGGGAATTAACTGATGTGACTTTTTCTGAAGGAGCGATGCTTGCACGTGAAGTATACCATTGTACCATTCAAGTCTCAGATCTTCCCGTAAAAGCACCGACATTTGTCTTACGAAGAGAAGAACTCGTAGACCGGTTTATTGACAGGGTGCGTGTATTTGGACCTATGGGTGACATCGATTTTAAAGAAAACCCTGAGTTTTCAAGACAATACTTCCTCAAAGGCTCCAATGAATCAGAAATTAGAGCTTACTTCAAACCGGAAGTCCTAGAGTTTTTTGTGGAACATCCAGCCTATCATATTGAATGTAATGGACCTCAATTACTTATCGTTAGTCCCGTAGGGGTTACAGCAGTTCCTGAAATTGAAAATCAAATCAAAACCATGGAAAAGCTTATTGCCATTCTTAAAGAATTTCATGGCAATGGTTAATTGACAGCATACAATAAAGGTTATGAATTTAAAGTACATATTACATCTGCTTCTCATACTTTGCTTATGTAATTCATGTATTCCAATACGGAGTATTTTCTTAGCTAGGCCAGACAATAGAGATTCCCGAAGATTTTCTTCAAATCACATAAATGCATCTACAGATTGTTTTCAATTTAAGACGTCAAAACAAGAAAAAAAAATCCGTGTTAATAATTGGACAAGCGATCTGCCGGAGTTTGAGGACTTAAATAGCCTCTGTCTGAATCATGCCGTACGTGAACTTCTCGTTATTCAAAATGACAGCTTGATTTTCAATTATCGAAATTACGATTCAAACTTAAACATGAAGCACCCTTCCTACTCTATCGCAAAGTCAATTGTCTCCTGCTTAGTGGGAATAGCCATCGACGAAGGAAGCATAAAAGATGAAAATGACCGCGTGACGCGTTGGTTACCTGAATTGAAAAAAAACTCGTTCTCAGACAGTTTAAGAATTCACCACTTACTCAATCATACCTCAGGAATTCGGTACTCTGTTTCCGGTGATGCAAGAATCTACTATGGAGAAAATAGTGCTGTAGAAATAAAAAAATTACAATTTGAACACGCACCTGGGTCAAAACAAAAGTACCTTAATATTAATACACAACTTCTTGGAATTCTTTTATCTCGAGCTGTTGGCATGACTCTCTCCGAATATGCAGAAATAAAACTTTGGCAACCCCTTGAAATGTGCGAAAATGCAACGTGGTCGTCAGGTCGAAATAATATGGAGAAAGCATTTTGTTGCATTACTGCTTCGGCCCAAGACTATGCGAAATTTGGCAGGCTATACCTAAATAAAGGAAAATGGAATGGGAAGACTATTTTTAGTGAGGAATGGTTCGATAAAAGTATAAGAAGAGACAGTACAAATGGTAGTAGTTTCAACTTTAATTATTCTTGGCATATTGGACTAAAAAAATATGAAGACTTCATGGCCATCGGATTATACAAACAGCATATCTACATTTATCCTGAAAAGAATATTATCATTGTTCTACTAAATGATCGTGAAAAGAAACTCATTGCTGAGCGCGTGAACTGGTGGAATGTCTTTCGACAAATTGGAGACCAGCTCTAAAAAGTAATAGATACAAACTAAATAAGGTTACTTTATAATTACACCCAATAACCCTAGAGGCTTAATCATACTCATATTTTCCTTCGCTATCGATTCAGCAGGAAAAACAAATCTTTTATCATACATCACATCATTGACCCAGAAGCTTACCCAGTATTCATTTGACAAACCAAAGATATCAGGCATAATCGGTTCAATCTTCGCCGCTTCATTGGGTAATAAAATCTCTATGGTATGTCGCAAGGTTGAGGTTCGGACTTTTTCACCTGTTTTAGTATCTTGACCATATCCTGTGCTTGAAATGATAATGCCTTCCATTATGTCGTCTCTACTACTCAATAAATAGGCATAATAGCTTAGATCGCCCTCTACTTCTGTTTGCACAATAGCTACAGATAAATTTTCAACTTTGGGACCTTTTAAATTCTCATTCATTATATGTCTCTTACGGTAACAATACGGTCAGCAATTTTTAAATATTCAAATAAATCTATAGTATGACCTAGTTTTTCCTCGTTATTTGAGATTTCCAACTTATTATCTGAAGCAATCCTTGGCATTTTAAAATGAGCCGCCCTCTTCTCTCCTAAACGTACGATAACCCGATTTAAATGCGGTAATATAATTATATATTGCCCTTTTAAACCCCTGAAATAATGTACAGGTTTATTTTGGTTTTTATAAACCCATATATGCCAACCATAACGCATATTCGTAACAGCATCATCGGTTTCCATACGTGGTGTTTCAATCATCTGACTTAAAAACGAACTTGAAATGATTTGTTCGCCATTAACCATTCCGTTATGAAGCATTAGCAAACCTAGTCTTGCAAAATCGCGAGCTGTTGCATACAAACAACAAAAAGCTTTTTCATCTCCACCTTCTTTGTCAAGGCTCCAAAAGGCATCTTGACTCGCACCAATAGGTTGCCATATTTTTTCTTGCATATATGCCGTCAGTGTCTGACCCGTCGCTTTTTCAATTATGAAACCCAATAATTGTGAATTACCACTCTGATAATGAAACCTTTTCCCAGGTGTTTCAATTATTCTCAACCTCGTGACGAGTCCATACAAATCTGAACCATAATAGCCCTCAGCAGCCTCAGAAAGGGGGTTTTTACCACTCTCTTGCCAATCAAAACCAGCAGACATTGTTAACAGATGTCGAATTGTTAAATGTGCACGACCATTCGTTTTAAATTCTGGAATAAAAGTACTAACACATTCATCCACGCTAGAAATTTTGCCCTCTTCAATGGCGATTCCTATGAGTAATCCAATAACTGTTTTAGAAGCTGAAAAAGAATTTGAAACCTCATTAATCGTATGTGGCCCCCAATATTGCTCATGAATAAGTGTGTCATCCTGGATAATTAAAAATGCACGCGTATCAATCTCATTTAAATAGCTTTCCTCCTGGCTTGTAAGACTGACGTTTGGTTGGCGCAATTGAAACTTTTTGGGACTTCTAGATTTAGAGATTTTATTCACAGGAAAAACATCCAAGTCATAAATACCGGGCCCCATCTTACCAATCAAATAGGTCTTTGCAATTCCAGAATAAAGATAATACCTACCAGAAAGAACGATGAATAAGTTGACAACCAATACGACCGAAAGAATAAAGTAGGTTATATATTTAACTATTTTTTTTATCATCATAAATCCGAATATCACAAGACACTAAAACCAAAAGATTCTTTGAGTTCTTGAAGTAGTATGGACTTGACTTCATCCATGTTTAGCGCAGAACCAAGTTCCTTTTTCATTGAAGTTACCGCTTTATCTTCTATCCCACAAGGGACAATATTTGAAAAATAATCCAAGTCTGTGTTTACATTAAAGCCAATACCGTGCATTGTGACCCAACGTGAGGCTTTAACCCCTAGAGCGCAAATCTTACGCTCTTTTGTTGTGCCGGCATCAAGCCATACACCGGTCATACCGTCAATCCTTCCTCCTTTCAAACCATAAGCAGCGATTGTTCGAATGACAGTCTCCTCCAATAACCTCATGTACTTATGAATATCGGTAAAGAATTGCTCAAGGTCCAATATTGGATAAACAACAATCTGACCTGGGCCATGATAGGTGATATCACCTCCTCGATTTATTTTATAAAAAACAGCATTCTTGTCATGAAGCTCTTTTTCATTGAGTAATAAATGTGATGCTTTTCCACTTTTTCCTAGCGTATAAACATGAGGGTGTTCACAGAATAATAAATGATTCGATGTTCTTTTCTCGATAGAACCTTTGCGATTTGAAATTTTCAGATCTACTGTAGCTTTAAATAGTTCTTCTTGAAAATCCCAGGCCTCCTGATAATCTATCAATCCGATATCATGAACAATTACGCTTGGTTTCATAGGCTAGAACTTCGCCAATTCTCCTTTCAGATAATCAATTATTTCAATGTCTATAATATCTGCTCCATTCATTTCACACAAATAATATGAGGCCCAATCTACAATGTTGATAAGATAAATAGATCGTTCAATAAATGAATCTCCCTTAGCATCAACATTTAGGACTTTACCACATTTTTTCTCAATGGCGGCCTTTGATATTTCAAATCTTTTGTAGTTTCTAGGATGTAAATCCCGCGTATTGAAAAATATTGGAGCGAACCTATCATCTCCTCCGGTCCAGCCAACTAGTTCATTATGATTCATTTCTGGAATAACATGATGCCATCCTAAATACTTTGAGTTTTCATTGAATTGCTGTCTAGCACGAACAATAACCCCTTCATATTTAGCCTCTGCATAATAAACCCCAACTTTTCCATAAAGATGCGCTGCAACCTCTTTAGCGCGGGTGTGAATTTCTTCTTGGGCGGCCGTAATGGATGCTCCTGCAGTTAACATCTCGTCTTTACGTTCATGCGATGCAAAACCTAAAGTCGCAAAAATGTGTAGCAATTGAATCACTGAATAAGCCAATGCACTTCTCGGTGGATTACCCCCGGGAACCAAAATACAATCGTAGTTATTCTCCTTACAAAACTGCTCAAGTTTCCCGCCGCTACAAATTGTTATAATATGACAACCCCTCGATTTCGCATCGTCAAGAGCAATAACAGTTTCCTCTGTGTTTCCTGAATAACTTGATCCAATTACGAGTGTATTCTCATTCACAAAACCAGGAAGCGTGTAATCATTGACTTGTGTAACTGGGATCTTCATTTCATCCATTACCCAATTGGCCACCATTTTAGCCCCAATTCCAGACCCCCCTAAACCACACATCACGATATTTTGAGTTTGATTTGAAGGTATCTTTAAATTTGTAGCCTCTGCAATTTTTATTGCTTCCTTTATGTTATCGGGAAAAGCTTCTATTAATTCTTTCATTCTTTTATTTTAAAGTGGGATATTCCCATGTTTTTTATTCGGTAATGTCTCATTTTTATTCTCGAGCATTTTAAATCCTGCAATCACTCTGCTTCTTGTTTCATGAGGAAAAATAACCTCATCAATGATACCTCTTTCTGCTGCTCTATATGGATTAGCAAATAATGAAGCATACTCAGCCTCTTTCTCAAGCCATTTTTTTTGTGGATCAGGACTGTTTGTAATTTCTTTTTTGAAAATAATCTCTGCGGCTCCCTTTGCTCCCATTACAGCAATTTCTGCAGTAGGCCAAGCAAAGTTTAAATCAGAACCTATACTTTTTGAATTCATTACGTCAAAAGCACCGCCGTAAGCTTTTCTAGTAATTACGGTTATTCTTGGAACAGTTGCTTCGGAAAAAGAATACAATAATTTGGCGCCGTGGGATATAATACCCCGCCATTCCTGATCAGTCCCTGGCAAAAAGCCCGGAACATCTTCAAACACAAGCAAGGGTATATTAAAAGCGTCGCAGAATCGTACAAATCTCGCACCTTTTCGAGACGAGTCTATATCTAAAACTCCAGCAAGTGAGGCCGGCTGGTTCGCAACAACACCGATAGTCCTTCCCTCAACTCTTGCAAACCCAACAACAATATTAGGTGCAAATTCCTTATGGACTTCACGAAAAGATTCATCATCAATGACACAATCCACTATTTTTCTTATGTCATAAGGTATTGAAGCGTTTTCTGGAAGAATCTCTTCAATGTTTTTTTCCTTTTTTAAATCAAAATTGAAATGCTTGGGAGAAGGAGCTTCCTCTTGCGCATTTTGTGGCAGGTAACTCATTAAATCGCGCACACTTTTAAGACATTCAACATCATTTCCCGAAGTAAAATGATTAACTCCTGATTTCTCAGCGTGTGTTTTGGCACCACCTAAATCTTCAGAGCTCACCTCCTCATGCGTCACTGTCTTCACTACATTAGGACCGGTAACAAACATGTACGACGTGTCTTCTACCATGAAAATAAAATCCGTTAGGGCGGGAGAATATACAGCACCTCCTGCACAAGGGCCCATAATTACAGATAATTGAGGAATAACTCCAGATGCACGTGTATTTCTGTAAAAAATATCAGCATAACCTGCTAACGAAACAACACCTTCCTGGATACGAGCTCCTCCTGAATCATTGAGCCCAATTAAAGGAGCCCCATTTTTCATAGCCATATCCATGACCCTACAAATTTTCGCGGCATGTGTTTCAGAAAGGGAACCTCCTAAAACAGTGAAGTCTTGTGAAAAAACATAGACCAATCTCCCATGTATCGTTCCATATCCCGAAACTACGCCATCCCCCGGAATATTTTGTTTGTCTAATCCAAATGCTGTCGCACGATGCTCAACAAAGCCTCCTATTTCATGAAAACTAGAATCATCAAGTAAGACTTTAATTCTTTCTCGCGCGCTAAGCTTCCCTTGTTTGTGCTGACGTTCATTTCTTTCAGGGCCACCACCAATTTTTGATCCAGCTCTTTTATCGTGTAATTCTTGATTTTTATCCATAGTACTAACTCGCTAACAAAAATAAGCTAAAATTTAATTTATCTCTTTATATCATTTGCCTTCATGAGATATTTCTGAACACATAAAATGGCTGAATACAAAGCGTTCCGATTAGAAGAGCCACCAAAAGACTTTCAGGGAAAGTTATAAAGTTCGTGCACAAGAGTAAAATAGACCAAATAATCATTCGATAGAACTGAAAATGTTGACTGCTCTTCAATATTTCATAGCGTAGATTTTGTGGTGATTTCATTTTAATTTCATTCCGAATTTTAATGATCTCATTTAAAAATAATAAAGGCAGTAATACAATTCCTTGCGCAATTCCTAATTCCTCATAACTTAGGAATAACCAAAGTTCTTGAAACAAAGAAACAGGAGACAGTGAATAATAGACTAAAAAATGTAACAAACAAATTTCAATAATTGTCAGAAAAACACCGAGCAAAGAAAAACGATAATTCAAATCGATTGCTGGCAGGAGGTTCACTCTTTTAATTAAAAAAAACGCCCTAATGAAGATGTCAAACAAAAAATATAAAACAATAAAATAAAAACCCCAATCCCAAAACAAAAAACCCAAAAGAGGAAGGGCTACATCGCCGATTATTGCACTGAAAATCTCAACCTTTTTCAAAGCTTTTTCTGGAGTTCATCTGCATATACTCTCGCTAAATTTTGATTTGCTGAAAAATCTCGCAAAGACATAAAAGGACTTCTGTCCTCTGGCAAAATTACAAGGGCCTTAGCATAACTTTTCAATGCATTTGTGTTTTGTTGTTGCGCCTCGTAAATAACACCCATATTCACATAGGCATCAACGTGATTGGGATCAATTGAAATCACCTCTCTATACATAGTCAAGGCACTATCAAGTTCGTTGTACTTCTTCTGGTATATCTGACCCATTTGACAAAATGCTTCACTATAGCTCGAATCCAAATCCTGCATTTCTTTGTAAACGGACATTGCTTTACGTTCTTGGTCAAAAAGACTGTAAGCATAGGCTAGAGCATACATGAAATCTAAATTTCCTGGTGACAATTGCACTGCTGAATAAAATTGATCAATACAAATCCTATTGTCAGACTGCTGGTATAAAATTCCTAACTGCATATATGTTTCCGGGCGATCAGGGTAATATTGGCATACACGCGAATAGGTTTGAATCGCAGAATCCATATAAGTCCTTGAAAGTGACTCAGAACTATCGTCTCCAGTCAAAGCAGCAGCTAAAACCTTATAAATGCTTCCTTGTAAGACATGCGCATCAAAAAACTTAGGAGCAATCGCTAAAGTCTTATCAATCCAGTTCCTTGCCTCATCAAAATCTTGTTGAAGGACATAAGTGTTTGCCAATCCAATCATTGCCTTTGGGTTATCAGGCATCTCTTTGACAATATTTTGGAAATATCCCCGGGCCCTCCTAATATCCGAAACAGAACGGTTTGATTTATTTATTATAGATAATGCATAAATAAGTTTGGTCTCAACCTTGTTACTGTCAAGCCTAAACGCTCTCGCTGCATCAGCAAGCGCTTTCGGATAATCATAATTTTCTAGCGCTAAATTTGCACTTTGAAGTAAAAGAGAGATATCATCAGGTTGGGATCGAAGTTTTTTATCTAAATCTGCCATTTGAGCGGCATATGTTGTTGTGTTCGAGACATCAACCTTACTATTCTCGGTTACCTGATCTGATTCTTGAGAACAAGCGCTAACGATTAAAATTAGCAAGTTAAGACATAGAAAAAATTTCATGTTGTAAAGTTAGCTTATTTTGTTTTGCTACAGGCAATTCGTACCTTTATAACATCTTGTTAATTACAAATAAATGAAATTAAAATTACTCCTTTTTTTAGGTTTATTAGTAACGTTCTCAAAATCACTCATGGCCCAAGGGTGTTCTCAATGTAAGCTGTTGTCTGAGCAAGGAAGTGGTCTCGAAGAGGCATCTTTTGGAAGCAATATTAATTCGGGAATACTTTTTCTTATGGTGATACCGTACTTGATTTTAATGTTTTTATTTCGTGCTCAAATCAAAAACCTACTCGTTAAACTATTTGCAAAAAAAGCTTAATTCCAGCATATTGAAATTTTCCCTGAAGATGTGCCGCTTTCCAAATAATCGTGTGCCTCTGAAATGTCATTAACAGAATAAACTTTTCCAACAACAACCTTGATTTCTTTTTTCTTGTACAAATCAAGAACAGCAGCAAGGCAAGTATGCATGACTTCCGGTTTATTGTCTGCTATTTTTAGCATGTTAACACCCAAAATACTTTTAGAGGTCATCATTAATACAGCAGGTAAAACGAGACCCATTTTTCTCAAGAAATTCATTAAAGAAAATATTCCAAATTTACCACCAGAGAGCTCAGAACCACCGAATAAAAACAGTCTGCCTCCTGGGTTTAAACGTTTAAAATCTTTTTTAAAGGTAGAGCCCCCAACAGGATTATAACTAATATCTATTTTCGACTGAGCATTTAGCACATTATAATAGTCCTTACTTCGATAGTTGATGGTGAAATCTGCGCCCATTGCTTTAGCGATCTTAGCTTTATCATCTGAACCTACCTTGGCAATTACAACGGCGCCTCTTCGTTTCGCCAATTGGATAAGTAGAGTCCCTACGCCGCCTGCAGCCGCATGAATCAATACACGTTCTCCCTTTTGAATTGCCGCTAAATAATCTGTCATGTAAAAAGCCGTTACACCTTGCGTGCTCAAAGCTAAAACCTCTTCTGCTGGTAAATCTCCTATGGGTAAAGCGGCGAGGGTTGAAGTAATAACATGACGGCTGTAGCCACCAAACCTACAAAAAGCTAGAACTCTCTGACCTATTGTTTCTTTGTCACCATCTGGGCCGACTTCGATGATTTTACCCACAACCTCATAACCAATTACGCAGGGCATAGCAGGGGCTTCTCGGTAAAGCCCATTCCGCGCCATCACATCTGCATAGTTTAATCCAAAGGCTTCACTTTCGATGAGGACCTCACTGTTTTTTAGAGGAGGTAGTGTGATTTCTTGCCTTTTAAATGCTTGTTTTGCAGGACCTTTTTGAACCAGGAAGATTGCCTCTGAAATCACTGAACGTACGTATTAAAATCTGAAAGAAATACCACCCATTATTTGAATAGGTTGAACAGGGTAATTATACCAATTATTGTATCGCTGAGAAGCAATATTGTTTAATTGAATGAAAGCTGTAACTCTCTTATTGTAGTGATAAGATATACCCAAGTTAAAATCAACAATACTCCCAAGATTAAAATAATATTGGTTATTCTCTTCCTCAGCGCCTTCAACCATTTCATACAAGAGGGCTTTTCTACCTGTTTCAATATGAACGTCGAAATTAAACATAAACTTATCAAATAAATTATATGCTGCACGTACCTGAAATTCTAATATGGGTAGGTTCCAAGCATACGTTTCATTCATTGTTTCATAGGAATTATAGCGAGCGATACCATCAAACTTCAGTTTTTCATCCAACTGATAGAATATTGATGCTTCGATTCTTGTATGGTTGAGTGTATCATAAAGTAACCCGAACTGATTTCGTAAAGGTGCTAACGTATCGGTTACAAAGAAAGCCTTGTTGGTGATTTTCTTAAAACTAACATTGGCATTAAAACCCATTTTTTTACTTAATGTCCCTTTTATACCCCCATAGATATCGTAGGGATTGTTCTCATTAGCCAGAACTATGGATGGCGCGATAAACTGATTAACATCAGAGAGTGATGAAAATGAGTTTTGCGTTAATCCTCCACGAATCCCAGCAAAAGGAATAAAAATATCATTGAATAACGAATATTTAATTTCAGCCTGCGGATAAATATATAAACGTGTTTCATCTGCAATATCGACAGACAAGGACATTCCAATATCTAATTTAAACCTGTTATCCATAAGCTGTGTTAATACTCCTGGCTTGAAATCTATAATCGTGTTTTTTCTTATTCTTCCGGTATCAATTCCTGAACTGATAACGGAATCTTCTAAACCGAAGTTGTAACTATTAAAACGCGCACCTACATTTGCATAAAACTCCTCCGATTTGTAGTTATACCAACCTTTTACATTTAGTCTGCCATTACGCTCTACCGCTCTCCATTCGGAAATCGTATCTAAATCCCGTTTTGCAGTTTGTAAAAAATGATAGTCCAAATCAACAGCATAATTCATTACTGCGCTGTCACCAAAATCTGATACATACCCCAACTTACCCCCTATTTTTTGGAACCTCTGACGTATTAAAGATTTATCAATTGTATCATTTGGAACGCCGTAGTAATTAAAGCCATGATTTCTGTAATTTAATTGACCATCAATCATATAGGTGTTATCTAAAATTTTACCGTAAACAGAAGCATTTGTTAGGTCGTAATTCGCGGGGGCATACGCTACACCATCTCTGTTTTTAATAGCTGCAAAAGAGCTGATATGATCAGCCATAACTCCATATTGATACCCTTTAGACCTCGTAGAATTATAAACAAATTGCCCTAAAGGCATTACGCCAGAACCCATACCTACTTTAGCAAAGAAAGGATAGAGTTGTCGTAATTTTTCGGTGGTCTCGATCTCCGCCGCCTTAATTGGGCTTAATTGAATTTGTGTGGGATACAAATAAACTAGTAATGGATAAGAAGCAACTTCAGAGGGTTTAACAGTATCAATAACCTGAGGTGAAAGCGTTAATCTTATAGCGGGTTCAACTTGACGACTTCCCTTTCCATCTATGGTTACGTCTGGTTGTGCGAAACCAAAATGAGATAGTGTTAGAAGAAAACAAAGCATTAAAATCAGGCGACTACTATTCATCTATTTCAATTTTAGTTTCATGGCTTTCTTCATTATTATCTTCATCTGCCTCTTTCAGCATCAGGATTTCCTCCCATAATTGGTTTACTTCTTCTATAATACCATCATCTTTTGTTGGATAGTGCTCTTTTACTGATTTCAAGTTTTGTTCCGCTTGAACAAAATCTCGTTGCTTGACGAAAATTCTTGATTTTAAAATCAATCCTTTTGCAATCCAATAATCATAGCTGGGCTTCATTTTTAGAAGCTCTTGGATTTCAATATTAGCGGTGCTTAAGTCTTCAAGTTTGTAATGCATAAAGGCCATTGTAAATTTGGCTTCAGAACCCATAAAGGTTGTAGTGTGATCAACGAGCCATTGCAGTGGTATCATTGCATCATTGTATTGATTAAGTTTAAATGAAGAAATACCTGACGCATAACTGGACTCCGCTTTTTGAAGCTCAGTCAAAGTTGAGGATTCTAACACAATAGACGCATACGCCTTACTTTTTTCATATCCTTCTGTGAAAAAGGCGGCCCTCATAATCCCAAACCTGGATGTAAATAATGTACTCGGAGTGGTAGCGAGTGATTCCAGCTTTTCGTAATTCACTAGGGCTTTCTCGTAATTCTTTTCAGCATAGTAATGGCTGCTAACCCTTCGAGCTGCGCCTTCACTGTAAGTATTGCTAGTTGACGCCAAGAATAATTCATAGTTCTCAATCCCATTGATTGTATCGTTGCTGGCAAGATAAGATGTTCCGAGATAATAATAGGTTTCTGCCACGTATTGACCTGTCTCTGAAAAACTATTTAGGTAAACTTTAAACTTGTCAATGGCCTCCTTATAATTGGTGTCCAAATACGCTTGAAGCGCTGGAGTGTAAAACAAATTTTCTTTTTCATCATCTGAATAATTTATACAACTATAACGGTCCACAACTTCTGAGGCTTTTTGAGGCTTTTGCTGAGCCGTATAAACATCAACAAGCCCTTTTGCCGCTACTTCACAAACATCATTTTCATTTTCATGCTCTGCAAGAACTTTGAGGTACGCTGTTTCTGCTTTATCATATTGCCACTTTTTTAAATAGCAATTTGCTTTTCCTATTTTGGCCTGAGTAATAAACGGTGAATTTGGAAAATCAATGATTAAGTTGTCATAATAAGTTAAGGCATCGTCATTATTTCCAATTGATGAATATGTATTTGCTAATTCATATGTAGCATTCATAGCGTATTTTGAATTCGCATAAGCCATTAAAATTTCTTTTAGTTTTTCAACCTTAAGGATACCCTCACCACTATATCCATAAGTTTTAGCGATATAATAGAGTGCTTTATCATTTAAGGCGGAATTGTAAGCAAGTGCCTTTTCATAAAACTCAATAGCTAAAGCGTTTTCTTTATTCAAATAAAAAATATCAGCAACCCTAAAACATGCATCAACCTCTTTTCGCGGGTTTTTAGGATTCGATTGAAGATAGATTCTGAAATTTTCAGAAGCCCTTGTTTCTGCATCTATCTCTCTGTATGCATATGCTATATTGTAATACGCATCTATCTTTTCTGGAATAGCATTCGATGCAGGTGAAGCAATGAATAATTTGTAATTCGAAATTGCCTCTCGCATTTTATTTTGTCGGTAATACGCATCGGCAATCCAGTACCTGGACAGTGCCGCTAATTCAGGGTCTATTGGGTGGTCATTCACCGCTGCAAACGCTGCTACTGAGGAATTAAATAAACGCTTCTGAAAAAGCTCAACTCCTCGATTATATGATAAGGTTTGGTATACACGTTTAAGCCTTGTATCTAATTTTGGCAACTTATTTAAAGATTCAATGGCCTTTTTATAATTACTCGTGGAACTGTATGCATTTATTAAATATTGATACACATCCTCTTTACGCGTAGAATTTGGATATGCTTCAAGATAATTTTCAAAAGCACGAACAGATTCATCATAAGGGTTAATATCTACAGCAAATGAAATTACCGCAAAATTATAAAGAGCATCCTCAATTATTTTTGGTATTGCTGTCATCTGAGAAGCTGCCTCAAAGGCACTTCGTGCTGGCAATAACTCCTTCATGATTTGGTAACACTCTGCAATTTTATACATCGATATTTGGCCTAAACTATCGTCTACGCGTACGACTTGATCCAAGTAATGCACTGCACTTTCAAAATCCTTTGTTTCAAAAAGCGCGTATCCAATTTGATAGGCATCATCTCTTGTTAATCGAGACTTCTTCGCGTACTTTAACAAATAATCTAATGCTGCGATGTAATTCCGTTGATTGTAAAAAGCATTCCCTATGATATGGTTTACGTCCTTCTCGTGGTTGACAAGCTTACAAGACAAAACGGTAGGCGCATAATCAATCACAGCATCAAAATTTCCTTGCTTATGATATATCTGTACGATGTAGTAAGGCACAATCCCACAATAATCTGTGTTTTTTTCCAGTTCCAAGAATTGCTCTAAGGCAAGTTGATAGGACCCTCTTTCATAACAGAGATGTGCAAAAAAATATTTACTTGGCGGTGCATATTGAGATTTACCCTTCAGGTTTTCTCTAAACGTATTTATCGCTTTATCAAAATGCTCATTTTGAAGCGCAGCATATCCAAGTTTGAAGTAATATTCTTCACGGTACGAGGTGTCTAAATCGCCTGCCGAAAGTTTACTAAACCAAAGTTCGGCGTCATCATACGTTTCGTCTTGGAAAAAAGAATTACCTATCTTGTAATTGATAAAGAATCGATGAATGTTTTCAGGATAAATCCGGTTGTAATCCATTAATAAATCGATTGCATCACTGTTGTAGAGCTCTAATCCTGACAAGCCCTCATAATACATCGCTTTTTGATAAAGCGGATCGTTGTAATTATCACAGCGGTCAATAAAATCTCTAAACTCTTTTTTTGCCGCTCCATACTGAAGGTTGATATAGAGTTCTTCTCCCCGAAAGTACCCGTCATAAAGACTCGTGTACTTGTCTGTTTTTTGTGATGAAACAAGAAAGGGAATTGTGGCAAGGGCCACCAAAATAAATAATATTCTACTTTTTCGCACTAAACAAATTTACATTCACAACCAAGCCGAGATTCGTTTGAATTCAAAAGTTTTAAACCTTGTCTTGTTAAGAGATATTATTGAGCAAATAAATTTTGACAACGAGGATTCTGCACTTTTGTATAAACACATAAGTATTATGTCTGAAGTTGTTACGCTATCCAATGCCCATATTTTCCAGAAAGGAATTGAGGTTCTTTCTAATGTCCAGCTTTCGGTTCAGGAAAGTGAATTTATCTTTTTAATCGGAAAAACAGGAAGTGGAAAAAGCAGTTTAATGAATACATTATATGGCGAGCTTCAACTTGAGGAAGGGGAGGGTCATTTTGCTGAATTCAACTTTAAAAAGCTCAAAAGAAAACACATTCCTTTAATGCGACGAAAAATTGGAATCGTATTCCAAGATTTTCAATTGTTAATGGATCGAAATATCGTTCAAAACTTATACTTTGTTCTCAAAGCTACGGGTTGGAAAAAGAAGAAGGAGATTCATGAAAGAAGCATAGCATGTTTAAAAATGGTTGGACTTGAAGAAATGGGGGATAAAATGCCTCATGAATTATCTGGAGGAGAACAACAGAGAGTCTCAATAGCAAGAGCGCTACTAAATGATCCGAAATTGATCTTAGCTGATGAACCGACCGGCAATCTTGACCCTGAAACTTCGGAAGAAATAATGCGCCTATTAATTGCCGTGGCACAAGAAAAAAAGGCTGCAATTATTATGGCAACGCATGATATGCACATTGTAAAATTATTCCCTCATCGTACATTCCTCGTTAAAGATGGCTTGGTGATAGAGCAGTAAATCAACGCTCCATTTCACCACACAAAGGCGTAGCCATTAATTCTTTTATATTATCGGAATTAGACTCAGTCCCTAATGCAAACATGAGTTTTGTAATTGCTGCTTCTACAGTCAAATCTGAACCACTTATTACACCTATTTTATTAAAAAAGGAACTTGTGTGATATGCTCCTTGCTTAACTCCTCCAGAGCTGCACTGCGTAATATTTACAATAACCCCACCCCCTTCAACATAATCCTTCATTAGCGATTGCATCTCTATATTGGATGGTGCATTGCCCGAACCAAAAGTTTCTAAGACAATCCCTTTTGTATTGGAAACGTCAAAAAGTCCACGGTATAAATTTATATCCATTCCTGGATATATTTTTAAAAGCGCAACAGAATTGGATAAGCTAAAATTATAGCTTGGCTTTGATTTTTTAGGTCGAAATAAAGCACTCCACTTATATTTAATATTGACCCCTGCTATAGCTAGCTCAGGATAATTAGGTGATTTAAAGGCTTCAAATTGATGAGAACTAACCTTAGAGCTTCTATTGCCGCGATACAAAGAATATTCAAAATAAACAGCTACCTCTTGGATGATTGATTCTCCATTCGAGTCTTTTGCCGCTGCAATTTCAATTGCCGTAATCAAATTCTCTTTCCCATCTGTTCGAATTACACCTATTGGTAGTTGTGATCCAGTAAGAATCACAGGCTTTTGCAGGTCTTTAATCATGAAACTCAGTGCTGAGGCAGTGTATGACATGGTATCCGTTCCATGAAGAATCACAAAACCATCGTATAGGTCATAAGAATTTTGAATCAATTTCGCCATTTGAATCCAATCTTCAGAGCTCATCTCAGAAGAGTCGATTGGCCTCGTAACACTCATTGAATCTATCTCGGTATGTAATCTGTTAAGTTCAGGTATATGCACGTAGACGGAATTAAAATTAAAACTGTTCAACAAGCCTGTTTCTGGATTCTTGATCATTCCTATAGTGCCACCTGTGTATATCACCAATACTTTTGTCATGAATTAACAAATTTTGAGATTTGAAATAAACCATCAGCATTTTTCGATGTTGCTTCTTTAATGACATCCACAGAACATTCGTATACATCCGAAAGTTTATCTGCAATGTAAGAAAGATAAGCGCTTTCGTTTCGTTTCCCTCTAAAAGGTGTCGGTGCCAAATATGGAGCATCGGTTTCCAAAAGGATTTTCGCCAGTGGGATCTCTTTCAGAACCAAAGGTAATTTTGAGTTTTTAAAAGTAACAACTCCTCCGATTCCAAACAAGAATGTTTTGTAGGCCAATATGCGACGTGCGTCATCATCATCTCCTGAGAAACAATGAAAAACCCCACGTAATTCTGATGTGTGCTCCTCATCGAGGATATCTAAAATTTCACCCATCGAGTCTCGTGCATGTATCACAATAGGTAAGCCTAACTCTTTGGCCCAAGAGATTTGAGTTCTAAAAGCATTTTTTTGTGCCTCAATGTGCGTACGGTCCCAATAAAGATCAATTCCGATCTCCCCAACGGCTATATATTTTCGGTGATTATTAAAGAGCTCATGCTTAATAATAGAGAGGGATTTAATCACATTCTCATCTACACTACAAGGGTGTAACCCCATCATTGGCAAACAATTTTTTTGAGTATCAGCTAATAAATGAAGTGCCTCAATCGAGTCAACATCAATATTTGGCAACAAAATAAATTCAATTCCTTGTTGTTGTGAACGATTTATTGCGGCAGCTCTATCTTCGTTAAACTGCTCGCTATACATATGTGAATGGGTGTCAATCATTAAAATAATGCTAAGCTTAAACCCATCTGAATAGGTTGAATATTTACACTTCCTGTTTTAGAAAACAACGTCAAAGGTTGATAGGAAAAAAATAAAGACCAATTTCTAAACCCAAGTCTAAGGTAGGTAGAGAGGTAAAACCAATCGTATTGTTCTTTCAGTTTTACTTCAGAATATTTAACTTCCTCGTTTACCCTTCTAAAGGAACTGGCATTCATCATTGGCTGTATGCCCAGACGCATACCCAAAATTAACTTTTTGTGCTTCCAACCTTTTGATCTCAATCTTAGTTCGATGGGGACATATAATTGATGTAAAGTCAAAAAAGAAGATAAAATACTATCAGACGGCGATGGAATAGAGGCCTGCACTGCATCAAACTGTGTAACATAGAAAACACGAGGCGTCCTGTGATTTAGATAAGAATAACCGATGCCCAAACCAAAAGAAATATTTTCTGTTGCTTCCAGTTGAATGTCCTTGTTTAGGCTTGCACTGAAACCAATAGACCTCCAGTCGTTTTCAAAAGGGCCATTATCACCTAACCAATCATTATAGGTGACATCTAGGATTAACCGGTCATATTTGCGCCTATCAGTATCTTTAAAAGGTCTAAACCCACTGTAATACCAAAAAAGCCCAGGTCTTTCTTGAGTTTGAACTTTGGACTGCCCAAAAGCAGCCAAAGGGAGACAAAATAAAAGAATTATCAATCGTATTTTCATTCCTTGGAACGTATTGATTTCTCCCACCTCCACGCATCACGAACAGCGTCATTTATTGTTTTTTTAGCCTGCCAAGCTAAAAGGGATTTGGCATAATCCACATTGGCATAAATCTCAATAACATCACCTGGTCTTTTGGGTCCAAATTCATAATTGACTGTGACTTCATTAACTTTTTCAAAGGCATCAACGACCTCCAAAACGCTAGACCCTTTTCCAGTACCTATATTAACAATCTCATTACAACCCATCCTTTGACCTAATAGGAATTCAAGCGCTTTAACATGGGCTTCTGCAAGGTCTACTACATGAATATAATCACGGACACAAGTACCATCAATTGTGGGATAAGTATTTCCAAAAATAGTTAGTTTCTCATGGACACCAGCCGCGGTCTGTGTAATGAACGGTAGTAAATTATTTGGTTTACCAATGGGAAGTTCACCTATAAAGGCAGATTCATGAGCACCTATTGGATTAAAATATCTGAGGCTCATCAAACGTAATTCATTGTTTGAATGATATAAATCTTCAATTATTTGTTCGCCAAGCCACTTTGTAAAACCGTAAGGAGCGGTTGGTATTGTTTTCGCTGTTTGCTCTGAGACTTCTTTCTGTCCTTTAGGCTCTCCATATACTGTACATGAAGATGAAAAGACAAATGGAATATCCGCTTCTTTTGATACGGCCTTTAAAATTGAGACAAGTCCTTCGATGTTATTTTGATAATACTTCAATGGATTAAGAACAGATTCCCCAACAGCCTTGTAGGCTGCGAAATGAATAATACCACAAACTTCCTCCTTGCTAAGGTATTGGACTAGACGCTCGGTGTCACAGACATCAAGATTTAGAAGTTCGGTTTCTTTCCCCAGAATTTTTTCAAGTCCGTCAATCACAGAAGGTTTTGAATTACGAAAGTCATCAAGTATTACTGGTTCGTAACCTGCTTTGTTTAATTCTACAATGGTATGCGATCCAATATAACCTGCTCCTCCCGTAACTAAAACTTTCTTAGACATGCTCAAAGGTAGAGAAATTCAACTATTTTTAAGGTGTGAAAGATTATGATTTTAATTTCAGAACCCGGATCCCCGAACGACCAAAAAAAACTACACTTCTAAAGATGGTGTTGTACACTATTGTCTCACTAGGGTTGATTTTTTACCTTTACACGATCCTTTAATTTAACGCTAATAAATATGTATGCTTTAATCCTAGCGATGCTTCTTCCATTCTACTCAGCAGTTTCTGATTTGACCGTTAAGGTCTCAGGATGTAAAACACAAAAAGGTCAGCTCTACATCGCGTTATATGACAACAAAGATTTGTTTCCTATATTTGGTAAGCAACTCAGAGGAGAAATAGTTCCCTTATCAAAGGGCAAACAATTTACATTTAAAAAACTGAGGCATAAGACATATGCAATAGCCGTATTTCACGATTTAAACAGCAACGGTGTCCTTGATAAAAATGCATTTGGAATCCCTGTAGAGCCCTATGGTTTCTCAAGGAATGCCAGAAATACCTTTAGTGCCCCTAGCTTTGGACAGGCCTCATTTACCCACTTCAAAACACAAACGATTTCTATAACAGTGAGGTAATTTACTCGAATTCGATTAGAAGTTGGCCCTTACCAACCACCTGTTCTTTTTCTATTGCGATCCTTTTTATAATACCCTCACCATCAGACTTTAAAATGTTTTCCATTTTCATAGCTTCAAGCGAAAGTATGGGGTCTCCAACTTCAACTTGATCACCTACCTTAACATGGATACTTAATATTCTTCCAGGCATTGGAGAACCAAGCTCTCTTAACTTTTTAATCTTAACCTTGTCTAAACCAAGCTCAGCAATTAATGCATCGAGCTCAAATTTTCTACGGATTTCAAATTCACGATGGTTTAGTTTGAGTGTCAATTTTTGGTTCTCAATATCACGGTTTACAATTTCTCCATTAAAGGATTGACCTTTATATGAGATTGTGAAAAAATCACGATCATTCCAAATAAGCTCTGCTCCTGATTGAGATTCTATTGCCACTCCATCTACTATAAAATTTGCGTCTTTTGCCATTACTCACAAATATAAAATTTATCCTACTTTTTCTCAAGATAAAGTCTAAGGTCATTTTCGGTTTCAATTGTTTCCAATTGCATTTCCTTGGAATGACGGCCAAATATAATTGACGCAGCCAATACTTCGTCTGAAATGTAGCTTTTATTGGTTTCAATTGCACTCCGAATTGCGGTATTTGTTTCAATTGTTATATTGATTCGGTCAGTAACCTCTAATCCTTTATCTTTTCTCAAATTTTGTACTCTATTTACAAGTTCCCGAGCAATCCCCTCTGATTTTAAATCATCAGAGATAGAAATGTCTAAGGCTACGGTTAAACCATCTTCATTAGAAACCATCCATCCAGGAATATCTTGCGTCTGTATAACAAAATCATTCATGTCTAAATGGATGTCATCTTCTTTGATCGTTCCATTCCAACAACCATTGGACTCTATAATGGATATATCTGCAGACGTCCAGCTTGAAATGACTTGAGCAATCGCTTTCATTTGCTTCCCGTACTTTGGACCAATTGTTTTAAAGTTTGGCTTAATGCTCTTCACTAAAATATCATTGTCTTCTGCGATCATCTCTAGCTCTTTTACATTTACCTCAGAAAGAATCAAGTCTCTAACATGAGATAGGTTTGCAGAAGTTTCACGGCTCATCACAGGCACCATTATTTTCTGTAAAGGTTGTCTCACTCTAATTCTCTCTTTTTTACGAAGTCCAAGAACCAATGAGCAAACACGTTGTGCCAAATCCATTTGCGTCTCTAGCTTTCTATTAATAATACTTTGATTGGGGGCAGGGAAATTTTCAAGATGCACCGAAGCTAGTGCTGAATTGTTTTTATTTAAATCCAAATACAACCGATCCATAAAAAATGGGGCTATCGGCGAGGCGATAATTGAAATCGTTTCCAAACATATGTATAACGTTTGATAGGCAGCCACTTTATCTTGTGGGTTGTCATTCTTCCAAAAACGCCTTCTGCAAAGACGAACATACCAATTTGAAAGCTGTTCGATTACAAATTCTTGGATCGCTCGACCTGCTTTGGTAGGCTCATATGAGCCATAACACTCGTCGACGTTCTGAACCAAAGAATACAGTTTAGAAAGCACCCATCTGTCAATTTCTGGACGATCTACAATCGAAATTTGTTCTTGAGAATGATCGAATTCATCAACATTAGCATATAATGAGAAGAAGGAGTAAGTATTATAAAGTGTACCAAAGAACTTGCGTTGTACCTCAACAATACCATCAACGTCAAACTTTAAATTATCCCAGGGTTGCGCATTGGTGATCATATACCACCTAGTTGCATCCGGACCAAATTTATTAAGAGTCTCAAAAGGATCAACCCCATTTCCTAAACGTTTAGACATCTTCTGACCATTCTTATCTAAAACAAGTCCATTTGAAACTACATTTTTATAAGCAACTTTTCCAAAAACCATGGAAGAGATTGCATGAAGCGTGTAAAACCACCCTCTTGTTTGATCCACGCCCTCAGCAATAAAATCAGCAGGGTATGCCGTATTATTGTCAATTTTCTCCCTATTCTCAAAAGGATAGTGCCACTGCGCATAAGGCATTGAACCTGAATCGAACCAAACATCCATTAAGTCTGACTCTCTATGCATTACCTTGCCTGTATCCGAAACTAAAACTATTGTATCAACAATATGCTTGTGTAAATCTATTTGATCGTAATTTTCATCTGACATATCCCCAGGCACAAAAGCACTAAGTGGATTCTCTTTCATAATACCAGCCTCGACAGCACGATCACATTCTGATTTCAAATGTTCAACTGACTGCATACATTTTTGCTCGAGACCATCTTCCGTTCTCCATATTGGAATTGGTATACCCCAATACCTTGACCGAGATAAGTTCCAATCATTTGCATTCTCAAGCCATTTACCAAAACGTCCAACTCCTGTTGATTTTGGCTTCCAATTTATAGTATTGTTCAAGGCTACCATGTTTTCTTTATGGTCTGTAACCTTTATAAACCATGAATCCAAAGGATAATATAATATAGGCTTATCGGTTCTCCAACAATGTGGATAACTATGCTCATATTTTTCAACCTTGAAGGCCTTGTTGTCTTCCTTGAGTTTAACCGCGATAAGCACATCTACAGACTTTTCAGGCGCTTGATCATCTGAATAATATTCGTTTTTGACATACATCCCATCAAAATCATAAACTTCCTTTCTAAATCGGCCTTGAAGGTCTACAAGTGGCACTAAATTATCAAGTTCGTCTTTGACAAGCATTGGAGGCACGCCTGCATCTTTAGCTACTTTTGCATCATCAGCTCCAAAGGTAGGCGCCGTATGTACAATCCCTGTTCCATCCTCTGTGGTTACAAAATCACCTGAAATAACTTGAAATGCATTTTCTGGATTTTCAAAAGGATGGCAATAGTCAAGCAATTGTTCGTAACGCATACCAGTTAAATCTTTACCCGTACAGGTCTCGCCTACAAAATATGGGATGTTCTTATCTCCTTGGTGGTATGTTTCTAATTCATCAATACTTTCTACTTCAAGAAACCCTTTTGAAAACTGATAACCCACAAGGTTTTTTGCGAGCACTACATTTGTCTTTTGGAAAGTATATTGATTGAAAGTTGTCACGCAAACATATTCGATTTTTTCTCCCACCGTTAAAGCTGTGTTTGATGGTAAGGTCCAAGGTGTTGTTGTCCACGCCAATAAATATAGATCACCTTCTATACTGAAAGGGTTTTTGGAGGATTTAACTGCCTTAAATTGTGCAACTACAGAAGTATCCTTTACATTTTTATAACATCCCGGTTGATTAATTTCATGTGAAGAAAGCCCCGTTCCGGCTTTAGGCGAATAGGGTTGGATTGTGTACCCTTTGTATAATAGGTCTTTTCGATAGAGCTCAGAAATAAGCCACCATACAGACTCCATATATTTAGAGTGATACGTCACATAGGGCGCCTTCATATCAACCCAATAACCCATTTTTTTGGTAAGATCATTCCAAATATCTGTATACTTCATAACCGCTTTTTTACAAGCTTCGTTATACTCATCAACAGTTATTTTTTTACCTATATCCTCCTTGGTTATACCTAACTCTTTTTCAACACCGAGTTCGACTGGTAAGCCATGTGTATCCCATCCTGCCTTTCTTTTAACTTGAAAACCCTTCAGCGTTTTAAAACGACAAAAAATATCTTTTATGGCGCGGCCCATTACATGATGTATTCCAGGCATACCATTTGCCGAAGGAGGTCCCTCAAAAAAAACAAAGGGGTTTTCATCATCGCGAGTATTGATAGATGCATCAAAGATGGACTTCTCCTCCCAAAGCGCTTGAATTTCTTCAGCGATATTAGAGAGATTCAAACCTTTGTACTCAGGATATTTATTATTCATTTTCATTGCATTAAAGAAGGGTGTAAAATTAGGAAGATTAAAGCAAATTCAATAATCATAGACCCCTTATTTATGTTTCATATAAAAAGGGCCCCAAAGGCGCGACTTCTCAAAACACAACACAACAAATAATAAATAATATTTGTCTCACATTGTAAACCGAAAAACAAGTTTCCGGTTTTTTTAATGCCTAGAATTCTGCGTTGTCTGGGGTCCTTGGAAATGGAATTACATCGCGAATATTAGACATTCCTGTCAAAAACATTATGAGTCGTTCAAAGCCCATTCCAAAACCCGCATGAGGCACAGAACCAAGCTTACGTGTATCCATATACCACCAAAGATCTTTTTCTTCTATGTCAAAGTCTTTACACTTCGAGCGTAAAACCTCTAAACGCTCTTCTCTTTGAGAACCACCGACGATTTCTCCAACGCCTGGAAATAATACATCCATTGCAGCAACTGTTTTTCCATCATCATTTTGTCGCATGTAAAACGCTTTGATATCCGCTGGATAATCACTCAATATAACAGGGCATTTAAATTCCTTTTCTACCAAATAACGTTCGTGTTCACTCTGTAAATCAATACCCCATTCAACTGGAAATTGAAATTTTTTCTTCTTATATGCCTTAGAATTCCTTAAAACATCAATGGCCTCCGTGTAACTCAAACGTTTAAATTTATTATTTACGACAAACTTAATGCTTTCCAAGAGCCCTAAATGACTTCTTTCATTTTGTGGCTTTTGACTTTGTTCTTGACCGTAGCGTTTGTCTAAAAAAGTTAAATCTTCTGCACAATTCTCTAGGATGTAACCACATACAGATTGTAAGAACTCTTCCGTTAAATCCATATTGTCGACAAGGTCATTAAATGCTACCTCCGGTTCAATCATCCAAAATTCAGCCAAGTGTCTAGAGGTGTTTGAATTTTCGGCTCTGAATGTTGGGCCAAAGGTATAAACCTGACCCAAACCAAACGCTGCAAGCTCCGCTTCAAGTTGTCCCGAAACCGTGAGGTTCACCTGTTTTCCAAAAAAATCTTTGCCATAATCAACATCACCATCCTCATCAAGCGGCGGGTTTTTAGGGTCAAACGTACTTACCCGAAACATTTCACCTGCGCCCTCTGCATCTGAACCCGTGAGAATAGGTGTATGGATATAATTAAATCCACGGTCATTAAAAAATTGATGGATAGCAAAAGATGCCGCATGCCTTATTCTAAATACTGCACCAAAGGTGTTGGTTCTAAACCTAAGATGGGCTTGTTCTCGCAATAAGTCAAGGCTGTGTTTTTTAGGCTGAAGAATCGTTTTTTGCACAGCTTCTGGATCTGCACTTCCAATTATATCAAAAGATTCGACCTGAAGCTCGACAACTTGACCTGAACCTTTAGATTCGATAAGTGTTCCTTTCAAGCAAACCGCGGCTCCGGTACTTATTGCCTTGAGTTGTTCCTCATCAAAATTATCATAATCAAGGACCCCCTGAATATTTGACATGCATGAGCCGTCATTAAGCTGCACAAAACGCTTACTTCGAAATGCACGAACCCAACCTTTAACCTCTATTTTCTGTCCTAAAAACTTTGCTCCATCTTTGAGCAATTCAGAAATTCTTATTCTCGCCATAGCACAAAACTAAATGTTTTTTCGATGAATCGTAAAGCAAAATGCATCACAATTCAAAAGAAATGATAACTTACATTTGGAGCGATACATTTTTAAGTCAACTATTTTATAAAAATTAATGTTTAACTCAAAATTATAACGTTCAAAGGAAAATCTATTAAAACACAAATAAGATATTCAAACAATTAATTCTATTCGCTCTTATCGCTGTTTTCTCATCTAAACTACAGGTACAAATTATTTTGGGAATTGACGTATCAAAATGGCAAGGAACGATTAATTGGGAGCTGGTTGCCGAAGATGGTTATGTTTTTTCCTTGGTAAAAGCTTGGGAAGGAATGACCTACGCAGACCCTAAATTTTATACAAATATAGACAGTGGTATTTCGGAAGGTCTCATTGTGGGGGCCTATCACTTCATTCGTCCAGACAATAATACGGCACACAGCAAGACGCCACTAACTTTTTAAATGTAGCATCCGCTTACATAGGTGTCGAGTTTTACCTCCTGTTCCCGACCTTGAAAACTCTTACGCTAATAGCTTAGGAGCTTTTCCTCTGGACTCATAAATGGATGGGAGTTATACAGAATACTTCGAGTGTAGCACCATTTCTTTATGTTAATGGCAACAATGCAAATCATCTTTCCTATGGGCTAAATAGCTATGGTCTTTGGTTTGCGCAACCGGATGAAACACTTAACCCTCCATCAAATACGGGGAAGTGGGATACTTGAGGATTCAAACAATATTTATGGTGGGGAAATGTTTCTAGTATTTCGGGAGATGTTGACTTAAACATTTTTATTGGCTCCATTGCGAATCTTAACACCCTCATAAGACTAACAACGACAAGTATGATTAGTAAGCTTGATTTCAAGGTTAGTGCTATCCCTAACCCAACTAAAAACTCAATTTATATTAACACGCACTCAGGAATTCAAAACGCAATCATGTTTGATTTAAAAGGCGTCAATCAAATGCTGCCCTACTCCAATCAAAAAATAGATTGTTCTCGATTAAAACTCGGTATTTATTACTTAAAAATCACAAGTAATCAAGGGCAGGTCGTAACACATGAAATTTTTAAGCTATGATTTTTGAAATTGGTTGATATGAATTTTTTTTTGATCTTCGTAAAAAATCCGAACTATGTCCGACGCGCAAACACATCTTATGATCAACCATCTTCCTTTGACGCTGCCTATCATCGGGGTAATAATTCTTATTATTGCTCTTGTTATAAATTCTAGAGTTTCAAGAAGGATTGGTTACTTCATTATTGTATTAAGCGGTATGTTTACTGTACCTGTGTTTTTTTCCGGTGAAGGTGCAGAGCACTTTGTAGAGGAACTTGGACGCAGCCATGACCTTATTCACGAACATGAGGAATCTGCTGAAATTTATGCGTATTTGTCCTATCTAATTTCTTTATTTTCACTTTTTGCTCTGTATATGAGTTGGAAAAAGAAGGCCCTAGAAAGGATACTACTGCCTATGGTTCTTGTTGGTGCGCTTGCACTGTCCTATTTGTCTTTCGAAACCGGAAGAAGCGGAGGTAAAATCAGTCACCCTGAAGTTTCAAAAGATTAAGAAAAGTATAGAAGTTCAATACAAAATTATTAAGTCAAATTTGGCTTAAGTTTCTGACTTTTAATAGAACTCATAATACCTTGTAGATCGATACGAATTCTGTTGAGTTGTTCTTTATACTTTTTTCTTTCAGCAATCAATGCGCGAAGTACTTCTTTGTTTTTCGATTTACCTTTTGATAACTGCTCCGCATATTTAAGCTCCATCTCCGACCATAATTCAAAGAGCTGCTCAGATTTTTTATTGAGTGATTCCACCTTATTATCGTAAATCTTTTTAAACTTACTTCCTGAGATTTTGAACATTTCAAAAAGCTGAACTTTAATATTATTAAGTTTATTCTCTTCAATAACATTTTCCTTTACTTCCTTTAAATCGTATGTGATACCAAAAAAAGAAAGCCCTTTGATGATCCATTTACTCGGGTCGTAGGCGAACCACTTTACCCCGTTTCGGTAATCCCACTGAAACTTATGGTGGTAATTGTGATATCCTTCTCCAAAAGTGAACCAGGAGACAAACCAAGAATCTCGAGCGGTCGACTTAATGTCATAAGTTTGACGTCCGAAATAGTGACACATCGAATTTATAAAGAACGTAGCATGATGAACAATGGTAAGTCTTAAGAATCCCGCCCAAAGTAGAGCTCCCATAGGTCGACCGTAAATAAAACCTATGGCTAATGGAATGATGAAACCACCAATAATTCCTATTGTAAAGTAATATTTGTTCTGGAAAACAACAGCGCTTTTCGACCTCAAATCTTTAACACCACGCACTCTGTTGTTCTCTTCTGATCCGTTTTTAATAATCCAACCAACGTGGGCATGCCAAAAGCCCTCAGTTATAGAGTATGGATCTTCTTTAGTTTCTGCTTTAGTATGATGTATCCTATGGTCTGAGCACCACTTAAGAATGGTATTTTCAAGTGCCATAGAACCAAAAAACATCAGAAGCCATTCAACAAAAACATTTGTCTTGTAGGACTTGTGTGAAAATAACCGGTGGTAACCCATCGTAATACCCATTCCTGATAGAAACCAAAATATGAATAAAAGCAACGGCTCTTGCCAAACGACCCCTTGATTGTACACGTATATTCCCGTTCCAAAAACACCAATTAAAGGTATAAGTGTAAGGACAAAAACCATATTCCAATTGTAAGTTCCTTTTTGGTTTTGTTTCACAATGGTTTTTTCTGCCATCTTCTGTGTTTTTAATTTAATTACTTCCCGTTAAGTGCAGACATCGTCATATTTAAACCTGAAGTAGTAAAAGATTCAATAAATCGTGTTGCTTGAGTAATACGTTCAGGGAGCGCTAATTGTTCTTGCTTTGACCAGGGTCCTAATACAAAATCTGCTTGCCTTCCTCGAGTATAATCGCTTCCAATACCAAATCTCAAACGGCTATATAAACTCGTTTTAAGCACGGCTTCAATATCCTTTAATCCGTTATGTCCTCCTGCAGATCCCTTTCCTTTTAGACGCAAGGTTCCAAAAGGAAGTGCTAAGTCGTCATTAATCACAAGTAAATTGGAAACTGCTATTTTTTCTTTCTGTAACCAGTATTGAACTGCTTTTCCGGAGAGATTCATAAAGGTATTTGGTTTAATTAAAACCAATTTACGTCCTTTAAATTTTATTTCTGCGTAATCAGCATGACGCTCAGTATTAAATGATGTCCGTGAATCTTTAACCAATTCATCAAGAATGTCAAACCCAATATTATGACGTGTTTGCGCGTACTTAATACCAGGATTTCCAAGACCTACAATCAAATACTTCATTACCATTGAGGGCATGCGTCGCATGCGTTAATCGGTTTTAGATAAAATAACCAGCCGACAAGCACGTGGGCTTCTAAATATCCAAAGGACTGGCTTGCAGCAGAATTATAATCTTCTGGTCTCGTTCTGACATTGTTTTGAAGCATAAACCCGGTTCCTATTCCAGGCTGGATATAAAAATGTCTGAAAAACTCTAACCTGGCATCCGCATGTAAAGAAATACCCATTCCCGACAAAGATGGCGTAAAGACATCTTTTCTACCCGCAAAAGTAAAGTCATTAATAGATAAAATTGCACCCGCACCCGCACCAAATAGCGTTGAAAATGCGAACCAGGCCGAATTCCTTTCTCTATACCATTGATCAACTCTTGAAACCTCAGCACGGATATAATTCAAACCATTACTGTTTTCATAGTGAAAAGTTGCTTCCTGTGTGATAACTGGTTCATTAATGTATGTTCCAGACCAATTTGTTTCTAGATCGACACCCGGATTTATCGTTCCTGATAAAGTATAAGGAACATTGTCTCTAAGAACATATTTCAAATGGTCATATCCAAGTGATATTGCCCAGTTTCGCTTAATCATATATCCAATTCGTAAGTTGAATTGAGGTATAGTAATATTTTTGATGTTAAAGTAGTTTTCTACGCTGAATGGCTCAGGTCTGTCAACCGCCTCGCAATCCTGAAGTGTAAAATCATAACCTGTACCCCTAAAGTTAATATCGCTTTTGGTATAAAAATCTCGATTATAACCCCACTGTACAAAAATAGCCCCCGCATTGAGAGACTTTTTCGGCTTTGGTTTATTACGTCTTTGAGCAATACTGACAAAGTTCCCTAAAATTAATAGTATGGTTATTAATACTGTTTTCATCTCGTTAACATTTTTATCCATTTATCCTGAGATAATATTTCTTCCAGTTTGTAATGACTTTTATTTGCTTCATCATACCACTCAACAAGCCCAAAGCCCTTTGCAAAAATATAATATAACGTAATATCTTGTCTTTGCTCTTTTTCTGTGAAGGGATTTAATAAGGTATAACTTGCGTTCTCTTTGATTCGAAAAGCTTCTGTCTTGTTAGAGAAAACCTCTAAAGATAGCGTATCCATTATTACACGATTTTTCTCCAAAAGCATCAAAGTAGAATCAACAAAACCTGAAAACTTTGAGGCAAAAGCAACCTCGTCCTCACTATTAAATGGCAGTAAATTATTCTTGTAAAGCGTTGCTTTTTCATTTTCTCCTAATCCATTCACGACCATATGATCGATAACGTTTAATGAATCAAGATTATAATTCAATGCCTCTGTTAAGCGTCCGTCTTGGGAATAGCGTTCAACAATAATATGCTTGCCTTCGGAGTCTTCAACGCCATAGACTCTATGAAATTGTTCTGCTAGACCATGCTTTATATCACGGTACCTGTAGACTTTAGTTAATGTATCGTAATTGTAAAAGAATGCTGCATAAGGATGGATGGATTCTCCAGTAAGTGCCACTTCGCTTTTGTTATCCGAATTGCACGAAACTAAAGAATAAAGACTCAGTATTAAAAAGAGGCGATACACTATTTAGACATTTTTAAAAAAGAAATCTCATTCTCCGTAAGATGCCTATGCATTCCCCTTGGTAAATCCTTCTTTGTTAAACCTGAAAAACGAACACGATCAAGTTTTACGACAGCCATACCCATTGCCTCAAACATTCTATGTAACACCTTTTTTTTTCCTGAGCTAATTTCTACACCTACCTCTCGAGAGGTGCCATCTTCAACATGTGATGCACTCAACACTTTCGTCTTACCATCCTCCAAGTCTACTCCTTCAATTAGTTTATTTAAATGACTTTTGGTTACTGGCTTATTTAACTCAACATGATATAACTTTTTAGACTGAAAACGAGGGTGGTTTAATTTTTTGGATAAGTCTGAATCATTTGTAAAAAGTAAAAGACCTGTTGCGTCTTTGTCTAATTTATCAACAGGGAATAATAATTCTTTGCAAGCTTTCTGAACTAATTTTACGGCTGTTTTCCTTCCTTTAGATTCACCCAAAGTGGAGTAAAACCCCTTTGGCTTATTAAGTAGAACATAACGCTTATTGAATGATTTAATAGTCTCACCGTCATATTTAACCTCATCATCAGGCTTCACCTTAAACCCCAGCTCTGTGATTACTTTATTGTTGACCATTACGACTCCTGCTGCAATTAGCACATCGGCCTCTCTTCTGGAGCAAATTCCCGCATTAGAAATGAACTTATTCAATCTCACATCATCACTAAATGATGGTAACGGATCCCCTTTTTTATGTTTCTGTTTGTACTCAATGTACTTACGCTTATCGCGTTTGGAAACATTTTTTTCTGGCTGTTGATTTTTTTTATCTCTACGCATTGCGAATCTTCTAATAGATTAGTCCCTTGGTGACAAAGATAGGCAATTTCAGTGGCTCTGAATAGAATGAATCCTATTCACCTTTCAAGATTTCAATATCTTCTATTAGCTCATTCACCTCTTCTGGATTTGTACCATCATAATATCCTCTAATTTGCCTGTTCTTATCAATCAAAACAAAATTATTTGTGTGAATGAAATCGCTCCCTACATCGCCCTGGTTTTTCGCCTCTGCCGGCTTGAGTAAAAAGAAATATTTTCGGGCTAACTCATACAATTTTGCCTTTGCTCCTGTAAGAAAAAACCACTTTCCTTTTATAGCGCCATGCGTCTGAGCGTATCTTTTTAAAACTTCTGGATTGTCATTGTCGGGATCTACGGTTAGACTCAAAATCACAACGTTTATGTCCTTTTCGTAAGCCGATTGAACGCGTTTCATTTCAGCATTCATAATAGGGCAAATTCCTTTACAGGTTGAAAAGAAATATTCAACAATCCAGATTTTCCCATTAATGCTTTTAGAACGAAATTGTTGATTGTTTTGATCTGTTAATTCAAAATCAGCAATAAAATGAGCCCGTCCTTTGTTTCTAAGCTCGGGATCTACAACATCTTCATCCAGATCTATTGGATTGATTATATCCAATTGCTTTTTATCATCGGGTTTGTTAAAGTAATAGGCTATGGGTACGCAAACGAATAAAAGCCCGAATATAAAAATCACTTTCTTCATACCAATACTTTTTTTAATTCAGCTTTAACCATGGCTTTTCGATCAACTAAATTACCACTCAAAATAATAAACGGCACGTCAAGCTGACTTAAATTCGTAACGTAATGTTCAAACAACCGATTTCTATCATTTGGATTTTCTCTTAACACATCTGGCTCCCATTTAAAATCAGGTTTACAAAGAAAATACAAATCCACCTTTTGTTTGTTGTAAAGCCTTCTAATTAATGGAGAACAGAAACCAAATTTCTCCTCGCACCAAATACACATTACCAACATCTCTGTATCTAAAATTGTAAGTCCGTTTTCAATAGTATTTTGATTGTATTGTTCTTGAGCAATTTTTTCTAAGTCACTAATGTTATAATTACTATCCGAGCTTAGATAAACTCTTGCATATTCTGAAACAAGATTGGCGTCAAAATGAACTGATGTCCAATTAGAAAGCGTTGTTTTACCTGAACACTCAGGTCCTGTAAAAGCAATTTTAACGCCTTTCATAATCCAGTTCTTTTTTCCATGAAATATAACCGCCAATGGCGATTAAAGTGAAAATGAGGTATTGTATTCCTGTTAACGCAAAACCCTTATAGATGTATAAAGGTATGGAAATCACATCTCCCACAATCCAAAAAATCCAATGTTCAAATTTACGCCTTGCCATCAAAAACATAGCTACAAAAAATATCGCACTTGTGCATGCATCAATATAGCTAACTATACTTCCCCAAAAACCAAAAACAGAATAAACAACGAAGACAAATAAAAGAGTACTCAAAAAGAGTACAAAAATCATTCGCAACTCTACACCCGTAATCGTCGCAATTTTATGAACCTCTAGACCGTTTTTTTTCTTCGACCAAAAATACCAACCATAAATACTCATTGCAACATAATATCCATTAATCATCATGTCACCCAATAATCCCCAATGAAAAAGTAAATAAACATATAACGAGGTTGATAATAGGCCCGTCGGGTATACCAAAATGTTATTCAGTTTAGAAAGCCAAACGCTTACAAGACCAAAAATTACAGCCAATAATTCTAGAACAATATTTAATTGTGAGTAGTCTTCATATGGAGCGAAAAAATACGTTGAAGTTAAATCCATGATTGTAATTAAAAGCAGTTCAAAATTACAAAGCATTTCAATGCCATTGCACAATCACCACCTTTGATCGCTAATCATTCTTTGAAAATAGAAGAATATAAAGGGTATAACCTCGCTAACTCTTGAAGGTAAAGAATTGGCATGTTTTTACACTTTTGCCAAACCAATGAATTAAACTTATTTGGAGGATGCTGGGCAGTAGTTCCATTTGGCACTGAAAGTTCAACACAAACACCAATTCTTTTGGTCTTGGCGCGAATATAATTCTCTAAACCCGCGCCATATTCTTTCGGGTTTCTTGATACTCTTGCCAATATAAAGCCACAAGTCTCAGCAACAATTGTATTAATTTTAGTATCCAAGCCTTTGAATTGGGCGTGTGTGCCTCTATCCGCCCAAAATAAGACATCCCCCTTCGTATGAAAAGAAAGTGTTAAAAGAGGGACAATTGAGTCTACGAAGTCTTGAATTATCTTGGCCTCTATCGCCTGACAAGGAAAAGCTCCTTTATGACCTTGTGAGGCCGGTTTTTCTTCAAACAAATGACCTTGCTTGACCTCAAAGTTGCCGTCATCAAAATTATTATTAAGATCTATTCCCTTGCCATTTGCTTTCCAATCAGAAAACGGCCCTATTCGTTTTATAGAATCTATTGATGATTTGTGTGATTCAATCCCCTTCCAGTCCTCTTGTGCTATTTTTAGACCATCAGGATTGGCAACAGGAATAACGTAAATATTATACTTGCCGAGAAGTTCACGAGCAGATGGATAAATTCCTTTATCAGAATCAAGCGAATACAAAAACTCATTACAAAATTTTAAAACAAACTTGGAACTGAAAAATTCCCTTGCATGCAAATTACCGACAATAAGAATGTTTTTTTTCTCTTCTGTCTTTTCATTACTAAGTTTAAGTATCGGGATAGATTGTTCGAACTCTGAAAACCCTAAAACCGAAAGTTCAACATATTCGTCATATACATATGAAATGTCAATCAGAGACTCATAAATCATAGATAAAGAATAACGCGTGGAATCCTTAATAACGAGTTTCTTTTTTTGGGCTATCCCGAATAAAGGAAGACCTAAGAAGAGGGTAAAAACCCATTGCTTAATACTCATTTAGGATACGATTTTATAATTCCTTATTTTTGAAAATACGAAAACAAAGGTAATGACAAAAAAAGCTTCTTTAAGTGAAATGTTAAATATTGAGCTCCCCATTATTATGGCCCCTATGTTTTTGGTGTCGAATGAGGAGATGATTATTAAGGCCATAAAAAATGGAATAACCGGTGCTATCCCGGCGCTAAACTACAGAACCGTTGATGAACTGCGGGAGGCAATCAGACGCATTAAAAAAGCCACTGATGGACCATTCGGAATCAACTTAATTGTCAATAAATCAAACTTTCTATACAGAGAGCAACTCAAAGCCTGTTGTGAGGAAGGCATAACATATTTCATAACATCTTTAGGTTCTCCGGCAGAAACAATCGCTATGTCAAAACAATATGGCGTAAAAGTTTTCTGTGATGTTGTTGATGCAAAATATGCAAGAAAGGTTGAAGAGCTTGGAGCCGATGCAATCATAGCTGTCAACAAAGAGGCGGGTGGTCATGCAGGGCCGATTCCTTTTTCTGAGCTTATTCCAGCCCTCAAAAAAGAATGTAGGATTCCAGTAATATCGGCAGGGGGTATAGGAGACGGGCACGGAATAAAAGAAATGCTTGACTTAGGTGCAGATGGTGTGTCTATGGGAAGCATCTTTATTGCAACAAAAGAAGCGCCAGTATCACAGGAATATAAAGATGCATGTGTTCAATATGGTGCGAAAGATATTGTACTCACAACAAAGCTTTCAGGAACACCATGCACCGTTATTAATACACCCTACGTCAGTAAAATTGGCACCTCACAGAATTTTTTAGAGACCTTTTTAAATAAAAACAAAAGGCTTAAAAAGTGGTTCAAGGCGCTAACTTTCATGAGAGGAATGAAAAGTTTACAAAAAGCGGCTTTTTCTACCACCTATAAAACTGTTTGGTGTGCAGGTCCATCAATCGAATATGTGAAAGAGATTTTGAGCGTAAGCGAGGTGATTGATAAGCTTAAGTCAGACTTCAACGAACCGGTAAAGTAATTCTGAAAGTTGTACCCTCACCAAGCTTTGACTCCACTACGAATACTTTTCCCGAATGATGTTCCTCTATAATTCGTTTTACTAAAGCTAAACCCAGACCCCAACCCCTCTTTTTCGTCGAAAACCCTGGCTCAAAAATCGCTTTTTGATTTGATGAGGGAATACCTTTCCCAGAGTCTTTAAAATCTATATCTAAAGTAGACTTTTGTGCCACCATCGAAATCTCTAATCTACCGACACCTTGCATCGCATCCACGGCATTCTTACACAAATTTTCCACCACCCAATCCATTAAAGCTGCATTGTGTAAAACAGATAAATCACAAGATACTTTTGACTCAAAAATAAGCTCGACCTTCTTTGAAAGACGAGCTTCCAAATACTCCAGATTATTTTGAATCGTTGCTACAATATTTTTTTCTTTAAGCTTGGACTCAGAACCAATTTTTGAAAAACGATCCGTTATTCTTTCAAGACGCACGAGGTCTTTTTTCATCTCTTGAGTAACCATAGGGTCAACTTTAATATTTTCAAGGTGTGCATGCCAGCCCATCAAAGAGGACAAGGGTGTTCCAAGCTGATGAGCAGTTTCTTTGGCCATACCTGCCCAAACTCTTTTTTGTTCAGCCTTTCGATATGTCGAAAAAATAAAGTACCCAACTAGGATCAATAATCCCAAAATAAGCACCTGAAATGTTGGAATCCACTTTAAATAATAAAGCTCCTCACTCTCGGAAAAGTATAATCTTTTCTGACCGGACCCAAAATCAAATATCAGAGGAGGATTATCTTTTGCCCAATCTCCTCTCAGATCACGGCTTCGTTTCACACCCATATTAATATTTGTTGCTTCAAGAGAATCAGTTGAAACATCCCAAAGCATAACCGGTATAAGAGCTTTATTATCCTTTATTTCTTTATTAAAAGAAGCAATCAGCCGTTCACTTTCATTCTGGAGACGGCCAAGCTCAAATGACGATCCAAATATAAACTGAAGATACTCTCCGTCTAAATATTCTATGAGCTGAAATTGACCCGCAGATTTCCATTCTTTTGCACTTTGCATACAGATGGAATCTTTTCGTGCCTCATCTTCCGTATTTCCAAATATGGTTTCCATATTTCTATACTGCATAATCTCATTATCCGCGGTAAGAAGCACCACAGGAATGTCAGTATTTGACTGAATTATCGAAAGAGAAAATTCTACATCTTGACTTTTAGAAAGATCAGACTTTTGAAGTAATACTTTTTGCGCCTCAACAACAACGTTTATTTTTTGACGTTCTTTTTTTTTGAGCTCTGAAAAAATGTCATTACTGAGCTGAACCAAAGCCCCTTTCTTTTTAATAGCCGCTACCCATTGTGTAGCCTTTGACTGTTCCTTATCCCCAAGCTTTGAGAGAAAATTATTGGAAAGAAATAACGAAACTGCAATAACAATAAGGACCATGAACGCAAGGAATATTTTCCAACGTTGTTTATTAATATGTAAGCCTTTTACTGCGTTTGACATGCGTTGCTAAAATTAAGGCTTATCTTTGAATCTATGAAAATCGCTTTGAAGAATCCTTTATGGATGTTTTTATGTTGCTTTATAGCTGTTCTATTACTTTTAATCCTAATACCATTAAATTTATTTCCTGGTGAGTTTGTAGTAAAAGAAACCGGTGTAATAATGGAAGGTCCTTTAAGCTTGTATTCATTTACTCCTTGGGGATACGACCCCGATATGGAGTTTTTTTCTGACTTTTACTTAACCGCAAGAGGCTATGCTCTCGCTGCTTGCTTTCTCATTGGCTTTCCGACTTTAATCACTTATCGAATAATGCTCAAAAATAGGCCCTAATCATAAAGATTTTGTTCGACCTCCATCGACAGGGAGATTGATTCCATTTACATAATCGGCTTCATTTGAAGCCAGAAAACCTATTGCCTTTGCTACTTCATCAGGCTCTGCAATTCTTTGCATTGGAACTTGTGCCGCCATGGAGCTGAATATTTGGTCAACCGTATGGCCTGTTTTGGATGCTTTGGATGCTGCAATATCCGAAAGTCGAGAAGTATTAGTTGCACCCGGAAGCACGTTATTAACGGTTATATTGAATTCACCAAGTTCATTAGCAAGAGTTTTACTCCAATTTGCAACTGCACCTCGTATCGTGTTGGAAACACCAAGACCATTAAGAGGCTGCTTGACAGATGTAGAAATCACATTGATTATTCTACCAAATTTTTCATTAATCATCCTTGGAATTAACGCTTGAGCCAAAATGTGATTGCAAATTAAATGCTGCTGAAATGTATTTATAAATTCTTGAGGAGTAGCATCCTTAATAAAACCACCTGCAGGACCACCCGTGTTATTTACTAATATGTGTATAGGTCTAGTTTCTTTTGCCAAAAAATCATGAACCGCTTGATTAAGCGCATTTGGTATTGAGAAATCTGCGACAATAAGACCGTGCCTTTGAGATGGCAATGAAGAATCAAGTTCTTCTATCACTCCCTCTAATTTGGATTTATTTCTAGCTAAAAGAATTACTGAAGCGCCTCGCTTTGCAAAAAGTTTTGCGGTTTCTTTTCCAATGCCCTGCGAACTTCCCGAAACGACAGCTACTTTATTTTCTAAGCTTCCCATATTTGTTGTTTTTTAGAGGACGAATAATAATTTCTTCTGTGTAAAAAATAAATATATGTGAATTTATAGGGGTTAAATTTATTTCTATCACAAGAATTTCATATTTTCGCTAAATATAAATCTAAAAAATTATCTAAATGAAAAAATTACTACTATTTAGTATCTCATTGTTTTTTGGTCTTTCGACTCTAAATGCACAATGCGATGCGCCCACATCTGCAAGTCCTCTTGCGTATTGTGGAGGTGTAGCTACAATTCCTCTCGAGGCTGCACCCATACCAGTTGCTGTAACGTATACCTTGCAAATGCAGGATTCTTGGGGTGACGGTTGGAATGGAAATGAAATTTCTATTTTTGCCGATGGAGAACTTGTTTTAGCAAATGCAACTATTGCAAGTGGATCTAATGCTTCAGCGACCTTCTCTTTTCTTGCAGGTGCAACTTTAACTGCAACATGGGTGGCGGGAAGTTTTCAAAGCGAAGTAAGTTTTGACATACAAAACGAAAATGGAACAGTTGTTGCCGGCGGAGGTTACGGTAATTCTATTAACTATGAATCACCGTCTGATACTTACACTTTAAATTGGTATGACGCAGCAGGAGGAACTTTACTTGGTTCTGGTTCTCCATTTGAGGCGGTTGGAACTACTGTAATGCCAACAGCAAATACAGGCTCATACAACTTTTTTGTTACTGTAACAGGTTTGAGTTGTACTGAAAGTTCGGCGACAGAAGTCGTTGTTAATATAACTGACGTTAACGTTTCAATTGAGGGTCAAGACGTTTCGTGTATTGGGAATACTGACGGAACATTTGCAATAGCATCTGTTGAATGTGGAACACCTCCATTCTCTTTTTCAGTTGACGGTGGTGCTTTTGGTCCTGCGCCAACGAACTTAGCAGCAGGTACTTATTCCGTTGTAGTTGAAGATGGTGCACTTTTACAAAGCTCACCTGAAGATGTTGTGATCTCAACACCATCTACAGTTATTCCTGGACCTCCTACTGGTGAAACATTATTGGCTTTCTGTAGTGGTTCTGCTAGTGTATTATTAGAAGCAACTGCTTCTGGTCTTCCGGTAGTCTATACCTTAAACATGTTTGATTCATGGGGTGATGGATGGAATGGTAATGCCATTACAATTTCCTCAGACGGTGAGGTTGTTTTGACTAACGCGACTATTCTTTCAGGAGATTTCGCTACGGCAAACTTTGTTTCTAGTGAAGGCGCAACGCTTACAGCAGAATGGACACCAGGAAGTTTTCAAAACGAAGTAAGTTTTAATATACAAGATCAAGATGGAAATATTGTTTATTCAGCTGGTTTTGGTAATGAAATTAACTTTACAATTCCTTTAGGTACTTATCCTTTAAATTGGTATGATGCTGATGTAGCAGGAAACTTGGAAGGTAATGGTTCGCCGTTCGAGGCAGTTGGAACAGGTGTAATGCCAACAGCTGAAACTGGTCTATATGATTTCTTCGTTACGCAAAGTAATGGAGGTTGTGAAAGTAGTGCTCTTCAAGTAACTGTAGAAATTACTGATGTTAATGTTACGCTTTCTACAACAGACGAAACTTGTACTGATTATACGAATGGAGGATTTGCGATTCTTGACACGCTTTGCGGACAAGAGCCTTTTGAATTCTCTGTTGACGGTGGAACTTTTGGACCTGCGCCGAGCTTAACAGCTGGAACATATTCAATTGTTGTTAGAGATGCTGATTCATTATTTAGCGCACCTATTACTATTGAAATCAACACATTGGAAACGTCTATTCCGCCAAGTCCAATAGCTGATTCGCTAATTTATGCATGTATTGACGACATCAGCGTGGAATTAACAGCAGTGGGAGATATTTCTGCAACAGATTCTTTGTTAACCACTATGGAAGGTGGTAATGGTGCGAGTGCTAATATGTTCGTTATTGAAGCAATTCAAGAAACAACAATTCAGAATTTTGCTTGGAACATGAATCAAGGTTCAGCAGGAGATGTTTCTGTGTACTACAGAGAAGATAACTATCTGACTGTCCCGGGAGCTAATACAAGTAATGAAGGTTGGATTTTATTAGGTACTGCTGAAGGTTTAGCATCTGATGGACCGGATTACACAAATATCCCTGTTCCAGTAAATATAACCATTCCTGCAGGCGAAAGCTATTCTTTCCACCTTTCATCCACAGGTAGTGTAACGTATACAAACGGGACCGGTCTTGGAAATATTTGGGCTGGAACTTCTGGTTTTAACTTTATTGAGGGACATGGTGGTACTCTTTTCAATTGTACTTTCGCACCGAGAATATTTAACGGTCTAATTCGTTACGAATCAACCGAAGCAATTGATGTTGCTTGGTTCGATGCTCCTACAGATGGAGCTCTTATCGGTAACGATTCTCCTTTCGAATCTATCGGAACTGCTATCCTTCCTGATGCAAGTACCGCAGGGTCTTACGACTTTTATGTTGCTAGTGACAATAATGGTTGTTACAGCGAGGAAACAGTTAATGTCACTGTTAATGTTTCTCCTGTTAATGTTGATCTAGCTTCAGTTGACGCCTCATGTAACTCAGGTGCGGATGGTTCGTTCGTTATCGAAGCAGTCGCTTGTGGTGAAGTTAGTCTTACCGCTCCATTCACGTTCTCTGTGAACGGAAGCGCTGCAGGTAGTACACCAAATGACTTAAGTGCTGGTCTTTATGAAATTGTTGTCTTTGACGGTAATGGAGACTCATCAAGTACTTACTACTTAAACGTAGGTAGTGCACCAGGGCCTTCTGACCTTGTAATTAATGAATTAACTGACACAAGCGTCGAGGTTTCATGGGTTTCAAATGGTTCTGAAACACTTTGGACTGTCGAATACGGTACTGCAGGATTCACACCAGGTTCGGGAGAAGAAATCGGCTCAATCGCCTTTACAGATACTGTAGGTTACATTAACAACCTAGACGGTAATACTGCATACGATTACTACGTTGTTGCAGATTGTGGTACCGGAGTTAATGGAGATTGGACTTTAATTTCATTCACTACAAACTGTGGTGTATATGCCCTTCCTTTCGAGGAAACTTTTGAAGCTGATTCTGACACACGTATTTGTTGGTATAATATCAATGAAGAAGGTGAAGAAGATTGGTCATATGCTACAGGTTCAGGCGCCGGTATTGGCGGTTCTGCTCAAAATGCATACGAAGGAGATCTTAATGCGAGATTTATTAGCACGCCTTCTGGTGGAGTAACTAAATTAGCATCTCCTAGATTTGATTTATCTAACCAAGATAGTGTAGCGCTTGTTTTTGCATATGCTCAAGAAGTATGGGCAGGTGACCAAAACACAACAAAGGTTTATTTAAAAAATACCGATACTGCGAATTGGGTTGAGATCGCATCTTATTCAGACGATACACCAGAATGGACACTTGACACGTTGTTTATAGTTGACACTACGAATCAGTTAGAAATAGCATTTGAAGGAACCAATAACTGGGGTCGAGCAAATGTTGTTGATCAAATCCAAATTCTTCCTTGTTCAATTGAGCCAGGTATTGATGGTAGTGCTAATGTTTGTAGAGCTGAAAACACAGTAGATCTTAACCAATTCATTACACAAGGTGAAACTTTTGGTTACTGGAGTTTTCCTGCAAACGAAACGTTTGTAGATGGTTCAATTGCAGATGTACAATTTTTACCAGCAGGCACATACGACTTCTTGTATGTTGTTAAAACGCCGTGTGCAGCTGACACTACAGTTGCTTCTCTAGTGATCTATAATCCTTCTTCAGCAGGTAATGATGGAGCAGATTCAGTATGTTTGAACGAGCCATACAACTTGTTATCCTCTTTATCAGGTAATATCGATTTAGGTGGAGATTGGATTGACCCACAAGGAAATAACCTAGGTTTTCCAGAAATAACTGCGAGTAATATCCCAGGAAGTTATAACTACCAATACATTACTTCTAACGGAGTCTGTGAAGCGGATACATCTACTGTTCTATTATTTGTAGACGGAGGATGTGACTACTTAGGTCTTATGGAGGCAGATTTAAGCTTCTTTGAGCTATATCCTAACCCAACAACGGGAATCTTCAACATTCAAGCGAATGATGCAGAAGGATTCTTCAGTGTTGAGGTAACAGACCTTAATGGTAGAATTGTTAGAACGTTCAAGAACTACATTACAGGAAATGAAATCAAATCTGTTGATTTGAAAAATTCAGAACCTGGAACGTATTTCGTAAAAGTATATAACAACAATGTATTTAAAACATTCAGGGTTGTAAAGAACTAATAACGATAAATCTTAAATTAAAGGGAGGCCATTAGGTCTCCCTTTTTTTATTTTAAATTTTCGCTACGTTCAAGTTAACCGAAATTCCTTTGAGCATTTTATCCAAAATGTCTCAATTATCTAAAGCGTATGAAGCGATTAATTTGTCCCAAGGATTTCCTGCCTTCGATTTAGACCCGAAGCCTATAGATATTATTAAAGTAACTGCACCGCAAAAGGTTATTCGATTCTGCTTTACAAAGGAAGGCAAAGCGCTTATAAATGCAACAAAAATTCTATGCAAGATTTAAAAATAGCCCTGCTTCAATTCAATCAAATTTGGGAAGATAAGCAAGCGAATTTCGCTGAAATAAAAAAGGTTTTATCGGATAAAAAAGGGTTTGATCTTCTCCTCTTACCAGAAATGTTCCACACGGGTTTCTCAATGAATCACCAAGAAATGGCAGAAGAAATGAATAAATCCGAGGGTATTGAATTCCTAAAGAAAATTAGTGAGGAGTATAAAACCGCAATTTATACCTCCTTAATTGTTAAAAGTAAAGGAAAGGTTTATAATAGAGGTGTTTTCATAAAGGAAAATACGCTTGAGTTTTACGATAAAAGAAAATGTTTTGGCATGGGGGGAGAAACCGCTGCATTTCAAGCTGGAACAAAGGCAATGATCGCAACACTATTAGGATGGCGTTTAAATCTTCAAATCTGTTATGATCTCCGATTTCCCGAATTAATACGCAATGAAATAGATCATGACGGTGTTCCAAAGTATGATGCGATTTTATATGTTGCGAATTGGCCCAAAAAGCGAATTCAACATTGGGTCAAACTTTTACAGGCAAGAGCAATTGAAAACCAATGCTATGTTATTGCCTGCAATCGTATTGGTGCAGATAATAACAATTTAGAATATAATGGAAAAAGTCTAATTATAGACGCTAATGGTGAAATCCTATCACGAGACAATAATAATTGCTTAGGTGAATTAATTCAAGGAACGCTCTCTTTTAATTCGCTTAAAAACCTCAGAGCAAAACTTCCTTTTCTAGAAGACCGATAAGTTTATAAAGAGTTTCGTATATTTAGGAATCTTAAAAAATTTACATGAAAAAACTTTTACTTACCACATGCCTTGCACTCACTGCAGGTGTTATTTGTGCTCAAAAAGCACCACGAATTATTTTAGAGGATGAGTTATCAAACGTCGAGAAACCTTCCGTCGTAATGCCCTCATTAAAAGATGAAGGAGTTGCTATTTGGTCTGATGACTTCTCAGATGAATCTACTTGGGTTGTTGATAATAATGGTCAATCTGGTCTTGACTACGGATGGAATATCAATGCTGTATCTGATGGTTGGTATTCAACAGCAGGCATAAGCTCTTCTTCCGGTGGAAATTATGCTGAGTTAGTAAATGGCGATCCTTTTGATGGAACCCAAGCGCTTGATGTTGTTTATACCTTAACAACAGCGAATCCGATTGATGTTATTGCCTTGGCGGGCACCAACCAGGTAACACTAGAATTTGAACAATTCGGGGCGCGCTTCAATGATTTACAACAAATACTTTACAGTACAGATGGTGTGACATTCAATCCCATTGGAGATAATTTAGATCAAGCCGTCTTGTCTGCTTCTGGAGGGTCTGCTTATGACAACCCTGACCTTAAACAAATAAACCTTGGAACTGTGATTTCAGAAACTAGCGCTCCTATTTGGCTTCAGTTCAGCTGGACTACAAACTACCCAGCTTCTGCTGAAAATCCGAATGTATGGGTAACTTACGGCTGGTACATTGACGACGTTCGTATTGTTACAAACCCTGGAAACGACCTTCAAGTTACTGACACATATTGGGGAAGCGAAGGTCTGAACTACTTCAAAATCCCTCTTTCTCAAGTTGCACCAATAGACTTTGATGCAGCATTGTTTAATGGTGGAAATAATACACAAACGAACGTGACTTTGAATGTTGATATTAATTCTGGTGCATTTTTAGGGACAAGTGAATCCGTTTCTATAGACCCTTTGAGCTATGACACTGTTTCTTTAAGCACTCAATTTACACCTGATGCGCTTGGTGACTACACTATAGTTCAAACGATTGCAGCTGACTCTGCAGATGATGTCCCATTGAATAATGAAATTCCAAATATCACTTTTGAAGTTGTAAACTATATATATGCAAGGGATATCAATGCTGTAGGAGGAAGTACATCAAACGGCGAGGATGGTTTCGAAGCAGGTAACCTTTTTGATATTTGGACAGATCAAACACTGAAAGCGATAGATATAAGAATCCCCGGTGGAACAAATGGTGCTGAACTTGGCGTTGAATTTTATGTTAAATTATATTCGCTAGATTCAGAAGGAGAATTTATCTATGAAAACGAGTCAGACCCACTTATCTTAACACAACAAATGCAGAATACGAGTCTTACTGTTCCATTATTAAGTCCTGTTGATTTATTTGCGAATACGACATACCTAGCAGTTGTTGGTTCTTATGAGGCAGGATTTAGAGTATCTACTGCTGGAAACTCTGACCCTCAAACTTCTTTCTTTCAAGATCTCGCTGATGGGACATGGTATTACCAAACAGCAACGCCATTTGTCAGAATGAATTTCGACCCAACTATTGGCGTTGAAGAGAATAATACTTCATTTCAGGTAGGCAATGTTTTCCCAAATCCCGCAAGTGACTATGCCAATTTAAGAGTGGTAATGAACAATGCTCAAAATATAAATATATTGATTACAGATTTATCAGGAAGAATTGTTTCGTCTCAAACGCGTGAATTAAAACAAGGAGAAAATATAATCCCATTAGATTCAAAAAGCTTAACCTCTGGTCTTTACACGATAACGTTGGAAGGGAAAGCTTCATCTGTGAGCAGAAAAATGACAATTAAATAGTTAAGTTAGCCACATCTGGCTTTTTGATGATTGACTGCGAGATTGGGTACTGGGGACTAGTAATAACTAGCTTTTTAGCCGCTACATTTATACCTATTACATCGGAAGTCTTTTTAATTGGTATGCTCGTTTTAGGGTATCATCCTTTATGGTGTTTGATTACAGCTACAATAGGAAATACTACTGGCGGTTGGATTAATTACTTGATTGGTCGATTAGGCAATCCTAAATGGTTAAAGAGAATAGGCGTTTCTTCAACCAAAATCAACAAGTGGAAGGCTTTAATAAACAAATACGGGCATTGGGTCGGAATGCTAAGTTGGCTTCCTTTCGTTGGAGATGCCATGGCAGTCGCTCTTGGGTTTTTCCGCGTTGCTTGGATCCCAAGTTTCTTTTTTATTCTTCTAGGTAAATTTCTTAGGTACCTTTGTATTATTGGAATATTTTATCTAGGTTGGATATAAAAGTAACAAATTACAAAAATTCACGTAGATTAGTTAAGGTCACGAGACCTTGCACTTATTGTAGCTTTTTATATGGAAGGAATATTTAGATTCATTACAAACCTTGTTGATAGCTTTCGCCTAAAGAATGAGAAAGAAGAATTCTCTGTTATTTCAGAAAACATAGACAGCGGTGTGGTTTTTAAAGGGACAAATCTCTGGATTCTAGTCTTTGCGGTTTTCATTTGTTCCCTTGGTTTAAATGTTAATTCAACAGCAGTTGTTATTGGCGCAATGCTTGTTTCTCCACTAATGGGTCCAATAATTGGATTAGGATTTGGTCTTGCAACATCTGATGTAAGCCTGCTTAAAAAAGCACTCTATAATTATTTTTTTGCAGGAGTTGTAGCACTTCTTACATCAACACTTTATTTTGCGTTAACTCCAATGCATGTTGCTCAGACTGAAATGCTCTCCAGAATTTCACCTAATATCTATGACGTATTCATTGCGTTTTTTGGAGGCCTCGCCGGAATTATTGCTATAGCGAGTAAAATGAAAGGAAATGTGATTCCTGGGGTTGCTATTGCCACTGCGTTAATGCCACCGCTTTGTACTGCTGGTTATGGTTTAGCGACGCTTCAGTGGAGTTTCTTTTTTGGAGCCTTTTATTTATTCTTTATTAATACAGTCTTTATTTCACTAGCAACACTTTTAACCTCGAGGATTCTAAAATTTCCGCAAAAAAGTCTACTCGATGAGAAAGTATCTAAAAGAACCAACCGTGTAATATGGAGTATAACCATCATTACTATTATCCCAAGTATTTATTTCGGTTATACAATGGTGCAACAGGATCGATACCTTCAAAAAGCGAACCGATTTGTAAAAAGTGACCTAGCAATTCACCCCACTAAGAACAGTTATCTCTTAGATCACGAGATCGATGCTTCAGAGGAAGTAATTAAATTAATTTATGGCGGTGCAAATATTTCAAAACAGGAAATAAAGAATCTTGAAAAAAAGCTGCCTATTTTCGATTTACAAGAATCTACTTTAGATATCCAAATTGGTTTTGGAAATAAGGAAGAAGAAGAAATTAATCCACTTGCTGCCGAGCTTCTATCCAAAGAACGGCAGATTGAAATGATTGAGGCACAGCTTTCGGTAAAAACAGAGCTTTTAGATAGTATCCAAGATATAAGAACACTAAGTCAAAAAATTTTTAGAGAGCTAGCAGGTCAATACCCCGCTGTTTCTTCATTCTCCATGCAACCAAGTATTGAGTACAACGATACCACAAGCCGTAATATTTGGATGATAAATATAAAACTTGATAGTCTAATAGAAACAAAAGATAAGCTACGTATTAAAGAATGGCTCAAAGTGCGAGTTGAAAACAAAAACATCTATATCCAATACCGCGTAAAATTCCAACATCCAATTGAACGCATTATTAACCTTTTTAATCATTAAGAAATATCTAAAGGGTCAGTGCTATGCTTGATGTTTTCTACGCTCACATTTACTGAAATATCCGGTGTTGATAACCTTTGCTCCAATAATGATAATCTGTTCCCTTTAAGGCTGATATAAGTTTTCGTCTGTATCGACTCGAGGTTAATTGTAAAAATAAATAAAACTAAAAAGGTGCGTTCCAAAACACTAATTACTAATTGAGAAGCTTAATTTTCTTCTAAAGAAAAATTAAAAAGTTTTAAATATGTTATTTTTATAAATCCCCGATAAATAGATAAAAAATCTTTTAAATAAAAAAGCTTCCTCATGACAACTTTTCTCATCTCAGGTGGCCGCGGATTAATTGGAAAAACATTATCCAAAACACTTAAAACGCAAGGTCACAGAGTATTCAAGCTTACCAGAAAACCTAAAAGAAAAAATCATATATATTGGGATCCTGAAAAACAAAGTATCGAGTCAGAGCACCTAAACGAAATTGAAGTAATTATAAATCTTGCAGGAGCAAACATCGGAGAAAAAAAATGGAGTGCAAAAAGAAAACTTGAATTAATTAATTCTCGTGTTAATTCAATACGTTTTTTAAGAAAGTCTGCCGCAAAAATGCCAAAACTCAAATACTTCATTAGTGCATCGGGAATTAATTGTTACGGCTACAATAAGCACCATGAAATGACCGAAGTAGACGATTTTGGTAACGATTTTTTGTCTTTGCTCGTGAAAGAATGGGAGAAGGCCAGTAACACCTTTAAAGAAATTTGTCCTGTAGGAATCCTTAGAATTGCTATGGTTGTTGATAAAAAAGGTGGTGCCTTAAACAAAATCATGAAATTCGTTAAATTTGGATTAGGTTCTCCTTTGGGTAACGGCCAGCAATACGTACCATGGGTTCATATAAGAGATTTATGTAGAATGTTTTTGCATTGCATCGATCAAAAAAAAGAAGGTATTTATAATGCTGCAAATGGTTACCTCTCCAATAAAGAATTTATGAGAACCATTTCGAAAAAAATGAAGAAGCCTTTTTTCTTTCCTGCAGTTCCCCGATCCATACTATCTCTAATACTAGGAGAAATGTCTACGATGCTTACAGAGAGCCTAAAAGTTTCAAATGACAAGATTAAAAAGACTGGTTTTAGATTCAAACATGAAAGTTTTGATTCTGCTATGGCAGAAATTATAAAAAACGACAACTGAAAATCTAATTCTTAAACTTTCAGATAAATACAATAACTTTTCTTGGTGTTATTCTCGATTAAAAGCTATATTCAAGTAAAAGATTTTGAATGTCAAAAAAGCAAAAAATATTCGTTCTCGACACTTCCGTATTATTACATGATCATCTAGCGATAACAACATTCGAGGATAACAATGTAGCAATTCCTATTACCGTATTAGAAGAACTAGATAAATTCAAAGTTGGGAATGATACAAAAAATTTCTGTGCACGAGAAGTCATACGCTTTATAGATAAATTATCTGGTAGTGGAGGGCTTCAAGATTGGATTTCTCTAGGAAAAGGAAAAGGGTCTTTTCGGGTAATAATGGAAAAAAAGCCAAAAACATTAGATGCAGAACATATTTATGCAGAAGGTAAGAACGATCATAAAATAATCAATGCTGCGCTTTTTCTAAAAGAAAATGAACCAAAAAAATCAATAACTCTTGTAACTAAGGATATCAACCTGAGAATTAAAGCCAAAGCGCTTGGGGTCATCGCTGAAGATTACGAAACAGGTAAGGTAACCGTCAAAAATGAGGAGAGATCTAATACCGTAGAAGGTGTTGACTCAGAGAAAATAAGAGAAATATTTACGAAAGGAAGAATTGACGAGAATGGAATACTTGGTGCCAATAAACTTATCAACGGTTATTATATTCTCAAAAACGGAAAATCTTCATCTCTGGCTTTTTTTAACCATGCAATAGATCAAATTGAGCGTATTGAAAAAGAATTTATTTACGGTATTAAACCAAAAAATGCGGAACAAGCCTTCGCGCTTCACGCCTTGATGAATCAAAACATAAAACTCGTCGCTATACAAGGCGTTGCGGGAACAGGAAAGACATTACTTGCCTTAGCTTCAGCTTTAGAGCAAGCCAAACAATACAATCAAATTATTTTAGCGAGACCCATTGTTCCTTTATCGAATAAAGAAATAGGATTTCTCCCTGGGGATGCAAATGATAAGATTGGTCCATACATGGAACCCCTCTTTGATAACCTGAAATTTATAAAATCGCAATTCGGACAAAATGAAAAGAAACACAAGGCAATCCTTGAAATGCAAGAATCCGGAAAAATTTTAATTACTCCACTAGCCTTCATAAGAGGACGTAGTCTTTCAAATATTATGTTTATTATTGATGAGGCTCAAAACTTGACGCCGCATGAGGTAAAAACAATTATTACTCGAGCAGGAGAAAACACGAAGATTGTTTTCACTGGTGACGTTCATCAAATAGATACGCCATACCTTGACGAAAACAGTAATGGATTAGCTTATCTCATTGATCGTTTGACAGGACAAAAGTTGTTTTCTAATGTTAAACTTGAGAAAGGAGAACGGTCAGAACTCGCAAATATGGCGAATGACCTTCTTTGATAGATTAATACACGCGTGCAAGATCACCAAAATAAAGATGCTTTCCTGATGTTGTTTTCATATGTAAACTCTTTACAAATGATGTTCTGTTGTGAAAATAGATAGACATGAGTTCTTTTAATGTCTCCTGATCAACAGAAGGTGAATAGGTGTTGAGAATTAAAAACCCATTTTCATCTAAAATTGCTGAGGTAGCGGCTAATAATTCGTCAATTTTATCTTCCAGCTTCCACTTTTCGCCTTTTGCGCCAAGACCCCATGCTGGTGGATCCATTTGAATCGCCTTGTAGGTATTACCCCTTTTCTGCTCACGACTCACAAACTTAAGCGCATCTTCATGAACCCATCGAATATTCATGATGCGACTTTTCTCCATATTTTGTTTAGCCCAAGAAATGATCGGTTTAACTGAATCTAAATGATACGTATCTGAACCAAGATGACGCGCAACACATGAAGAAGCACCTGTGTAAGCAAAAAGATTTAAAAACTTTTCTTCGCTAGATAGATGATCTTCAATGAATTCCCAATTAGTCTTTTGTTCTGGAAATAATCCTAAATGCTTATTGCTCGTGATTTCAAGCTTAAAGACCAGTCTTCCATAACTAACGTCCCAAGTCGATGGACTATTTTTCTTTAGTGCTTTCCATGAACCTTTGTTTGCCTTTTTTTCTGAAAACTCCCAATGAGCCATTTTTTTCCATTGATCAAAAGGAATACCACTATGAAAATAAGCCTGCATCTCAGGGCGTATTGTTATGATATCACCCCAACGTTCGAGCTTCTTGCCTCCACCTGCATCAATGAGCTCGTAGTCGTCCCAAGGTTCTGTAAAATGTTTGGTTCCTGACATCGTTAACGCATCTTTGGCGTCTTCTTTCTTCCGCCCATCATTTGAGCCATTCGCATTTGATTCTTTGAAGGCGCGGCTTGAAGTTGCTGTTGCATCGTTTTAATTTGGTCCTTCATCATTCCAGACTTATCAAGTTTTTTCGCCTCCGAAAGTAACGACATTGCCTCTTTTCTTCGGCCGGACTGAGCACAAACCCCTGCGAGGTGCATTCGAGCCATAGCGTTGTCTTCAGGAGTTCTTAATCCCAAAGCCAAAGCTTTCCTCAACTTCGGTTCGCTTTGAGCCGGGCCCAATGTTTGGGCACCCATAATAGCCTGAAGAAAAATCACATACGCATGCTGTTTTCTGGGTAAGAATTCAGGGCTCTTAATTCGGCTTATATATTTATATGCCTTTTCATGGTTCCCAACACGCATTTGATTTAAAGCTAAAATCATACTTGGATTTCTAAAGAAAGAAAGTATGATCAATGCGGATACAAATAACATTGAAATTCCCCAGCCCCAGGAACCTGAGCTAAATAAAAAAATATTAAATACTAATGAGGTCAGCGCGATAATAATACGTAAAATAAATCCTTTCATAATTCTTTTGTTGTTGCAATACATTTTAACTCAATCGCAATTGGAGTGGGTAATGAATTAATTTCTACTGTAGTTCGGCATGGCAAATTATCCTTGAAGTACTCAGCATAAACTCTATTGTATACCTGGAAATCTCTTTTCATATTTACCAAAAAAACAGTTACATCAATAAGCTGATTCCAGCTAGACCCTGATTCTTCAAGTATAATTTTAACATTATCAAAAACACTTCTACACTGCGCCTCAAAATCAAATTCTAAAAAATTCCCATTATGGTCTAATTTAAGACCTGGAACCATTGAATCTGTAGCATCAGAACCTGCGACTCTAGGCCCCACTCCAGATAAAAACAATAAGTTTCCTGCTTTTCTAGCATGTGGATAAAGTCCAACGGGTTTCGGTGCTTTATTAGTTGAGATGCGTTCTTCCATAAACTACTTCTTTAAGTATTGCAAATATAAGCACATTATAAAAAGGTTATTATACTTAACTTTGAAAAAAAAGCCTTTGATAAAAAATACACTTAGCGTTGTCATTCCAACCTTCAATGAAGAAGGGAATATTAACCTTATGTATTCAAAGCTAAATGAGACAATCTCTCCCCTCAGCCTTGATGAAGTTGAATTTATATTTGTTGACGATGGAAGTCATGACAGATCGCTGGAACTCATCAAGAATCTAGCAAAAGAAGATTCACGTGTTAAATATCTTTCATTCTCAAGAAACTTTGGACACCAACCTGCCCTCAAAGCGGGGTTAGATCATGCTAGGTTGGATGGGGTTATATCCTTAGACGCAGACCTTCAGCATCCTGTTGAACTCATTCCTGAGATGGTAAAACATTGGAAAAATGGTGCGGATATTGTCTATACCAAAAGAAAGGATAGCTCGCTTCCTTGGTTTAAAAGAACCTCCTCTAAATTATTCTATCGAATGGTTAATGCCTTGAGCCAAATAAAACTCGAGGATGGTGTTGCTGATTTTAGGCTGCTTGATCGAAAAGTTATTCAAGCCCTAAGAAATTATAAAGAATCTAATCTTTTTATTCGCGGAATTATCCCATCACTTGGCTTTAACCAAGAGGCTATTGATTATGTCCCCAATGAAAGGTTTGCTGGAGAAACAAAATACTCATTTTCAAAAATGATTCGATTTGCGCTTACAGGAATCACCTCTTTAAGTGCAAAGCCTTTATATTTTTCTATTTATTTTGGCGTTTTCTTTGCGCTACTTGCATTTATTTATGGTTTGTATGCTATTTACGTTTTTGCCTTTGGGAATGAGGCGATACCGGGCTGGACATCTATCATAGCTAGCATACTTTTAATTGGTGGAATACAACTGATTATGATTGGTATTATTGGGATATATTTAGGAAAGGTTTTTGCCCAAAGTAAAGGGCGTCCGAATTATATTATTTCTGAAAAAAATACAAACAATGATTAAAAGCATCGCGGAAAAATACAAATGGTTGATTCTTGTGTTGGTATGCTTTGGTGCTATATTTGCTGCGACGAGTTTCCTAAATCACTATAACTTTAGAACATACGGTTGGGATTTAGGCATTAATCAAAATGCTATTTTTGACTACGCACATTTACGGTGGAATAATTGCATGATTATGCAGCCCTCCTTTGATAATGTTTTGGCGGATCACTTTTCATTATACCCACTTTTAATTTCACCTTTCTATTGGGTTTTTGGAAGTTATACAATGTTGGTTTTTCAATGGAGCGCAATACTGTTTGGCGGTATTGGCATCTATAAGTTTGTTTTTTTAATATCGGATCATAGAAGGTTTGCCACACTTGCTACTGTTCATTTTTTCTGTATCTGGGGGATCTATTCCGCTTTGAGCTTCGACTACCACGATAATGTCGTTGCAGCGATGTTCGTTCCTTGGTTCCTTTATTATTATAAAAAAGAAGCTTTGCTGAAGAGCGTTCTCTTTTTTGTTTTAATTCTTATTTCAAAGGAAAACATGGCCCTTTGGGCAGGTTTTATCGGTTTAGGATTGAGCTTCAGACATTTAATTAATAAAGAATGGAAACGGCTTAAAATAAGCAGCGCTATGATGATTGGGGCGTTTCTCTATTTTATTTTAATACTAAAAGTTGTGATTCCATCGCTATCAAATACGGACGGCGTATATCTGCACCATTCCTTTAATGCGCTTGGTGGAAACTTTGGGGAGGTCATTGTTAATATTATTAAACATCCAATAAGAGCGATTGAACTCTTGTTCGAAAACCATTCCGGAGATCCCTATTATGACGGTATTAAAGCAGAGACGTATTTAGCTATTATTTTAGCTGGAGGATGGGCACTTGTTTTTTATCCAGAGTACCTCATCATGATTGTACCAATTCTCGCTCAAAAAATGTACAACGACTTGCCTATTAGGTGGGGTATTAGCGATCATTATTCGATTGAATTTGTTCCTATTATTGTGATTGCGCTGTATACCTTTTTAAATGGATTAGAAAATAAGAAACTCAAATTAACAGCGGTGATGGTTGGTATTTGTGCCGTTTCAACATTTAAATTTATGGAGAATAGAACCTCCGAATACTATAAAAAAGATAATACAAGGTTTTATGCCCCAGTTCATTGGGGTAGAAATTTCGATGTAGAGAATGTGCATCAAGTTTTAGCTACCATTCCAGACTCCTTGAGAGTTAGCGCACAAGCACCACTCGCTCCGCACCTTGCTTTTAGAGATTATATTTATCACTATCCATATAAAGGTGACGCAAACTGTATTGCTTTGCTTACTGCAGAAGAAAACAAATACCCCTTTAATGAGGTTACTTATCAAGAAGAAATTGATCGACTACTAAATAGTGGCGAATGGAATGTTTTTGCCAAAACACCAGCACTACTTATTCTCATAAAAAAATGAAAATGATTCCTGTATCTTCAATATATGGAACAAACCGACGTTATTGCAGTGTGAAAACATTTATGCTTGTACTTACCCTGACCGTTGGGAATTATTTTTGGGCTCAAATAGGTATGGGGCAATGGAGGCTCCATGTTGCCTCGGGTAAAGCTGTAGATATAGTCGTAGCAGAAAACACAATATTTACTGCCTACACAAATGGATTACATATTTTAAATCGAGATACTGAAGAAGAAGAATTACTTACAGAAGTGAACGGATTGTCTGATATCGAGATTTCTTGTCTATATTATGACTCTGTCGAGGCATGCGTCCTCGTGGGTTACACAAATGGTAATATTGACAAGATTACCGCATCATCGATATATAATATCCCTGCAATTAAGCTTGCGTCAATTCCGAATTCAAAAAAAATAAATCGCTTTAAGCGACAAGGCCCTTATGTTTATATAGCTACTGATTTTTGTATTGCAAAGCTTGATCTGAACAAGGATGAAATTAAAGACACATATTATCCAACAAATGGAAACCAACCGATTCTCGACTTGAGCTTCGCTACCGATACAATCTTTGCACTCACAGTAGACAGATTAAAATATGGACTAATCGAAAACCCAGCTCTTCCTGATGTTAGCCAATGGCAAACGGATTTTCGTGTACCGATTCAAACAGAAAATTATTACAGTGAAATAGAACTGTTCGACAATAAACAATTCATCCTTCTCAAAGACGACACTTATGGTTCAGATAGTGTATTTTATCTTCTCAACAACAGCTATACACTACTTACAAACGTGCCGTTTTCTTTGGAAATTAATTCAATAAATATATTGGATGACACAACATTTGCTTTAAATATGGAGGGAGCGATCTACATTTACAACAGTAACTTGTCAAATCCAATATCCTACAATTCAAATAACTTTAACATTTGGATTTCTCCTATTCGTACTATTAGAACCAATGAGGGGGTCTGGTCTGCAGATCAAATCAATGGGCTTTACCTTTACCCTTCTGGAATTGGATATAAAACCTTCCCAATAGTAGGCCCTTACAATAATAATTTCTATGCCATGGACTGGCAAAACAATACATTAGCAGTCGCTAGTGGCCGACTTTTAGGTAAACTTCCATCTTTTAGCACGAATGGTGTCCATATTTTTAAAGAAGAAGCTTGGTCCTATAAAAATGTTTCAAATGTACCACAATGGCAAAATGATAATATTTGGGATTTTATTGATATTTCAGTTAATCCGAACAACCCTGAACAATACGCTGTCGCCTCATACTCCGAAAAACCCTTGACCATTTTTACAGGAGATTCTGTAGCGGTTTTTGATGACTCTAATTCAACACTTGCATTTACCGGGATTGAGAATGGCTGGAGTATAGCTTCAGGTGTTCGCTATGATGCACAAAACAACTTATGGGTGTTAAATGGGTATACTGACCGGCCTTTAAATGTTTTACGCCCTGATGGATCCTGGTTTAATTTCGATTGTGGGTCCAGCGCCAGAAATATCTATACAACAAAAATGATCGTTGACTTCAATGATAATATCTGGTTTGCTTCCGAAGAGCATGGGTTATTTGGATACAACCACAAGAATACTATTGATGACGAAAGTGACGATGAATATATACATGTATATACCGGTGTAAATTCAGGAAATCTACCTTCTCCAAATGTAACAGCAATAGCAGCTGACTTTGATGGAGAAATATGGGTAGGAACGGACGCAGGCTTTGCGATTCTATACAACGCAGCGAATACATTTGCTGGTAATGCCGGAGATTTTGATGTGCAAAGAGTAAAAGTAACCTTTGAAGGAAATGTAGAATATATACTCGGTAATACCCATATTACAGATATTGAAGTCGATGGAGGAAATCGAAAATGGATTGCAACAGCCAATGCAGGTATTCTATTACTCAGTGCAGACGGATCTGAAATTCTTGAACAATTTACTACTGAAAATTCTCCTTTAGTTTCAAATAATATCTTTGATTTAAAATTAGATCAAAAGTCCGGAGAGCTCTATATTATTACTGATAATGGTTTGATTTCTTACCGTTCTGATGCGAGCTACGAAGACCCAACCTATGAGACATTCAATGTCTTCCCTAACCCAGTAAGACCAAATTATTCAGGGCCAGTTACGATTCAGGGTATCAGATATAATAGCGATGTGAAAATTACAGATGCTGCAGGTAATTTGGTTTACAGAACAACATCAAATGGGGGTACGGTTGTGTGGAATTGTCAAGCACTTAATGGACAAAGAGTTGCAACAGGAGTCTACTATATTTGGACTGCGACCAATGTTGGTAAAGACCAAAAAGTAGGAAAGGTGTTAATTATTAATTAATCAGAAACGAGGTCTTTTATTTCATTATAATACTGATGTTCTAAAAAATAGTCTAACATCGCTTCTTTTATTAAATGCTCTTGATCCTTAGAATTTATAGCTGGTAAGTTTTTTAATAGCTCAAAATGTGGCCATCCATCTTCATCTCGTCCTTTAAACTCGTAATAACCTGCAGGCACCAAAAGAGTACAAATAGCTACATGGATCAAGTCTGTTTTTTCTTGTTTACTGAACCTTTTGTGTCCAATTCCCAACTCATTAACTCCAATTAAGAAAAGCAAAGCATGAACGTCCAAATCTGGTCCCAAAGATTTTTCCAGGTGAGCAACTAATTTTTGATAACGTAATTCAATTTGGTAATCCATAAGGTTGCAAAGATAAGGCTTGTAAGTTGATAATGATAAAAAATGCTATCTCAGAGTAAACTCTGCAAACCTTTTAGTCGCGGAATTTGTGCCAATAAAAACAGTGAACGCCCCTGGCTCAGCTTCCCAGATTTTATTTTCGGTATAAAACTCCAAGTCCTCTTTGGATATTTCAAACTGAACATCCGTCGATGCTCCTGGTTCAATAGAAAGCAACTCAAACCCTTTGAGCTCTCTCACAGGCCTTGTCGTACTGGCAAAATGATCCTTAATATACATTTGAACAACTTCTTTTCCTTTTACTTTTCCCGTATTAGAAACAGTTACTGAAGCCGTAATACTTGATTCTAAATCCAAGATGTTGGAGCTAAGCCTTATATTTGAATACTCAAAAGTGGTATAACTGAGCCCATATCCGAAAGGATATAGTGGTGTGTTTTTTTCGTCCCCATAATGAGACCAAAAAACACTCCCTGCATCTGTACCGTCCGCACCTGGACGGCCTGTACTTTTGTAATTATAGTATAATGGCAATTGACCAACGCTTCTTGGAAAGCTCATCGGAAGCTTCCCGCTTGGATTATAATCACCATAAAGCACCTCTGCAATAGCATTACCACTCTGTGTTCCTAAATGCCAAGTTTCTAAAATAGCCGGCAGATGAGCCTCCGCCCAATTTAGCACCAAAGGACGACCATTCATTAATACGAGAACAATATTTGGATTCACTTTAAATACGGCTTCTAACAACTTCTGTTGAAAGCCCGGTAAACCTAACTTTGTTCGGCTTCGCCCTTCTCCAGACTGAAAACCGTATTCTCCAAGGACCATTACAACTACATCTGCTTTTTTTGCCGCCTTTATTGCCGCCTTAAAACCACACTTGTCCGTTGTGTTTATTTGAACTTCTTCATGAAAAGCAGGTATGCCGTTCACTAATTTTACCCCCTTTTCGTGTGTTATTACATTGCCTTTATATGCCTGTAATCCTTCAAGAACTGAAACTGCAGAATTATTTTCTGCCGCAATCCTCCAATTTCCCAGTGGACTATTCTTGTCAGCTGCTAAAGGTCCAATGACGGCGATTTTTTGGGCTTGCTTCTTGAGAGGTAAAATCCCTTTGTCATTTTTAAGAAGCACTATAGATTTTCGGGCCATGTCCAACACTCCTTCGTTCATTTCTTTCGAGCCTATAACACTTTTCTCTCTTTTAACATCACAGTATTTATAAGGATCGTCGAAAAGTCCAAGTTCAAATTTAACAGTCAAAATACGACGGACTGCGTCATTGATTTGTGCAATTGTAACTTCGCCTTCTTTTAATAAAGTTTTAAGCTCTGTTAAATAGATGTAAGACTCCATATCCATGTCTGAACCAGCATTCAACCCTAAAGAGCCAGCATGATGTTTGTTCTCAGCATAACCATGGTCGATCATTTCCTTTAAAGAACCCCAGTCGGAAACTATAAATCCTTCAAATCCCCAATCGCCCTTAAGAATATTTCGTTGCAAGTTTTTATCCGCTGTTGCTGGAATACCATTCAGGTCATTGAATGAATTCATGAAAGTTTTAACTCCGGCCTCAGTCGCTGCCTTGAATGGAGGTAATACGATGTTGTGTAAAGTATTATCACCAATATCCACTGTATTATAGTCACGTCCTGCTTCAGCAAATCCATATGCCGCAAAGTGTTTCGCGCAAGCAGCTAACGTATTTGGACTCGACAAGTCTGAACCTTGAAATCCTTTTACACGCGCAAAAGCTATCAGACTGCCGAGATATGGATCCTCTCCAGCGCCCTCCATCACACGTCCCCATCTGGCATCCCTCGTAATGTCAACCATCGGCGCAAAAGTCCAATTGATGCCTGCTGCGGCGGCTTCTTTTGCTCCCAATGAAGCTGCATTTTTAATTGCATCTAAATCCCAACTTGCAGATTCCGCAAGAGGGATCGGGCTTATTGTTTTATAGCCATGAATGAGGTCAAAACCAATGATCAAGGGAATACCTAATCTGGATTGTTCGACTGCAACTTTTTGAACAGCCCTCACCTCCTCAGCACCCCTTACATTTAACATACTTCCAACCCAGCCCTTTGCGAGATGGTCATATTTTTCTTTTGCATTCCCTTCCGCCGGGGAGGGACCAGTTACATTCCAAAAGCCATTGTATTGATTCATTTGACCTATTTTTTCTTCCAATGTCATTTTAGACATTAGATCCGATACGCGTTGACGAATAGAAGGGTCTATCTCATTTTGAGCCTCAGCAATAAAAGACGTAAAAAAATAAAAGAATAATAATAAGTTGAATCTTCTGAACAAAAAGAAATTATGAAAAGTCATTCTTTGGTTTTGATTTGGTATTTAGAAAGTGAATTTAACATTTTACATACAAAAACGCACCATGGGGGCACATAAATGTCATTTAAAGACTAAGTGGTTTACTGTTCGACTTGATGTACTGATTTTGTACCTAAGCAGAATAACGTCTTTTCACAATCCATGCAAAAAACCCTAAGTATGTAAAGCACAAAACACCAACGATATAGCTACTTTGAATTCCAATACTTTCTGATATTGAACCTTGTAGCCAACTAATAATTCCGCCACCCATAATCATCATAATTAAAAAGCTACTACCTTGACTCGTATGTTTTCCCAAACCTCGAACTGACAGTGCAAAAATACAAGGCCATAACGTACTGCAAAATAACCCTACACTTGTGAAGGCGTATACACTAATCATTCCTGTGGTTATCATACCCAAAAATAAGGCGCAAATACCTAGAATGGAAAAAATCAACAACATACGCGCAGCGTCACCTTTACTCGCCATATCCGCGGCGATCAACACCAAAATAATCGCGCCGTAAACGTAAAATGGCGTTAAATCATGATTGGCAATCGCATTGACAAGTAAAAAAACACCAAATGCCAAATATGGAGCGATAAAGCGCAATACTTTTTGCATTGACATGTTATCTGTAAAAGCCTGAACAGCACCAGTCCATCGACCAATCATTAAACTCGCCCAATAAAGAGAAACGTATGGTGCTATTTTATCTATGGCAAAACCTAATTCTTTCGCCATATATTCAGGTAAATTCGCTGCCGTTGAAACCTCAACACCTACATAAAGAAATATCGCGAACATACCCAAAACTAACTGTGGGTATTGTAATGCTGACTTTTTGGGAGAAGAACCGTCATCGTCAGATTCTTCGACGGCCTCAGGATGCTCCGGTAGAGAAGAAAACTTTAACATAACAGCTACCAATAAAAAGGCTAAACCCAAAATTAAATACGGGATCTTAACGCTTTCGATACTCATGTTTGTGCTTCCAGAAGAAGCCGTGCCAAAAATGGCGAAACTAACGATTAGAGGACCGATAGTGGTTCCTAGATTGTTTATCCCTCCTGCTAGAGTAAGTCGTTGAGACCCTGTTTTAATTGGCCCCAAAGCAATAGCTAATGGGTTTGCAACAGTTTGCTGCAGTGAAAAACCTAGTCCCACAGTAAATAATCCTGCTAACATTAAAGGATAAGATCCCGAATTTGCAGCCGGATAAAATAGCAATGTCCCCAAAGCAGAAATAACTAAACCTAAAACCAATCCATTTTTATATCCTATTTTGTTAACTAGGTCTTTTCCAATGAAAATTGAAACGCCCATATATATTAAAGAACCAACCGTATATGAAATGTAGAAAGCAATGGAAACAAATTGACTTTGACCTTGAGTTAAATCAAACGCTTCCTTAAATACGGGAATTAAAATATCGTTACTTGCAGCAACAAATCCCCAGAAAAAGAATACTGTCGTTAGAGTAAAAAGGGCGCTTTGATTGGTTTTTGCAGACATAATTTCGTCAATTTAATCAACCAATATAAAGTAAAATTTAAGATTAGCTGATGTTTTTTTTCAGTTTTATTGCATGTTTAGCGATAGATAGTGTCTTAACGACAGTGTCTACAATGCCTTTTGAATCAAAACCGCAATCAGCCCATAACTCTTTTTGAGTTCCATGATGTATATATTTGTCTGGGATGCCCAATCTTGTGATGTCGGCTTGGTACTTCTGGTCTACCATAAATTCTATCACAGCAGAGCCAAATCCACCCATAATACATCCATCTTCAACCGTAATAACATATTTGAATTTGGTGAAGACTTCATGCAGTATAAGCTCATCAATTGGCTTCACAAAACGCATATCGTAATGCGCAATAGAGGCGCCAAGGCTTTCCAATTCCTCTAGTGCCGACTGAACAAAATTACCAGGATGACCTATTGATAGAATAGCCAAATCATTACCATTTGTTATACGCCTTCCTTTGCCAATAGTAATTTCTTTCATGGGGGTTTTCCATTCTGAGAGAATCCCTCTTCCCCGAGGATACCTTATCGTAAAAGGGCCCTGTTTTGGCAATTGCGCAGTAAACATAAGGTTTCTTAATTCTTCTTCGTTCATTGGAGCAGAAACAACCATATTAGGAATACATCGCATATATGACAAATCATATGCCCCATGATGCGTAGCACCGTCAGCGCCAACAAGACCTGCCCTATCCAAACAGAAAACTACATCTAAGTTTTGAATTGCAACATCATGTAGAACTTGATCAAATGCCCTTTGCATAAAAGAGGAATATATGTTACAAAAAGGTATCAGGCCTTGCGTTGAAAGTCCTGCGCTAAAGGTAACTGCATGTTGCTCAGCAATACCTACATCAAATGCACGATCGGGCATCGCCTTCATCATAATATTTAGAGAACATCCTGAGGGCATTGCAGGGGTTATACCCATTATTTTGTCATTCTTTTCTGCAAGCTCAACAATGGTATGCCCGAATACCTCTTGATACTTTGGTGGTTCAGAAGCCGCTGGCGATATCTTAACGATTTCACCTGTTTGTTTATTGAATATTCCTGGTGCATGCCATTGTGCTGGATTACCTTCCTCAGCAAACTTATATCCGGCTCCTTTTCTCGTAATACAATGCAATATTTTAGGGCCTGGAATATCTTTTAATTCAGATAATACCGTCGCTATGCGTTCAACATCATGACCATCAGCTGGGCCAAAATATTGGAAATTCAATGATTCAAATAAGTTGCTCTGGCCACCTTTTAAGGCCTTTGAAACTTTAGCAACAATACTTTGTGCATCAGGACCAAACTTCGAAACTTTTCCGAGTATTTTCCACAATTCATCTTTGACGTTAATTGCTGGCTGAGATGGTTTAAAATTTTTAGAATACTCGCGCAATGCGCCAACACTGGGATCAATGGAAATTCCATTATCATTCAAAATCACCAAAAGATTTGCATCCTTTTCAAAACCAGCATGATTAATCCCCTCGAAAGCCATACCAGCGGTCATGGCACCATCACCAATTACAGCGATATGTTGTGTTTTAGGGTCGCCTTTATATTTATTTGCAACCGCCATACCTAGAGCGGCCGAAACAGAAGTTGAGGAATGACCCACGCCGAATGTATCGTATTCACTCTCCGAACGTTTGGGAAAACCTGAAATCCCCCCTTTACTTCTATTCGTGTGAAAAATATTTCTGCGGCCCGTTAAAATTTTATGACCATAAGCCTGATGTCCGACATCCCAAACGATTTTATCTTTTGGCGTATCAAATACATAATGAAGTGCAACTGTCAATTCAACCACGCCGAGACTCGCTCCAAAATGACTATTACCGATCTCTGAGATTACATCAATAATATATTGTCTTACCTCTTCTGAAACCTGCGGTAAATCCTTTAAAGAAAACTTCGTTCTAAGATCCTCAGGAGTCTCAATTTGATCTAAAAAATTTCCGGCCTTGAATTGTGACATAATGCAGACCACAAAGTTAATTGATTCAATACAGCTAACCTAACAAGAGAGCCTCAAATAAGAATTAAAGTCGTTACGCTTCAAGTTCAGCCAAAGGCTTCTTTTCGTTCCAAAATAGAAACAGAATAAGCAAAAGTAGAAGACTATTCCTATATACAAGATTTATAACTTGATCCTCAAACTGAAATTCACGCGCAAAAAAGTAAATACCGAGAGTAATCCCAAGGTATAAAAAAAACTTTTTAAGATTGTATGGGATTGGGTAGTACCTCTGTCCTAGAATGTACGAAAGAACCATTTGGATAAAGTAGACAATTAGTGTTGCCCACGCACAAGCTATGTAGCCATACTGAGGGATATAAATTATATTCAAGGTTATAGTTAAAAGTGCGCCACATATGGCAATCAGTGCACCGTACCCGGTTTTCCCACTCAGCTTATACCAAATGCTTTGGTTGTAATAAATCCCCAAGAAAACATTTGCCAACAGTAAGATTGGGACAACTTTAAGACCGACCCAATAAGACTCATTTTGAATGAAATGTTTAAAAACACCAATGTTTAGGCTTACGAGTAAAAAAACACAACAGACTAGGCCAATAAATGCATTCATTACCTTCACATATACTTCGGTCCTATTATCATTTTTCATTTGATTGAAGAAAAATGGCTCAGCCGCATAGCGATAAGCCTGTAAAAATATAGTGACAAGCATTGCTAATTTATAAGATGCACTATAAACACCTACTTGGGCCTCTGCGAGATTTAATGATTCTGGAGACGTTGGGTCAAATAAGAGCTGCTTTAATAAAATCCTATCCAACATTTCATTAATAATGCCAGCAAAACCTGCAATTGCCAGAGGGATTGAGTAACGAAGCATTTTATGCATTAATAAACGATCAAACGAAGCTTTTAATTGAAACGACTTATACATTAAAATCGGCTTAATTAGAGATGCCACAAGATTTGCCAATAGAATATATAATATACCTTTTTCAGGATGTTTAGGGTCTACAAACCCGAGCATGAGAACTAAATTTAGTGCGATATTAATACCTATTGAACTAAATTGAATTATTGAAAACCGGACAGCTCGTTCCTCCGCTCTAAGTTTGGCAAGAAGCAAAGAAGAAATAGCATCAACAGCAACAATTCCACCTAATAATAAGATATATTCACCATGATGTTCAAAGAGCAAAAGCCTCGCAATATCCTGATGGAAAATGGCTAAAATGATAAAAAAAAGGACATTGACAAACAACAAAGAAACCAATGCCGTTGCAAATGTCTTTTCACGCTGGCCTTCCTTTTGAATAAATCTAAAGAAAGCGGTCTCCATTCCAAAAGTTAGCAGAACAATAAGAAATGCAACCCAGGCATAAAGCTCAGATACAACACCATAATCAGCAGGATCAACGAAAACGGCAGTGTATAGAGGAACTAACAAATAATTGAGCAGCCTTCCTAAAATAGAAGACATACCATAAACGGCTGTTTGTCCAAAAAGCTTTTTAACTGGACTGGTCATTTTACTTTCTAAATTTGGCTTTTCTCTTTTCTAAAAAAGCAGTTGTCCCTTCTTTGAATTCTTCTGTTCCAAAGCATTTCGCAAACTCTTCGATTTCCACTTCGTATCCGTTTTTTCCCGATGTATAACCCGCATTTACGGCTTTTATTGCAGAACGTATCGCCATCGGTGAGTTTCTTAATATTTTCGAAGCCAACTTTTTCACAGTCTCCATTAAGGATTCTTGGGGTACTACGGAATTAACCAAACCGCAACTTGCGGCCTCTTCCGCTGAAATCATTCCTGCACTGAAAATCATTTCATTCGCCTTTCCTTTTCCAACAAGTTGTGCTAATCTTTGCGTGCCCCCATAACCAGGAATAACGCCTAAAGACACCTCTGGCAATCCCATTTTAGCATTGCTAGATGCTATTCTAATATGAGCGGCCATTGCCAATTCTAGTCCGCCACCTAGCGCAAAGCCATTAACGGCAGCAATAACTGGTTTCGAATAATGGTCTACGAAGTCGAATAACAAGCGTTGGCCTTCTTGAGCTAGAGTGCCACCTTGTGCAATTGAAAAGTCAGCGAACTCTTTTATATCTGCTCCTGCAACAAAGGCTTTATCTTCAGCACCTGTTAGTATAATTACACCAACACTAGAGTCTGCCTCCAAGTTTTTCAATGCCTTATGGGCTTCATCAATAGTTTGTTTATTCAAAGCATTCAATTGCTTTGGTCTATTAATCGTTAAGACACCCATGCCTTCAGAAATTTCTATAGAAATGTTTTCGAACATAAAAATTAATTTTTGTCATAAATATAACGCTTATTGTGCGTTGCCATTTTACAATATTTGCTTTTTTAATATTTCTCATTAATACAGTGCTTTAATACTAAAAACACTATTTAATTCGTAAATTTGCACGGCAATGACGCAAGAAGTTTTAATTCAACAGAGCCTACTGAAAAAAATAATACTTTTCACCAAGTTTAGACTCTCTTTACTGGTAGTTCTATCTGCAATGTCAGGGTACTTGTTTGCGGGGGGTTCCGATTATATTCAACTACTCTTTTTAATGCTCGGAGGATCTCTAGTAACAGCAGCATCAAATGGAGCGAACCAAATCTGGGAAAAAGATATTGATAAGCTCATGGCGCGTACTTCAAACAGACCTCTCCCTCAAGGGCAAATGAGTCTTAGATCTGCTTACAGCATTGTAATTGCAACGCTAGTTATAGGGACAGGGCTTCTTTACCTTATCAATTTAAAGTGTGCCTTACTTGGTTTGGCAGCGTTTATCTCTTACGTCTTTATGTATACACCCATGAAATCAAAAAGCCCATGGGCTGTATTTGTAGGCGCATTTCCAGGTGCGATTCCTCCTTTTCTTGGTGCGATTGCTGCAACAAATACCTTTGGATTTCTTCCAGGAGTTTTATTTTTTGTCCAATTCACATGGCAATTCCCTCACTTTTGGGCTATTGCATGGGTTACTCACGAGGATTATAAGAAAGCAGGTTACCATTTGCTGCCATCTGAGTCTGGAAAATCTAAGCAGTCCGCATTTCAAATTCTATTGTATTCCTTAGCCCTGATTCCCTTTAGTTTAATTCCATGGATTTTAGATTGGACAGGAAATACAACGTTCGTAATTGCAGCAATTCTGGGCACTTTGTTTTTCATTTATGCGTATAAATTGTTCCTTAGCCAAGAAGATGCTGATGCGAGAAAACTAATGTTCGCTTCCTTTGTTTATTTACCAATTATTCAATTTACCTATGTTCTAGATAAAGCAGAACATATTAAAATTTTAAGTCATGGATTTATCTAAAGATTTGGACCCCGTTGTCCATGAAAAAATGAAAAAAAATCTTGTTTATGTGAGCTGTTTCAGCATCGTAATGCTTTTCGCTGGGCTTTCTTCTGCCTATATAGTCAGTATGGGTGATGCGTTTTGGCTTGAAACAACTTTACCGCGCGCATTTTGGTGGAGTACGGCATGCATCGTTACAAGTAGTTTGACTTTCATTGGGTCTATTAGCTATGCAAAGAAAGGCAATTTACTCCTTACCAAAGTTGGGATGTTATCCACATTAATCTTTGGCCTCTTATTCGTTTACTTTCAATGGTCAGGTTTTGGGCAATTGATGGACAGAGGCGTGCACCCTTTTCAAAATCATATTGTGGTTACAGATGGTCGATATGGTGACTATTTCGAAGTAAAAAAGAATGACCAATTTATTACTGTTGATGGCAATGACTATTTGTTGAGTGAGAAAAAAATGAGTGAGCAAGATTTTTCCTTATTCCAGAATTATATGAAAGAGTTCATTTCGGGAGAAAACTACAACAACAAGTTTCGTTTGGTAACTGCCAACAGCAAAAATCAATACACCCTTATATTTAAAGGAACCCCGCTTTTTGTGAAAAACAATTCTTTTTTCGTAAATGACTCAACGCCTTTAGCTTCAGCCGATATTTTAAGACTGAAACAACTCTCCCAAAACGTAGTTGATGGTAGAGGCGACTTTTTTGCTAAAGGTAAATTAGGTGAAGATTTTAATATCTCTTTCAAAGGAGAGGAACTCGAATACAAGAACAGGAAACTGTTTTACAAGGGGAAGGTTTTATCAAATTTCCTCCAAATCAAGGCCACAGAGTCTTCGGACATGGCCTCATCCTTCTTGTTTATATTAACGTTCCTGCATTTATTGCATGTTGCAGTGGCTTTAATTTATCTAAGCCGAGTGGTTTTAAAAACATTTATGAATGAGTTTGGTGCTGAAAACCATTTAACCCTTCGTTTAACAGCTATTTTCTGGCATTTTTTAGGGTTTTTATGGGGCTATCTGATACTGTTTTTAGTTTTTATTCATTAAACTTGCAAAAAAATCTTTCAAATGGCGGGACAGACGACTCAATTAGATTCAAACACATTGTGGGGAGGAAAGGAATCTCCTTTTCAAACAAGTTATGGAAAGCTCATGATGTGGTTTTTCCTTGTTTCCGATGCTCTGACATTCAGCGGTCTTCTTGTAGCCTATGGGTTTGTTAGACATGATACCCTCGGATCTTGGCCAATAGGTGAGGAAACTTTTAATTCATTACCGTTTTTAGGACATGGATATCCTCTGATTTATGTAGCATTAATGACCTTTATTTTAATTGTGTCATCAGTAACTATGGTTTTAGCGGTAGAAGCGGGTCATAGAATGGATAAAAAAGGTGTTGTAAAATGGATGGTTGCAACTGTTATTGGCGGGTTCTTTTTCTTAGGTTCACAAGTTTGGGAATGGAGCCACTTTATACATGGTTCGGAATTTGGAAGAATTGAACTTGCTGACGGATCAGAGGCTATAGTAAAGGGTCATTTTGGTGAGGTTGAAAGTTTTACCGTAATTGAGGCAGGAATGCACCATAAAAAAGGAGATGTTATAAAAGATGATTTAATGCATACCTTCCAGCATGCCGCTGAAAATGGTCAAATTCACGAAGGAGGAATGATTCATCTTCACGATGGCTCAATAGCCAAAATTAAAAAAGCCCACGATCACGGTATGGAATTGACGATTAAAGCAGCTTCTCAGGATTCAAAAAGAAAAATCGGTGAGAAAATCACGGGAAAAGAAGCAGAAAAGCAATATTATGCCTCATTATACAGTGGATCTCCAAAAGTAACATATGGCGCAAAGTGGTTTGAAGATGGAACGCACTGGTTACCTACTAAAAATGAATATGGTCCACAACAGTATGCTCATTTCTTTTTCTTCATAACAGGATTCCACGGTTTTCACGTTTTTTCTGGAGTTTTGATTAACATTTTGATTTTGATTGGCGCTATGAAAGGTACCTATCATAAAAGGGGGCATTATGAAATGGTGGAAAAAACTGGACTTTATTGGCACTTTGTCGATTTAGTTTGGGTTTTTGTTTTCACTTTCTTTTACCTCGTTTAAATTTAAATTGCTTTTACCATGGAAAGAGATGACTTGATTGAATATTCTTTAGATACGCATCATTCTGAAGAAGAAGGAAAAAAGATTAGAAGTAAGATCATTAAGGTAACCATACTCCTTACTCTAATCACCGTAATAGAGGTAGCTCTAGGCGCATTTATAAAGCAGTCTTCAGGAGCTTGGCCATACGTAAAGTGGACCTTTATTGTTTTAACTCTTTTGAAAGCGGGATATATCGTTATGGTATTTATGCATCTTGGTGACGAAAGAAAATGGATGAGAAACGTCATTCTTATTCCTTATGCGATGTTTATACTTTATCTGATATTTATTGCCCTATGGGAGGCCCTTGCTGTCGGAGACGCATGGTCTTCAGTTGCGGTTTAAAGAATTTACGTTGGTAAAAAGTAGATTTAACAAAATCCTTAGTTTTTTCCTTGTGTTTGGTCCTGCTATGTTACTTGTCTTTATAGGAACAAGGAGTTGCGAACATAAATTCGAAGTGCTCGATGATTTCGGAGTAGTGCCCGCGTTTGAGTTTACGGATGCCTCAGGCGTAAAAAGGTCTTCTAAAGAATTTGAAGGCGAGCTCGTTTTAATCAATACACTTCAAAGCTCATGCCCAGATAGTTGTTCCGTATTGATGTGGCACTTGAATCAAACAATCTACCAACATGTTTGGAAAAACAAGACCAAGAAGACTAAAAAAATCAGGATGATTTCTTTTTTAATCGATGCCCAAGGAAATCCTGTCGAAGACTTAACCGTAATTGATGATGCTGTTCGCGATTTAGCCGAAAATTATGACCCATCAATATGGATCTTAGCCACTGGCGATGTGAGGTCCATATATAATCTCAAAAACAATGGAGTGACTCTAACGAACAAAGGCGTGAAGTTCCAGGAATTAATGCTTCTTTTAGATAAGCAAAGTCACCTGCGAATGGTACTTTCCGGAAATGTTGAAGGGCAAATTAGAAGAATGAAGCAGAGTATGGCTTTACTCCAAAAACAATATGATAAACAAGCTGCAAAATAAAAATGAAAAGGTTAACTGCATGCTTTATAATCTTAATTTTCACTGCATGTGATTTGGAAAACAAACCAGGAGAAGAGCAGACCGTTAAAAAACTTCCATACATAGGCCATCATGACCTTGAATATTCTGAGGTAAATGGAGTTCAAATCATTGATACCGTGCACCAAGGTATTCGGTCTTTCGACTACTTAAATCAAGACTCGTTATCAGTAACTAACAAAAGTTATGAAAACAAAATTTGGATTGCTGAATTCTTCTTTTCGACTTGCCCAACGATCTGTCCGATAATGAATATTGAAATGAAGCGTCTACAAAATGAAATCGATGAAATGGGTCTGAGCGAAAAAGTTCAGTTTTTATCCTTCTCGATTGATCCTGATAAAGATACGCCTTCAGCATTGCGATCTTATAAAGACAGATATTGTAACAATTGTAACAATTGGGATTTTCTGACTGGCGATGAAGAGTTTACGCACCGCCTTGGAATTGAAAGCTTTAAGATATTTTCGGGAAGAGAAGAAGAGGCTGAGGGGGGCTACGCACATTCCGGTGCGTTTTCTATGGTTGACCCTTCAGGATATTTAAGAGGGGTTTATAACATTACTAGTTACGACGGATCAGTAAACAAAAATGAATATCGTCGGTTAAAAAAGGAGTTACGTATTCTTATTGATAGTTTAAAATAACAATTGATCGACCTCAACCACATAGAAAAGGAACTTTACCCATACCGCAAAGAGCTTCGGGACCACGGATTATATAAACAAATGCATAGTCTCGAAGATATAAAGACATTTATGTCTCTACACGTATTTGCAGTTTGGGACTTTATGTCATTACTAAAATCACTTCAGGTTCAACTCACCAATACCGATGTTCCTTGGACCCCTCGACCGAATGCCAACTTGTCTCGTTTTATCAATGAAATAGTTCAAGCAGAGGAAAGTGACTTAAACGAAAGCGGAGAAGCTAAAAGTCACTTCGAAATGTACCTAGATGCAATGCAACAAATCGATGCAGATTCAAGCGAAATTCGTCATTTAATAAAGGGCATTGAAAATGGAGAGACAATCGCAACCATTTTAGATGGCTTATATATCAATCAAGCGGTCAAAGACTTTGTAAATTTCACTTTTGAAGTCATTGCTTCTGGGAAATCACATTGTATTGCCGCTGCCTTTACATTTGGTAGAGAAGACGTAATCCCTGATATGTTTATTGAAATCCTCAAGCAATCTGATGCCAAAAATAAAAAGTATAATAAGTTGCGTTATTATTTGGATAGACATGTCGAATTAGACGGTGATGAGCATGGGCCTCTTTCACTGAAAATGGTTGAAGAACTTTGCATGGGAGATGTCCAAAAATGCAAGGAAGCTTTAGAGGTTTCAAAAAAAGCATTAGCGTTTCGTGTCAAATTATGGGACGGAATCGCAGAAGAAATTACACAAGAAGAAGAGCGATTTTCCCCGAAACTGAAAAATAAAAAAGTTTTAGATCGCGCAATCCTAGGAGTATCAATTACCATACCTGTTGCAGTTGCTGTGTTATTTTCAGTGAAAATTGACGGCCTCGACCTCTCCTTTCTGCCTCCAATTTATGCAAGCCTCAATGGCCTGACTGCCGTAGGATTAATACTTGCCTTGGTTGCTATTAAACTTAATAAAATGAGAGTGCATCAGCGTATTATCCAAGGATGTCTTTCATTTTCTATCCTATTTCTATTACTTTACGTTTTGTACCACATGACTTCCGACTCTACCAAATATGGAGATATAAATGGTAATGGAATACTAGAAACTGCTGAAAAAATAGCCGTAGCTGGTACTAAAAACATATATTTCTTCATTCTGATTTCACACATCTTTTTAAGTCTGGTTGTTATTCCTCTAGTTCTATACGCCTACAAGTTTGCTTGGGAAGGCGATTTTGAAAAACATAAAAAATGGACGCGGTTTGCTTTTCCTATTTGGTTATATGTCGCAGTTACTGGAGTTGTTGTCTACAAGATGATTTCACCCTACTACGGATAGGGTTATTTAATTAAAATCTCAACTCTTCTATTGGCCTCTTTTTCCATTTCCGATTCTGGAAATTCATAAACAGGTTTTGTAAAACCAAAACCCTTGGCGCTTAATCTTTTTGAGGATATCCCCGCAGTGATTAAGTACTTAACGATTTCTTTAGCGCGTTTTTTTGATAGACGCCTTGAACTTAGCGCCTGCGTTCCATCACCATTCACATGACCTTGAATTTCAATATTCACTGACGCATTCACGAGTAAAAAATCACGGAGTCTATTTAATTTTGGCCCTGACTCTTCTAAAATTGTACCAAGACCGGCTGTAAAATAAATTTCATCAATCTTAGCTACCGCACCTCTGACCAATGGCTTAAGGAATATGGTATCATTTAATCCGTTTTTAAGAAGTATAGAGTGGTCCTTTTTATCAAAGGAAAAATAGCCTTCGGTATCTATTTTTAGTTCGCATTCCTTTATGTTCTTTCGAATGTTTAGAATTAAATCACTTGCGACATATGCACCATTAATTTCATTAGCTCCAGTTAAAGATATTTTACTCTTCACAGGGCGTTTGGTTATTGCGTCTCTGATATGTATCTCGTATTCATGTGCATTACCGTGTGTTGATAAGTCAAAAAGTAACGAATCGACAATTTCATTGCCGAATTCATCTTGGGGAGAAAAATCAAAAGAGAACTCTAATGAATCTTTAACACCCGAATTAGCGACCAAAACGACGCCATAACGTAACGCGTCTTCAACAAAAATAAATTCTGAATTTAAGTTTACAGTACTTGGTTCCTTATATATTAGTTTGGCACTTTTTGACTCTAGATCTTCACAAAGTGCTCCGTTTTTCTCTTTGAAAATATAAATTTGAAATGGGGTATCCGTTTTCTTAATCTGTAGCCTCATTAGACCTGAAGACGGTGTATCAAAAAAGAGCCATATTTGATTTTTACTTACCTCTAATTTCTTTTCATAACCGAAAAGTGATTTCTTATCAAGGCCTCTTTTTCCCTGAAAAGCCAGCGCATAGAAATTATTAGGGGAAAGAGAAATGCCGCCGTTGCAATTATGGTATCCTAAATCTTGTGCATAGCAACCAACTGAAAAAACCAAACAGCTCAAAAGGAGAAGAATTGCGCTATGCTTTTTCATTTAATGAATATCTAAATTTACTTTTCCTGTGATGTTTGTCCTTATATATAATTTGGAAGGCCCTAAAATGATTTTATTTACACGCAAAAGATCTAACTTACTATTTACATTGAATCCAGGATAAACCTCTCCATTCAGCCGGTTTTCTAAAGCCGATAAAAGCTTTTTTACATTTGATGACAAATCAATTTTTGCGCGCTCCATTATTTCATTTTTAATTCTATTTCCAAGTAACCACTGTGCTGATTTTAATAAAAGCGCCTTTGTCTTAATCTCGAAGTCAATGTCTTCGAGGCGCAGTATTTGTTTCTCAAAATCCATATCGGGTCTACAAACGAGATATATTACTCCTTTTCGAAAACCGTCAAATACTAAACGCAACACCAACTGATCAGACTGTGTTCCTATTATGCCCAAATTTCGCACCACAACTCTTTTCCCTTTTACAGTAATAACTTGGTTTCGAAATGTCCTTGTTAAAATAGACGATAAAGAATCATAACTAGCTGCAGCATCCACTAAAATATCAAAGCCAGAAACCTGGGGCTCTTTGCGCATTGGTTCCAAAGGCACGTATTGTTGACGCTGGAATTCAGTACTAATAAGCGGAGAGAAAAATAAACTTAACGAAAACTCGGCCGTATTTCCTTTAAAGCTCAACTCAGTCATTGATAAAGAATTAGGATTTAAAAATAGGTTGCCGTAGGCGTCGATTGGCAGTGGTTCTTGCAGTTTCCTCCAAGCCTCCTCTATCTTAGATCTAACATTTAGAGCACCAAGCTCCTTGTCGAGTTTTGATTTCATTGACTTAAGCTCTTTTGTGATTTCTTTTTGAACCTTATCTGTAACATCGTAATTTATAAACGTCACTTCACAAGGGTCTTTTATTATAAATGATTTGAGTGTTGTTCTCGCTTGAAGTTTAAAATCCTTACTTAATCCAACTTTTGTCAAGTAGGTCATTGAATAACGCCTTTTAGGCTCACCAATACCACAAGAAGCGTAGACTCTTGGTACAGTGCATGACTCGTTTCCATTCCATAGGGTTATGCACAAAGGGCAATAATTCAGCTCTAATGAAAACCCACCAGAAATTGTTGTCTGAAGCTGGCTCGCTTTTGTCTTAAACGCAATCGGCTTTCGAGTAAAAGCGTATGTATAGCTCATGCCTTCACAATTTGACTTTTTCCCTTTAAATGTTTTTGGCGTGCTTTTCTCTGCCTCTTGAAATAACCTATTCATATCTACTTCGATATCAATATTCATCCTCGAAATCACGGGTTCAATCTTTTTTTCAGGCACCTTTTTAAGCTCTGGAAGTGGTGGTGCTATAGTTCTACACGATACTGATAGCAGCATAATCAGCATGAAAAAAAGGACTTTGTAATTTCTAAACATCTGAGTTCTCGAAAAAGAGTTGGCCAAATTTAATTGATTTTTTTTATCCCTATACGATATAGCCGACTTAAAATAGAGGGTTCCTGCAATTAAAAATGAATAAGATTGGTTAAATTTGCTGACATTCAAATCCAAGTTTACAAGCTCATGCAAAAGTCTAAAATTATATATACTAAAACTGATGAGGCACCAGCTTTAGCAACCTATTCGTTTCTGCCGATTGTCAAAGCTTACACAAGTGCTGCTACAGTAAGTGTTGAAACTAGAGATATTTCACTTGCAGCAAGAATACTTGCTCATTTTTCACATGTGCTTAGCGAGGAACAAAAAGTTGGCGACGCCCTCGCTGAACTAGGTGATTTGGCTAAATCACCAGCCGCAAATATTATAAAGCTCCCGAACATTAGCGCCTCTATTCCACAATTGAAGGCAACGATTAAGGAGCTGCAAAGCCAAGGTTATACATTACCAAACTATCCTGAGGATCCAGTAAATGATAATGAAAAGAATATAAAAGCGACATACGATAAAGTCAAAGGTAGCGCTGTAAATCCAGTTCTTCGAGAAGGGAATTCAGACCGAAGAGCGCCAAAAGCAGTAAAGAATTACGCGAAACAAAACCCTCACTCAATGGGTGCATGGACTTCAGACTCTGCTACACATGTTTCTTCAATGAATGGAGGTGACTTTAAGTCTAACGAGAAATCAACCACCATAAAAAAAGGAGGATGGGTTCAAATTTCTCATATGAATGAGAGGGGCACAAAAAAAATATTAAAGGATAACATTTCCGTACTTAAAGGAGAAATTATTGACGGGACATGTTTATCAGTAAAAGCGTTGCTCAAATTTTTAGAAAAAGAAATTGCTGATGCAAAAACAAAAGGCCTTTTGTTTTCTTTACACATGAAAGCAACTATGATGAAGGTTTCTGACCCTATCATATTCGGTCATGCCGTTCGTGTTTTCTTTAAACCAGTTTTTGAGGAATTTCATGATCTTTTTGAAAGAATTGGCGTAGATGTAAATAATGGGTTTGGTGATCTCATATCAAAAATCTCAACTGTAAGTGATTCAGAGCGTGAAGCCATTGAGGCCGCTATTCTAGACTGCTACAATGCAAGACCTGACCTGGCCATGGTTAACTCGGACAAAGGGATTACAAATCTTCACGTTCCTAGCGACGTTATTATTGACGCTTCGATGCCTGCAATGATTAAAACTTCAGGTAAAATGTGGAATAAAGAAGGAGCCCTTCAAGATACAAAAGCTGTTATTCCTGACGCATCATATGCGGGAGTATACAAAGCGACCATAGATTTCTGTAAAAAAAATGGGGCATTCGACCCAACAACAATGGGAAGCGTTTCTAATGTTGGACTTATGGCGCAAAAAGCAGAAGAATATGGTTCTCACGATAAAACTTTCGAAATGGAAGAAGCCGGAAAGGTTCAAGTTACGGATCAGGATGGAAACCTGCTTCTTGAACATAATGTTGAAATGGGAGATATTTGGAGAATGTGTCAAGTAAAAGACCTTCCCATTCAAGACTGGATTAAACTTGCTGTTAATCGTGCACGCGCAACAAACGTTCCTGCCATTTTTTGGCTTGATGAAAATAGAGCACATGACGCAGAGTTAATTAAAAAGGTAAAGGTCTATCTACCAAATCACAACACTTCTGACCTCGAACTAAAAATACTTGCACCTGAGGCCGCAACTAATTTCTCCCTAAAAAGAATTGCAGAAGGCATAGATACCATATCGGTTACAGGAAATGTTTTAAGAGATTATTTAACGGACCTCTTCCCTATTTTAGAACTTGGTACTTCAGCAAAAATGTTATCGATTGTTCCCTTAATGAATGGAGGCGGATTGTTCGAAACAGGTGCTGGAGGATCAGCCCCAAAACATGTTGAACAGTTTGAAAAAGAAAATCACTTGCGCTGGGATTCATTAGGAGAATTCTTAGCCCTCTCTGTTTCTCTCGAGCATTTGGCGGAAACGAACGATAATCCTAAAGCAAAAATTTTAGGAGAAACCTTAGATTCTGCGACAGGTTTGTTTTTACTTAATGATAAATCGCCTTCAAGAAAGTGTGGTGAACTTGACAATAGAGGGAGTCACTTTTATCTTGCGATGTATTGGGCAGAAGCACTTGCGAAGCAAACAGACGATACTGAACTTCAAGCTGCCTTTGATCAATTGGCAAAAGATCTCTCCGACAATGAAGAAATTATTCTAGATGAACTTAACAGTGTTCAAGGTCAAAGCATAGATATTGGTGGGTATTATAACCCAAATGATGATTTGGGGTCAAAAGCTATGCGGCCAAGCAAAACCTTAAATCGTATTATCGACAGCTTTCAAGTTTAATTTTTTTTAAGCTGGGCTAATGCGGCGTTGAGCTCAAATCCTAACAAAAGTAATATTGCATTGATGTAGATATACAACATCATGACTAGTAAAGCCCCTATTGAACCATAAAGCTGGTTATAGTTTGAGAATTTAGTAATATAAATTCCAAAAAAATAGGTGGTAAGCAAAAATAATAAAGCCGTCATCAAAGATCCAGGCGTGAAAAATCTCTCTTTACGTCCACCCGGTGTTCCCGTAAAATACAAAGTAGCCGAAAAAAGAAGGGCGGAACAAATCGTAAACACAAGTTTAAATCCAGAAATCCAGAAGGACAGGTCAAGTATTTCTATTCTTGAATACGCATTTCTAAGGTAAAAAAGGAAAAAGATGTAAACTGCCGCGACAAGCAAGAGCAACAAGGAAAGTACTAAACCAACAACGACACTATATACGTACTGCCTCAAAAAAGACCTTGAATTTTTAATGTAATAAGAACCCTGGAAACCCGCAAAAATAGAGCTTACACCATTCCCCATAAAAAATATAGACAACAAAAAACTCGATGAAAGTAAACCTCCATACTGGTTGGTTTGAATGTCAGTGTAGATGGACATAAAAAGTTCTTGAGATGAAGCAGGCATAGCTGACTCAACAAAGCCAGAAAAAGTCTCGGTAAAATTAGCAATTGGAATATATGGTATAAGGTTCAAAACGAAAAGTAGCGCAGGAAAGATAGCCATGAAAAAACTATAAGAAATACTACCTGCTCTCGATGTTAAATCCCCTTTTACGAGACCATAAAAGTACATTTTCAGAAGGTCATAAAAGGAAAACCCCGTATAACGTGGCAGTTGTTTTTTCTGAAGCCATCCTTTCGTATATTTATAAAAAGATAAATCTTGTATATAGTTTTTCTTTTTCAACGTATCATTTTAGACATTACTAAGTTAAGCATTGCGAACTTAAATAAATACAATGTTTATTGAAAGAACCGGCTCATTCGTTGTACTTTAAGTTTATTGTACTCAAAAACATCATCATGAAATCGGTTTTTAAAATTTTATTTTTGATTCTAGCTACAATCGTTTTGATTGTTATAGTTGTTTTTGGTTATCGAGATATTCCTTTAGAAACCTTAAAAATGAAGTATGGGAAGGCGCCCTCATCATTTATTTCTATTGACGGTATAAATATTCATTACAGGGATGAAGGTTTTTCTAAGGATTCTATTCCTCTTGTCTTAATCCACGGCACTGGTTCAAGTCTACATACTTTTGAGGGCTGGACAAATCAATTAAAAAAAACCCGACGAGTGATTAGAATGGATTTACCAGGTTATGGTCTCACTGGACCCTTTAAAGATCGGAACTATACAATGGATAGCTACGTTGAATTCATTCATGAATTTTTAAATGCTAAAAGTATTCATAAATGTATCCTCGGTGGAAATTCATTGGGTGGAGGTATTGCTTGGCGATACACAGCACGTTACCCGAATAAAGTGAGTAAACTAATTTTAATTGATGCCTCCGGATATCCTGTAAAAGCTCAAAGTACCCCAATCGCATTTCAACTTGCAAAAATACCTATCATTAAAAATCTATTTACATATATTACGCCGAAATTCATTGCACGGAAAAGTGTAGAAAATGTATATGCTGATATAACTAAGGTTAATGATACTCTTGTAGAACGGTACTTTGAGCTTGCCTTAAGAGCAGGGAATCGCCAAGCATTTATCGATCGGCTGAGCGTTGAAAACGATATAAATAGCTATGAAAAAATAAAATCGATAACTCAAAACACCCTTATTCTATGGGGAGAAAAAGATAAATTAATTCCAACAGAGGTCGCATTAAAATTCCACAAAGACTTACCTAACAGCACTTTGTTCATACTCAATGGTTTAGGACATGTTCCTATGGAAGAAAATCCTGATAAAAGCTTACTCCCTGTTCTTGAATTTTTGCGCGATACAAATACCTTGTATTAGCAATAATAAAACAGATTCAACGTTTAGCCATTGATGAAAACTGTTTTTTATTTAACCTTTTCTGCACTCCTTTTGACAATCGTAATGTCTTGCTTAAAACAAGAAAATTGTATGTCCGTTGAAAACATAGCGCAAGAAACTTGTGTTGATTCTTCATTAATAGACCCAAGTGTGGCTTGTACTGAGCAATATGATCCCGTTTGTGGTTGTGATAGTGTAACCTACTCTAATGCTTGTCATGCTGACCGTAATGGAATTACGAGTTACGATCAAGGACCTTGCTGTGAAAATTAAATAAAATTTCGACCTTTATATGAAAATAAAACTCAAAAGAATGTTGTCTATGAAAAAAATTACATTGCTTGCAATGCTTACGGTTGTATTTCAGCTTTCTTTTGCACAAAAATTTACGATTAGTGGAACTGTTAAAGAAGCTAAAACGGGAGAACCTGTAATTGGCGCTAAAGTCTTTGATTTAAAATCAAAAAAAGGAACGATCTCCAATGAATATGGATTTTACAGCTTAACCTTACCGCATGATAGTGCTTACATTAGGGTATCATACATTGGCTATACTGCTATGGAATATCAGCTTGATGGAAAGAAAGACATTGCATTACCTATTGAACTATTCACCATTCAAGAACTCGAAGAAGTAACGGTTACGGCTGAAAAAAATATTGAGGAACGTACGCAAATGAGCTCCTTTGATGTCTCGATTGAAAAAATAAAAGCACTCCCTGTCTTCTTAGGAGAAAAAGATATTATTAAAACCATACAGCTATTTCCAGGTGTCCAATCAGGAAGCGAAGGCTCAAGTGGAATTTATGTAAGGGGAGGCGGTCAAGACCAAAACCTAATGCTTTTGGATGGGGTACCCATTTACAACGCAACGCACCTCTTTGGTTTCTTTTCCATATTCAATGCAGATGCAATCAACAAAGTAACGATGATTAAAGGAGGATTCCCTGCGCGCTATGGAGGTCGTTTGTCTTCTGTACTCGATATCAGAATGAAAGAAGGGAACATGAAAGAATTTCACGGAGAGGGAAGTGTTGGTTTAATCTCTTCAAAACTTTCCCTCGAAGGCCCTATTATTAAGGATAAAACATCCTTTATCGTTTCGGGAAGACGCACATATATAGATGTTCTCGCAAGACCTTTTATCAATATGCATAATAGAAATCAAAGCGGCGGAAAAGATGATGTTGGTTCTAACGAAACACAAACTGGAGGCTATTATTTTTGGGATTTAAATGCAAAAATAAACCATAAGTTTTCAGAAACAAGTAGACTTTACCTAAGCGGCTACTTTGGAAGAGATCGTTTCTACAATGACGTGACGAATGAATACACCACAGATGAAGACACCTCAATAACACAACAAAATAATTCCAATGGTTTGCGCTGGGGAAATGCCATTGCAGCAATGCGTTGGAACAAGATTATTACTCCTAAACTTTTCATGAACCTAACGGGAACGTTCAGTCAATACGAATTTAATGTAGGTGGCGAAAATCAATCAACTACAACTTATCAAAATGCGCCTTCAACAAGCCAAAATTTTCTCTTTAACTATAATTCTGGGATTCAAGATTGGACCGTAAAAGCTGATTTCGACTATAGACCGAATCCAAACCACACGATTAAATTTGGACTTGGAGATACTTACCACACCTTTGTACCAGGGGTGAATCAAATAGCGCTTTCAAATAATACTTCAAGCGGTATTGATACCACATTTGGATCGTCAAGACAATATGGTCATGAGCAGTGGGTTTATTTTGAGGACGATTGGGAAATTTCAGAACGTCTGAAATTAAACATCGGACTTCATTTTTCAGGATTCAAAGCAAATCAGGAGTGGTACCCAAGTATCCAGCCTAGATTCGCAGCAAGATATATGCTCAATGAAAATTCATCATTGAAAATGTCATATTCAAGTATGACTCAGTTTTTACATTTATTGACCAACCCAACCATTGGATTACCAACAGACTTATGGGTTCCTGTCACAGACAGGGTTGCGCCAGAGTACTCAAATCAATTTGCACTTGGTTACGCACAAACCCTAACTAAGGGCTTCCAGTTTTCCGTAGAAGGCTACTATAAAGACATGAGGAACTTAATTGCATATAAAGAGGGAGTTAGCTTTTTCGGATCTTCACAAGACTGGCAGGATAAAATCACAGTCGGAAATGGAAACAGCTATGGCCTGGAGGTCCTCGTTGAGAAAAAGGTAGGGAAAACCTCAGGTTGGATTGGGTATACTTTGAGTTGGTCCAACAGACAATTTGACTCTTTGAATTTTGGAGATCCATATCCATATATATATGACAGAAGGCATGATATTGGACTCGCAATTACACACAAGTTTAATGACCGCGTTGACATTGGTGTGGTTTGGGTCTTCGGGTCTGGTTATGCAACAACACTCGCACAACAAACCTATTTAGGGGTCAGTGGCCTGAGTGTAGGTACAAATACTCCCTATGAGCCGGTTGAACACATAGAGGCACGCAATGACTACAGAATGCCATCATACCACAGGTTAGACCTTGGAATCAACCTACACAAAAAGAAGAAAAATTGGGAAAGTACTTGGAGTTTTGGCCTCTATAATGCCTACTCTCGTCAAAATGCATTCTACCTCTTCTTTGAAGAAGGAAACAATGGAGCTAGGACGCTAAATCAGCAGAGCTTATTTCCCGTTCTCCCGAGTGTTTCTTACAGCTTTAAATTTTAAAAAATGAATAAACTTATTTTATTTTTATCCGTTACATCATTTCTTTTATTTACGAATTGTACAAAAGAAATTGAGTTCGATGCCCAAGATATTGCACCACGAATTGTGGTCAATAGTCTTTTTACAAATGACTCTTTATGGACTGCCAATATTAGTCGAAGTGTTGGCGTTTTAGAAACAACGAGCTATACGAGTATTGATGACGCAGATGTCTCAATTTTCGATGGTAACGGCGTTCAAGTGACGACACTTACTAACCAAGGAGATGGGCTGTACACCTCCCCTACAGGAGCAACTCCACAGGCCGACGAGCTATACACAATTGAAGTGAATGCACCTGGATATACGTCCGTAAACGCAACAAATAGAATCCCTACAGCCATTCAGATCAATAGCATTGATACGGTTAGTAGTACCAATAGCGATGGCGAGAACATCTTGGAAACAACCATAAATTTTCAAGATCCACCTGCAAATGAAAACTACTATATGGTCGAAGTTTTGGTCAAGGGAACATGGATAGATGAATTTGAAGGAGATACTATCGAATTTCGGGAACCACTGCGGATTTCTTGCAATGATATCAATGTAGAAACAATAAATAGATTCAGTTCGGGAGGATTCGAAAATACATATCTATATCTAATGCTCAAGGATGAGAATTTTAATGGAGAAGATTACGCACTTACCTTTAGTGTGATCAATTATGCCGAACTAAAAGACCTAGAGCTTTTTGGCCAAATAAGATTAGTTAACACCAGCGCAGCTTATTTCAACTATCTAAAGTCGTTTAACATGTATCAAAGAGCAAGTGGAAATCCTTTTGCAACGCCAGTACAAGTATACTCGAACGTAGAAAATGGGATGGGAATTTTCGCGGGTGGAACACTCACTTATTGGGATGTGGAGTTTTAATTAAATAAAATTGACCTTGTTTCTTAAAAAAGCCTCAACTATTGAATCTTTCAAATAAGACTTAGCACATAGCCAAAGAGAGCACCGAAAAATACGATGTAGGCACTATTCAATTTTTTAAACACAAAAACAATAATCAGTGTGATGGCCGTAATCAACATCATGCGCCAATCTGTGGTCGTCTCCCTTGCCATTTGCAGACACACCACAATGATAACCGCAACTGCACCAATATTCACTGCATCCAAAAAACTACGCAAAGGCTTAGACTTTTGCATTCTCGGAATCAATGGGTTCAAAAATGCCACAAATAAAAAGGAAGGCAAAAAGATACCTAATGTTGCCATTACAGCACCTGAAAATCCATTCAATTGGTAGCCAATAAACGTTGCCGTTGATAGGACTGGACCCGGTGTGAATTGACCGATTGCAATAGCATCCATTAATTCTTGTCTTGTCAATAAATTATTTGCTACAAGTTCTGCCTCCAAAAAGGCAAATAGGACATATCCGCTTCCGTACAAGATAGCACCGACCTTCAAAAAGGTGAGTAAAATTTTTAAGGACCCTCCAAAAGGAAGCGCACCCGCTATAGTAAATGGGAGAAACGACTTTAATTTAGATTGGTTGGTTTTTAAAAAATAAAGGAGCAATCCTGTAAAACCACACGTAAACAAGGCCAAAACTTCACTAAGGCCGAAAATACAAACTGTAATTGTTAAAAATCCTAAAACACCAAGCTGCCAAGTTTTTAAAGCCTTCTTACCGAGCTTGTATGCCGCCATTACAATGATTGCAATTACGGCCGGTTGTATTCCATATATAAAGGGTTTTACCGCAGGTAATTGTCCATAAGAAACATAAAACCATGCAAAAAAACCTGTAATTAAAATGGCAGGAATTAAGAAAGACATTCCTGCTACTATGAGACCTTTCCAGCCTGCGCGTTCGTAACCACAATGCATGGTCATTTCCGTCGAATTAGGCCCTGGTATTAAATTGGTCGCACCTATTAGATCCAGAAAATGTTCTTGACTCATCCACTTTCGCTTTCGGACAACCTCATCTTCCATCATTGCGATATGTGCCGCTGGACCTCCGAAGGATATGGTTCCCATTTTAAGAAACAATTTCGCAATATCTACTAACTTTTCTTTTTGTGACATCTTCTTAACAGCACCCTGAGCCCGGGGTACAGGCATTATTATCTTTATTGTTTAGTTCTGTGATATCCACCTTTTGCTTTTGTGGTGAAATCCCACATTGGTCCTCTGCCAAACAAGCTGTTTTTTTACTTTGTAATTCAAAGCCATCTGTTCCAAATGATAAACCATATTTACCTACCGTGTCGCTTTGATATTCAACTTCTACCTCAGCATCAAGTAATTCAATCTTCTGTGCTGCCGCGGTAATAATATCAATCGCTTTAACGGGGGATAGCCTATGTGCCGTGTCATCAGCTGACCACAATTGAAAAGAGACAAAAAGATCTTCTCTAAGTGTTCCGCCACAATCAACATACGTTTTACTTGTCATACCCAATTCAGTAATATGAAAATGAGCTGGAACCTGAACACCACTTTCAAGCCGAAACGATAGAGCTTCTAATTGGTTTAAATGTGCAATAAATTGACTTAATTTCATCTTTAATTATACTTCACCTGCGATAGCCTCGCTAACATTAATAATATGATCACCTACCTTTTCACATGAGGAGAAAATGTCGTTATAGAGAATTCCTGATTGGAATTTGTACTCCCCCTTCTCAGCATTTTCTAAGTAAGACTTTTTCAATTGATTTCTTAATTGGTTCACCTCTCTTTCAGCCTTTATTGCATCATCCATATTGATATGCCCGAACTCTGCATTTAGATTTACATTCATTACCGTAAAGGCCTTATGAATATAATCGAGCATCTTATTTAGATTCTCCCTCTGTTCAGGAAGGAAGTAAATCTTCTGATCATCTTTTCTTTCAATGGTTTTAGAAATCTGAAAGTAAATATCCCCTATTCGCTCGAGATCATTTGTAATACTCAACATACTTCTTATTTGGGTAGAAACCTCAGGGCTGATCTCTTGGGTAGCGACTTGGTCTAAATAATTCGCAACCTCTACTTCAACTCGATCAGTTATTTCCTCATATTTTTGGATTTTATTGAACATCTTATTCCGGGTTTTTTTATCTTGATCATTAATCAAGCTCCTTACAAATTCATTCATTCGTGTTGTAACCTCCCCAAATTTTGCGATTTCTTTTTTCGCCTCAAGTATAGCTACCTCTGGAACGCTTATACCTCCGGCACCCGTGATATAATCAAGTTTAAATTCTTCATCTGTTTCTCCCTTAGACTTTACACTACGCTCGGCAACTCTAACCAAGTAAGGGACAAAGCCAATAAGGAGAAGCACATTAGCTGCGTTGAACAACGTATGGAATAAGGCTATTCCTTCCGTTGAAAATGCCGTGTTCGTTGGGTCGAATGCTACACCGTGGCTTTGACCAATAATCCATCCAATACCATCCAAGAATAATGGAATTACAATTAACATCCAAGTAACACCTACAATATTAAATAAAGAGTGAATTCTTGCTGATCTTTTAGCGTGAACATTCCCGACTAAAGAAGCAAGCTCAGCTGTAATTGTAGTACCAATATTCTCACCAAGAACCATTGCACATGCTACCTCAAATGGAATGATTCCCTTCGATACCATTGTCAATGTTAATGCCATAGCTGCACTAGAAGACTGTATCACAACCGTTACTACGGTTCCCAATAAAACAAACATTAGATTACTAAAAAATGGAATGTCTTTGTAGTTAACAAAAAACTGAACTAAAGCAGAATCTTTGTCTAAGTCAGGCACAGCATCCTTTAAGAACTGAAGACCGATAAACAAGATGGCAAAACCAATAATAGCATTGGCCAGATCCTTTGACTTTCTAAAAGACATGAAAAGAAGAGGAGCTCCAATCGCAATAAGCACTAAAGCATAACTTGAAATACTCACCTTAAAACCAAGTAGAAGTACGAGCCAAGCTGTAATTGTAGTGCCTATATTGGCCCCCATCATTACACCTGCCGATTGTCTAAGATTCAACAATCCTGCATTTACCAAACTAACCGTCATTACTGTTGTTACAGATGAAGATTGAACTATTGCTGTAGTACTGAAACCAGTTATTACGCCCTTAAACCTATTTGAAGTAATGGACCCTAGCATTTTACGAAGGCGTTCACCTGCCGTTCGTTGCATGCCATCACTCATGACTTTCATTCCAAAAATAAATAGCCCCAAAGAACCTATTAAAATCAATAGCTTCATAACACCCCAACCTCTTTCTGTTTTGGCTTTCACTTTTGCTGACCAAATCACGTTTGACTCCTTTGTTACATTTTCAACTGAAGAATCTACAAGGCCGATACATAGCTCATACTTCTCACCTCCAATTAAATCTTTTATCTCATAACTTGTTTTATTGAGAATAAATGGTTCGCTGTATTTCCAATCACTCCCCTCGTAGCCTTTCTTATTTCGTTTTGCACCAATCTTTGTATTGTACTTTACTACAAGATTTTTGTCTGCTAAATTGGGCAATGCAGCATAGTCTAAGCTCCATGTTATTTCCAAACCATCCGGTTTAGAATGAGATTTTAAATTAACAAAGACTTCCTTGTCTACTTCAATACGCGCCAAAATATCTTCAACGGGAGTTTCAAGGTTGATTGTAGCTGTATCCAAATTAATAGGCTCGTTTTGTGCGAGTGCAACCAAAGCACTTGAAAATATGGTGAAACAAAATAAAAGCGATTTCATAGTATCATGTTATTAGTTTTGCCACAAAATTAAGGAACAGTAAGGAACTCTTATTACAATGCTCCGAATGTTAACGATTCGGTAACATTAAAAAAACATAAACTATTCATTTATAGATAACTAATGATTACATCTCGCTTATATTAAGACAACATATCATCCTTTTACTACGCATATTAACATATTGTTAAGAATGAATTAAAATGATATTAACTAAGAAATAAAATTCCATTCTTTGTACCGGATTTCAAAAATGAAAAAATGAAAAAATTATTATTTATCCCTTTTACGCTAGTAATTTCCTTGTTAGTTGCACAAGATGTAACGAATAATCCTTTTGGAAAAGGGATTATAAATGTTATGTCTCAAGATTCTTCATGGTCAACAAAAGTGGCTTTTAGATTTCAAACGCGCTATGATGGAACGCTTGATTTTGGAGATAGTAGCTTCTCAGATAAAGCTTGGGTTCGCCGCGCAAGAATCAAAGGTTCTGGTTTTGCTTTTAGCCCAAAAATTCAGTATAAATTCGAATACGATGTTGCCAATGGACAAGTATTGGATGCCGTCATCAAATGGAATTTCGCAGGAAACTGGACTGTTTGGTTTGGTCAAACAAAACTTCCGGGAAATATAGAACGGGTATTCTCTTCTCAGAAGTTACAGCTTGTTGACCGATCCCTTCTTAACTCTAGATTTACTTTAGACCGTGATGCAGGCTTTCAATTGAGACACCATTTCAAGCTTGGAAAATCCTTTTTAGTAAGAGAGAAATTTGCTGTTTCCCAAGGTGAAGGGCTCAACCAATCTGGGTCTTCATCCGGGAATGGTTATACGGCAAGGCTTGAGTTGTTGCCTTTTGGGAAGTTTAGCGGTAAAGGAGATTACTTTGCCTCTGACCTCAAGAGAGAGGAAACACCAAAACTTATGTTAAGCTTAACTTACGATTATAATGACAACGCAATGCGAACTAGAGGTCAAAAGGGAGATTATCTAGTAGGAGGACTGAGAGACCTTCAGAGCTTCCAGGCAGATGCACATTTTAAATATAAAGGTTTATCCTTTTTTGGAGAGTATGCAGACAGAAAAGCAATTGATGGTGCTGTCAATAATTTAGATGAAGCTTACTATACAGGTTCAGCACTCAACCTTCAGGCTGGTTACCTATTCAAGAACAATTGGGAGATTGCAGGTAGGTTTACTCAACTTACACCTGAATTAAAAGATTATTATAATAATGTAAACCAATACACGATTGGGTTCTCAAGGTATGTTGTAGGACACAACCTCAAGATTCAAGGCGATATAGGAATTACTCAAGAAACCACAAAAAATGACATGTTGTTAATCAGGTTACAAACTGAATTCAATTTCTAAATACAAGTACTTGTTTTAAAGAACCAAGGCAAGGAACATTCCTTGCCTTTTTTATGTCTTCTTTTTTAACAGCAATGAACGTTTTTTTTAGTAATGGTGTACTGCATTAAAAAATACATCAAGAATTAAAAATAGAAACGCCATGAACTGAGGATTGGAATAAATTGTCACAAAATAAGGTGGGTAGGCATTGCGGGATTTGTGATAAAACAGTAGTAGATTTTACGGTCACGTTCAAGGAGGTGTTCAAATTGGCTTTGACTCAAAAACCGCAAGTACCATTGTCAACCAGACCGTTAAGGGTGCAGCAGGGCTGCTTATTTCTGGGGGTCAGCACCCTGAATTTGAGATTGACAAGGTGACTACGCCTAAGGGCTTTACCATATCGGGTCTCAATGAAATGGAACACAATGGATTTAGCTCGGCACTCATTAAGGCATTGTAAGCTCGTTTAATGCCATTGATTCATAAGAAATCCTTATTTTCAGGACGCAAAAAAACAACGGATAATGCTACACCCTTCGATCTTTCCATTTCTCGAGGAGCTTCGAGAAAACAACAACCGTGATTGGTTTAAAGACAATAAGCACAAACACGACGCGGCACGAGCACATGTTCTTCAATTTACGCAAGACCTATTTGAACGTTTAAGCGACGAAAACCAGCTGGACGGCCAAAAGGTGTTTCGTGTCTATCGAGACGTGCGTTTTTCAAAAAACAAAACCCCCTATAAATCTCATTTTGGCATCGGGTTTCACCGCATTAAGCCACAATATCGAGGCGGGTATTACCTGCACCTTGAACCAGAAGCATCGTTTTTTGGCGCAGGTTTTTGGGGGCCAAATAAAGATGATTTATTTCGCGTCCGTAAAGAAATAGAAATGGACCACGAATACTTTGAGAAGATGTCAAGGTCGAAAACCCTAACAGAAACTTGGGGGGCCATGAAAGGCGACCAATTAAAAACTGCACCCAAAGGTTTTGACAAGGAACATCCAGGGATTAATAACCTACGTTTCAAGCAATTTATCTTTACTAAAGAAATTCCTGATGAACTGCTTTTTGATGCGAAGTTTGAGCAATGGATGATCGATCATTTTAATACCATTCGACCCTTTTTAAATTATATGGGCGATGTGCTGACGTCCGACTTGAACGGAGAGTCCATTCTCTAAAAGTCAATAAGGAAAGTGCTTCAAAATGGAAAAATAAAGATGTATATTCAGCCCTACGTTATGCACAATGAATTTGAAAGCTAAAAGCCCCTTTGTTTGGAGTTACTTCATTTCATCGTTTTCGAAAATTGCTTCAATGGATAATTGAACATTACAAAGAAGAACTGAGAGCCATGCAGGATGCTTTAGACATCATCTCAGGAAGGTGGAAAATGCAAATTATCGCATTGCTTTGTAATGGTGAATTCAGATATTCCGAATTGGAAAAAGGTCTTCCCAAAATATCGCCTAGAATGCTATCCAAAGAGTTAAAGGACTTAGAGATAAATGAATTAGTGGAAAGAAAAGTTTATGCCTCTTTGCCAGTAAAGGTGACTTATAAATTAGCGGACTATCGGTATACCCTAGTGCCATTAATTAACGAATTGACGAATTGGGGGAAAGCTCATAGAGAGATAATAATACAAGAAAATAAACGAAAGCACAACAGAGTATAAAAGGCATTAAAACAACCTTTTATACAAGCCGTTATCAAACCTTTTGGGATTTACTTTATTGAAAAAGCATCTTTTTATAAACAACTACGTCAAAATTATAACCGCTAGAACTGAACGAAAAGAAAAATAATGAAAAAACTCTTACTTTCAATAACACTGCTCTCCTTCTCTATCTCCGCGCAAATTTTAGATTCAGCAACTGCAATCATTCCTTTTGATGGTTCCATAGATGAGGTGATTAGTCACACGACACCAATATCAAATAACGATTTCACTTTCATAGAAGATCATCTTGGGAATGCGAATAGTGCCGTAAAGCTAAATAGCAGATTTATTTATGGGAACCCTGAATTTGCAAGAATGGACACCTCTGATTTTTCGCTCTGCTTCTGGTTTAGAAAGGATGGTGACCTTGGGTTCGAGTGTGGCGTCGTTCAAAAAAAAGCGGAATATGAAAGCCCCAACTTGTTTCATGAGGAATATGGTATTGGCTATCAAGACTGGATCGGTGACGGTACATTGAGGGCTCATTTCAAGCCAACAAGTGACAGTAGTGGTATACACAAATCAATGGGAGGTCCACCCGAATCAGAGTGGGCACATATTGCACTCACCATTGATAGAAATGGTTTTCTCAAAACATATATAAATGCAGAATTTATTAATGAGGAATATATAGGTAATCTAGAAAGTTTTTCGGCAAATATTGATTCCGCCGATTTAATTATAGGTGCACCAAACATGTCGCTAAATGACATCTATTTTTTCAAAAAAGCATTGACACCAAATGAAATCAACGAAATTTATAATTTTTCTTCTTTGATATCAATCGATCAAATTTACACGAATGAGGAAGCTGTACTGACTCTCTACCCGAACCCTAGTAACGGCAAAGTTCAAGTAAATATTGAAGCTTTAAATAAAAAAGATTTTACCTCAAAAGTTTATAATTTCAGAGGAGATTTACTCATTGAACAAGTTCACTTCGCACCATCAAATAAATTACTTCTTGATTTATCGGAATATTCAAGGGGCAATTACTTTTTAGTTTTGGAAACAGAGCAGACACGATTTCATGGTAAAATAGTTCTTGATTAATTTGTACATTTAGAAACAATTCATTTCTCAAAGTGAACTTAAAATAATTTAAAATGGAGAATTTATCAATGTTGGCTCAAATCGCCGTTGCCTTATCAGTTGCTTTTGTGTGGACTTTCCGATACCACAATGTCATCACAGAATTTAAAACCTTTGGCTTGAGTGATTTGACCAGAAATTTAGTTGGTGTCTCTAAAATTGCATTGGCGACTTTGTTAGTAACAGGGATTTGGTTCCCGGTAGTTATATTGCCTGCAGCATTGCTAATGGGGTTCTTTATGGTTTCTGCCCAAGGATTTCACTTCAAAATTAAGAACACCTTTATCAAGCACCTTCCCTCACTTATTTTGTTGGTATTATGTGGCTTTATCGCATTTGAAGCCATGAACTAAGCTAGAATGGATTTACTAGGAATCTGTATTCTATGCTCTAGCATTTCTTTTTTTTTCTACTCGATATACTACTTTATCTCTGCGAGAATGAAGCAAGAGTTAAAACGTTTGGGGATGCAAAATTTAGGTCGTGTAATTGTCGTCTGTCAATTTCTTGGTGCTACCGGTCTACTGCTAGGTTTTATTTATACGCCTTTATGGAGTGCCTCTTCGCTGGGTCTTGCGCTACTCATGTTTTGTGGTTTGGCTGTAAGAGTGAAGTCAAAGGATAGCTTGTGGGTTTCTCTTCCTGCTCTATTTTATCTCTTACTCAATACCTATATTTTTCTAAATACCTAAAAGAAAAAAGCCATACCCTAAGGCACGGCTGTTTTCATCAAAAAACTACGGTCTATTTATACCAATCCCGAATTATTTAGAAACATTAACGTCAATAGTAAAACCGATATCATTCGCAATTAAGTAATCAGCTGAGACACCTTCAGTCCCTTCTACGTTATACAATAAACCCCAGTCTGTTCTGTCAACAGCAAAATCTTCTGATACAATAGAAACCTTAACGGCCGTCACAGATACATTGGCCTTAAACGTAATACTTTTGGTTAACCCTTTTATTGTCAAGTTTCCTGTAATTTCTGAATTAAACCCATCGGTTTTCGTTGGGTTTATACGTGCTAAGTCAAAGGTTGTTGTCGGGAATTTTTCAATTTCAAAGAAGTCTTGACTTTGTAAATGTCCTGTTAGTTCGGCTTGAGACTTTTTATCATCACCAAAATTATCTACCGTAAATACAGCCATATCCATTACAAATGTTGCATTTGTCATTTCACCATTGTTCACTAAAACAGTGGCGCTTTTTAGGCTGATTTTTCCAAATCTTGGCGCCGATCCCCCGAGGTGAGATGCTCTCCAATCAACATGACTTCCGTTAGCTACTGAGGTAAGCTCAATTGTTGCTTCTGATTTTACAACTTCGATAGCTTGCGCTTCATCTGCTTCAACTTTTCTTCCATTATCTGTGCATGAGCTCATCACTTTACCAACGATTGCAAGAGATAAAAATGTTTTTTTCATAATCTTTTTTTTACTGTGTTTAAATTTTCAATGTCATAAAAGTGGCTTATTAATGGGGAAGTAACATTAATCTCGATTAACTTCGTTTCAAACGTAAAAAAGCCCTATCAAAGGGCAGGGTTTTGGAATGAGAACAAATCAATACCATTAACTTAGCCATATGAAGAAACTTGCCATAAAATATAGCATTGAAATAATAGTGATCATCTTGGGTATTTCAATTTCCTTTTACATGGAGAAGCAAAATGCATTATCTTATAAAGAGGACTTAAAAAATCAATCTTTACGACGTGTGCTGAAAAATATAGAGGTTGACCAAAATGATTTTAAATTCAACAAAAAAGCAAACCAGCAAGCAATTAATTCTGGAAAGTGGTTATACCAAAGAAAAGATTCCCTGGAGAACTACTCAAAAGATTCAATTGGTTATCATCTAACGATGGCCATATTTTGTAATACTATTTTTGTTGACAATCAAGAAGAATATCGAGGGCTTCAAAATAGCGGGCTGATTGAACTTATCGAGAATGAGGAAGTAGTTGAACGTTTACAGAAGAAATATACGCTTCATGAATTTTTAAAAAAAATAGAGGGTTATATAAACCAAGAAGGCATCTTGCAAGAGTATTATATCTATAACACGGTCCGTTCTAAAAAAATGGATATATTTATGGGCTATGTGGTTCCCTCTACAATGAGACATAAAAATATCGAACCGCACATCATGGAAAAACTTGCTTTAAAAGGAGAACTTCATAATTTTTACCTCAACCTAGTTGACGGCCAGTTAAGAAGAGACAGTCTTCTCGTTAAATTAATTCAAGAAGAAATAAAATAAACCTTTTATGAAAAAAATCTCTATTAAAAAGGGTACGCTACTACAACACAAAGGAGATATAAATGCAATGGTATATGAGATTGAATCTGGTGTGCTCAAGACAATTAAAATCCAATGAAGGTGTAATCTTAATCATAACGCGCAAGCAAAAAGAATGATAAATTGAATAGCAGAAGTATACGGAAAATAATCCCTGCACAACGTGTAAATATGGGTGGTCATCTTTTGGACCAGCCGCTTCCTACTAAGTTGGTTAATCTTATTGACCCTTTTTTGTTGATACATCACTGGAACGCCCCCCTAGAAACTGGAAAAAAACAAAACGAATTGGGTGTTGGGCCCCATCCACATAGAGGGTTTTCACCAGTTACTTTTATTTTTGAAGGAAGCGTTAGGCATCAAGACTCTATTGGAAATACTGCTGTGATTTCAGAAGGAGGAACCCAATGGATGCATGCAGGAAATGGTATAGTCCACAGTGAGCGCCCTGGTATTGATTTAGTCAAAAATGGAGGTCGTCAAGAGTTTATACAATTTTGGGTGAATACGCCTGCAAAATATAAAATGGAGCCCCCTTATTACCTACCTATCACTGCAAATGACACACCTGTAATTAAAAAAGAGAAGGCACAAATAGCCGTAGTTTCAGGCATATTTGAATCAATAAAAGGGCCCGCCAAAACCTACAGTCCTCAGACACTACTTCGCATTCAAGCAGATAAAGATGCATCATTAAAAATTCCACTACCAAAAACATTCAATACTTTAATTTATATTTTAAATGGAACACTTATTATTAACAGTGAACTATCAGGCGCTAAGGATATGATTTGGTTCAATAATGATGGTGATGTTTTAGAAATATCCGTAACAACCTCTACGCGCTTTATCGTTCTTGCAGGGGAACCTATTGGAGAGCCTATTGCGTCATATGGTCCTTTTGTGATGAATACGCAAAGTGAAATACAAGAAGCACTTTTCGACTTTCAAAATGGTAAAATGGGTGAATTAAAAGAGTCTTTTGAGGATGGAAATAATGACTCCGTATAAAGTCATTCGTAAAACTTAGTATCATTAATTAGAGAATCCTACCTATCTTTGAAGGCTTAAATAAAAGATATCACTTATATAACTAACTATAAAAGAAGAATATGGAATTTTTAGACTACACCTTTTTAGGTAATACAGTTGAAGTCTGGGCTATTGCAATAGGGATTATTTTAGGGACTTTTGTTGCGACAAAAATTGTTTATTGGATTCTTTCTAACATTTTAAGAAAACTCTCGGCAAAAACTAGAACCAATTTAGACGATGTACTCATCGATAAATTGGAAAATCCTATTCGATATTCCATTTTGATTTTTGGTTACTGGGTCGCGATTCATTACATCAAATTTGACAACAAATTCGTTCTTAACGTTTTAGAAGGGATTGCCTCTATTGGTACTGTTCTTACCTTAACCTCTATTGTCTCTCGGGTATTTGATGCCATAGTTACGGAAGTGGTCCAACCCATTATTGAGAAATCAGAAGGCGGTACAGATAACTATATTTTGCCTATTATTTCAAAGGCAGTTAAAGGTGTTATTTGGACATTTGGGGTCATCATTGGTTTAGATAACATTGGTTTTGATATTACCGCAATGATTGCTGGTCTTGGAATTGGCGGATTAGCGCTCGCGCTCGCAGCACAAGATTCAGTAAAAAATATCTTTGCCGGCATTATGATTTTCTTGGACAAGCCTTTTAAAATCCAAGACAGAATCCAGATTCAAGGTTTTGACGGTATCGTTGAAGAAGTTGGCCTGAGAAGTACGAGAATTAGAACACTTGAAGGACGTGTCGTTACAATTCCTAACAGTACATTTACTGACAACAGTGTTGTCAATGTAACTTCACAACCCGCACTTAAAGTGCTTTTAAACCTTGGTTTAACTTATGATACAAACCAAGAGGGAATGCAGAAAGGAGTTGATATTTTAAGACAAATCGTAGCCGATAATTCGGCAATACTAGAAGGGGACTGTTCTGCTGGCTTCAAAGACTTCGGGGATTTTGCACTTGGGATTTTGTTTATTTATTATGTCAAACCTGAAGCGCATTGGTTAGATTCTCAAAACACGATAAGTAAAGAAGTTTTAACCCGATTTACAGATGCTGGTTTAGACTTTGCGTTCCCTACACAAACTTTATTAAACAAAGAGATCTAAAGTTAGAAACCCTAGCGTTTTTAACCTATTTAAAGATTTTATTGTTGAATGGTCAACTCTTTTAATAAAAAAACAGTTTTTGATATAAACTAAATTCGTTCTAGAGTTAGCGGAATGCAAAAAAGAGCTGAATTATTAGTTTTCAATTGCAATAAAAAATTGTTGCTTATCTTCAGAAAAAGTAAATGGGACGTGCGGAAAAGCATAAGAAACAGGTCTATAACTCAAAAAACTTTCCCGTCAATATCCATTAAAAAAACGGCATATCCACTCAAACAAAAAAAGGTAAAGACGAAACGGTGCCTTGTCAATTACAAAGGGTAAAAAACAATGAAACCTCTCCAAGAGAAAGGAATAGAGCAATGCATTTAGATTAAACAAGAATCACTTGTCTTTTATCTGCCCTATCTCAGGACATACACAAAAGATATGCTAAAATACTACATTGAATACACTCAGAATCCGTAAAGGATTCATTTTATTGCCTAATGTCCGATCATTTTAGAAGGGTCAACAACGGCGTCATAATCTTCGGCTGAAACATGCCCAAGCCCAACGGCAGCCTCTTTTAAGGTTGTACCATTTTTATGTGCGTATTTTGCGATTTCAGCAGCCTTATAATATCCTATTTTAGTGTTCAGCGCCGTAACAAGCATCAATGAATTTTCAAGGTGCTGTTTCAACATAGGTTCATTTGCTTTAATACCTTCGGCACAATTTACAGTGAACGAATTACAAGCATCACCAATAAGCCGTGCAGATTCTAGCACGTTTGAGGCAATGACTGGCTTAAATACATTTAATTCAAAGTGGCCATTAGATCCCGCAACTGAGACTGTTACATCATTCCCCATTACTTGTGCGCATACCATTGTTAGAGCTTCGGGCTGTGTTGGGTTTACCTTTCCAGGCATAATAGATGACCCTGGCTCGTTTTCAGGAAGCATTAGCTCTCCAATTCCACATCTTGGACCCGAAGATAGCATGCGAATATCATTACCAATTTTCATCAACGAAACCGCTACTCTTTTAAGTGCTGAAGAAAGTTCTACCATGGCATCGTGTGCAGCCAAAGCCTCGAATTTATTTTCTGCAGTGATAAATGGAAGCCCCGTGAATTTAGCAATTTTTTGTGCGACTATAACATCATATCCTTTTGGCGTATTCAACCCTGTGCCCACTGCGGTTCCACCAAGAGCAAGCTCCTTAACCGACGCTAATGCATTATGGATCGATTTCAAAGAATTGTTGAGCTGTGCCACATACCCACTAAATTCTTGACCAAGTGTGAGAGGTGTGGCATCCATAAAGTGTGTACGACCCGTTTTGACGATATGCTTAAAATCCGCAGACTTTGCCTCAAGCGTATTTCTAAGATTCTCTATTCCTGGTATCGTCACTTCAACAACTTGCTTGTATGTTGCAATGTGCATTGCTGTCGGAAAAGTATCATTAGAGGACTGGGATTTATTTACATCATCGTTGGGGCTTAAGGTTTTCTTATCATCGGTCAAGTCACCTCCATTTAAGACGTGCGCGCGGTTTGCAATAACCTCATTACAATTCATATTAGACTGGGTTCCTGAACCTGTTTGCCAAATAACAAGTGGGAACTCATCGTCATGCGTACCGGAAATAATTTCATCACAAACTGAAGAAATTAAATCTCTTTTTTTAATATCTAAAACGCCAAGGTCAGCGTTGGTATGCGCTGCGGCCTTTTTTAAATAAGCAAATGCATGAACGATTTCAATAGGCATAGACGCAGCCGGTCCAATCTTAAAATTGTTTCTAGAACGCTCTGTTTGCGCACCCCAGTATCGATTTGATGGAACCTTCACATCACCCATTGTATCTTTTTCTATTCTATATTCCATTTTATAATGAATTATTTATTTAAATTTTTTAATTTTGTTTTGCCTACAACAAAAATAGCAGAACATGAGCACATTTGGTATAGTTTTATTTCTTTTAATTGGAGGCATGGCCTTTTGGATGTTATTATTCTTAATGGGCTTCGTTCTTCCCTATTGGATCACCTTAGGTTTGTTTGAGCAACTGAGACCAAAAAGAGTTTTAGACGAGGAAGAAAAATAACCTCCCTACATTACTGTTTTCTTTCTAAAGTATATACGTTGACCTCGTTATAAGCATTTACCACAATCTGTGTGTCTTATATTGTTAATTGGGACACCGTGACTCTTGTTCAGTGATCCAAACAAAATAACTACTTTCGAACTAATAACATCTAGAAGCATACACCTATGGAAATCACCCCTGAAATCAAAGACAGATTAGAACAGCTGAATAAGAAATATGCAGAAATCGGACAGGATCTTGTGTCGTATTTAGATGGTTTGATTTTTGCAAACCCATTAACTTATTGGGATTATATCGAGGTGGATGCACTGTTAAGCCTTCAAAAACCAAAGACTGATTATCCTGATGAAAAAATATTCATTGTTTACCATCAAATTACAGAGCTCTATTTCAGCTTAATTCAACACGAATTGGAGCAGCTTTGTCACAACGGAAAAATAATTTCAGCCGCTGGGCAAGACCAAGGATGGAATAAAACCTTAGATGTTAATTTCTTCATCTCACGTCTGAATCGTATCAACATGTATTTCGAAACATTAACACAGTCTTTTGAAGTCATGCGTTTCGGTATGGAAAAAGAGCAGTTTACTAAGTTTAGAATGGCATTGTTATCTTCAAGTGGTTTCCAAACAGCGGCATACCGGCGCATAGAAATTGCATGTACCGATCTTAAGAACCTAGTAATCGAAGAACTTCGAACTAAACTTGAAAATACTAACCATCACGAACAGCTAGATAATATTTATTGGAGAAGGGGTGCTATCGTCGAGGAGACGGGCGAAAAGACGCTGACCTTGCGTGACTTCGAAAAAAAATACCTTCAAGAATTTCATGATTTTGCAGACAAATATCAACCTGTCAATATTTGGAAAAAGTTTAAAGGCCTTGCTGCAGAAGATCAAAAAAACCCTACGCTTGTTGGAGCGCTTCGAAAGCTTGACGTCAACGTGAATGTTAATTGGCCCCTCGTTCACTTTAGAACCGCAGTCCACTATTTATCGAAAGGAACAGGGGATGAAAAGGGCACTGGTGGAACAAATTGGCAGAAATATCTACCGCCTCGCTTCCAAAAAAGAATGTTTTATCCAAAATTATGGAGTGCGCAAGAAAAACTAGAATGGGGAAAGAAATGGGTGGAAGAGGTACTCTCAGAAAGTATTACTACTGGACCTACTTTTCAACGTAAAAAATAATTATTGAATCGGTTTTAAGTAAGCTCCTGACAGGTCTATAATTCCGAACGAATTTACAATCGCTCCTCTTAGTCTTAAATTAAATACAACGACTAAATCATCAAAATATAAGGGGATTATTGGTGCCTTATCATTTAATATTTGAACGCAAGCGTTGAAGTACATATTTCGAACTGCAGGCCTTATTTCTAACCTTGCCTCGTCCATCTTTTCATCAAACACCTTACTTTCAAAACTTAGCTTGTTTCTATTTTTTGTTTCTGTATTTGCATAGTATGGCATTAAGAAGGATTCTGCATCTGGATAATCCGATATAAATGCTGACTTCCACGCCCTGGCCTGACCATTCGCAATGGCAATTTGCTTTTCTTTAAAAGGAAGTCGAACCAGTTTTAAATATAAATTCAAATCCCTTTTCAGCTCAGTTACCAGACTTTCACACCACCGGTCTTCTGGAGAACCAATTTTAGTGCTGATGTATAAAGAAAGGGTATCTCCTTTCTTGTATTTACTTTTTCTTAGATACCTTTTTGCCAACCTTAAATTAAAAGGCGGTACAATATGCCCTATGTAGTTAAAAAAAGGAACTGAAGGCAAAAGGCCCATGTTGGCAGGAGAACCCTCTCCAAATAAATAATCACGACAAATTTTATCCCTGTCTATGGAATGGTATATGGCCTTGCGTAAATTCACATCATTAAATGGCGGACGACTACAGTCGAACTCCAATAGGTTTACTTTTAATCCCTTTTTAAGTTCAACTTTATGTAGAATATTTTTCCCCTCTTGGGCATCAATTAATGTCCCGAACAAAGAATTGATCTCACTAATTGGAAAATTCGAAAGCAGATCGGTTTGTTGTGAAGCAAAACTATCAAAAACCTCCTTATCCGTAGTCTTAAATTTAAGATCTAGGGTGTCAATGAAAGGAAGCCGGTTCCCATAATCATCTACCCTCCAATAATTCGTATTCTTTGTAAAGCGAATACCTTCTGTGTTAAAGCGGTTGAAAACAAAAGGCCCTGTGCCAATCGGATGTTTTACTATCTGTTCTTCATAAAATTCATACGCTGTTTTTGAGACAACAGACAGGCTATGGTGCGTAAGGATTTTTAAAATAGTTTGAGTAGAGTCGATGAGCTGAAGACGTAGCATCGAATCTGATAAAACCTGAATTCCACTTACGCCAGTAATAAAATCAGGAATGTCAGAAGATAAAAAAGCCGATGCGCCAATGATTTTCGGTACGAGGAGCTGTCTTTGATTATTTAAAGCGTGAGAAGAGCAAGAGAAATCCAATGTAAATTTTATATCTCTTGCCGTTAGTTTCCTGGTTTTATTCAGAAAACAAGGATCTTTATGAAAATTAACTCCCGCTCGTATTTTGAGGTCTACATATGAATTGTCAGCAGAAAATCGATATGAAGATATTAAATTAGAAATAAGACTTTGATCTTCATCATTAAAGGATAGTAAAGTTTCAAATACTGGAGCAACTGCACGCTGATCATACATGCTCTTTGCCGACAAAGGAAAGAGATTATTTGTTCGTTCTCTGGAAAAATACGAGACATTGCCACCATAAAATCTACCTGCTTTCGCAATACGTTTTTCTTCCTTTTCTGTTGAAGAGCAAGCACAAATAAAAAAGAAACTAAAGGCCGCTAAATAAGAAAAAAGTTTAAGCATCTAATTTGAAATTCTAACAATTGAAACTTTCTGAATTCCTTGTTTGTTTCTTTTACTCAAATGGTAAAAGGCATTTACATATCTTGAAAGGTTACAAAAAGAATACGAGCAACTGGATAGTTCAATAAAAAATTCCTATTGATTTCGAACAAGAGTTAAAAAGCCATGGCCTTCCTTGCGTACCGGAGGAACGTCATTAAATTGGTCTTCAAACCCAAATGCAATATACTTGTAGAAATAGACCCCTTCTTCAGCGTCACTTCCTGTATTTGAAATAGAACCATTCCATGCTGGATTTTCATTTTCCAAGTCTATACTTGTTTCATCAAACACAATATTTCCCCAGCGGTTGAAAATAATTAGTTGTAACTCACTTAAATTTTCTGTTGTTAATTCAAAAACTTCATTTGAATTATCAATATCACTATTCGGTGTGAAGACATTTGGAGCGTCAACAATTGGTTCAGGTGGAACGGGATATACGCACGAACCATCATCAATAGTGGCAGTAGGATCATAATTTAAAGCTCCTACAACCGTGCAGCCACAAATACCTATCTGAATTGTAACCTCCATTGAATCTGCACAATTTGTTCCTTGGGATACAATAAGTTCAGCCGTGTATGTTGCAGAACTTGAGCTCTCATATGTAAATTCCATTTGCTGTATTGTTGAGCTAGACTGTGATGTTCCATCTCCAAAAAATAATTCGTATTCTTCTGCATTCTGACTTTCGCCGTAGTCAAAGGTAACCAATAAAGGCGCACAACCTTCAACTGGAGAGGCTGTAAGTGAAGCAATAGGTGGATCCAGTAACTCTACGTATGCACTATCTTCAATGGTACAAACAGCATCCTCTACCGATATGTAGTACCATCCTGATGGAAGGTCTGTCCAAACAGAGGCTGTTGGGCCATCCTGATCAGCACTATTCAGCCAGGAATAATAAACGCCATGTTCAGGAGTCACAGAGTCTCCGACTACAATAGCTGAAGCAAAACCATCCGGTTCACAGGTAGCAGGACCAACATAAATCGTATCAATACCTAATGTTTGGTTTAATGTAATTGTAACCGTATCTGAACCTGAAAATAAACAAAAGTCAGTGGCAATAACGATTACGTCAATAGAACCGTTTTCTTCAATCCCTTGGGCTATAGTATCCCCTGTTCCAAGGGAGTTTCCATCTAAATCTGTCCATTCATAGGTGTAGGGCGCATAGCCTCCCGTAGCTGAAGCGAAAATGGAAACACTATCATTTGCGCAAACGATCGTTGTATCTGATTCTGTTATATTCAATATTGGACCGTCACCGATATAAATAATCCCTGAAGATACGATTGTATCACCACAAATGTTTATTAGTTCGACTGATATGGTTACAGATTCGAAATCTTCGTCTATGCCATCTTGAAAAGGAGTTAAAGTAACAGTAACTGAATCTTGCCCTGGGAGGAAGACAATAGAATCTGGTAAAAAGTTATAATCAGTGCCCTCAATGGCCTCGCCTCCAATTTCGTAGTTAATGATGAGGGTATCTGCGGTGTCAGTATCAGGTCTCGTAAAATAAAAATTAGCATCTGTACAGCCTTCAACGATAGTTGTATCACCCGAGACCGTTGCAACAGTAACATCGACGGCATCAGAAATAAAACTACCCGCCTCAATAAAAACTGCAGTGTTCAAAAAGTCATCCGTACAATCCGCAATAGCATACTTAAAGTGATAAGTTTCACCACACTGAACAGCAAGTTCTACAGGAATGGGAACAGTGAATCCATTATGCGAAAAAGAATTTCCATTGTTGTTGATATAAAATTGCCCGTTAAGACCTGGGTGTATTGTACTTATGGTTATCGGTGTATTTGTTCCTGGAACGACAGCTACGTTTTGAGCTCCGCCTGGAAATGCAGGTGGGGCGCTAAAAGGACCGGCGATTCCTGGACCGCTCACAAAAAAAGCAAAAACGTCGTTAAAGTTAGAATTTACCCATTGTAAATATTCATCCGAAGAAAACACAAAATTAAAGGCCGCAATATTCGATGAGGGAACAAAGTCGAACTCTAAAATAGCTGCGTCATTGGTGGTAAAAATGCCCGGATTCACAGATTGTGCGACAGCAAGCAAGTCGTTGTCAGCAATGCCGCTTCCGGGTTGTCCGGTGTCCGCAGTGCCAGGCGCTCCCAACAAGCCGTTAATTGGCCCTGCCGCCATAACAACTCCCGCATCAAAGCCTACATTGGCATTTGTACCATTGAAAGTTCCTATTTGCGTCGGGGTTCCTGTAAAAGTCACGTTTGAAATTTCAATACCGCCACCAACAAGGCTCTGAACGTATTGCTCGGGTGTCATCCCTGATGCAACTGTTAATTGAGCACATGCGGAATTGGCAAAAAACCACATTGAAATAAGTAAGAAGAGTATCTGTTTCAAAATTCTAAGTATTGATATTTTTACTTCTAGACGCTTTCAATAAACTTCTAGTTCCGCATAAAAGTAAGGAATAATTCAAAACAAAAAAAAGTTATATATCAGTAGTTCTACGAAAATATAAAATTGCTCCATTTTTTTCCCGAATATCTGTATTTTTACACCACTATAAAACGGTGTTTTTAATTAAAAATTAATCGTTTTCAATCCTAAAAATACTTTATGAAAAACACTCAAGACTATATTTCCTCGAACAAGAATCGATTCTTGGAAGAACTAATGACACTTTTAAGAATTCCTTCCGTATCTGCAGACTCCAAGTTTAATAATGATGTTGTAGAATGTGCCAAGGCACTGGCAGAAGACCTCAAAAAGATTGGTTTAGATAAAGTTGAAATTTGTAAAACTAAAGGGCATCCTATTGTCTACGGTGAAAAAATAATCGACAAGGCGCTTCCTACAGTACTTGTCTATGGTCATTACGACGTTCAACCTGCGGACCCTATCGATTTATGGACAACCCCCCCTTTTGAACCTATTATTAAGGAATCGGCAATTCATCCTCAAGGTGCAATTTTTGCAAGAGGGGCTTGCGACGATAAAGGCCAAATGTATATGCACGTTAAAGCTGTTGAGTCGATGCTGGCAAAAAATGAGCTTCCTTGTAATGTAAAATTCATGATTGAAGGTGAAGAAGAGGTTGGTAGCGAAAACCTTGGTGTATTTGTAAAAGACGAAAAAGAAAGACTTACTGCAGACATTATTTTAGTTTCAGATACTGGAATGCTCGCCAATAATGTGCCCTCAATAACAACCGGATTAAGAGGTTTGAGTTATGTTGAGGTAGAAGTTACGGGTCCTAACCGTGATCTTCATTCAGGCCTTTATGGCGGTTGTGTTGCCAACCCAATAAACATACTATGTGAAATGATTGATTCTCTTCAGGATGAACATAAAGCAATCACAATTCCAGGTTTTTATGATGATGTCGATGTCCTATCAGCTGAAGAAAGGGCTGAAATGGCAAAGGCGCCTTTCTCTCATTCGGCATATTGCGAAGCTTTAGACATTGAGGACACAATGGGTGAGTCTGGGTACTCTACTCCTGAACGAGGTTCAATTCGACCCTCATTGGATGTTAACGGTATCTGGGGTGGTTACACGGGTGAAGGAGCTAAAACCGTTATTGCATCAAAAGCATATGCAAAAATTTCAATGCGTTTGGTTCCAAATCAGGACCCTAAAAAAATCACTGAACTATTTAGCAAACACTTCAATGCCCTTGCACCTAGAGGTGCAACGGTTAAAGTGACTCCTCATCACGGTGGAGAGCCTGCCGTGACTCCAGTAGATTCCATTGGCTATCTATCAGCTAGTGATGCCTACGAAAAATCTTTTGGCGTAAAACCGATACCGGTAAGAAGTGGAGGTAGTATTCCGATTGTAGCGATGTTTGAAAAAGAACTAGGCTTAAAAACGGTTCTTATGGGCTTTGGTCTAGATAGTGATGCGATTCATTCGCCAGACGAACATTTCGGCTTATTCAACTACTACAAGGGCATAGAAACAATCCCCTACTTTTTTGAAGCCTTCGCAAAAAGAATGAAATAAAATGAGAATCTTTAGTTTTATTTTAGTTTATCTCTTTTTATCATCATGTTCCCCTTTCTTGATGCCTGAAGTTGAACGTTTTGATGGCGCAACCGGTTTAGATATGAGTGACAAAAAGATAACAATTACACTAAATGGACGTGTTAATAATCCCAATAAAAAAAGAGTGTCTTCAGAGAAGCTAAAAATGAATGTCAGCGTCAATAACAAGATGCTTGCAACCGTTTATGCAAATGAAAAAGTGGTTCTTGAAAAAACAAGCCATACTGATGTTTCCATCCCGGTAGAGATAGAATTAGAACCTGGAGCTGTTTTTAGAATCGGAATGCTAGCGCTCAAAGATTCCGCAGACTTTTTATTTACAGGTTCTGCCCGAGGGGGTTGGGGTCTTTTAAAAAAACGTGTCCGTTTTAATATCGAACAACGCTTACCTACAAAATCATTAAAACTACCTTAAATGCTATCGGCTGAACATCCTAAAAAATTATTTTTATTAGATGCTTATGCACTAATTTACAGAGCTTACTTTGCTTTTTCTAAAAACCCTCGAGTCAATTCTAGAGGAGAAAATACTTCTGCCGCATTTGGTTTTACAAATGTTTTAATTGACATCTTAAAAAACGAGCGACCTACTCATATTGCTGTGGTTTTTGATCCTCCTGGGGGGTCAACAATAAGGCAAGAGGACTTTAAAGAATATAAAGCCCACCGTGAGGCAATGCCTGAAGATATACGTTCGATGATCGGCCCAATTAAAAATTTGATCCAATCCTTTAATATAGAAGTTGTTGAAGTTGCTGGCTATGAGGCTGATGATGTCATCGGAACCCTCTGTAAAGAGGCAGAAAAGCACGGGTTCCTGACATATATGATGACACCTGATAAAGATTATGCCCAGCTTGTTTCATCAAATTCATTCATGTACAAACCAGGTCGTGGAGGTGCGCCTGCACAAATCTGGGGTGTCCCAGAGGTACAAGAGAAGTTTGGTGTAGATGACCCACTTCAGGTTATTGATATTTTAGGACTTTGGGGTGACGCTGCCGATAATATTCCAGGAATACCAGGAATAGGTGAAAAAACCTCTAAGATCTTGGTCTCAAAATACGGTTCAATCGAAGGGCTTTTGAAGAACGTAGAAGACCTAAAAGGTAAGCAAAAAGAAAATGTTATAAATTTTGGGAATCAAGGGCTGTTATCTAAAAAACTAGCAACCATAATTACAGATGTGACCGTTGAGTTTAACGAAGAAAAACTAAAGATTAAAACAGTAGATAAAGAAAAACTAAAGCATGCTTTTACCGAATTCGAATTCCGAACTTTAGGAAAAAGAGTTCTTGGTGAAGAGATCGAGCTGAAAGCGCAAGAGGAGACTCCTAATTTAAAAACACCTGCCAAAGACACTTCTCAACTAGATCTTTTTGGAGCCCAAAGCCTAGTTGAAGAAAAACAACCAAAGACAACCTCCTCTTTTAAAACAATCACAACAGAAGCTGCAAAATATCATTTGGTAGATACAGAAGAGGAAATTGAAAAGCTTATTGCATTACTTTCGAAACAAACCGAATTTTGTTTTGATACGGAAACAGACAATATAGAGCCCCGGCATGCCAACCTTGTTGGAATATCATTTTCGTATCAACTCAAGGAAGCCTTTTATGTGCCGATAACGGAAACAAGTTCGGTTTCTGACAGCCTGATTCAACGTTTTAAAGATCTGCTGATGGACATAAGCATATTAAAAATAGGACACAACTTAAAGTATGATTTAAAAGTACTCAGCCGCTATGGAATTAACGTTTCTTCGGCATGCTTTGATACTATGATTGCACATTACCTCATTAATCCTGAATCTAAACAGAGCATGGATTTTCTTGCGGAAAAACACCTGAATTATCAATGTGTCTCCATTGAATCATTGATCGGAAAAAAAGGTAAAAATCAAAAGAACATGAAAGACATTCCCGCAGCACAAATCAGTGATTACGCTTGTGAGGATGCAGACATTACATTTCAATTAAAAAAACTTTTTGAGCAAGAAATAAAACAGCCACATCTCAAATCACTTTTCGAAAATGTTGAAATGCCTCTGATGTTTGTGCTAAAAAACATGGAGATTGAAGGGATTAATATTGATGTTCCTGCTCTCAAGTCATTTGGTGCAGAGCTTAATGATGATTTGATTCGATTAAAAAAAGCAATACTAAATGCAGCAGGAGAAGAGTTTAATCTTGACTCTCCTAGACAGCTTGGAACAATTCTTTTTGAGAAAATGCAAATTTCAAGCAAAGCAAAAAAAACAAAAACAGGACAATACGCCACTTCTGAAGATGTGCTTCAAAAACATGAAAAGGACCATCCGATTGTCGGGGATATTTTAGAATACCGACAACTGAAAAAACTAAAAAGCACTTATGTTGACCCTTTACCTGAATTGTGTGACCCTGTCGATGGGAGAATTCATACAAGCTTCATGCAAACAGTCACGGCAACAGGGAGGTTGAGTTCTAATAATCCTAACCTACAGAATATTCCTATTCGAACAGCAAAAGGTCGTGAAATCAGAAAGGCCTTTGTCCCGAGAGACAATTCACATCAATTGATGGCCGTAGATTATTCTCAAATTGAGCTACGAATTATTGCCGCTTTGAGTGATGATAAATCAATGATTGAGGCCTTTAAAAATGGAATTGACATTCACACCGCGACTGCTTCAAAAGTTTTCCATACCCCCGTTGATAGAATCACACGCGAACAAAGGTCGCAAGCAAAAGCTGTTAACTTTGGAATCATCTATGGTCAATCTGCTTTTGGCTTGGCGCAAAATTTAAATATTAGCCGCAAAGAGGCAAAGCAAATCATAGATAGCTATTTTGAAGAATACCCCACGATAAAAAAATACATGGAAAACGTGGTAGCTGAGGCACGAGAACAGGGCTATGTTAAAACCGTTCTTAACCGAAGACGTTACCTTCCTGATATCAACAGTACTAATGCTATTGTTCGGGGATATGCCGAACGTAATGCTATTAATGCCCCAATTCAAGGTTCCGCCGCGGATGTCATTAAAGTTGCTATGGTGGCCGTTCAAAAAGAGATGTTCGAAAGGGGTTTAAAATCCAAAATGATTCTTCAGGTGCATGATGAATTGGTATTTGATGTTCACTCCCAAGAAAAAGAGACGCTTGAAAAATTAGTTAAAGAAAGTATGGAGGGCGCATTGAAGCTAAGTGTTCCCCTCGAAGTTGAATATAAGATCGCTGGGAATTGGCTTGATGCCCATTGATAATATTTGTTAATCCATACATCACTTAGGAAATTGACGCTTTAATAGTTGTATCTTTGTGTCTCAAATTTTGAAAATGGATATTTGGATTAAAGCTGCACAATTATTTTTATCACTCGCTATTCTTGTCACCCTTCATGAGTTGGGTCACTTCATCCCTGCGAAAATCTTCAAAACACGAATTGAAAAATTTTATCTGTTTTTCAATCCCTGGTTCTCACTTTTTCGATACAAAAAAATAAACGGAAAGAAGAAGTATTCTTGGTTCACCAAAGAATCTCCAGCAGCGTGGAAAGATGATGAAAGCACCACAGAGTGGGGGCTTGGCTGGCTACCTCTTGGTGGTTATGTTAAAATATCAGGGATGATTGATGAGTCCATGGACAAAGAACAAATGGAAAAACCAGCTGAACCTTGGGAGTTTCGTTCTAAACCAGCATGGCAACGCTTGATAATAATGGTCGGAGGGGTAACTGTAAACTTACTTCTTGGGTTTTTTATTTATACCATGGTTATTTTCGCCTGGGGCAGGGTGCAAATCAATCCTCAAAAAATGGATCATGGGGTAAGTGTTCACCCTTACATTACTGCAAAATATGGAATAGAATCAGGGGATAAGATTCTAAAAGTAGATGATGAAACACTCACAAATCTTGACGAGCTGAATAAAATCATCATGCTGCGAGACATCTCAAAGTTGACAGTTCAGCATGAAAATGGGACTACAGAGACTATTGTAATTCCAGAGGAAATCGGACTAGAGCTTTTTCAAAATAATGCCTTTCCTGCCTTTGGTATGCGCTCAACTTCCTCCTATGTTGAAGCTGTAAACCCCGCATCAAATGCCGAAAAATCAGGGCTACAAGCCAAAGACAAGTTGATACAAATTAATGGAGAAGACATAACCTACTTTGATGAGATTCAAAGTGCCTTGTATGCTAACAAAAACAAATCGGTGGCTCTAACAGTCCTTCGCGAATCAAACGAAAACAAAAGTGATACGATTACACTAAATGCTAAAGTAAATGAAACTGGAACGATTGGTTTCGCTGTTGGAGTTTCAGCAGTTCAAGATTCTTCGGCTGTCGAAACACTTTCGTACTCTTTTTTAAATAGTATTTCAGAAGGAACCAAATATGGGTTAAATACACTTGGCGACTATGTAAGTCAATTCAAGTTCATCTTCACCAAAAAAGGAGCTGGGTCCGTTGGTGGCTTTGCTACAATTGGAAATCTATTCCCAGGTGTTTGGGATTGGCAAGCATTTTGGATGCAAACAGCTTTGCTTTCTATAATTTTAGCGTTTATGAATATCCTACCTATTCCGGCGCTTGACGGCGGGCATGTTATCTTCTTAATTTATGAGATGATAACGGGTAAAGAAGCACCACAGCGTGTTTTGGAAGTTGCGCAATATATTGGAATTTTCCTTCTACTCGGCCTTATGATTTATGCCAACGGAAATGATTTAATCCGTTGGATTAACGGTGGGTTTTAGAAGCTATCTTAAAAGCACATCTTTGAATTCAAATGAATTTTGTTTCTTTATAAAAAATTAAAACAATGAACTTTAAACGCCCAACGATTACTTTCTTTTCTATATTATCAATAAGCCTTTTTCTAAGCTCTTGCGGAGAAACATCTGCATGTGACTGCAAAGCGAATGACCTCAAAGGATCTGCTGGCGATATAGAAATGGATGAAAAATGTAAAGCTGCTGAAAACGCTATGAGCGTGGAAGAAAAAGACGCATACATCTCTGAATATAAGGACTGTAAGTAGTCTTCAGCTTAAGTATTTCGGGGCTCCTAGAGCATTAGGTGTCTTAGATTGAACCTAAATTAAATCCTATGCAAGATTTTCAAAATTATATTCTTGGCTCCTGGGAAAAGGGTGAAGGTATAGAAACAAATCTATACAATGCCATTAATGGAGATGCGCTTGGCGGCGTTTCAAGTGCGGGTATCGACTACAAAGAAGTTCTGAAATATGGACGAAACATAGGTGGACCGGCGCTCAGAAAAATGACGTTTCAAGAAAGAGGAAGAATGCTGAAGGCTTTGGCCTTTTTTCTTCTGGAAAGAAAAGCCACCTACTATAAGGTAAGCGCTTGGACCGGTGCGACCAAAATTGACTCCTGGATTGATATTGAAGGTGGTATTGGAAATTTATTTGCAAATGCATCATTAAGGAAACAATTTCCTGACCTTCCTTATTACGTAGACGGTGTTGCCGCAGCTCTCTCAAAAGAAGGAAGCTTTATCGGTCATCATATAATGGTTCCTAAAGAAGGCGTCGCAATTCATATTAATGCCTTCAATTTCCCCATTTGGGGCATGCTTGAAAAAATCGCTGTAAATCTAATGGCAGGTGTCCCTGCAATCGTCAAGCCATCGGAATTCACCTGTTACCTGACGGAAGTAATGGTTAAAGACATTATTGCCTCACAAATATTACCCGAAGGTGCACTTCAGCTGGTCTGTGGTCTTGGAAGAGGAATTCTTGATCATGTCGACGCGCGAGATACGGTTACCTTCACAGGAAGCGCTTCAACTGGAAAAATACTAAAAGGTCTGCCGCAAATTAATGAAAACAGCGTTTCTTTTAATCTAGAAGCAGATTCGTTAAATGCCTCTATCCTTGGCGTGCATGCGACTCCTGACACAGAAGAGTTTCAATTGTTTATTAAAGAATGTGTAAAAGAAATTACCATTAAAGCAGGTCAAAAATGTACAGCTGTGCGTAGAATTATCGTTCCTGAAGACCTCATCGATGAGGTTCAACAGGCGATTAGCAATAAGCTTGAAAAAATAAAAATAGGTGACCCTGCTATCGAAGGGGTTCGAATGGGGGCATTAGCTTCTCGACTTCAAGTAGAGCGTGTACGCGAAAGTGTTTTAACATTAGAAAAATCTCAAAAAATTGTTTCTGGTGATATAGATAATATTGATATTCAAGGCGGGAACAAAGATCTCGGTGCTTTTTTTGCACCCATTTTATTTAGAAATGAAGACCCCTTTAATAAAGTTGCTTGTCACGATATTGAGGCATTTGGCCCTGTATCCACAATCATGCCCTATAAAGACCTCAACGAAGCTATTGAACTTGCCAAAATGGGCAAGGGCTCTTTGGTTTCATCAATTGTAACGCCAAACAATCAAGAGGCCAGAGAATATGTTGTAGGCGCCGCGAGCATGCATGGCCGAATCCTCGTTCTTAATAAAGAATGCGCCAAAGAAAGTACGGGGCACGGTTCACCAATGCCGCTTCTTACACATGGTGGTCCAGGACGTGCTGGAGGAGGAGAAGAAATGGGTGGAAAAAGAGGTGTCCTCCATTATCTGCAAAGAACTGCCATCCAAGGTCACCCAACTACCATCACTACCATTACCGAACAGTTCCAAATAGGTGCAGAAATGCCAGAGGCGAACCCGCATGTCTTTCGGAAACACTTTGAAGAATTAGTTGTCGGTGAAACCGTATTTACACACAAACATACTGTGACAGATGCTGATATTGTCAATTTTGCAAATGTATCAGGAGATAACTTTTATGCCCATATGGATGCCACCTCATTAGAAGGAACAATTTTTGAACAACGCGTGGCACACGGGTATTTTATACTATCAAAAGCTGCTGGGCTATTCGTTGATCCCAAAAAAGGTCCGGTTTTATTAAACTATGGATTAGATGATGCTAGATTTATAAAGCCCGTATATCCTGGAGCTACAATTGGTGTTCGTTTTACTGTTAAAGAAAAAATGGACCAAGAAAAAAGAAGCGAAGACGATATTGCAAAAGGTATTGTTCGCTTTCTTGTTGATGTCTACGACGAGACAGGTGAGACTGTAGCGTTGGCAACCATACTAACCATGGTTAAAAAAATAGACCAAACGTTATGATGCACAATCGCGTCCCAAAGGCCAAATATGCTAACATCTTCAGTTATAAAATTTCTAATAAACGTCGGTTTATACTGGGTTTAATGAAAAAATATTAATACCGGTAAAAGATATTCCAGGATATTTAGGTTATCAAAGTATAAAGAACGAATCAGGACGCAATATTTTCACAAGTTACTGGGAATCTAAAGAAGCCATCAGTCTGTGACCTAACTACAAGACGCATAAAATCGCAAAAACTAAAGGCACGCACTGGTAAGTAGACTATCATAGTAGAGTCGTAAAAATTGTAGACAGTACAGAATGCAGTTCTCAACAGTTATAAATTAACAATTGATTTTCAGGTTCTTACATTGAGTTATAAGAAATACTTGTGCACTTTCTTGTCTAAGTGTCATTTATACACTAAGTTTGGTGATATATATTAAAATCTATACCATGATCTCGACTAAAAAAAGAAGCCTAAACGAAATTAGACAAACAAAAGACTCCTTTTATGAGGTTCCTAATCTTAACAAAAAATGTGTCGCAGAAGAAGTCATTGAGGCTTATCTTAATCACTCAGGGGCACCTAATGAAATCTCAAAAGAAAACGTCAACGATTTTATAAAGTTTCTGAACATGAACCGTTACAAAATCACTCAAGAATAAATGAGTTCTAGCACAGGTAGTAAAATCAATTTTATCTTCCTTGCTATCGTTGTCTTTCTAATTTTGATTGGCAACAAAACCTATGACTATAACGTTTCTGAGCAAGCTATTGACAGTGGCGATACTGCATGGATGCTTGTATCAAGTGCCTTTGTACTCTTGATGACTCCTGGCCTCGCATTCTTTTATGGAGGAATGGTAAATGTCAAAAACATTATCTCAACAATGCTTCAAAGCTTTGTTGCTTTAGGTGTAATTACTGTCGTATGGGTCTTTGTTGGTTTTAGCCTTTCGTTTGGAGATAGTATCTATGGTATTATTGGCAACCCAACAACCTTTTTGTTTTTTGAGAATGTGACCCTTGCCCCGAATCCAGAATATGGCCCTACCATCCCTTTTTTACTTTTTGCCTTTTTTCAATTAAAGTTTGCCATTATTACACCAGCACTAATTTCAGGTAGTTTTGCTGAGCGCATTCGTTTCAGAAGCTATATTCTTTTCATGCTCCTTTTCACCTTACTTATATACACACCGCTTGCACACATGACGTGGCATCCTGAAGGATTATTTCGAAGATGGGGTGTTATTGACTTTGCAGGTGGAACGGTTGTTCACATGTCTGCGGGTCTTGCGGCACTTGCTGGTGCCTTGTTCCTAGGAAAGCGAAAAACTATTATCGAGAAACCCGCAAATATACCGTTCGTAATTCTGGGAACAGGATTGCTTTGGTTTGGATGGTTTGGATTCAATGCTGGTTCCGCTTTAGGGGCTAATTTCGATGCAGTTGTTGCATTTGCAAACACGAATGTCGCTTCAGCAACGAGTATGATTACCTGGTTATTTTTTGACCGCTTTACAAATCGAAAAATGTCAGCAATCGGAGCGTGCATTGGAGCGATTGTGGGCCTCGTTGCTATTACACCTGCCGCAGGAGTCGTCACGCTTGGGCAGAGTATGTTTATTGGTTTTGTGGCGGCATTAATTAGTAATTTGGCGATTCGGCTCTTTAGAAAGCTCAATATTGACGACACCTTAGACGTCTTCCCTAGTCATGGGATCGGTGGGATTACCGGAATGATATTAACTGCTTTGTTCGCTTCGGAGGTTGGCCTAATCTATGGTGAAACTGAGACCTTTGTAATGCACCTTGTCGCCATTTTACTTGTTGTTGTTTACACATTAGCCATGAGCTATTTTTTGTTTAAGATCGTAAACCTAATAACACCCCTAAGGGTTCGAGAGGATCAAGAAGAAAGAGGCTTGGATGCTTCTCAGCATGGAGAACACTTTTTATAGTTTCAATACAAAAAGTTGTTGTAGGGATATCGAACCTTAAAGATCTCTTTTACTTCTTTGTATAAAATACCCCTGAGCTCATCCATGTTTTCCTTCTTTTGAGCGGAAATGAATATGACTTTCTCTGGGCCTAATTTAGCCATCCATGATTTTTCAAGAGCATCAAGGGATGATAAACCATCAGGATCCTCAAGTTCATATTCAGGAGGCAAGTAAGCATCGATTTTATTAAAAACAACAATAGTCGGCTTTTCAGATTTATCTATCTCTGCTAATGTTTCATTTACGACACGATAATGGTCCTCAAAATTTTGATGAGAAATATCCAATACATGAATTAGTAAGTCTGCTTCACGAACCTCATCAAGCGTCGATTTAAAAGACTCCATAAGCTGCTGTGGAAGCTTTCTTATAAAACCTACTGTATCCGTTAATAACAGTGGTAAATTGCCGAGAACCACCTTTCTTACAGTGGTATCCAAAGTTGCAAAAAGCTTGTTTTCTGCAAAAACCTTTGACTTTGACAACACATTCATTAAGGTACTCTTCCCAACATTTGTGTACCCCACAAGCGCAACCCGAACAAGCTGACCACGATTGCCTCTTTGAACACGTTTTTGCTTGTCTATGGATTTTAGGCGCTCTTTCATTAATGAAACTCTCTGGCCTATAATCCTTCGATCTGTTTCTATTTGAGATTCTCCAGGGCCACGCATTCCAATTCCTCCTTTTTGACGTTCTAAGTGGGTCCAGAGACCTGTTAATCTAGGGAGCATATATTGAAGTTGCGCGAGTTCTACTTGAGTCTTTGCATGATAGGTCATTGCCCTGCTCGCAAAAATGTCTAAAATTAAAATCGTTCGGTCTAAAATTTTACACTCTAAAATCTTTTCTATATTTCTAAGCTGTGATGGCGAGAGCTCATCATCAAAAATCACTAACGTTATATCTTTTGCCTTGATATACTCCCTAATTTCATCGATTTTCCCGCTTCCAACATAGGTTTTTGGATTTGGAACAGGAAGGTTTTGAAGAAAAATATGTTCCGTTTGCGCTCCTGCTGTTTCAGCGAGAAAACGCAATTCCTCTAGATGTTCTCGTGCTTCTTCGTCTGAAATTCTTGAATGTGCAACACCCACAAGCGCACAAAGTTCTTGTTCTATTTCAATATTTTTGGTTGGCTTTCCCATTAATTTCTCAAGCTAATCACGTACTCAGATAACCAAGACAGTTTTTCTTTTGAATTCAGCGTTTTTACGTAAGAAGGCATTGCTCCCTTTCCTTCCCGGATTATTTTTTGAATCGCATCGGTATTCAACGTACTTATTTGTAAGTTTTTAGATCCACTAGCACCAAGGTCCCCTGTTGTACCATGACACCTTGTGCAATGGATCGTATAGAGTTTTTTGCCATTCTCTATTGCTGACGCGCTCCACTGTTCTTCAGCATCTTCAACACCACAAGAGAATAGAAAAAGGAATGAAAAAATAAAAATGACCCTCAGAACCATTGTCCTCCTAAACCTCTAAATGGCCACGGAATTGAAGCAATAATTAATACCAGACCTATTACATACCACAAAGCTATTTTCTTGTTTTTCAGAATGGCTGATTCTTGTTTTTCGGCAAACTTCCGCCCAACCGTTACGACTACAATTGCCGCTAACATTCCGATAAGGTGTTCCATACCATAAAAACGCAAAGATGCATCTTTCATCCAACCCGAGGCAAACGATACTTTAGGAGAGGTGAAATATAAAATCAAGCCTAATAATAATTGTATATGCAGGGAAATCATAGCAAATAAATTCACCATTTTATCCCTTTTTTCATAACTAGACTTACTTTTCCCAATTGCATTAAATATTGCATATAACAATAAGCCCAATACGAGCCATCTTAACCCTGAGTGTGCATGTACCAACATAGTTTTTATTTAATCGTTCAATTTCAAAACGGCAAGAAATGCTTCTTGTGGCACTTCAACTTTACCAACCTGACGCATACGTTTTTTTCCTGCCTTTTGTTTTTCTAATAATTTTCTTTTCCTTGTAATATCTCCCCCGTAACATTTTGCCGTTACATCTTTTCTGAGTGCTTTTATCGTTTCTCTTGCAATAACTTTTGCCCCAATTGCAGCTTGCACAGGTATTTCAAATTGTTGTCTTGGAATCAATTCTTTCAACTTTAAACAAATTCTTTTTCCCAGATCAAAAGCATTGCTTCTATGGACTAAAGCTGACAGTGCGTCAACCTGTTCTCCATTCAATAACAAATCCATTTTTATTAAATCAGACGCTTTATATCCAGTCGGGTGATAATCAAAAGAGGCGTAGCCTCGTGAAACAGATTTAAGCCTGTCGTAGAAATCAAAGACGATTTCAGCTAGCGGCATTTCAAAAGTAATTTCTACACGGTCTTGGGTTAAATATACCTGATTCTGTAATTCCCCTCGCTTTTCTATGCATAGGGTCATTATGGCACCAACATATTCCGTTTTAGTAATAACTTGGGCGCGAATATATGGCTCTTCAATTTTGTCCATTCCTGAGGGGTCTGGTAGCTCAGAAGGATTATTTACTATCATTACCTGATCAGGGGTCTTCTTCATGTAGGATTTATATGAAACGTTGGGCACAGTCGTTATCACGGTCATGTTAAATTCACGCTCTAACCGTTCTTGAATGATTTCCATGTGTAACATTCCCAAGAATCCACAACGAAAACCAAAGCCTAATGCAGCAGAAGATTCAGGTTCAAAAACGAGTGAGGAATCATTGAGTTGAAGCTTTTCCATAGAATACCTGAGTTCCTCATAATCCTCTGAATCAACAGGATAAATACCTGCAAAAACCATAGGCTTTACATCTTCAAATCCTTTCAAAGCGTTTTCACACTGGTTTTCTGTGGAGGTAATCGTATCTCCAACCTTAACCTCATTCGCCTGCTTGATACCTGAAATTATATATCCAACATCCCCTGCTCTAACTTCTTTTTTGGGTTCTAATCCCATTTTTAAAACGCCTATTTCGTCTGCATTATAATCACGTTTTGTATTAAAGAACCTAATTCTTTGTCCTTTACGCATTACACCATTTTGTACACGATAATAGGCTATAATTCCTCTAAAAGGATTAAATACAGAATCAAAAATCATTGCTTGTAATGGCGCCTCCTCATCTCCTTTTGGAGGCGGAACAGTGTTCACTACTGCAGCTAAAATTTCTTCTACACCTAAACCTGTTTTACCAGAAGCCTGAATGATTGCTTCGTATTCGCAACCGATAAGCTCTACAATTTGATCCGAAACTTCTTCGGGCATCGCGCCCGGAAGGTCCATTTTATTTAAAATAGGAATGATTTGTAAGTCGTACTCCAGCGCTAGGTAAAGATTGGAAATAGTTTGCGCTTCAATTCCTTGAGACGCATCCACGATAAGTAATGCCCCTTCACAAGCGGCAATGGAACGTGATACTTCATATGAAAAATCAACGTGTCCTGGTGTATCAATTAAATTTAAAATATAGTCCTCGCCTTCATGCTGATAACTCATCTGAATTGCATGACTTTTTATGGTAATTCCTCTTTCTCTTTCGAGCTCCATATCATCTAAAGCCTGATTTTGCATTTCTCGCTCCGAGATGGTTCCTGTAGTCTGTAAAAGACGATCCGCAAGGGTGCTTTTTCCGTGGTCAATATGGGCAATTATGCAGAAATTTCGAATGTGCTTCATGAGTTCTCAAAATTACACTTTTAAATCCGATTATTTTGTCTGTTTGTAGACCTATTTCAAAATGAATTCACTTGATAAACCTTGCATATTCTACCTCTTTATGAAGCGGCGTCCCTTTTAGCATGAAACCTGCCATTTCTTTAGAAAGTAATGGCGCCATCATGTAACCCTTTGTGCCCAAACCATTAAAAATAAAAAGGCCCTTGTGCTTCGGGTGCATTCCTAAAACAGGCCTTCTATCAACTACTGTTGGGCGCATACCCACCTGTTGACCCACGACTTTATAAGGTAGGTCCGTAATTCTTTGAATAACGACTTCAAGCTTTTCCCTTGCCTCTGTTGTTATGCTTAGCTCAGGTTCATTCCACTCATAAGTAGCTCCGAGCTTAAACTTATTTGAACCAAGAGGTAATAAGAATCCTTTTCGATTCCATGACTCACCCTCCGGTAATTCCTTACTTTCAAGTTCCAGAATCTGACCCCTATTGTATTGGATATTTGCTGGTTCAAAAAAGGATATTTTATTGTTGGCAGAGCCACAACAAAAAACAACCGCATCATATTTTTCGGAACCGTAAGTTAGTTTAGAAGCATTGAACAAGTTCTCGTTGAAAAATACTGTATTTAACACCCCTTGTTTACTCAAGTGATCATGGAGTCCTCTCATAAACACTTCAGACCGAATCCAAAAAGCACTTTTAACCAACCCAGAACCAAATTCACTTTTTGCATTTGGCACCGGCTCATGAAAATTGCTGTGAACAGTTAAAAAATCATTGTATCCCGATTGGTGTTGTTTTTTTTCCCAATAACCGCGCTCTTGATCAGAAGAAAAAAACCTTCTAATTTTAAGGTCCGCCAAAAATTCAATGCCAAATTTCTGTTCAAGATCATTATAAAAACTTCGTGCATAGGGCAGCATTTCTGCAGCCCGCCAAGATAAGTTCATCCGCCTAAAAACCATTGGATTAACCATGCCTGACGCAATAACAGAGGAATAGTTCTGTCCCCTATCCAAAACAGTAATATTTATGTTCTGCTCAATTAGCTGCAGCGCTAAAGACCCCCCTGCTATTCCTCCCCCAATGATTAAAACATTTTTCATATTGATTGCGCTAAAGCTAAGCTAAAAATAGTGATTTGTAAATTGGCATTCTTTTTCAAGAGAGCCTCACAAATGGCATTGATTGTGACCCCCGTGGTTATAACATCATCCACAATTGCAACGGACTGATAATTTACAATATCGTCTGAAATACGAAAACTACCTCTTATGTTTTGGGCACGCCCCTTTTTTGAAAGTTTTGTCTGGGTTTTAGTATTAAACGCTTTTTTTTAATAGATTCGTTATTAACGGGCACACAAATAATTCGAGAAACGCCGTTTGCAATCAATTCACTTTGATTATAACCACGGTCAAATCTTTTTCTTGGATGAATCGTAACCGGTATTAAAGCTTGGGCAAAAATTGTAGCGTTTTTCTCCTGAAACTAAAGGTTTAATACCGTTCCAAAATAAACTCTTAATCTGCTGTTATGCCTGTATTTCAACTCATTTAGTAAGGTCTGAATTGGTGCAGAATCACGAAACCTGTAAAGCGCACAAATTTGAACCACCGAGGTTGGTTGTATTCCCTGAAAAACGTGATTATAGCTCGTTTTTTGCTGCCATTTAATTAATTCTAGGTCCATTAAACAGGTGTAACATAAATAGGGGCTCTTAGCTGTTAATTCTCGTTTACAATTAATGCATAAATCAGGGTAAAGAAGATGAATTACTGGTTTTAGAAAGAAAATTATTTGATCGAAAAGCGCATAGAACCAAGACATAAAAGGGAAGTTATTCTATATGAACAATTCAGTGTGAAAAACACATTTCAATTTGATATGAACCGAGAAAGAATGTCGGCTATATTTATACCTATAAAAGATTGTAAAAAAATCAATACCATTTCTAAAAAACATCAATAAAAGTTTTAAAGTATACTTAAAAACTTTGTGGATATCTTTCCCCTTGATGTTCATAATGGCTGAAAGGATTGCCAGTGAATGGATTGCGATAATGAGTGTTGAAAACATTCTGGAATTGTTGATTTCTTTAATTTGAATTAGAAAGATTTTTAACAATTTTTGTATGCCTCGGTGGACCGGACTCTTCTCTAAGGAAAGAGTCTTTACAGAAAGCTAAGGAAGCAAGTTTTTTAGGGAAATGCGATAACAGTTGTGAGAATTAAAACTCTCGAATGAAACCGCCGCCCCTTAATTTTTTAGAAACCAAGTAACTAAATTAAATATGGCAGAAGCAACGGAACCCATTCTTCAAGAAAACAGCAATAGATTTGTTCTTTTCCCAATTCAACATGATGACATTTGGTCTTTCTATAAACGGAGCGAAGCAAGTTTTTGGACAGCAGAAGAGATTGATCTATCGCCAGACCTGATTGATTGGGAAAACAAGTTGAATGATGATGAAAAACACTTCATTAAACATGTTTTAGCTTTTTTTGCAGCATCTGATGGTATCGTAAATGAGAATTTAGCAGAAAACTTTCTGGCTGAGGTTCAGTATACTGAAGCTAAATTTTTCTACGGATTCCAAATAGCCATGGAAAATGTTCATTCAGAAACCTATTCATTATTGATAGACACTTATATCAAAGACAGAAAAGAAAAGGAAAACCTTTTTAATGCTATTGACACTCTCGATTGCGTTAAGAAAAAAGCAGACTGGGCATTAAGGTGGATTGATAAAGGTTCTTACGCAGAACGATTAGTTGCATTTGCTGCTGTAGAAGGGATTTTCTTCTCCGGCTCTTTTTGTTCAATCTTTTGGTTGAAAAAAAGAGGCCTCATGCCTGGGTTGACTTTTTCTAATGAATTGATTTCAAGAGATGAAGGATTACACTGTGACTTTGCCTGCCTCTTGTACACAAAACACTTGAAAAATATGTTGCCCAAAGAACAGGTAGCAGGAATCATACAGGATGCCGTTGAAATTGAAAAAGAATTTGTTACAGATGCGCTTCCTGTAAGATTAATAGGAATGAATAGTGATTTAATGTCCCAATACATAGAATTTGTAGCTGACAGGCTTTTAATTGAGCTTGGGAATGAAAAGATTTACAATGCTACAAACCCGTTCGGGTTTATGGAAATGATTTCGATTCAAGGTAAAACTAACTTCTTCGAGAAAAGAGTGGGTGAATACCAAAAGGCAGGTGTCCTATCTGGGGAAAACAGCCAGACATTCAGCACGGATGAAGATTTTTAAAAACCGAGTAAAGAGATTAGTAGATGTACGTAGTTAAAAGAGATAGTAGAAAAGAGCCTGTAAAATTTGATAAAATTACAGCTAGAATTATAAAGATGTGTTATGGCCTTGACCCTTTAGTTTCACCAGAGGCCGTTGCAATGAAAGTTATTGAAGGTATTTATGACGGTGTTACCACAACTGATTTAGATGAGCTTGCTGCTGAAGTTGCTGCTGCAAAAACAATTGACCATCCTGATTATGCTTTATTAGCATCAAGAATTGCAGTTTCAAACTTGCACAAAGACACGAAAAAGACATTTTCAGATGTTATGAGTGATCTTTACAATTATATAGACCCGAAAACTGGAGAAAATGCAGCGCTTCTTTCTGAAGAAGTCTTCGGAATTATAATGGACAATAAAGACCGTTTTGATTCCAACATAATTTATGACAGAGATTTTAGGTATGACTATTTTGGATTTAAAACACTTACACGTTCATATCTATTTAAGTTAAACGGGAAAATTGTTGAGCGACCACAGCAAATGTTAATGAGGGTTTCTATAGGTATTCACAAAAATGACATTGAATCAGCGCTTAAAACCTACAACCTCATGTCAGAGGGTTGGTTTACACATGCAACACCGACACTATTTAACTCAGGAACACCAAAGCCTCAAATGTCTTCTTGTTTCCTGCTTACAACAAAAGAAGATAGTATTGATGGTATTTACGATACACTAAAATCATGTGCTCAGATTTCACAATCTGCAGGAGGAATTGGCCTTTCAATTCATGACATTAGAGCAACAGGCTCGTATATTAAAGGCACGAATGGTGAGTCAAATGGTATTGTTCCGATGCTAAGAGTATTCAATGACACTGCGCGATATGTTGATCAAGGTGGTGGAAAAAGAAAGGGGTCTTTTGCAATATATCTAGAGCCCTGGCACGCTGATGTGTTTGATTTCTTAGACCTTAAGAAAAACCACGGTAAAGAAGAACAGCGAGCGCGTGATTTATTCTATGCTCTATGGATTCCAGATTTATTCATGAAGCGTGTAAAGGAGAATGGTGATTGGACGTTGATGTGTCCTCACGAATGTCCAGGTCTATCAGATACCCACAGTAAAGAATTTGAAAAGCTTTACACAAAATATGAAAAAGCCGGTAAAGGAAGAAAAACAATAAAAGCACAAGACCTTTGGTTCAAAATATTAGAATCTCAAATCGAAACAGGGACACCCTACATGTTATATAAAGATGCTGCAAATGCAAAATCTAACCAACAAAACTTAGGTGTAATCAAGTCCTCTAATCTTTGTACAGAAATTATCGAATATACAGCTCCAGACGAAGTAGCTGTTTGTAACTTAGCTTCTTTAGCACTTCCAAAGTACATAAATGATGATAAAACTTTTGATTTCGATAAACTCTTCAATGTTACCTATCAGGCAACACTGAATCTGAATAAAATTATCGATGGAAATTATTACCCTGTCGAGGAGGCAAAAAACTCCAATCTAAGACACCGTCCTATTGGCCTTGGTGTTCAAGGGTTAGCTGATGCTTTTATTTTAATGGGCTATCCATTTGAGTCTAATGAGGCAAAAGCACTAAACAAAGAGATCTTCGAAACCATATATTTTGCTTCAATGACCGCGTCCAAAGATTTAGCGAAGGAGCAAGGTCACTATGAGACTTATCCTGGATCGCCAGTTTCAAAAGGCATTTTCCAGTATGACATGTGGGATGTTAAACCAACAGACCGATGGGAATGGAAAGTTTTAAAAGATGAAGTTAAAAAATATGGTGTGCGCAATTCTCTTTTACTAGCACCAATGCCTACAGCTTCCACCGCTCAAATACTTGGTAACAACGAATGTTTTGAGCCTTACACATCAAATATTTACACGAGACGTGTTCTTTCAGGTGAATTTATTATAGTTAACAAGCATCTTCTTAAAGACCTTGTCAAAGAAAATCTATGGAATTCAGATATGCGTCAAAAAATAATGGCTGCAAATGGTTCTGTACAAAACATTGAAAAAGTTCCTCAGCACATTAAAAACCTTTATAAAACAGCTTGGGAAATTTCTCAAAAGGCGATTATAGAACAAGCTGCTGAACGTGGTGCCTATATCTGTCAAAGTCAATCACTCAATATCTTCATGGAAAACGCAAACTTTGGAAAATTGACCTCAATGCATTTTTACGGATGGGAAAAAGGGCTGAAAACAGGAATGTATTACTTACGGACTAAAGCTGCCACTGATGCCATTAAATTCACTGTAGACAAATCTGTTGTTGCCAATACGAGTCCTAAAACGGAAGAAGAAATAGCATGCGCCATTGACAATGAAGATGACTGTGAAATGTGTTCTGGTTAATTTTTTAACCAATCATCAAAAGTTAATAAAGGGGGATGCTTTACGCTCCCCCATTTTCTTTTATAACCCAATGAAATATTCGGCTTCACAATGAAAAAAATAAAATCAGCTTTAATCTCCGTTTTCTACAAAAATGGATTAGATGAGATTGTCAAAGAGCTGCACCACAATAGTGTTCAAATCTATTCGACTGGTGGGACCCAAGCGTTTATCGAGTCATTGGATATTCCTGTAACTCCTGTAGAGGAATTAACAGAGTACCCTTCAATACTCGGTGGGCGGGTAAAAACATTACACCCTAAGATTTTTGGCGGTATCTTAAATCGTCGTAACCTAAAGGAAGATCAAAAAACGATTAAAGCGTATAATATACCGGTATTAGACCTAGTTATTGTTGACTTGTACCCCTTTGAAGAAGTTGTTTCCTCGGGAGCCAATCATGATGATATCATTGAAAAAATTGACATTGGAGGCATCTCTCTTATCCGAGCTGCTGCGAAAAACTACGCTGATGTGCTCGTTGTCTCATCAACAAATCAGTACACTAGTTTTCTTGAACTACTAAAAATTCAAACTGGTGCATTTAGCGAAGACCAAAGAAAAAGCTACGCAAAAGAAGCCTTCCAGGTTTCCTCACATTACGATACCTCAATATTTAATTACTTTGCAAGTGATTCAGACGAGGCGTTAAAAATAAGCTCCACTCAAAAAAGAGCACTTCGTTACGGAGAAAACCCACATCAAAAAGGCTCGTATTATGGAGATTTTCCCTCCGTTTTCAATCAACTTCATGGTAAGGAATTGTCATACAATAACCTTCTTGACATAGACGCGGCAACAAATCTCATGCAGGAATTTTTACATGACGGCCCTACGTTTGCAATCATGAAGCATAACAACGCGTGTGGCCTAGCGACAAGAGATTCTATTTTAGAAGCCTATAACGATGCTTTATCGGGGGACCCTGTAAGCGCCTTTGGAGGCGTGTTGATTTCAAATACTGCGATTGATGAAGCAACAGCAGAGAAAATACATGATTTGTTTTGTGAAGTTCTAATTGCGCCAGCTTATGAACCTGAAGGGTTAAAGATTCTGAAAAAGAAAAAGAATAGGATAATCCTTGAGTCTAAGCCGTTGACCGCGCCGAGTAAAACAGTAAGATCAGTATTGAATGGTTACCTTGTTCAAGACAAAGACGCTGCTATTGAGACGGCGAAAGATCTTAAAAATGCAACGTCCATCCACCCATCAAAAGTAGAGATAAAAGACCTCTTGTTTGCAAACAAAATATCAAAGCATACTAAATCAAATACCATTGTATTAGCAAAAGACCTACAATTACTCGCAAGTGGAACCGGTCAAACATCAAGAGTTGATGCATTACGTCAGGCAATTCACAAAGCAAAGTCTTTTGACTTCGATTTGAAAGGTGCTATAATGGCAAGTGATGCCTTTTTTCCATTTCCGGATTGCGTTGAAATTGCCCATAACGAAGGGATTGATGCAGTAATCCAGCCTGGGGGTTCAATTAAAGACCAGCTTTCAGTAGACTATTGTGACGCTAATAACATGAAGATGGTTTTTACGGGAATTCGTCATTTCAAACATTAACTTTACTATATTTGAGAGAGAATCTCTCTCAATAGAGAAGTAGATTTTTAATGAGAGCAAAGAAGCAGCTGAAATATGGGTATTTTTAGTTTTTTAACACAGGAAATCGCAATTGACTTGGGTACAGCGAATACCCTTATTATCTGGAATGATAAAGTTGTCGTTGATGAGCCCTCTATCGTTGCTAAAGATATCCAATCAGGTAAGATTGTGGCTATTGGGAAAAAAGCCCAGCAGATGCATGGTAAAACACACAAGCTTATTGAGACTGTAAGACCTCTAAAAGATGGCGTTATTGCGGACTTTCAGAGTGCTGAACAGATGATTCGTGGGATGATTAAAATGATTAACTCCGGACGAAGTCTTTTTAATCCTACTCTTCGAATGGTGATTTGTATCCCTTCTGGAATTACCGAAGTAGAAAAAAGAGCGGTAAGAGATTCAGCGGAACACGCAGGGGCAAAAGAAGTTTATCTTATTCATGAGCCAATGGCTGCGGCTATTGGGATTGGAATTGATGTTGAGGAGCCTATGGGGAATATGATAATCGATATAGGCGGTGGGACTTCTGAAATTGCTGTTATTGCCCTTGGGGGTATTGTTTGTGATAAATCCATTAGAGTTGCCGGAGACGATTTCACTAACGACATTGAAGAATATATGCGTCGACAGCATAATATTCTTGTTGGAGAAAGAACCGCTGAACAAATAAAAATAGAGGTTGGTGCTGCATTGTCTGAGCTCGCTGATCCTCCGCCAAAATATGCTGTACGTGGTCGGGACCTCATGACTGGTATTCCAAAAGAAATAAAAGTAACCTATACAGAAGTTGCACAAGCACTTGACAAAACCATTTCAAAAATTGAAGAAGCAATTCTCAGCGCACTTGAAATGACCCCGCCAGAATTATCTGCAGATATTTACAAAACTGGTATTTATTTGGCTGGGGGGGGCTCGATGTTGAGGGGGTTAGACGATCGTATTTCATCAAAAACTAACCTTCCCGTCCATATCGCGGAAGACCCCTTAAGGGCTGTGGCAAGAGGAACGAGTATTGCCCTTAAAAACATTGATAAATACCAATTCCTGATCAAAGACTAATCCTGTTATTTTAAGAAGTCAAGGGCTCTATTCTAAGGTACTTTCGTATCTTTGGATATGCAGAATCTCATCGCTTTTATAAAACGACTTCGTTACTTTCTTGTTTTTGTTGGGCTTCAATTTTTTGCGCTTTCAATGTATATCTCCTATATGTCCGTGCCAAGAAGCAGCTACTTTACAACAGCTTCATATATATCGGGAAGTTTATTTGAATTTAGGCATCAAATTACACAACATTTTAACCTTGAAAAAAATAATAAGTCGCTTCAAGAAGAAAACATAGCTCTTCGTAAAAGCTCTTCGGTTTTTCTTTATAATAAATTAAGAACTCAAACCCATGTAGAAGATTCAACGTATGCACAACAGTACAATTACATCCCTGGTACTATATTAAATGCAACTACAACAAAAAGAAATAATTTTTTCACTTTAAACATTGGGGAAATTCATGGTGTAAAAAAAGGAATGGGGGTTTTTTCGAGTAATGGAGTTGTAGGAATTATTCATAACACAAGTAAACATTTCAGTGTAATTAAAAGTGTTCTAACTTCAAATATCAATATTGATGTTTTAATTTCTGAGGTGGGGGTTTCGGGAATGCTGAAATGGGATGGTGTAAATGATAATATTGGTTCCATATCCGGTGTAAGTAACGACATAGCCGTGCCAAAAGGTAGCACTGTGGTAACAAGAGGAGGTAGCGGTATATTTCCTAGAGGTATTCCTGTTGGACGCATCAAGCAAACGAAGCCTGTTGAAGGAGAGGCCTCTTGGCATATAGACCTTTCGTTTTCGCAAAAATATGCTGTATTAGAAAATGTATACGTGGTAAAAAATTTATTTTTAGAAGAATTTACCCAAATCCAAAACTAGGAGATGCCGCAGTTCCAAATATATTTTTTTAGACTGCTCTTATTTGTCTTTTTACAGTCCTTCATATTTAATCAACTCGAAATCAATGCGGTTATTCATATTATGATAACTCCGCTATACATTTATCTTCTCCCCTTTGATCGATCTGTAATCAGCCTTCTTCTTATAGCTCTTTTATTGGGACTTACGATTGATGCCACTTCAAATACTTTTGGACTTCACACTTCTTCCCTTCTGCTTTTTGCTTATTTAAGACCTTTAATATTTAGGGTGTTTTCTCCGCGAGATGGTTATGATTCACTCAAAACTCCATCTATTTTTGATATGGGAAATCGCTGGTTTATTTCGACGTTTTCAATTCTGCTCTTATGCCATCATCTTTGGTTTTTTACATTAGAAGCCTTTTCTTTAAGCGAAACTTTAATCATTCTTCAAAAAACACTTTTTAGCAGTGTTATTTCATTTGTTGTTTGTGTTATTTTACAAACTATCTTTATTAAAAGAACTTCATAGTTGAACATAGAAAATAGACGATATGTAATCATTGCCTTCATAATCACGGTTGGGATTATGTATATATTCAGACTCTTTTATATGCAAGTAATAGATGACTCGTGGAGCAATCGTGCACATCAAATCAGTGAAAAAAGAAGGGAAATAACCCCTCCTAGGGCTGTTATCTACGACAGGAATCAAACGAAAATTGTTGCAAATAAGACGTATTTCAACCTCATGGTTATTGAGGATAAAATGGGAGACGCCTTTGACACCCTTGGATTTGCAAAGCTTATAGGGTGGGACGTTCAAGATATTCATACGCGTTTTGATGAAATTATAAAAGGAGAAGGGATTTACTACAATAAACATAATGATACGCGGACTTCAAATTACCAACGTATTAGACCCTACCCATTTATAAAAGAGCTTACTAAAGAAGAGATGGCGCAAATCGCACCGCGTCTTGATGCTTACCCTGGTTTTTTTGAAGAAGAGACAAGTATGCGCTACTATCCTTTCCCGAATGCTGCAAATATATTGGGCTACCTCTCAGAGGTAAATGCTAAAGAAATTAAAGCAGATGCCTTTTATAAACCCAGCTACAATATTGGACGTGCGGGTATAGAGCGGTACTATGAAAAAGAGCTTCGTGGTTTAAAAGGGGTGCACTACGTTGTTAGGTCCGCACTTAATAATGATGTGAAAAAATATGAAAACGGAATGTTCGACACTGTCGCTAAACAATCCCCCCCGATTCAGCTTGGGCTTGATATTCAGTTACAAGCATACGGAGAAGAATTAATGCAAAATAAAAAAGGCTGTGTTGTCGCGATTGAGCCTAAAAGCGGAGAAATATTAACAATGGTTTCAGCACCTTCTTACGACCCAAACCTATTAGTTGGAAAGAAAAATATAAGCGCATTTTACCCTAAGCTTATCAGTGACGCCAATAAGCCGCTTTACCCAAGACCTACTCAGGCCGAATATCCACCAGGTTCAATTTTTAAACTTGTACAATCGCTAGTTTGTCTTCAAGAAGGTGTTGTTGAGCCAAATACAGGGTTTCCATGTAACAAATCATTGGTTGGGTGTCACAATCATCCGGCACCTAACTCAATTTCAAAGGCAGTTCAGTACTCTTGTAATCCCTATTTTTACTACGCAGTTAAAAAAGTTATTCAACAAGAAAAGGAAAAGTCGATATACAAGGATGCCGCGCTAGGGCTCAATTTATGGGAGCGCTACATGCACAGCTTCGGATTTGGTAAAAAACTAAAAAGCGACCTTACTGGGTTGCGTGCTGGAGTAATACCTAATACAGCCTTCTACGACAATTGGTACGGTAAAAACCAGTGGGCATTTTCCACCATACGCTCTAATGCCATAGGACAAGGAGAAGTTAAAATGACACCGCTTCATATGGCAAATCTTGCCGCTATTATGGCAAATCGTGGTTGGTATTATGACCCTCATTTTGCTAAAAAAATTGGCAATAAATCGTTGGATAACTTTAAAAAAAATAAAACTTTAATTGATGAAAAACATTTTGAATCTGTAATTTCTGGAATGTGGCACGTTGTTAATCAAGGCGCTGGAACCGGAAGAAGAGCTCAAATTGATGGGGTTGACGTTTGTGGTAAAACAGGGACTGTTCAAAACCCTCATGGAGAGGACCACTCTGTTTTTATCGCATTTGCACCCAAAGAAAACCCTAAAATAGCAATCGCAGTCATTGTCGAAAATGCCGGTTTTGGCGGAGCTTGGGCAGCACCCATAGCGAGCCTAATGATTGAAAAATACTTACTCAAAACGTGCAATTCGCCTCAAAAAGAAGCCCGGATCGTAAAGGCAAACCTAATACAACCATAGGCAATGAGAAAAAGCAACTCGCTTATCAATAATGTCGATTGGCCTTTATTTCTAGGCTTTCTTTCCTTAATAATTTTTGGTTTGGTTACCATTTACTCAGTTGCCTTTAATGAGGATCACCCTAGTTTATTTAGTTTCTCTGAAAAGTATGGCAAACAAGTTATGTGGATCTGTGTTGGCCTTTTTCTTGGGGTTATGGTTTTTCTTATCGACTCTGACATTTATAAAAAGTTTGCTCTAGCAATTTATCTGAGTACAATGTCTCTTCTTTTTGTAGTACTTTTTATGCCTCCTATAAATGGTGCAAGAGCATGGCTCGGCATAGGGAGTTTGGGGATTCAACCTGCAGAATTTGCAAAAATATCAACAGCGCTTCTTCTTTCAAAATATGTAAGTTCACTGAATATGAATCAACTTAGCTCTAAAAATATCTTTATAGCTTTACTCATTCTGCTCATACCAATGGTTCTTATTCTTCTTCAGCCAGACGCTGGAACCTTTGTTGTTTTCACCGCATTTTTTTTCGTGCTTTACAGGGAGGGGCTAACGTTTGACCCATTTTTATTGAACATTGTTAACCTCATCCCAAAAGTTCGATTCAAACAAACATGGTTGGGAACACACTTTATCCCCATTTTATTTGTCTGTGTTTTTTTATCTGTCTTAACACTCCTTTTTGGAGAAAAAAACATTCCCTTAATCCCCGGGGTTAAGTTATATGGATCGGTTGGAATTATAACAAGTTTATTTATAATTGCGGGTTTATCAAGTTTCTTCGTTCAGAGGTTTGGAATGAGGCGTGTCCGATATAAAGCGCAGCTTATTATAATTCTCTGTTTTATTCTTGGTAGTACTATTTCTCTTACAGTTGAAAAGTCTTTTGGAATTCTTGCTCAACACCAAAAAGATAGGATCGAGCTTTTCCTTGGCTTAAAAGAAGATCCAAATGGTAAAGATTACAATAGGTACCGGGCAATGGCCGCTGTTGGTTCAGGAGGGCTCGTGGGGAAAGGGTATAAAAACGCATCTGTTTCTAGTGTCAAAACAAATCACGTACCCGAAAGTGAAACGGATTTTATTTTCTGTCCTTTCGCAGAGGAATGGGGTTTTATAGGAAGTCTTTTCCTTGTTTGCTTATATATGTTCATTATTATTCGGATTTTCATTGTTGCAGAACGGCAGCGTTCTCAATTTAACAGAATATATGCCTATTCAGTGGGTATGTTTTTCTTTTACCATTTCGCTGTCAATATTGGTATGAATATTGGGTTTGCGCCTGTTATTGGTATTCCTCTCCCGTTTTTTAGCTATGGTGGATCTTCAATGCTTTCTTTTTCAATTATGATTTTTATTTTACTCAAATTAGATAGCCAAAGAAGACACGTACTTAGATAAATTGTAATTTTAAATGATGACTGAAGAAAAAAAGAACATTACAAAACTAGAAAGGCGAATTTTATTTGCCTTTTACTGGGTCTTTGCTTTAATTCCATTACTCGTAATCTGTTCACTTTATTTATTGCAATCAGAGGACGACCTACCCCCTGTTTCTATGTTAGACAACCCGCCGGAATTGTTAGCCTCGAATATCTTTGCAAATAATGCCTCAGGTAACAGTGTGGTTATTGGTAAGTTTTGGCAAGTGAATAGGTCAAGTGTTCCGTTTTCTGAAATCTCACCTAATGTTATTGATGCTCTTATTTCAACGGAAGATGAGCGTTTTTTGGACCATTCAGGTATTGACTTTCGAGCCTTATTGAGATCTATCTCCTCAATTGGTAAAAGCGGAGGAGCCTCAACAATTCCTCAGCAATTAGCAAAACTTCTGTTTACGATTCAGAAAAGAACTAACGATACGAATATTGAAAAAACAGGTGCCTCCAAGTTTCTTGGTAAATTCGGTAGGATTAATGAAAAAGCACAGGAGCATATTATAGCCACTCGGCTAGAAAAAAGATATACAAAAAAAGAGATTATAACAATGTACCTCAATCAGTTTGATTACTTGTATAATGCTGTTGGTATTGAAAATGCTGCGAAAGTATACTTCAATAAACCAGCTGCTGAACTTTCAATAACAGAAGCTGCAACACTAATTGGTATGTGTAAAAACCCAAGCCTTTACAATCCATATTCATACCAAGCAAGAAATTATGCAAGGCGCATAGCATACAAGAATAAAGTAGGTGTTGAATCGATTACTAAAAGTCAAGTTAATGCCGCAAGAGCTAAAGATTCAATACGGGCTGTTAAAAGAAGGAATCAGGTGCTTTTTCAATGGCTCCGTAATAGCAAAAGTGATAATCCAGCCCTTACCAATAAGCTAACCAAAAGTATTTATGATTCTCTAAAGAAAACACCTATAATAATTGATTACACAACCGTAGATCATAAAGAAGGCCTTGCTCCTTATTTCAGAGAAAGTTTGAGAAAAGAGGTTAGTAATCTACTGGAAAGTAAAAATAACAAAGGCAAATACCTCTTTGCCAAAAAAGATGGTACTCCCTACAATATTTACAGAGATGGCTTGCGCATTTACACAACGTTAAACACTGACCTCCAAGAAAAAGCAGAAGCAGCTGTCATTAAACATCTAAGTGGGGTTGACCCCCTCAATAAAACAGCGGATAAAGTACCTTCGCTCCAGGAAAAATTTGATAAAAACAACCGTAACCTCACGCGTTTTCCGTTTTCAAATACTTTATCTAAATCTACTGTCAAATCAATTCTAAAACGTGCTCAGCGGCAAAGCGCTCGCTCAAAAGCAATGACAACTGCTGGATACAGTAGCGCCGAAATAGACTTTACCTTTAACCAACCAACAGGGATGAAGGTTTTTAGCTGGAATGGCGAAATAGATACTGTAATGACCCCTATGGATTCTATTAGATACTACAAATCGTTTTTACATACTGGCCTAATTTCTATTGACCCAAAAACAGGTTTTGTTAAGGCTTGGGTTGGTGGTGCAAATTTTAAACATTTCTCATATGACCATGCAAGACAAGGGAAACGACAAGTTGGTTCTACAATTAAACCTTTTGTTTATGCTACAGCATTATCAATGAAAGTAGTCAATCCTTGTACGGAGTTTTCTGAGGAAGAGCATTGTGTAGATATCGTAGACGAAAAAAACGCCTTAATCAAGCAGTACTGTCCAGAAGGAGATGCTGCAGAAACGGTGAGTTTGGGGATCGCTAAGTCGTCCAATCCAACTACGGCAGGCGTAATGGGTAGAATGGGGCGCTTTAATTCATTTCTTCAAACTGGAGGTCCTTTTCAAATTGACAAACTTTTGCGAAAGATGAATATTTTCCTTCGTCCTGAAGATCTAGTTCCTGCGATGTGTCTTGGAAGTATGGACCTCTCGCTATACGAACTCGTTTCTGCGCAGTGTGTCTTTGTTAATGAGGGTGTTTACAATACGCCTACGACCATAGAAAGAATCGAAGATAGATATGGAAAGGTCATTTATGAGGCCGAACAAGAACAAAAAAAAGTATTGAGCCCTACAGTTGCTCACGAAATACTCAAAATGATGCTTGGTGTTGTTCAGGGAGGTACTGGTTCTAGCCTTCGTGGCACCTGGAAGCCTTGGGGAGGCGTAACCGCACAAACAGCAGGAAAAACCGGTACCACGCAAAATAATTCCGATGGCTGGTTCATGGGCTTAACCCCTGACTTAGTAACAGGTATCTGGGTCGGTGCAGAAGATCGATCGGTGAGATTTAAAACTATGCAATGGGGTCAAGGTGCTAGAATGGCTCTACCTATTTATGGATATTATATGCAAAAGGTCTATGCAGATCCTAAAATTAATTTAACCAAAAAAGACTTCACTGCGCCTAAAAAATACAATCCGGAAGAATTTAAATGTAATGACAACGAAACACCAATAAATGGAGACATTCGTAGTGGTGAACCTGATTTTTAAATTATGAATAAAGTAATTAAAACTGTAACGGAAGCGGTACATGGAATTGAAGATAACATGACCCTAATGCTTGGTGGATTTGGTCTTTGTGGCATTCCTGAAAACGCTATTGCTGAGCTCGTTAAAAAAGGAACCTCAGGGTTCACTTGTATTAGTAATAATGCTGGTGTTGACGATTTTGGGCTTGGCTTATTGCTGCAAAACAAGCAGATAAAAAAAATGATTAGCTCATATGTTGGAGAAAATGATGAGTTTGAAAGACAAATGTTATCGGGAGAACTAGAAGTAGATCTCATACCGCAAGGAAGCCTCGCTGAAAGGTGTCGTGCCGGAGGTGCTGGGATACCAGCCTTCTTCACACCCGCAGGTTATGGAACTGAAGTTGCCGAAGGTAAAGAGGTCCGTGAGTTTAATGGCAAACCTCATATTTTAGAAAAGGCGCTTCATGCAGACTATGCAATCGTTAAAGCCTGGAAAGGTGATACCGAAGGTAATCTCGTTTATAAAGCAACAGCTAGAAATTTTAACCCGATGATGGCTATGGCCGGTAAAATAACCGTGGCTGAAGTAGAGGAGCTTGTTCCTGCAGGAACACTTGACCCAAATGAAATCCACACACCTGGAATTTTTGTCCAACGAATTTTTCAAGGAGATGCGTTTGAAAAAAGAATAGAACAACGAACAACAAGAACCAAGTAATATGGCATTAGATAAAACAGGAATCGCAAAAAGAATTGCCCAAGAGCTAAGGGATGGTTGGTATGTTAATTTAGGGATTGGTATCCCAACGCTTGTCGCAAATTATATCCCTGAGGGTATTGAGGTTGAATTCCAATCTGAAAATGGAGTCCTAGGAATGGGGCCTTTTCCTTTTGAAGGGGAAGAAGATGCGGACCTGATTAATGCAGGAAAACAAACGATTACGACAATGAAAGGTGCGTCTTTCTTTGATTCTGCAACTTCATTCGCAATGATTCGTGGCAAGCATGTTCAACTGACCGTTTTAGGCGCGATGGAGGTTTCTGAAAGCGGTGACATTTCCAACTGGAAAATTCCAGGGAAAATGGTAAAAGGAATGGGTGGTGCCATGGACTTGGTCGCATCCGCAGACAATATAATAGTAGCAATGATGCATTCAAATAGAGCCGGTGTTTCGAAGATTCTAAAATCCTGTACGCTCCCTTTAACAGGGGTAGGTTGTGTGAAGAAAGTCGTTACAGATCTTGCAGTTCTTGAAATAAAAGATGATGCCTTTCATCTTTTAGAGCGCGCTCCTGGTGTTAGCGTTGAAGAAATACAATCCAAAACTGAAGGTTCTTTAATTGTAGCCGGGTATATTCCAGAAATGAAAATTTAATTTATGACAGCGTTTACGCATAGGTATCAGACTGCTGTCCGCGCAGCTGTTGAGGCATCTCAAAAAATTATGGGCATTTATGAAAGTGAATTCGATACTATAATTAAGGATGACGGCTCTCCACTAACAAAGGCTGATTTAGCATCTACAAAGATTTTACATCAGCACCTAGAACCCTTAGAAGTGCCCATTACAGGTGAGGAAACTGATAAAATGCCTTATGCCGAAAGAAAACATTGGAAAGAATGTTGGTGTCTCGATCCTTTAGACGGAACAAAAGAATTCATCAATAGAAACGGTGAGTTTGCCGTAAATATTGCCCTTCTTCGTGAAGGTAAACCTGTGTTTGGTTTGATCGCGTCTCCTGTTCAAAAAATCATGTGCGTCGGAGGTAAAGAAACGGGGGTCTTTATGGTCAACTTTAATGCTATTGAAAATTTTGAGAATTGGGAACTATTGAATGCCCCTCAATCCGTTAATAAACCTATGGTAATGTCATGCTCTAGAAGCCATCACTCAGGACCTGTGATTCACTTTATTAATAAACTCAAAAAGCTATCCCCAACCGTTGAATTTACAAAAAAGGGTTCATCTTTAAAGTTTTTTGATCTCGCTCAGGGAACGGCTGACGTCTATCCACGATTTGCCCCTACAATGGAGTGGGATATTGCTGCTGGCCAAGCAATTCTTGAAGCGCTAGGAGGTTCTGTAGTTCACGCAGAAACTGGACTACCTCTTTATTACAATAAAGAAAACCTTACGAATCCTTACTTTATCGCGAAGACGAAACCTCTTTTAGCCTTATCGAAATGAAAAAGCTGACTTGTTTTATCTTTCTAATGTGTTCATTATTTGCAAAGACACAAATAAGTTCACTCACTTCTCGTACCTATTTCCAAGACGTCTCATCAAAACCTGTTTGGCCCTCTAATCAACCGTTCATGCCTCAAGTTAAGATTCAAACACAATACTCCAAAACAGATAATTTTAGTGTTTTAAAATTTATACCCAGGATTGGATTACAGTCATACTTATGGAACGATTGCAGAAATTATTAACCAAAAAAGGAAACTAAATTCAACAACCATCCCATGGTCGAAACGCAAAAAAACAACCCGTTACACGGTAAAAAACTTGCAGATATACTGGAGGCTTTAGTCTCTGAATATGGGTGGGAAGAACTTGGTTGTAGAATTGATATTCGTTGCTTCAATTACGACCCCTCTATTAAATCAAGTTTAAAGTTTTTAAGACGAACGCCTTGGGCCAGGGCCAAAATAGAAAAACTATACTTAAAGACATTTTAACAATGCATAAAAAGAAGCTTAAAAAGTCAAAAATCATCACGGGAGCTGTTCTCGTTTGTCTTTTTGGAGGGTTCTATTTGTTCTCTTCCAAACCAGAAGTTATTAAAAGAATAGTCAAAAAAACAATCAATTACACCACGTTAAAAGTTTCGGGTTCATACAGCTCACGTCTTCAAGATAAAATGTCGATATACATAAGCACTGTTGAAAGAACGGGAATCACACCCTGCAGAGACGCGAAGGATATAGAAACACGAAAAAATCTTTATAAAATTAAACAGGGTACATTTTATTCAATCGATAATTTAGATTATAGCCATGCATACCTTTCGGAAAATGGAAAGTCTTTGTTAGAACAAATAGAAAAAAATTTCGGGCAAAAAATTTCTTCCACAGATCTTCACGATTCACGATTCATCGTTACCTCACTTACAAGAACGAAGGAAAACGTACGGCGTTTGAGAAGAAAAAACGGCAACGCAAGCAATAAAAGTGCACATATGTATGGGGGTTGTTTTGATATTACCTATGCTCGCTTTGAGAACGACAACAAAAGGTTAAATGCCAATGATGTCTATCGGCTAAAAGAAACTTTGGCGCAGATTATTTATGAACTAAAAGAGAGGGGAAAATGCTGGGCGATTACAGAAAAGAGACAGCCCTGCTTTCACGTCGTGTGTCGGTAAAACTTCGTTCTTTTCGAGGATTTTGTTAGGTTTAAACTCCGGTCATTCTTTAAAAACTATATCAATATAAGGAACTGTAGCGTCTTGTAAAGAACCCCCCTGTGGGTGAGTTCGTTTGATAAAAGTTTGCATCAGTTACAGTCATTATCCCTTCTGAGTATGTAAAATTTATTTGACTATTAAGTGCAACGCGGCCAAAGGCCTTAGACTAATTTTACTAATGCATGACAATTACGTACCTTGTCTAAAAATCGTAATGTCCAAACCCGTCTTTTTCTTATTGAACCTATTCCTTTTTGGGACCTCTTTTTGTTTCAGTCAAATTTTACGCGTAGGTCCCTATCTTCAAAATGCGGGCCCAAATACAATGACTGTAATGTGGGAGACAAGTATTATAGATGAAAGTATTATAGAATGGGGAAACTCTGCTGTTTTAGGGAATTCCACTTTTGGAACCTTTGTTACGGGAAGTGGCATGTCAAAAGTTCACACCGTTCAGTTAACAGGACTAATACCTAATTCACGTTATTATTATCGCATCCATACAACTGCTATTGAAGGACAAACCTTTGACTTTATAACCCCCCCATTCCCTGAAAGTGAAAAAAACTTCAATATTGTTTCAATGAGCGATATGCAACAAGACGGTGCGCATCCTGAGGTTTTTTCTGACATCGTGAACGCTGATCTCATTCCATTCGTCAACGAGCGCTATGGAAACAATAATGACCTTGCATATAACCTTGCATATGTTTTTATCCCTGGAGACCTTGTAACAACTGGGGGTAATTACCCCTCATGGAAAAGTACCTTTTTCGATCCAGCAGAAACACTTTTTAACCATATACCAGTGTATCCTGTGGCAGGGAATCATGAGCAGAATTCTGAAAATTATTTCAGGTATTTCAATTTGCCTACAACCGGAACAAATACCAATGATTATATAGAACATTGGTATTACACAGACTATTCAAATGTTAGGCTTATTGGTCTAGAAACGAACAGTGGCTACCGCGTTCAGGAACAACTAGACTGGTTACAAGCGACCCTAAATGATGCCTGCGCTAATACAAATATTGATTTTGTTTTTGCACAACTTCACCATCCCCACAAGTCGGAACTATGGATCGCAGGAAACACTGATTACACAGGGGAAATTATAGACGTTTTAGAGTCTTTCTCTACAGGCTGTGGAAAACCAAGCGTTCATTTTTTTGGACATACACACGGTTATTCAAGAGGTCAAAGTAGAGACCATAAACATTTAATGGTAAATGTTGCATCAGCAGGCGGCGCCATAGACAATTGGGGAGAATATGCGCAACAGGATTATAAAGAATACTCCAAAAGCACAGACGACTACGGCTTTGTACTCGTAGAGATTGAAGCAGGGGAAAACCCCCAATTTCTGTTGTCCCGAGTGAGTCATGGAAGTTTTGAAAACGGAATTGTAAATGCTGAAATTAGAGACACTATAAGAGTGATGAAGAACAATATACCCCCAAATGAACCTATTTGTGTTTTTCCAAATCAGGGCGCCTCATTAAGGCCCGATTGTATAAAATTTCAAGGGTCCAGCTTTAGTGATGAGGATGGCGGAGTTCATGGTGCTACTCACTGGCAAATTGCATATGATAATACATTTGAAAGTCTTGTATACGACGATTGGTTCCAATATGAAAACTGGTACTTCGATGAAGATTTAGAGGCAGGGAATAGCCTGATTGAAAAAGAAATAACCCAGCTAGAAGAAAACTCTGATTACTATTGGCGTTTGCGTTACAGGGATAGAAACCTAGCTTGGAGTTCGTGGTCAGATGGGATCTCATTTAATACTACAAGCTCTATTTTATCGGAAAACTTATTGCTCAATGGTGGTGCTGAGAACAGCACATCAAATTGGACGGAAGTCTCTGGCTCCTTTGAATCGATTTCAAGTGGAGAGTGTGAGGGAAATGATGCCTATTCAGGGAACAGCTTATTTGCACTTGGTGGCGTTTGCGATCCTAATGCCTATGGAGAGGGGTTCCAGGATGTTTCTTTAAGCGCTTTTTCTTTAAATATCGACAATGATTCTGCAGCTATTAGCTTTGGCGGGTTTCTAAGTGATTATTCTGGGTCTGATATTCCTGAGTTCAAACTTGTATTTTTTGATGCTTCCGGCAACTTTATATCAGAGTCCCAAAACTATTCTAGTCAAACACCGAACTGGACTTATGTCCAAGATTTAATTCCTATCCCTATTGGAAGCCGCACAGCTCGCATGGTTTTAATGGGTACAAGAACTGCTGGGACTGACAATGATTCTTATTTTGATGATTTGTTTGTTCGGGTACAAAATGGCTTATTTGACTGTGAAGAGCAGTCTTTAGATATCGGTCGTATAGAAAACACTGGGTTACTTCAAGTTTACCCCAACCCTTCCAAAGGCATGATTTCTTTGAATGCAGATTCACAACTTACAGGTGCTCCTTATATCATTCTCAATACAAAAGGGGCAGAAGTTTGGCACGGACGATTCATCGATGGCGTTCAAAACTTAAACTTTTCTTCAATCGGAAAAGGGGTGTATTTTGTAACTGTTCCTGAATTCGCCGTTAAAAAACGATTTGTAATTCATTAAAGCACCATAATATATCACATTTTGAAAGCCCATAGTATCAAATTACTTGTTCTAACTTTACTGTTTGCCGTAAGTATTATTTTTAGTTTAAACTCTGAATTCCCGAAGCAACAACTACTCCAGCATCTAGGAACATTGGTGGTTGCATCTATTCTCTTTTTCGATCTCAAAGCGAGACGACTGAGCTTGGGTGCCTTTTTCGGAGTATCTTGTTTTATACTATTACATATTATTGGAGCTAAATGGATTTATTCTTTTGTGCCTTACCAAAACTTCTTCAACGCTTTTGGATTTGACCTTCATGAACTCTTCGGTTTAGACTCGACAAGAAACCATTACGACCGTTTTGTTCATTTTTCTTTTGGTGTCTTTATGTTCCCATTTGTTTACGAGGTTTATCGATACCGTGTTCAAAAAGTCATGCTTAGTTTATTGCTCGCATGGCTCACAATTCAAACTTTTAGTTTGCTTTATGAGATTTTTGAGTGGATGCTAACCCTTTTTATTTCAGGAGAGGGCGCAACGGATTATAATGGGCAGCAGGGAGATATTTGGGATGCTCAAAAAGATATGGCGCTGGCTATGCTTGGGTCTACTTTAATGACAATTGTCTACTTTTATAAAGTATCTCTAAAAAAAAAGAAATGAAAACACTAATAATTGTCTTTGGTTTATGCCTTTCCTTAAATAGCTTCAGTCAAAAGATTTTCTCTGTCGATTATGAATCTAGAGCTGATGTTAAGGTTTTTGTAGTCGATTACGAATCGAGAGCAGACCTCTTGGTATATAAAGTTGATTATGAATCAAGAGCAGGGAAAAATGATGGGAATTGGTTTTTTGTCGATTATGAATCAAGAGCAGATAAAAAAGTTTTCTTCGTGGATTATGAATCACGCGCCGATCTTAAAATCTTCTTTGTTGATTATGAATCGAGAGCAGGTTGGAAAAACAGCGATAAAAAACATATACTATATTAAAGGTTTCGTATCAAATGATAATTAGATTCAACTGCCTTACTCACGCTTTTGCTTGTTTTTTTGTTGTTTTCTGTTCGCTTAGTCCCTTTTGGTCGGCAGGCAATAAAAACGAGAAGTCACCAAATGAAAGCCCCGCTAAAAAAAGAACTATTCTAATACCAAGCAAAGAATTTACGGATACTATGACTCATGTTAAAATGCCTGGAGACTCTATTTTAATTGAACAAATAGTTTCAAGTAAAGCATTTAAAGATTACAAGGCACCCTGGAACAGGACCTCAACACAAAACAATCCTTTTCATGATCTTGACATTTCAAGCAAAAAAAAAATACCTTCTGGTTTTATAGTCGAATCGTTTTGTTCAGGTGGCGCGCCTTGCAGTCATGTTCAAATCAGTAGCTTTGACAAAAGGGGTACGTTGTTGCAAGTACTGCCTTTTCTTGCCGGGTGTGATTGTCCTTCTGAATGCGAAGGATGCGAAGCACGAAAATCGATTCGCTGGTCAAGCCCAACTCGTTTTTATATCAAAAAGAGGTCTGTTATCGAATTAAATAGATCTGAAGAACGAACAACACTAGAAATTGATGACTGCGAAACAAAAATAATTTATGCAAAAACAGACTGCAAAATAAATGCCCAAGGAGAAATAATTATAGGTCAAGAAAAGAAGATTACAAGAAAAGAAGGCTTGTTAATCGACCTACAAGGAAAACATAGCTTAAGTTCAATCAGTGGGTTTTCGGGTGCCAATACCTTGTATGATTATACCAAAACAAATGATATTTGGGATGCAGGAGGTTCATCAATTCATCAAGCGAGAAGAGAGCCGTTTAACATACCCTTAGATACGAAACAACAAGCACTGCTAAACGGGTTAGAAATTCATGTACAGAAGGATTTAAGTATAGTTGTACGGGCTAATGACACGCTAATCCTATCGATCCCTTTTAACCCCAACGGGCCGCTAATAAACCTTTCTGGAAACACCGAGGGGTATGTTCTGAGAGTTCCGGATTCTTTAAATTCTAGTACGGCATTTGTTAACGAAGTTCTTTATTTAGCCGTTGTAGATGTCATTAAGGGTAACATGCTCAGCCCTATTGATGTCGTTATCGGTAATTCAGATGCTTATAAGCTCACTTACAATGTCTTAGAGCGTCAATTCGAATTAACACTTTTCTATTCTAATTGCTGTGACAATGCAATTTATCTTTTTAACCAGTATTAAAAATATGCCTGAAATTAAAGCCATCAACATAAAAGATAAGTTTAATGCATTTGAGAAAACCTGGACTCCGCATATTATCGGAGAATTAAATGACCAATATGTGAAGCTTTGTAAACTTCAAGATAACTTTGTTTGGCATAGTCATGAACATGAGGATGAGCTATTTATGGTTTTTAAAGGGACGCTATTCATGGACTTAAGGGATCAAGAATCCGTTGAAGTGAAAGAGGGTGAGATTTTAATTATTCCCAAAGGAATTGAGCATAGGCCTAGGACAAACGGAGAAATCGTGTTAAATTTGCTCTTTGAACCAAAGGAAACAAAACACACAGGCAACACTAAAAGTAGCCACACGGTTCATAAACAAGACTGGATTTAAACAAACTAATTCTAACAATTTACAAGCCCAAATATGACTTTTAAAAGACTGATTCTATGTACTGTTTTACTATCAATTAGTAGCAACTTGAAGAGCCAAGAGATCTACAACCCACAAACACTTTATGATGCTCCAGGAGGTATCTTTGATGTGAGTGTTTTGCGTGATATGGATCTAGTTTTTGAAAACCCAAACTACCATAGCGTTCTGATAAATGCATTTTTCTCAAATCCTAGCTACAGAATTCCCGCAACACTTACCTTCAACGGAGAAAATTATGATAGTGTTGGTGTCCGATACAAGGGTAATTCAACCTTTTGCCTTCCATTAGACCAAGGAGTGCCAAAGGTGCCATACAACATTGATCTGAACCATTTCATCCCTGGCCAAAAACTGGAAAACCTAAAAAAAGTTAAACTTGCCAATTCTTGGATGGATCCTACTTTTGCCAAAGAAATTACGGCAGCAAATATTTACAGGAAATACCTTCCTACGCCTGAAGTCAATCTTGTTCGATTCAATGTTCAAGGAGACTATTTAGGTATCTATGCCCACACAGAATCTGTTGACAAACAATTTTTACAAAAACATTTTAGTGAAAAAGACGGGGTTTTTTTTAAATGTGACCCTGTACAGGTTTTTTGTGGTGGGGGCGATGAATACGGGAGCCCTGATTTAAAATGGCTCGGGTCAGATAGCTCAAACTATTACAATAGTTATGATCTTAAGTCTGAGTCTGGATGGGGCGAACTCATGGGGCTCATTCAAACATTGAATTCTGATTTTGACAATTTAGGCGAGGTCCTAAACATCGATCGTGTACTTTGGGCGTTTGCTGTAAACTCAGCTATTTTAAACTTAGACACTTACAACGGTTATTATATACATAACTTCTATTTGTATCAAACAGAAGATGGATTATTTCAAATGATTCCATGGGATTTTGACAATGCGTTTGCAGGTGCTATTTTAGGGTGGGAATATTTTGAGCCTGAGCTCGTATATAACTTCGACACCTACGGAACCCAATTTACACCAAATGAAAGACCCTTACTTCAAAAGCTTCTAGCCGAGCCGCTTTACAAAAAACAATTCGATGCGCATTTACGAACTATATTAAACGAGTCTCTTTTAGATACTGCCTCTATTCGGGATGATGTAAGTCAACTTCACGATGTAGCTTACAATGCTGTTTTGGAAGACAACAATAAGGCTTTTTCAATGACGCAATTCAGTTCCAATGTTGAAGATGATTTATGGACCAATTGGGGCTTTGGAGGTATTATGTCAATGGTGGACGCAAGAAATAACTATCTGGCCGGTCTTTCTACAATGGCTATGCCTACGCCAGAAATTTCTAACATGACACTAAGTAATGGTATACTCACCGTTGATGTAAGTTTAGCTTCCCAAGTTGATGTAATGGCCACGACGAGCGTACATAATTCTAAGTTTGAAACTTTTGGGATGTATGACGACGGTACAAATGGTGATCTTGTGGCTAATGACAACACCTACACGTCAAATCTTCCGTATGTTGTATCCGGTGATGCCGTTAAATTTTACATTCGTGCACAAAACTCCTCTAATATGCAGTTGCTTCCTGAGCGTGCAGAATATGAATTCTTTATATACGACCCAAATGCAAGTATTGAAACGCTTGATGCTGCGCAAGAATATAAGGTGTATCCTAATCCTGCAAACTCGGTCTTAAATATTCGTGGAACAAGTCCTCAAAAACTAGACTGTACGCTTCACACAATGATGGGCCGCATCGTTCGTAGAAAAGAATACTTCGGTGAGGGCGCTAGCTTGCAAATTTCAGACTTGCCTTCTGGTGCTTATCTGCTCAAGGTGAACAACAAAACCTACAAAGTATTAAAAAACTAATCGTTTGGCATAGTGATTGCTTAGACGCCCAATATGTTTAAATAACAAGTCAAAATAAACCTAAAAACAGTACATGAAAAGCTTAAAATTCACTTTAACCTTCACGCTTTTATTTATTTCTCTTTACAATTTTTCACAATCAAATACACTCGTTGTTTTTGCCCAAGACCCAACGCCATTTTATGTTGTTTTGGATGGTGTGAAAAAGAATGAAGTCGCAGAAACGAGAGTTGTCGTTCCCGGAATAAGACAAACAAACAGCAATGTTCAAATCTATTTCAAGGATGAAAGCATAGCGTCTATAACTAAAAACATCTGGTGGGATGAGGGGCATAAAAATGACGAGGTTACCTTTCGTATTGTGCCCGTAAAAAGGGGTTACAAGCTGCGTTTTTTCAGCACTGTGCCAAATAAAGTAACTTCAACGACACAACCTACCACTGCAGTAGTCGTAGGGAATGCAGTTAAAGCCCCTGTGTCTTTGGTGGGGTGTTTAAATCCTGTTCAGGATATGGGAAGCATTATGGCTGCCATTGACGATGAAAGCTTTGATGAAGGGAAAATGACTGTGGCAAAGCAAGCGACATCAAAAAAGTGTTTAACCGTAGATCAAATCAAACAAATTATGGATGAATTTAGCTTCAGTAAAAACAAACTTGGCTTCGCTAAATATGCCTATACACGATGCTACAATCCAGATGATTATTATCAAGTAAATGCTGCTTTTGATTTTAGCTCGGATAAAGAAAAGCTTAACGAATACATAGTTTCAACGCCTTTAGCTGCCGCTCCAGTAGCAGTATCACCTCAGACAACCCAAAATGTACAATCCACCACAACAACTGTTGTTACTGAAACAACAACAATAAATAACAACGGCAATACAAATACAGGCAACACAAACATGAATAATGCAGTGACAAATAGCAACGCAAATATAAATAGTAATATGAATGCTGGTGTTAACCTGAATGTAAATTCAGGTACAGTCAATACGAACATGAATAATGCGGTGACAAATAGCAATACGAACGTAAATGGTAATATGAATACTGGTATTAACATGAATGTAAACTCAGGTATAGATGTGAACGCAGAAGAAACCATAAACAATTCACCTGATATGGTTGGCGGCACGATTAGTATGAATATAAACATGAATGATGGAGCCAACATGAATACGGGTAATGAAAACATGAACATGAATATGAACATCAACATGAATGATGCGAGTATGAATGCAGTAAACCCACCTAATACCGGTAATGTGTCTGTAAATATGAGTGTAAACGAAGGCTACAACAATACAGTAGTTCCTACAAATGGACAAATAAATATTAACATGAATGATGGAACCAACATGAATACGGGTAATGAAAACATGAACATGAATATGAACATCAACATGAATGATGCGAATATGAATGCAGTAAACCCACCTAATACCGGTAATGTGTCTGTAAATATGAGTGTAAACGAAGGCTACAACAATACGGCAGTTCCTACAAATGGACAAATAAATATTAACATGAATGACCAGAACATAAATGATGCGAATAGCAACATGAATGTTAACATGAACGTAAATGAAAGCGTTACATCAAATTCAAGTCAAGTCAATAATGCGTCGAACACAACCAATATGGCTGTCAATGAAACTGTAACGACTACCACAACGACTACCACTATTAATGAAGCACCTGTTGTCAACGCAGCTCCGGTATCAACAGGAGGATGCGTAAACCCTGTGCAAGATATGGCAGCAATTATGGCGGCAATTGATGACGAAAGTTTTGATGAAGGAAAGATAATTGTGGCTAAACAAGCAACCTCAAAAAAATGCCTGACTGTTGATCAAATCAAACAAATTATGGAAGAATTTAGCTTTAGTAAAAACAAACTTTCATTTGCAAAATATGCATACAAAAGATGTTACAACCCTGATGATTATTACCAAGTAAATGGTGCTTTTGACTTTAGCTCGGACAAAGAGGAAATGAACGAGTTTATCAACGACCAGAATTAATAATCACTAGATCAAAATAAAAAACTCGATTTCACTTTCTTTGCTAGCTGAGTAATGTATCTTTCGACATGACAAAAAAAATTATATTCCTTGCGCTAATTATACTCAGTCTTCAATCTTGTAAAACAGTTAAAAACAAAGAGGTTTTTACCATTTATCTCGTTCGCCACGCTGAAAAAAACCTATCAACGGATGAATTTGGAGACCCAGATCTCACATCTTGTGGTAGACATAGGTCAGAACAACTTCGTAATTTTTTAAGTGATGTAAAACTGGATGCTGTTTACAGCACAGATTATATTCGTACCAAAAAAACGGCCCAACCAACAGCTAGCTCTCAGGGTTTAAAAATCCAAGAATATAAAGACAATGATCTTGTCACTTTTTCCAAGACTTTAATCGACGCAAAACAAGATGTCCTCGTGGTTGGTCATAGCAATACCACTGGCGTATTGGCGGGCTTATTGACAGGAAAAGAAATGGGGGCCTTTGATTTAGATATTTATGATCGTATTTATCAAGTCATTGTTTACAAGAAAAAAAGGCGTCTACAAATTTTTCATTCTGCATTTGAATGTAAAGACTCCATTTTCTGATTTGTTTTAACCTCTAAAATCCGTTACTTCTTATTGTAAAAACAACGATTAACATACTCAAAACGGCGATATCTATAAGTTAAATATGAATCTTAGAATAATTGGACTCGTGTTCTTTGATGAAACATTCGTAACTTGTGTACTGCTATCTATAAAAACTAAACCTACAATATTGACTATGAAACATTTTCTATTGCTTTTTTGTATAATTTTTATGTCCGCCTTAACATTCGGTCAAAGTGTTCCCATTGACAATTATTCGGTCAATACTGCAGGGCAGGTACAATTATCTATTCAGGGTCAAGCTGGTAAATACTATGTGCTTCACGCCCAACACAGCCCAACATATAATTGGGCGGTTTCTTTAACTATCGGTGTAAATGGCACAATGTCTATCTCTGAGCCGTCAGGGGCTTATCCCATTGAGAACTATACAATCACAGAGCACGATATAGCTAACCCTGATGATTATGACGGTGACGGTATTGATGATATTACAGAATATAATAATATGCCTAACGACGCACCCATAAATAATGCTACTCCAATTTCTTTTACTGATGGTGCAACTTCAATACCTGATGCGCAAACATTTATGGATTTAGCAACAGTACAAAATGTTGGTTGGGCGCCTTTCTTGGATGATCAATTGTATGTCAAATTTGGGATTCTAGACAGAGATACTCCTGAACCAAAGGTTTATTTTATTAACAGTAACACCTATATTATTCATGCAAATTTTTGGAACGGTATAGGTGCCAATGTATCGGGAGATGATGGCTCAGGTGAAATCGTTTTCAATCCTAATCAAATTAGTGCGGGTGGAGTAATTGGCACTTATTCATTCAATTTCTCTTTCGGTGACGCTTATGACTTTGAGGCTACGCAGAGAACATATGAGTTATTAATCGCAAACATGCCTTTCTTACAAAACAATATGAACCACTTCATCGGTCAAGCTGATGAAAACACACATCTTAGTAATTACGCTGATGGTTTTATAGGTTCTAGAATAGACGTGGTCTTAGAGTCTGAAGTTTTCGGTGATATTAATTACATACCATTTCATGAAGCAGAAGGCTATGGCTTCTTTAAGCATATGACAGATCTAAACGAAACTCCAGGAAGCAGGGATATCGTTCTATATGATGCATTACCGAACTCATTGCCAAGGGTTGGCGGTATTATTACATCTGTAATCCAAACACCATTATCGCACGTAAACTTGCGCGCAATTCAAGACAATGTTCCAAATGCGTACATCGCAGATCCTTTGTCAATTGATTCTATTGGAAACCTTCTTGGTAACTATATTTATTATAAAGTTGAAAACGAGACTTTCCAAATTAGAGAAGCCACCCTAGAAGAGGTGAACGCCTGGTTTGAAGACCTTAGACCAACAGAGCCACAAATCCCCGTAAGAGATTTAAGTATCACCGATATTAAGCCATTAGACTCTATTGCATTCACAATGTCGACCGCTTTTGGTGCAAAGTGCTCGAATGTGGCAACCATGCGATCCTTTGGTTTTCCAGAAGAAACGATACCTGATGGCTTTGGAATTCCATTTTACTATTATCATGAATTTATGCTCTTTAATAATTTTTATGAGGAAGCACAGGTTATGATTGATAATCCAACGTTTCAAAATGATATAAACTTTAGAACAGAAAGGCTTAAAGATTTTAGAAGAGACATTAAGGATGCCCCAATGCCGCAGTGGATCATGGATGACCTACAAACAATGCATGATGACTTTCCTGAAGGTACGGCTGTAAGATGTCGTTCTAGCACGAACAATGAAGATTTACCTGGGTTCAGTGGCGCAGGATTATATACCTCGAAAACCCAACATCTAGATGAGGGACATATCTCAAAGTCGATCAAACAGGTTTATGCAAGTATGTGGAATTTTAGAGCATATGAGGAAAGAGACTTTTATCGTGTTGATCACTTTATGGCTGCTATGGGTGTCCTTTGTCACCCTAATTTTCAAGAAGAAAAATCTAATGGTGTAGGTATTAGTATTGATCCTATTTACGATACCGAAGGTACTTTTTATCTAAATACACAGGTGGGAGAATCTTTAATTACAAACCCAGATCCAAATTCAGTTCCAGAAGAGATCTTATTATATGAAGACCCTACACAAGGTGGGGGTTATTTGGTTTTAAGACTTTCAAATCTAGTGAACCCTGGAGAGCTCGTAATGGATATTGAATACCTTGACCAGATGAGAGAATATCTCTCTATCATCCATGATGAATTTGCAATTCTTTATGATGTTGTTGGTGCCGAAGGTTTTGGTATGGATATCGAATATAAAGTGACTGCAGAAGATCAATTAGTAATTAAGCAGGCAAGACCATGGGTATCCTTTTGGGCTGATATTAACGGGGATTATGATTTAGGCGTGGAAGCCATCGTTGACCCTGTTTCCTCCGCTAATCTCGGAAACAACGAATTGATTACGGCCAACATTGCAAACCACGGGCTAAACGACATGAGTAATTTTGATGTTGAACTCGTTGTTGATGGGGTCTCTGTTGAGTCTTTTAGTGTTCCTCAGACGATTGAACCATTTAGCGATGCAGATGTTCAATTTTCAGTTCCTCAAGACTTTTCAAACATTGGAGATTACGACATAACAGCCATTGTAGGTCATGCTGATGATGAATACGGAAATAACGACACCTTGAATATGGTTCTAAGTAAAGTACATGAGTTTAATGGTGCTATTTCCGTTGACGAACTAGACATTGTTTGTGACAACCTTATAAATGGTGAGGTTTTTATTACCAATCAAGGTGCAGTAACAATAACAGATGTATCCATTCAGGTTTTCGTTAATGGTGCAGCGGTTGACATTATTAACGCCACAGTTAATATTCCTTTCCTAGAACAAAACGTTGTAGAGATAAGCGTTAGTTCCAGCAACGTACAAGCCACGAATAATAATATCACGCTAAACTTACTTAGCGTTAACGGCCAACTCGATGGGGATTTAACAAACAATTCAACCACCACCACTATAGACTTAGATTCAAACTATGATATTATTACATTTACAATTAATCCTGATAATTATCCTGGCGAAACATCATGGGAGTTCTTTGATGAAGGAACTGGGCAAATAATCTCTAGTGGGGCTTTAGAAAATGGAAATCAATATGTAGAGGATATCTGTTTAGACTACAGTTCTTGTTATTCTCTGTACTTCTATGACTCATACGGAGACGGCATATGTTGCGGGTATGGAATCGGTGACTTTATGATTGCCAATTCGCTTGGAGAACCTCTTGTTGTAAATAATGGTCAATTTGGATCAGAAGTAGTCGAAGTCTTTTGCCCTGACGGATCTGGGTGTAGTATTGATGCAACAGTAAATGTATATAGCGCGTCCTCAAGTAATATTGACGATGGTTCAATAACAATAAACACCAGCTCTGGGGTTGGGCCATTTGAATACAGTATTAATGGTGGACAAACCTTTATAAATTCTAATACCTTCGACGGTTTAGCTCCGGGAGTTTACGTTGTCGTTGTACAAAGCGCCAGTGGTCTTTGTGATTATGTTGAAAATGTTACTCTTGAATTTTGTGAATTCACGTCCGCCGACATCACAGCTGTCAATGCATCCTCTGTAGTATCAACAAATGGATCCATTGAAATCATTCCTACCTCAGGTCAAGGTCCCTACCTTTACAGTATTGATGGTGGTCAAAACTTTGAAACAACAAATATCTTCACAGATCTGCCTGTTGGACCTTATAATGTTATTATACAGGACGAGTCAACTGTTTGTAACTATGAAGAGGTGGTACCTATCGAAGTTGAAGAGGTAGGAATCTCTGATGAACTTTTAATTAATAGGATCAGGCTTTATCCCAATCCTACAAAAAACAATTTCACTTTAGAGGTGGAATCGATCTATGCCCTCAATGAGGCAATAGATATTCTTATTTACGATAATGTGGGTAGAATAATTAAAAGTAGTGCGCTTACAAAAACCGGCTCAGGTAAAGCTAAAATATCTTTAGCGAGCTGTGTATCTGGGACTTATTTTGTGAAATGCTTTAATAGTTCTTTTGAAAAAAACTTCAAAGTGATCAAATTATAAGCAGCCTCAGGTTGTTTGATTTTAAATAAATCTGAAGGAAATAGATTAATCCCCATCTCCTTTTTTTGAATTTAAAACTTATAATCCGTAATGTTCTGTGTCTACGGTTAACATCAACCCTTTCTGTTTCATCATCGAAGTCATCTTGATTTTGAATACGTATATTGTGATTTAAAACATTTCAAACATAAGATGAAAACATTAATTACAGCACTAGCGCTCATATTTGTCGGTGTACAAACTTTTGAAGCACAAACCCTCTTAAACCAGACCTTGGTTCATAACGGAAACAATAGAGAATACGCTATATATATTCCTGCAAGCTATGACGGAAGTCAAGCGGTTCCCTTGCTCTTTAATTTCCATGGGGGCGGAGGAAATATCGTTGATTACATGTCTAGCGTGGATATGAGACCTATTGCCGATACGGCTAACTTTATTTTAGTTTACCCTCAGGCAGTTCCCGACCCAGGAAATGGAGGCGCCACAAGCTGGATGCATAAGGCGCCAACTACTTTTGATGATATCCCTTTTGTTGAGGTAATGATTGATGTTATAGCGGCAGAGTATATGATTGATGACAATAGAGTTTATGTGTGTGGTTATTCTTTAGGAGGAGAATTTACGTTTGAGCTAGCATGCAGTTTAAACAATCGAATTGCTGCTGCTGGAGCTGTAGCAAGAACGATGCAAGGAGAAACCTTTAACAATTGTGCGCCCCAACATCCGACCGGAATACTTACAATTCTTGGCACTTCAGATGCCATATCAGATTATAATGGAATAACTTTTAATGGAATTCAGTATTATATGTCAGCTGCTGAAACACATGAATATTGGGTGACAGTCAACAACTGTGTTACGAATCCAACGATATCGACCGTCGCAAATACCAATACCTCTGATGGGAGCACTGTTGAACGATATTCCTGGACAAACCCTTCAGGTTGCACATATGTAGAGCATCTAAAAGTTATTAACGGCGGGCATGATTGGCCCGGTGTTTTTGGAAACATGGACATTGATGCGAATCAGGAAATTTGGAGCTTTGTATCAAAGTACAACCTATCCGGCCTTACAGGCTGTGTGACAAATTCAATAGAAAATACTGGAGATCTTGTAGATGAGGTGCGGATTTTTCCAAACCCATTTGACGACCGGCTGATTATCGAGTCGTCCTTTCAAGGAACGCAAAATTATGCACTCTACTCCATTCTTGGTGAACACGTTTTAACGGGATCTATTCAGTCTGAAAGCACAAATATCAATCTCGAGGATATACCAGAAGGATTATATATTTTAAAGGTACGGGATCAGTCTCTGAAGGTGGTGAAAAGAAAATAGAAAGCACGATGAAGCTAAAAGACTTTGCCATAGAGCGCTACTTCGCTAAATATGAATTTAACGCAAAATACATGATGTCAAGTTCTGATTGTGACGGATTTGGAATGGATGAAGTGTTGAGCCTTGCATCAGCATCAGAAAAAAAAGATTGGGAAGAACTAAAGCTTGGATACACTGAGACAAGAGGAAGCCTCCCGTTAAGAAAAGCGATTCAAGCGCATTATCAAAACATTGAGCTTGATGAAATTATAGTGACTTCTCCTGGAGAAGCAAACTTTGCTTTAATGAACGTTTTATTATCTAAGGGTGATGAAGTCGTCTGCATGGCACCTATGTACCAATCACTGTATCAAATTGCGAAAGATCTTGGCTGTCGGCTAACCCTATGGAAACCAATTGAAGAAAATGGCGCTTGGGATTATGCAATTGACCAACTTAAGCGACTAATAACAGAAAAAACGAAGCTGCTTATCGTGAATTTCCCTCACAACCCAACAGGTTATAGCCCGAATAAGGAAGAGCAATTAGAAATCATTAACATCTGTAGAAAAAACGATGTTTATATTTTCAGTGATGAGATGTATCGTTTTCTCGATCACACACAGGAAGCGCACTTGCCTTCCATGTGTGATGTTTATGAAAAAAGCATAAGCCTTTGGGGCACATCTAAAACCTTTGGTCTTGCAGGGGTTCGAATTGGTTGGATTACATCAAAGGACCGAGGTCTGCTTCAAAAGATTGAAAACTTTAAAGATTATTTATCTATTTGTAGCAGTGCCCCAAGTGAAGTACTTGCCACAATTGCGTTGAACAATCTTGACTATTTTCTTCAGAGAAATCTGAAGAAAATTCGTCGCAACATTGAACTTTTTAAGATCTTTCAAAAAAAACATAAAGCGCTATTTGACTTTCAATCGCCGCCTACAAGTTCCACGGCATTTGTTCGTTTTCATCTAGAAAGCAGTACTGCAGAATTTACAGAAAACCTTGTTAAAGAAACAGGAATTATGTTGCTACCATCCGAAGCTTTTGAATACGGCACAAACCATGCTCGAATTGGTTTTGGTAGAGAAAACTTTCCAGAAGTTCTTGCTGGTTTCGAACAATTCCTAAAAGAAAATAATTATTAATTACCGAACTTAAATAATTAAGATTTTGACTGTCTTTTATCTTCCCTAGGGCCACGTTTATAAATAATGAGTCCATTCAAAAAATTACGAAGAATTTGATCTTGACAATCCATATATTTAGGATGGTCTTCACTTCTAAAAAATGCACCCAGTTCACTTTTGCTAATTTCGAAATCAACCAAGGCTAATACCTTTACAATATCATCGTCTCGCATCTTTAATGCAACCCTTAATTTTTTTAAAATATCATTGTTTGTTAAACCCATAATTTTATTTATTTAATCCGGACCGATTACCGCCTCCACTTTTTCAAATATATTTTTGGCCTCAAAATTATTCTCTACAAAACGTTTTGCTCTTTTGCCCATTTTGTTTTTCAAATCATCATTTTTTGCGAGACTAATAATAGCCTCTGAAAAAAGATCCACAGCTCCCTCTCCTACAAGAAAACCTGTCTTTCCCTCTTGAATGATTTGCGCATTACTGGAAATATTAAATGCTACGGAAGGTAGTTCGCAAAGACCTGCCTCAGCAAGCACATACCCAAAACCCTCCCATAATGAAGACAATACAAAAACGTCTCCAGATAGATATAAATCCTTTGGCCTTTCAATAAATCCCGCAAAAACCACTTCACTTAGAACGCCCTTTTGTTTTGCAGTGTCTCTCAATGCAGTTTCAAGTTTCCCACTTCCTCCAATGATTAATTTAAACTTCAATTCCCTTTTTTTTAATGCCAACGCAACGTCTATTAAAAAATCATGGTTTTTTTGTGGCACCAGTCGACCAAGAGTACATAATACAAATTCATCCTTTTGTTTTTCGTATACTTTCGACACCTGACCTTCTAGAAATTGATTCGTATCAATACCATTCGGTACTAAGGCTATTTTCTGAGCGGGTACCATCTGTGAATTGTTCTTGTTCAGTGAGATCTTTGTAGCTTCAGAATTTACCAAGACTTTCTTTACTACTTTTTGGTATAAAAAGCGATTCAGCAAACTGTCTTTTATCGGTATATCACTTCCTCTTCTGAAAATGACTTTTGGCGATTTTATAAGTTTTGAAGCCAATCCCGCGCATTTCAAATCACGTGGTGAGTTCAAAATCAGACTCTCAATTTTAAACCCCTTTAATAAACGTGCTATTCTTAAAAGAATAAAAGGGTTTAAAAAACTTACATTCGATAGTTTGATGGTTTGAACATTGATCCCTTTAGCCTTCGCCTTCTCAGCTAAAGGACTATTTGGCGCAGCTATAAGTAGAACTTTTTGACCCTTATTATGCAGGTAAGTAGCGACCTCGAGGTGCCATTTCTCTCCTCCTCCCCAAACTGTTACGGAATTAAAAAAACAATAGTTGTACATGTCAGCTACTTTGTATCTAAAGTTAACGAGTATTCCTTGCGCTGGGACACAAATACATTATAATTTAAAAACGATATGTATCTTTGAGTATGGTCCCTCAAATAACTTTATCAACAATAATCAAAAGGGCTGTAATAAAAGGCTTGTTTATCCTTTTTTTTATTTTCTGGTTTAGCGCCACGACTTTTACTCAAATAAATCATTGGGAGACGGTTGTTTACGATAATGATGTTTGGCGATATAAGGTACCAACTAGTCCTGTTAATTCACAATGGATTGATTTGAGTTTTAACGACAATAGTTGGATGCAAGGTCAAGGGGGGTTTGGTTATGGGGATGGAGATGACAATACACAAATAAACAACGCTATTTCTTGCTACCAGCGAATTAAGTTTACAATCTCAGGACTTTCAGCAATTGAGTCTGTTGTTTTAAATGTAGACTACGACGATGCATTTGTTGCCTACCTTAATGGGGCCGAAATAGCGAGAGCAAATATTATATCCCCAGGTCAGCCGAACTATATCAGCACAGCTAACGGTAATCATGAGGCCCTACTTTATCAAGGAGGTGTCCCCGAAAACTATCAACTCAGTAGTGATTTATTAAACGAAGGTGAGAACGTTCTTTGTGTTCAAGTACATAACGTTCAGCAAAGCTCCAGTGATTTAAGCTGTAGAACGTTTCTCTCTTTGGGTATAAATAATGAAAGTCTAGTGTATGGACCGACGCCTAATTGGTTTGACCCACCGCTTATCTTTACAAGCTCCAACTTACCAATAGTTGTAATTTCAACCATAAATGGGGAGGTAATCCCTGATGACCCAAAAATAGATGGTACAATGGGTATAATAAATAATAGTGTTGGGGAAAGAAACTATTTGACAGACCCTTACAACGAGTATTCTGGACCTATAGGTATATCAAAAAGAGGTTCTTCTTCTCAGCTCTTTCCAAAGAAACAATGGGGCTTTGAAACGCGGGACAATCAAGGCGCTCCTTTTGACGTAACAGTGTTTAATATGGCGTGGGATAACGATTGGGTTTTATATGCTCCGTACTCTGATAAGTCTTTGATAAGAAATGTACTTGCTTATGAAATGGGATGGGACCTAGGGGTTTATTCACCAAGGGCAGAACTTGTGGAGGTTGTGCTTAATGGGAGCTACGAGGGTGTTTATGTGCTTACAGAAAAAATAAAACGCAAAGACGGAAAAGTTGGTACTGATAATGTTGAAGTCGGCGAGAACAACGGAAACGGCATCACGGGTGACTATATTCTCAAATTAGACAAAACAACTTCTGGCGGTGTTGTAGCTTGGGATTCCCCCATTCCTCCTTACCCTGGAGCAAATCAAGTTGTAAGTTTTCAACACCACGATCCAGATATTGAAGACCTTAGCTTTTCTCAAAAAGAATACATTAAAGACCATATTACAAACTTTGAAAATGCATTAAATGGCAGTAATTTTTTAGACCCCACACTAGGCTATAAACCATATGTTGACTTAAATTCTTTTGTTGCGTTCTTTCTTGTAAATGAAGTAAGTAAAAATGTTGATGGGTATAGAATAAGTAGCTTCTTACATAAACTAAGAACTAGCGAAGGAGGATTGATCTATGCTGGGCCACTGTGGGACTTTAATTTGGCTTTTGGCAACGCAGACTACTGCCAAGGAGCAAATACTTATAATTGGCAAATGAATTTTTATGAATGGTGTGGTGGAAAAGTTCCCTTTTGGTGGAATAAACTTGAACAAGACCCAGCTTACACTCATGAACTTCATTGCAAGTGGCTTGAAATGCGCCAAGGCGCTTGGCATACTGATTCACTAATGCAGCGCATTGATTCGTATGCTACATATCTTGAAGAAGCACAAATCAGAAACTTTCAAAGGTGGAACATTTTAGACAGCTACGTATGGCCGAATAATTTCATAGGTGGTTCATATGCGGCTGAAATAAACTACCTCAAGAATTGGCTTTCAAATCGTCTGACCTGGATGGACAACAACATGCTAGGTTCTTGTCCTGACCTAGGGTTTCCCTCCCCAAATAAGAAAAGTATTAAATTATATCCAAACCCAAGCCAAGGAAACATAAATTTTACGTTTAATAAAACCGTTTCAAAAGGAAGAATTAAAATTACAAATCTTCACGGACAATGTGTTTACACAAACCTAGAATTAAGTGGTGCCGGACATGTAGTTGAGCTTATTAACCTAGCACCAGGGCTCTACAATTGTCAGATGATCTTAGATGGTGTTTTCTTTTGTAAAAAAATAATGATTCAATAAATGAAAAAAAACAAAATTTTAAAGTGCTATTTATCTAAAATTCGTTCTAAATCAACAAGAATTATTTCCTGTAAAAATGTATCATTCAAACTAAAATCATTGATTCTTTCAGGATTAGTTTTTGTTACACTTAATTCGTGTCAGAAAGCAGAAGGGCCGGGAGGTTCTTCTGCGATTACAGGAAACCTCTCCGGCAGAACCTATGTTTACGAAAATAATAATGAGGAACAGGAGGTAACAAGTATTACAATTCCGAACGGCAATAATATCGAAGACGGTGAGTATTTTTTATTAAATACGCCAGAGGGAGGAACTCTATATTACATTTGGTTTAAATGGGATAACGGCCTTGCCCCTGAACCCAACCTCTCCGGCAGAGTTGGCATTCAAATAACTTATAACTTCAATCAAAGCAATACAACAATTGCTCAAAATATCGCCGACGAAATTCTTTATGTCGCGAACGAGAACTACGAGTTGTCCGTAAATAATGATATCGTTACGGTAACAAATATTGAAAGTGGTGAAGTAACAGACTCTGAAGAGTTTTCACAAAATATAACTGTAGATATCTCCAATCAAGGGAAAAACAATTCGGCCGGCGAAACTACATTTGTAGAAGGTCCCATCGTTGATGAACGTGTCTATTTGATCTATGGGAACGAAACTTTTTACAGTGAAGACACACGAACTGATATGAATGGAAATTATCAATTTCGCGACTTAAATAGAGGGAACTATACTGTATTTGCATATACCTGGGATACTCTTAACCCAGAGAATACGCCTATCGTAAAATCTGTTAAAATTACAATAGCCGAAAAAAGAGAAGTAGTTCAAGCGCCTAACCTTTTTATTTATCAATGATTCATAGGCCACTATTTGTCGGGGTGTTTATAAGCTTTTTTACAACTTTCAATATTTTCGCTCAGAAAGATTTTGCAATCTGGTCCGGCCTGGAATATAAGGTTATAATTTCTAAAAAACTATCCCTTGGTGGCGCGATACAGTTTCGGTCTGAAAACAATAATAGTCAGCTTGCAGAACGATTTGCTTCTCCGTACATTAAATATCGAGCTTTTAAAAACTTAAGCCTTGGTGTTGATTATCGTTTTTCAAACAATTGGAGAAATGGTGTTGCTGTTGAAGATCGACATAGAGTGACAATAGACCTTAATGTTGAAAAACTTCTCAAGTCCTTGCCTTTTAAAACTAGGTTTGCGCTTTCTTCTCGTATTAGATATGTCAATGAATCTAGAACAGGAGATTTAAACAATCAACATTTACGAGGACGCATAAAACTCTCTTATAATGTTCGAAAAACAAAAATTGAACCATATATTGCCTCGGAATTGTTTTATCATTTCAATGATCAATTATATTATACAAATTCAAACGTGTTGGCTATAAACAGATTCAATAAATTGCGTCTTAAATTTGGTATTAGCCTCCCTTTCACTAAAAAGCATTTACTTCGTGTTTTCTACATGCTTCAAAAGAAAACCCAAGGTCCAGGCTCCATATTCGTTACTGGCTTGAACTATAGATTTCGATGGAAAGTTTAAGGTCTACTTCTTATCTATGACCTGCTGTACTGATTTAAAAGTGTCTAGAACTGTACTTTTAAAATCATATGGTTTCCAATCAAAAGTTTTCATTGCAGGAGAAACATCCGCAGTATAAGTTTTACCTATGAAACCGCGCATACTTTTTAGGTCACGAATAAAAATCCCCATCAATTTTAACAAGAAGTTCGGTGCCAATTTCGTGCTTACTTTGTCATATCCGTTTGACTTCATTACCTGCGCCATTTCCTGAAAGGAGTGTGGTTTTTCTGTCCCTACAATAAATCGCTGACCATTTGCTGCCTCATTTTCAAGGGCTAAAACATGAATTTTAGCAATATCACGAACATCGGACATGTTAATAGACGCCTGAGGTAGCATCGGCATTTTACCTAAAATTAAGTCTCGATACATGCCCATAGATGCGCCGGATAAATCACCGGAAAGTGTAGGACCAAATACAGGTCCTGGATTGACTACGACCAATTCTAGGGGTGAGGGTTTATCTTGTTCTTTTATAAACTTCCAAGCACTCTTTTCCGCAAGGGTTTTACTCTTTGCGTAGGCAGAAACATTTTTAGAATGAACATTGGTCCAAGAGGATTGATTCACCTCTATCGACTCATCCGCATCGCCAAGCATTGAAACGATAGAAGAAGTCAAAACCATTCTTTTTACGCCTGCTTTCTTGGCGGCTTTTAATGCTCTTTGCGTGCCCTCCACAGCGGGTTTAATATATAAGTTCTCATCCTTGGGTTCTTTATTTATAAACGGAGAAGCTACGTGAAGAACATAATCACACCCTTCCATTGCCGCATCCCAACCTGCGTCATTCAGTAAATCAAGTTTACAGAACTCTAAGTTTCCTTCCGTGTCAAAGTCTTTACTTAAATCACTGATGATTTTATCTTTTTTAGCCATGTTCCTAACTGAGCCTCTGACGGAATACCCTTGCTTCAAAAGCTCCAAAGCACAATGTTGACCTATATATCCTGATATTCCCGTAACCAATACTTTTTTCATATCTTTTATTTGTTTTACTTTTAAAGTGCAAGCAAAAACACAAAATTACTTTTATAAAACAAGTTTTTTTATTGAGTGGGCGTTTTTTGAGAACATTTGATTACTTTTATGTTCGATGAACGCTGAATTTCGATGTAGTTGTCCTATTACATCAGCAATCGACATGATTGGTGACAAGTGGTCTTTGGTGGTTATTAAAAACATGCTTTTCTTCAATCTAAAAACCTTTAAAGAACTCTCTAAAGCCAACGAAAATATTGCAACAAATATTCTTTCTTCTCGGCTAAAGGGTCTTGAAGAGAAGGGGTTTATTTCCAAAACAAAACCTTCAAATAATAAAAAAACAAATCTCTATATCTTAACGGAAAAGGGCTTGAGCCTGATTCCTATAATTATTGAGCTTGCCATTTGGGGTGATACAAACCTACAGAACGTTCACCCGAGCTTGGATAGAGACAATCCTATAGAATACATAAAACTCAACAAAGAAAAGTTTGTTGGTGTATTCAAAAACCAGTATCTCGATAATGTAGCAGAAGTTACCCTTTAATTTAAGGTTACAGAAATTTAGTCATCCGCTAATATTTCATGAATATTTGATTTGATTTTTTCACTAAGCCCGTCTGTTGGTAAATCATTATCATCTGTTCCGAAAGGATCTTCAATTTCTTCAGCTAAGATTTCCATGCTTACCAAAATATAAAAAACGAAAATCGAAACAATTGAGGAATAATACCCAAAAGAATTGACAAACGCCAAAGGTAGGGTTGTAACATATAAAAAGATGAATTTTTTGAAAAACACACTGTAAGAATATGGAATCGGGGTGTTTTTTATACGCTCACATGCTCCTATGATATCAGAAAAACTTTTCATATTGGTGTCTACTACGATATAGTTTTGTTCTGAAAGCGCTCCTGTTTGTTTTAATACTTCTAACCTCGTGTACAGACCCTTGAGGATATAGTTGGGCTTGTGATCAAAGGATTCTATTTCTTGAAGCTCTTTTGCCGTTAGGTCTAATTGATCGAGGGCTACGCCTTCTCTCAAATGTTCTTTCATAGCAAATGCAAAATTTGAAATCATTCTTCGAAAATAGGCCCGGTCGTCATTATGCTTAGCCAAGGTGCTAATCTTTAAAGAAAGGTTCCTTGAGTTGTTAACAAGCTCTCCCCACTTCTTTCTGCCTTCCCACCAACGATCATAAGCCGTGTTCGTTCTAAAAACAAGAAGTAAAGAAAGTGCAAAACCCACCAAAGAATACACCTGCATTAGACTATTTAACGGCTCAGTATTTTCAACAAAAGTAACCTCTAAGTATGCAATTCCAAGGGTTAGTAACCCTATTGCTATGAGCTCTTTCCAGAGCTTAGTAAATGTATCACTGTGCTTGAGTGAAACGATATGTTTAAACCAGGTTTTAGGGTTGTATTTAATCATTTTATTTTTTTCTAAAATACAAAAGCTTTGGACTTATAGTTTGCTACTATTGATTTTTGTATCTTCGATTACACAAGTTTTATGAAACCTATTTAATGGAAAACCTGCATTTTAGAAGCGCAAAAGCGCAAGACCTTCAGGCAATTTGGAGCATTATACAGCAAGCTATTTTGAGACGAAAAAAGGACGGCAGCAACCAGTGGCAAGACGGCTACCCTAACCCTGAAGTATTAAAAAGAGATTTAAATAAAGGTTCTGGTTTTGTGCTTTGCATTGATCGCCTTATCGTGGGTTATGCCGCGATTCTAATCAATGATGAGCCAGAGTATAAGAAAATTGAAGGGTCCTGGGTTACAAATGGTGATTTCGTTGTATTTCATAGGGTTGCTATCTCAGAATCGCATCTCGGTAAAGGGTTAGCAAAAGCATTGTTTTCATACATTGAAGATTTTGCCAGAAAAAACAATATTAAAAGCATAAAAGCAGACACCAATTTTGACAACCCCGCGATGCTGTCTCTATTTGAAAAGTCAGAATACCGATACTGCGGTAAAGTTTACTTTCGAGGAAGCCCGAGAAAGGCCTATGAAAAAGTAATCGAATAAAACGTGTCTAGGACCTAATGATAAAAGCAATTTCACAAGCATTTGGTATCGTACCTCTAGAAATAAAAAAACTAAATGGATACGAAAACGAGAACTACCTGATCACTGCAAGGGATGCGCGTTTTATTTTCAAAAGCTATCCCAAGAATAAAAAAACAAAAGCACTCTTAGAGGCTGAATGTGAAGCCCTCTTACACCTTCAAAAAGAAGGCCCTTTAAGCACACCCATCCCTGTTGCTTTTTCTTGCGGAAGTTTTGTTAAAACACTTCACATTGAAAAAAAAACAAAGCTCTGTAGAATGCTGACATTTCTGCCCGGGACTTTTTTAGGTGATGCGCCAGCAACACATGTGCTCATGGAAAATTTAGGCGCCTTTCTTGCTGAATTAAACAAAAAACTATCCGGTTTTCATAGTTATGCTCTTGAGGCGCGAAACTATGCGTGGGATCTACAAAACCTACACCTAAATAAACAGTACATAAAACACATTTCTAGCCCCGAAAAAAAACGTCTGGTTTTATATTTTTTTCAACAATTTGAGACACATGTCTCTCCCTTGATTCCTTCTTTAAGAAAGTCATTCATTCATAGTGATTTTAACGAATGGAATGTCTTGGTCGAGGGAAATCGCCTCGTGGGGCTTATAGATTTTGGAGATCTGGTTTATTCGCCTGTAATAAACGAGGTTGCCACAGCGCTAACCTATTTAACCTACGATAAAGAAACCTTCTTTGAATGGGCAACTCCTTTTTTAAAAGCGTATCATAATATAATTCCTTTGAAAGAAACCGAGGTTAAACTTCTTTACTACCTCATTGCAACAAAACTCTGTATTAGTGTTTGTCAATCGTCTAATGCAAAACGGGAACAGCCGGAAAATAAATATGCATCTGTAAGTGAAAAAAATGCTTGGCGATTACTAGAAAGGCTAATAAAAATAAACCCTTTAGGTGTTGAGAATCACTTTTTAAAAGCGCTTGGTTTTGAAGTTAAAAAACAAAATAGTGTTGCACGTCAAATACAAAAACGTCAAAAATATTTCAGTCCACTTTTATCGGTAAGCTACAAGAATCCGGTGTTTATGAAGAGTGCTGCCCTTCAATACATGTATGATGGTTATGGGAACACTTTTTTAGACGCATACAATAACATCCCACATGTCGGACACTCCCATCCTAGGGTCGTCTCTGCCGGGCAAAAACAAATGGCAACCTTAAACACCAATACACGCTACTTGTATGACCTGCTTCCCAGCTATGCCGAAAAACTGCTACAAAAATTACCAAAAACTCTAAGTAAAATATTCTTCGTTAACTCAGGGAGTGAAGCTAATGATTTAGCCATTAGAATGGCAAAAAAACACAGCGGGAATAAAAGTATGATGGTGCTAGAACATGGCTACCATGGACATACCCAAGCGGGAATAGATATTAGCGATTATAAGTTTAGTAACCTCAAAGGAGAAGGGCAGAAAAACCACATCATTAAAGCGGAAATACCTAACGAATACGACAACCAAAAATCAATTAAAACAGGTTTGTCTTCCGCTGAAAAAGCCATAAAACAAATCAAAAATAGCACGGATTCCATTGCTGCATTTATTGCAGAGCCCATTGTTGGATGTGGCGGTCAAGTACCTTTGGCTCCAGGATACTTAAAAACGGTCTATCCAGAAATCAGAAAACAAGGCGGTGTCTGTATTAGCGATGAAGTTCAAACAGGTTTTGGCCGGCTTGGTTCTTGGTTTTGGGGTTTTGAAATGCACGAAGTTGTGCCAGATATTGTTGTATTAGGAAAGCCTATGGGCAATGGGCACCCAATTGGAGCAGTTGTAACCACGGCAGAAATCGCACACTCATTTGAGCAAGGTGTTGAGTTTTTTAGCTCGTTCGGTGGAAACCCTGTTTCTTGTGCGATTGGTATGGCAGTACTTCAAACTATTGAAGAAGAGGGGCTACAAGAAAACGCCGGAGAAGTCGGTGCATACTATAAATCTCTTCTCAAATCAGTCCAGGACCAGGACGCAAGGATAGGAGATGTTCGTGGTGAAGGGCTTTTTCTCGGCATAGAAATCATTTCTTATGATGGTACACCGAACCCAAAACTTGCACAAGAAATAAAAAACCAACTGCGAAACAAAAACATTCTCATTAGTACTGACGGGCCTTTTGATAGTGTTTTAAAAACAAAGCCCCCCTTAGTTTTTACGAAAGAAAATGCAGAGGAAGTTGTTGAAGCCATACGCTCCGTCCTTTTGTCCAAGGCTTAAAATTGAAATGCTTTACTTACTTTAAAATATAAAAGAATATCATGAACGAGTTTTATATTGATCCAGACATTAAAAAAGCAGAAACACTCCCTGCTTCTTTTTACCAAAGCGATGCTGTTTTCGAACAATTAAAAGACAACGTTTTCGGTAACTCATTTCAATGGTTTGGGTCCGTTTCAGAGCTCCTTCCCGTTGAAGATTTTGTTAAACCACTTCGCTTTATTGAAGGTTTTATTGAAGAACCTTTTTTTCTAAAAAAAACAGACGGTAAAGCCTTTTGCTTTTCAAATGTTTGTACCCATCGGGGCAACCTCATCTTTCATCATGAAGGGCCTTCTAAACGGATTACTTGTGGCTACCATGGAAGACAATGGAAGAACGACGGAACCGTAAAGTTTATGCCCGAGTTTTCAGATGTAGAAAATTTCCCTCGTGCATGCGATCACCTTAAAGCATTTAGAACTGCTTTCTTAGGCCCTCACCTTTTTGTCGGTATTGATAGTAACATGGCGATTGATGCTGTGTTTTCAAAAATGACGGAGCGTATTGGGTTTCTACCATTGGAGGATTTTATTATTGATCCAAACCACAACAAAGACTACTTGGTAAACTGTCATTGGGCCCTCTACTGCGACAATTACCTTGAAGGGTTTCATATCCCCTTTGTACATGAAGACCTGAACGCTACGCTAGACTACGGAGCTTATAAAACAGAACTTTTTGACAATGGATCTCTGCAAATTGGTTATGCATCAGGAGGTGACGAAGTATTTGATTTGCCTGAAGGGCACCCAGACTCTGGTAAAGCCGTATCGGCATACTATTATTGGGTTTTCCCAAATATGATGTTTAATTTTTATCCCTGGGGATTGTCAGTGAATATTGTTCGGCCTCTATCAAAGCACAAAACACGCGTTCTTTTCCGTTCATATGTCTGGGACGAAAATAAGCTAGAAGAAGGTGCTGGAGCACTACTTGATAAGGTTGAAAGAGAAGATGAGTTTATTGTTGAAGGCGTCCATAAGGGCCTTCAATCATCGACCTATCAAACAGGAAGGTTTTCACCTAAACGTGAACAGGGCGTTCATCATTTTCATCGATTACTGGCCGCGTCTCTTTCGAAGACTTAAATAAAAAAGAATCTCCGCAGGTTTTTAAAAAGGAAAAAACGATATATCCCAACTAAATACTATTACTTTACAGAATACAATTCTTACATCAAACTACGATATGAAAAAATTACTTTAGCTTAAAACCAATTCCTGCGTTAATGCCCCATGAATTGTATCTCCTTGTTTGAATTGCTGAAGAAATAACGGGTGTTACATTCGACCGAAAATAGGGATTTACAAATACATGCCAACGATCAAAACTCCTTCTCACTTCAAGCTGAAGTGCATACGATAGTATAAATCGACTTGACGAATTTTGCGTAAGTCCTTCGTTAATGATTTCAGCATATGTTCCCGTATTACTGCCCATAGCAAAACTTAAATCAATACCTACTCTAGGAATGATACTAAACTTATTGATGTCAAACCTATATCCAAACCGAAGAGGAATGGAAATCCAGGTGTATTTATTTGCAGCATTATAAAAAATAGAGTCGTTTGTATATGTCGTTACCGTAGTCGAGTCGTACAATGGAATAGAATCTATAGACCAGGTTTCTGTATTTTGATTAAAAACAGAATCAGTCTGCCATCCAATGAAAATTAAAGAATCGACTTCTGCCATTTCAAGATTGTTTGTGCCATAATTGGCCTTTTCACCCGTTTTCATCCAGCTGAGTCCTGCACCAAGGTCAAATTGTTTGATTTTTGCACGGTACACAACCCCAAAAGAAGCGCTCCATAAATTGGATTCCATCGTATTCATTGGAAATGTAGAAGAATCATTACTCAAGATCAGGTTGGAAGATAGATTAAGCATCCCCCCATAAAGCTGAATCTCATGATTTATTTTGTCGTCTTTTTCACGATTACCACCAGCAAGCATCGTTTCTGATGGATCAACCTCCTCTGCATTGAGTATAGAGTCCTGATCTTCTGTATCAGTTAAAGAATCGATTTGAACCGAGGCGCTTTCAGAAGTATCAGAATGAATTATTGAGCTTTCTAATAAATTAGTGTCAAGGGTATATATTATTTTAGGGTTCTCATTTTTGTTATTATCCTTCACAGCATTCATTTCAGAACCCTCAACCTCTGCATTTTCAGTAGCGTTAATGTTCGAATTTCTAGTCTCAATATTCTTTTCAGGATTTGAATCTGCAATTGCCATTTCTTCAACTTCAGGTGGAACAATTTCAGATTCGTTATTCGAATTGCTACTATTAAATACCTCTTGTTGTTTGATTTCCTCCTTAAGCCAAAGGGGGTTGTTTTCGTCAGCAAGCTCATCAACTTTCTTCGCATCTGCTTGCAACATATTTTTTAAGGATTTAAGCTCCTCAGCTGACCTATTTTCAGAATAATTTAATGATTTTTCTTGTGTAATATTTTCCTCTGTCAGAGAATCTGAAATTAGGTTGCTTTCAAACTTCTGCACGTCCATGCTGTCCATCGAAGCTCCTTCCGCATTGGTTTCTTGATTTTCGAGAGAGACAATGGATTTGGTCTTGTTGATTTCTATATCCTCAGGCCAAAGCACATACATCATAATCAGACCAATTGGAATCAAGGTCCACAACCAGAAGAACCCGCCCCTTCTTTTCTTCTTTTGGCTCAAGACATCAAGCTTACTATTGATGTCATCTAAAAATGAATCAGGCACCTCAAAAGAGCTTTGCTCAGAACTCTCTTTGAAAAAGTCGTCTATATGATCTTTCTCTTCTTTCACTGTTTGAGGGATATTTTGTTCTCTATTATTAAACTCTTTAATTTTTTTCTTGCCTGTTTAATGTGCCATTTCACTGTTTCATAGGATATATTCAGCTCTTCAACAATCTCTTTAGACTTGTATCCCTCTATTGCATACAGGTTAAATACAAGTTTTGTTGCTGGAGGAAGTACATTAAGCATTTGAAATGCGGATTCACTATCCATAGATTCATAAACCTCTGGTTCCACTACTGATTCCTGAACGGAATCTGAATCTCTTATTTTAAATAACTCTTTATATTTTTTATTTTTTCTAAAATCATCAATAAGTTCCCTTTTTACAATTGTTTTAATCCAAGAAAAATAAGCTGTACCGGGCCTATATGTTTTTATATTCTTCACGATTTTTACAAAAACATTATTTACAATTTCCATCTGGTCTTCTTTATGGTTTTTATACCGAGCGGCACTACTCATTAAAACATTGAATGAATAATGATACAAGTCAAGGGTGATTTTTCGATTACCCTTTTCAACCTCCCTTATTATGTCCTCAGTAACTTCCAAATGGTTCCTTTACAGTCTCTAAAGCTAATTAATCATACTTCACAACCCTAACTCTTCATGAATATAATAACCCAGCTCGTATTGAGCCGGGTTTATTATGCTAAAGCTAATTAATCATACTTCACAACTATAACTCTTTTTGACTCGAATAAATTAATCCAGTTCGTATTCAACTGGGTTAATCATGTTGAACTGAGCTTAAGGTATTTCCGAAAGTTCAGATGTAAAATCAGTATCCGTTGTAGCCTCCAAACTCGGAATCACCTCAAGATGTCCATCCTCTATTGTTGCAGAAACGATTGCAGTATATGGAACGCCACTAATAACTGCCATTGCTACAAAATGAACAGGCATACCCACTGGTAGTTGATAGTTAGACCCTGTAGTATATACACCGTTTTCAAAGCCCCAAACTGGAACCACTGAGTTGGCACCATCTATTGAAATAAATAGAGCGCTATTCAAATTTGTAAACCCATAAGGAAGCTGAACATTAACCGTTGTCATTGGTCCAGCAGTGTTCATGAACTGGTCAATATTGCACCAATTTAAGGCATCAAAATAAGTGAAATAGGTAGGTCCATTACCGTCTACCCAACTTGAATCGGACATGTCCCAAGTTAGCGTATCACTATCTCGTCCGTAAAAAACCTGCATATCAGGATCGGCAAGACCACCATTGGGTACTACTGAGTTTACTCCATACCCATAATTGTCAAACAGCTCAAGTTCTTCACCGTTCTGAAATGCTTTAACTCTAAACTCTCCGCCTGAAATGAGTGGTGCGTTTCCTCCTCCTGGAAGATTACCCAATGTTGGGGCGTTCATTCTAATCATTCCTGACTTGTCAAAAACCTCTAAAAGCTCAATCGTTACATCACCGGTAACGAGTGCTCCATTAGAATGCTTAAATGAATTTGAATAAAAAGAGATCTGCGTGCCGTTTGAACTTGTAATGCTTTCATTAGATGCGGCGTCAATGGTAAATGCTTGTAATTCATCAAGGGTGTTTTGATTAAAATAAGACTGTAATTCTACAGCGCTAGGAATAGGTTCAGGTGGTGGAATTGTAGGGGAATCCTCTTTTTTGCATGCACTAAACAGTAATGCTATTCCGGCTAAGACTGCTATTGGTTTTTTTAGATGTATCATGAGTGTTTTTTAAATGTTTATTGTAGAAACGTAGGAGATAAAGTTTCCGGGGGGGCAAAACAACTTAAAAAGTAAAACATGAGAAAACAAAATGAAAAACAATTCCTATAATGGCTATTAGTAACTGCTCATTCTTGCATGCATGAGCGATAAACCAAATAAGTAATCATATCCGAAAAACTAGAAACATTTCTAAGGATAATTATTGTAAACCGTTGACTTCAGGATTATTCTTAATTACTTTACAGAATGAATACTTTCAACGAGTTCAATATTAAAAAGCAATTACGAAAAGCGGTTGATGGTTTAGGGTTTGAAAAGCCAACACCCATTCAGCAAGCTTCTTACGCAACAATTCTTGCGGGTTCAGATTTTTTAGGGATTTCTCAAACTGGAACAGGAAAAACAATCGCTTATCTTTTGCCCATTCTTCAGGACCTGAAATTTTCAGAACAGCCACAGCCAAGGGTCTTGATCCTTGTCCCGACAAGAGAACTTGTCATTCAGATCGTAGAGCAAATAGAGAAACTAACCCCTTACCTGAGCGTGCGAGTATTAGGCGTATACGGAGGTAGTAATAACATAGTCGGACAAAAACAAGCGCTGAGCGAAGGTGTTGATGTAATCGTGGGTACACCCAGGCGGCTTTATGATCTTGCGCTTAGCAATCATTTGAGGCTAAAATTTATCAAAAAACTTGTGATTGATGAGCTAGACATTATGTTGGATTTTGGCTACAAAACACAATTGAAAAATATTTTTGAGCTCCTCCCTATAAAACGGCAAAACATTCTTTTTTCGGCTACAATGTCGAGCTATGTGGATGAACTAACAAACGGTTTTTTAATTAACCCCGTCAAAAAAACAATCTCAATAAGCGGAAAACCACTAAACAATATTTCTCAAGAATGCTATTCGGTTCCTAATTTTTATACCAAAGCAAACCTAGTAAAACTGTTGTTAAAGGATAAAACAGCGTTCAGTAAGGTTTTAGTTTTTGTTGGGACAAAAACACATGCCGATGCGTTATTTGAGCTTTTAGGTTCCGAATCCGAGGTTTCTGTTATTCACTCGGGAAAAGAGCAAAACCAAAGAACACGTTCAATAGAGAAATTTGCAGATGGTACCAGCAACGTTCTAATTGCAACGGATGTTATTGCGCGTGGAATTGATATTGAAAAAATCACCGCAGTAATCAGTTTTAATACGCCCTTCTACCCGGAAAACTACATCCACCGCATTGGTCGAACCGGCCGGGCCAAACAAAAAGGACGTGCTATTCTTTTCTACACCGAAAAAGAGAGGGGTTTAAAAGAAACTATCGAAGGTTTAATGAATTATACAATTCCACTGCGAAAAAACCCTGAAGGATTAGAGGTCAGCCACCAGCTTACTCCAGAAGAGAAAGACAAGCCTGTTGAAGAAATCAAACCTTCTAACAAAAGTTCTTTGAATGAATCAGGAGCTTCTTTTCACGAAAAGTCTGCGAAAAACAGCAAGGTAAAGTCAGAAAAAAAGAGCTATAAAAAAACCCTAAAAGAAAAGTTTAAAAACCCCATTAGGCGTGGTGACAAAATTCAAAATATGAAGAATAAGAGAAAAAAGTAATACTGCTTTAAAGGAAAACATCTTTGTACTTTTATGCTGTGAACCAAAACGAGCTTCTTCATCTATTTAATCAGCCAATTGTTTATTCAGCATGGCCTAATTTTTTTCCTTATCCCTTCTATCATAAACCGGATGATTTAGCACTTAGAGCAGCGGAAAAAGTAAAACAGCTTATTGCAAAAAAGATAAAACATGACTTTGATGCGCAAGGAAAAATGTTTGGTGTCTTGGTCGTAGAATACGATGCTGGAGAGGTTGGATACTTAATGGGGTACTCTGGAAAACTTAAAGACGATGAGCGTCCAAAAGGTTTTGTTCCTCCGATTGTCGACGTCCACCAAAAAGACAGTTTTTTTAAGGTCGGAGAAAAGGTTTTGGATGCACTTACACTTGAAATAGATACCCTTATCTCTAACCCTGATTTCATTAGAGCAAAAACAGATTATAAGAACGCAAAAAAAGAACTCGGGGCTTTTCTTGAATCATACAGAAAAGAAATAAAAGCAAATAAAGCCCGGCGTAAATTAGCAAGGAAAGCAATTATCAGTAGGGAGAGTAAAGAGCAGCTTGATAAACTTTCTGAATTAAGCCTGGAAAGTAAGCTAGAACAACTAGCTTATAAGAAAGAAAAAAAAAATAGATCCGTAGCGCTTACACTACTTGAAGAAAGGTTTGTTTTTTTTGAAAAAGACATTAAAAAACTTAAGGAACAAAGGGCTGAAAAATCAAAAAAAGTACAAGAAGGCGTTTTTAAAACATCCTCTTTTTTAAACTTTAAAGGAGAAACAGAGAGTCTAATGTCTTTATTCAAAGACACTTATATGGTTACTCCTCCTGCTGGTGCTGGAGAATGTTCTGCGCCTCGACTGCTTCAAAGTTGCTATAAGTTAGGGTTAAAGCCCATTACCTTTACTGAGTTTTGGTGGGGTGCAGCACCAAAAAAACAGCTCCGCAACCATAACACGCACTACGCTGCTTGTAGAGGTAAATGCGAGCCTATTCTTAACCACATGTTAAAAGGTATCGAAGTAGGGAAAAGCCCTCTCGAAGTTATACAAAGAAACAAGCCTATAGAGATTTTATATAATGATAAAGAAATCCTTATCGTTAACAAGCCTCACGGACTGCTTTCAGTTCCTGGTAAAAATATTAAACAGTGCGTTCTTAGCGTACTTAAACTCCAGCTTGGGAAAGATAATGCCCTTTTTCCTGTGCACCGACTTGACCGTCAAACGTCAGGTGTTTTATTGTTGGCAAAAAACAAAAAAGCACTTGCTAACCTACAAATGCAGTTTGAAAAAAGAACAACTAAAAAAAGGTATATTGCTATTTTAGACGGGGTTTTAACTCTAAAAAAGGGGTGTGTTTCTCTTCCTTTGATCACAGACTTTAATGATCGTCCTAGACAACTTATTTGTCTTGAAAAAGGAAAGCCCGCTGAAACGGATTTCGAATTACTGAGCACTACAGATAATCGCTCTCGTGTTGCGTTTTATCCTAAAACCGGTAGAAGCCACCAACTTCGTGTCCATGCAGCGTTTCATCAAGGTTTAAATCTTCCTATTCTAGGAGATGACCTCTATGGTACACAAAACGAGCGAATGTTTTTGCATGCGGAAGAACTTGTTTTTAATCACCCCGAAACAAATAAAGAGACTACCGTACGTACAAAGGCTCCTTTTTAAAATTTGACATTTCTTCGAATAATAAAAAGAATAAATCATATCGAGAAGTACACTTCTAATTTTAAACATTATTTTTTCTGCATAAAAAAACACAACACTTAGTAAGGCAAGTATATTAAACCCCGGTAGGGACCGTAAAGGTGAACACGCTCCCCTCTCCTGGTTTTGAAGAAAAAGAGACTTCTCCACCGTGGTTTTCAACCGTCTGCTTAACCAAAGACAGGCCAATCCCTGAGCCTGTTGTTTTGGTTGTAAAGCGGGGTATAAAAACACTCTTTAAATGCTCTTCATCTATCCCCACACCGTTATCGATAATAAAAACTTTAACGCTTTTTGCATCTGTATTTTTAACTAACTTAATCTTTATAGCGCCCTCCGAAATATCATAAAAAGACTGTATTGCGTTTTTAATTAAATTATTAAGGACTTGAACCATCTGGTTTTTATCAACAAGTACTTTTACTTCTTTAAGTTCACTTGTAAATAGAATGCTGTACTTTTCATTCCCTTGATAAACAACAAGCGTGTTCTTTATAAGGGATACGAGATCTATTTCTTTTTTGTTTGGTTCCGGCATTCTTGCAAAGTTCGAAAATTCATTTGCAATTCTTGCCAAACCGTCAATCTGCTCAATAATACCTTCAACGACCTTTTTTATTTTTATTTGGCTTCCCTTTGGGTCCTTTTCATCATAACTCCGAAGTAAATGCTGCACACTAAGCTTCATTGGTGTCAGCGGGTTTTTTATTTCATGGGCAACCTGTTTCGCCATGTCGCGCCATGCTGACTCCCTCTCGTTTCTTGTAAGTTGATCCGCGGCTGTTTCCAACTCTTCAATTTTATCATTATAAAGCTGCACAATCGCACCTATCTCATCGTTTGCAGCATAGACAATTTTTTTGTTACGCTCTCCAAGCTTCAGCTTAGATAAACTGTCCTGAAGGACCTGAAGGGGTAGTGTAAGCCAGTTCGAAATCACCAAAGATAAAATGATTGAAAGCGCAAATAAAAACATAAAAACATTAATAATTGCAACCAAAAAACCTTGTATCTGAGACTCATAATCCTCTTGTTGACCAAAATGCTGAAGGTTAATATAACCCAGCGTCTTTCGCTCTTTATTATATACGGGCATGTAGGAGGAAGTATAGCTGAGGTCTCCTATGTTTTCCTCCTGTGAGAAATGGGTTTTTTCACGGTTAACTAAACTCTCAAAGGCTGCTGCGTTTATTTGTTCACTTAATAAGCCCATATTAAAAACCTGTTGGCGCGAGGACGATACAAGAAATCCATCAACATCATAAATATTGATATCTGTTAAAAATACACGAGAAAGTTTATTTAGCGTTTTTTCTAAAAAAACACCATCCTTTTCTATATCAAAGCGGTCCTTTTTAGCAATTTTGTTTTTCAGTTCTTCACTAACCGACTGCAGCTTTTCATTAATAACCCTTTTGTTGTAATTCTTATACTGATTTTTTACAAACAGTCCGCTTCCTGCGCCAAAAAGAAAGAGTGACAAAACAACCATTGATACTAAAATCGCCTGAATTTTAAAAGCTAAAGACGCGGTCTGTTTTTCCGCTGGTAATGTCTTTCTTGAAAAGAAAAGAAACAAGAGCCGGATTATACCCATCACACAGAAGATATAGGCATATGGTGTAAAAAGAGCTAGTCCTTGAGGTTTTTTAGTAGACAAAACAACGGCATTTTTATGGACACCCCGAAGAATATAATGGCTTTGACCTTCATAAGTAGTATGAGGTTCTACACCATTCGAATAGGCTTTTAAATAAATAGGGTAACTGTATGAGCCAAAAGATTTAGAAAGCTTACCCTCTTTGTATTTAGCAATCGAATATCTTTTAAGATAATCAAGGGTGTTTGCCTTGTCAGAAATTAAAAGCCTTGGAAAACCTATCTCCTCAGGGATTAGTTTAGATTTTAATCCTATGAAAAGAGTGGCGACATCTTCTCCTTTTATTGAATATACCTCCTGTTTTATAACGTAATTAAACCCATTTTTAGATGATGGGATAAAATAAACATTTGAGCAAATCTCAGATTTTTTCCCAAAGTCATCAATCAAAACCTGCCAATCAATAAAAGTCATGTTTTCTTTCTGTACAAGGCGTTCTTTGTTGGCGCCAAAAAAGTTAAACGAGCACTCGTACCCCTCCCAGAAACCATTAAAAAACTTATTCTCCAAAACATGAGAAAACTTTGAGGGCGTTAGATTTTCCTGTCTACCACGCGCAATATTTGACAAAAAGGGAGCTGTTGTCAACTTATCAGTTAGGTTTAAATACTTGATCTCTAACTCTCTGTCTCTTTCCTTTATTACCTTTTTGGCAAGAACCTTTCTTTTGTCTAAATCTTTTTTTCCTTCGTTCACTGTTACTTGAGAAACAAGCGCCACAGATAAAATCGTAGTTGAAAAAACACTTTTTAACAAGCTCTGCTTAAAAGTGTTTTTATTCATAAATGCTGAATTTAAGATGGTTAGCGCTAAAGGAAGGGCTAGTGATAATGATGTCTCACCAAAAACAAAACTATCAAGCAAAAGAAAGAAAACGCTTAAAACAAATAACAAAACAATTTGGCTTGTTCCGGCCCCTACACTTAAATAACTATAAGTGTTCTTAAAAAACACATTGTAAATAAGAAAAAGTAATACAAAAGCTACAAATATGATATATGAAAAAATTTCTAACTCAAAAAGATTGTCTAGGCTTATGGGTATTGACGAATTATTTAAAACAAACGGGACAGTGTTTTCTATTAACCACCAGGAAAAAAGTAGCACTATTATTTTCACAAAGGGTAGCGCCTTCCTCTGATAAAATTCATTAGACGTCGCTTTTATAAGCAAAAAACCAAGTGCAAAAAACAAAACCAAAGCCGACAAAATGTTCGGGATCCAGAAATTATAAGCAAATAGCCTTGGTGAAACTAGATCAGATGAAATCGATCCAGAAATACTAAACACATACAAAAAAAGAAAAAACAATCCCACGGCTGTAGTTTTCACCGCCCTGTTTTTAATCTTTAAAAGCCCTAAAAACAAGAAAGATAAAGAGAGTGTAAACGCCACAAGGGCATAGTTTTTTTTTCCTTTTTCCATAAGGATAGGGTTCGAAACAGAAAAAGCATACTCTTTATTATGGTTTAATACAGCAAAACCCTCTTCTTCGTCAAGTGTTAAAAGAAAAAAAGAAGGGCTAATTGCAGAGCTCACATAGTTTTTAAGATACTCGTTCTGGTATCTATACTTCTGTTTCACTAAAAAGGAGGCTGTAGTAATCACATCCTGATGCGTCGAAACACACGTATAATACCATCCGTTTTTTAAATGAACAAGCCCTTCCGCTGGAAATTTTAATGATGCAAACCGGGGAACAGGAACTTTGTTAGACGACCAGTACTTCAAAGAGTCTCGCTCATAAACATGTAACAATATTGTTGTATCGTTATTTCCTGAATACCCATTTCCTTGAAGAGCCTCGACAAGTAATTCTTTAGATACCAACTCCGCTTTTTTCTCGAGATCTAAAAAATTAGATTGTATCTCGTTTTGAAGACTTTCATCAGAACGCCAAATAATATTTGTTAATAATAAAGAACAAGCAAAAAACAGAGACATTATAATCCACCAGGGTCCAGATTTTGAAGTAAAAATATCTAACACTCTAATCTTCATTTATTTTGTTCTAAAACTTGTCTGAGTTTTTTAAATTCTTCACGAGAACGATTATCATTATTAAAGACAAAGTCCGCTGCGCCCTCGTAAGGTAGAATGTATTTTTTAAAACAAGGCAAAACATGTTCGTTCCATTGATAGGTAATCGCTTTTTTAGAATAGCCTCTTGTTTGTTCATCGCGCATTAATCTTCTTGAGAGTTGGTGTTTCGGGTCGACATTAACATATATTGAATAGTCTAATGCCTTTTTAACCGCTTCAAAATAGAATAAAAAAAGACCCTCGACAATTAGGATTTCTCTAGGCTCAATAGTAATCTTTTTTGTGTAGTTTACTGGTGCGTTAAAAAAATACTCCTTGACCTCTATAGGCTTACCACTAATGAGCGTTTCCAGGTCAGCGCTTAACAGGTTTTCGTCTAATGCTGTAGGTAAGTCAAAATTCACCTCCCCGTTTTTGTCTCTTTGCTGAAACTCTTTAGGCAGGTAATAGTTGTCCATAGTAAAAACCGAAACCTTCTGCTCACCTAAGGTATTTTTGAGTTTTTTTAATAGTGTGGTCTTACCCGATCCGCTGCCGCCACAAATTCCTATCACGTATGGTTTCATAGAGATTTTTCGTTCTAAGCAAAGATATGCAATACCAACGTAATCCGAAATACTGTTTTTATCTTTTCAGGAAAAGACTTAACTTTAAGGACACTTAATTTTATTATGATCAAACACTTTCTATTACCCGCAATATTCTTTCTTTTTACTTTCTTCTCGGTTGGGCAAGTTGCTATTGGTAGCTCGCTTGAAATGTCAAGAGAAACTTTCCAAAATGCTAACGGAACAGACGCGTCTTTGGTCGAAGAAACCAAAAGAAATGGAATCATCCTTGTCTTCAGTTGTAATACTTGCCCTTTTGTTGTTGGTAGTAAACATTTTCCGGGTTGGGAAAACCAGTATAATGAACTTCATAAATATGCAAGCTCTCAAGATGTTGGTTTTGTTCTCATAAACTCTAACGAAGCCAAAAGGACTGGGGATGACTCTTTTAAAGCAATGCAGACACATGCAAAAAATGTTGCTTATAGCATGTCCTACCTCCTAGATAAAAACGCTGCTCTAGCAAACAGTTTAAAAGCGAAAACCACACCTCATGTATTCTTTTTTGATCAAAACCAAAAACTAGTTTACAGTGGATCTATTGATAATATTTGGGACGGAAAAAGAAAAAAAACAAAACCTTTCTTGAGGTCTGCAATAGAAAACCATTTAAAATCAAAAAAAATAAAACCAAATGCTACCGCGCCAAAAGGATGTAGTATTAAACGTATAAAAGCATAAAACCCTTCACTATTCAACTAAAATGAAAAAACTATTTACAACTTTCCTTTTCTTAACACTCACCGCTTTTTATGGCTTAACACAAAACATTCAAGGAGATGGTGGTCTTCCAAAAACATTTAAACAAACACTCAATACGAAAGATATTGATTCTTGGGTTTTTGAAACGCCTGATGTTGCAATTTTGTTGGCTGAAGATGCCATAAACGACCCTAAAGGAGATACACCATGGCGATTTGGACACAACAATTATACTTCGTTGAACCTTAACAATTCTGGAAGTTGGATAGAGACTTCGAACGGTTCCAAAATATGGCGTGTTGTTATCTCTTGTGAAGAGGCTTTAACGGTTAATTTAACCTTTTCAGAAACTTTAATTCCTAATGGAAATGAACTTTACGTTTACAACCCAGAGAAAGATTTCATCTTAGGTTCTTTTAACGAAAATCATATTTACAAAGGGGAGTTGGGTACAGAGCTTATTCCAGGAAATACTGTTGTTGTTGAATATTTTGTTCCTAACGGAAACAGTTTGGGCTCTGTTAATATTAGCACTGTAACTCACGGTTATAGGACAGCAAATGAATTTGCCGAAAAAGCTTTCGGTAGTTCTGGGTCTTGTAATATGAACGCTAATTGTCCTGATGGCGCGTCTTGGGTCAACGAAAGAAACAGTGTTGTAATGTTGGTTTCTGGTAGTAGTGGGTTCTGCACGGGTGCATTAATTAATAACACGTTAAACGATGGGACGCCTTATGTGCTCACAGCAAATCACTGTTATTCTAATCCAACTAATTGGATTTTTCGATTTAACTGGCAATCAGAAAATTGTAACAACCCTAGCGGTCAACCCTCATTTGTTTCATTAAGTGGAGCAACGCTTCGTTCAAGAAGAACCCCAACTGACTTTTGTTTAGTTGAAATCACAGGTGGACTAGACAACGGAACAGTTCCGGCTTCATATAGCCCTTTCTTTTCCGGTTGGGATAACACAGGGGACATTCCTACATCGACTGTATGTATTCATCATCCTGCAGGAGACATCAAAAAATTAGCCTTTGATGATGACGCTGCTTCTGTTTCTCAATCAATGGGGTCTACTGAAGCAGGTTCAACATGGACTGTTCAGTGGGATAGAAACACAACAACTGAAGGAGGGTCTTCAGGGTCTCCTTTGTTTGATCAAAATCACAGAATTATTGGACAGCTTTGGGGGGGTGGAGCATCATGCCAAAACCTAAATTCTCCAGATTATTATGGTCGCGTCTCAAAAAGTTGGGAGCCAACGGGCAGCAACACAACAAATCAATTAAAACACTGGTTAGACCCAAATTCGGCAGGCGCGGGGTTTGTTGATGGTTTTGACCCTTCTGGAGCAAGTGCAACAGCTTACGATGCTGGAGTTTCTGGCGCATCGCTAGAACAAACAGCGGTTTGTGGAACAGAATATATACCAAGCTTCAACCTTTCGAATCCTGGTTCACAGACTTTAACTTCTGCAGTCATAAACTACAATATTGATGGCGAAGCAAATCAAACTCTTAATTGGTCTGGTTCATTGGCACAATACCAAAGTGAGGGCGTGGTTCTTCCTTCTGTAACACTTTCAACAGGAAACCATACCTTAAGTATTGAGGTAAGTCTACCAAACAATGAAACAGATGAAAACGCAAACAACGACATCGCAAACGACGCTATTACCATAGACGCTTTTCCTGAAACTGCGGTTTATGTAACCGTTTCTTTACTAACCGATGATTACTCGGAAGAAACATACATGGAAATAACAGACAATGGTGGAGCTGTAATTTGGAGTGAAGGAAACGAAAATGTTGCAGGTGATTTCGGTACCGGGAATCCAAATCCAGACGCTGATCCGACAAATGCATTTGAAAACAACACCGTGTATGAATGGGATGTTCCTTTATCGTCTGTGGAATGTTACACGTTTACGATTTATGATTATTATGGCGACGGTATCGACTCCGAACAATGGAACGGAACAAATGGCGCTCTCGAGTTAAAAGATAACTTCGGAAGTGTTATATATAGCCTGGACCCGCTTAATTTTGGTGGAGAAAAAAGTTCTCTTGTGAAAAACGCTATTGTCAATTTAACAGAAAACAGCAACGGTTTCTTATCTGTATATCCTAATCCAGCAGCTGACTTTATAATATTACAGTCTGGACATATCTCAGGTTCGTTTGAAATAACAAGTATGTCAGGTCAGGTTCTTGATTTTGGAACGATAGAAAACATAAAAACAACAATTGATACAAAAACCTGGTCAAGCGGAACCTATTTGGTTAGAGTTGTTGGGCAGAACGAAACACCTGAAGTAAAAAGGTTTACGATAAAATAAGTGGCCGGGTTATATGTGCATATTCCTTTTTGCGCAAAAAAATGCTCCTATTGTGATTTTCACTTTTCTACGCAGTTTGAGGCGTATAGAAACGATATGGTTTCTGCAATAGTAAAAGAGATTGAATTGCGTCAAAACGAAGCCTTAAACCCCCTTGAAAGTATTTATTTTGGAGGTGGCACACCGAGTCTTTTAAAGAAAAAAGAACTTTCCCTAATTCTTGAGTCAATAAATAAATACTACAAAAAAAAAGAGCGGATAGAGGTAACCCTTGAGGCAAACCCGGAAGATGTTTCCGTTGAAAACCTAATCGATTGGCTCGAACTCGGTATAAATAGATTAAGTATTGGAATACAGAGCTTAAAAAAAGAAGACTTAAACTGGATGAATAGGGGGCACTCTGAACAAGACGCACTTTCTTCTATCTCTCTTGCCTTAAAAACAGGGTTTAAAAACATTTCCGCGGACTTAATGTATGGTTTACCTGGTTTAACAAAAAATGAATGGGACAAACATTTAAACCTTGTCGTTAATTCAGGAATAACACACCTTTCGGCATATTGCTTAACCCTTGAAAAAGGTACCGTGTTGGCCCATAAGGTGAAAACAGGTAATACCATTTTGCCCGAAGACGATCAAATAGAACTTCAGTACAATGCTCTAATCACAAAGCTCCTTAGTGCTGGTTTTGAACAATACGAAGTCTCTAATTTTGCATATAACAAGATGTATTCTCTTCATAACAGCAGTTACTGGAAAAGTATAAACTACATTGGTGTTGGCCCTTCTGCACATTCATTTAGTGCAGGGTATAGGCGATGGAATATCGCAAACAATCAAGTATACATCCGTTCAATTAAATCTGGGTCGCTCTTTCACGAAGACGAGGTTTTATCAAAAAAAGACCTTTGGAACGAACTTTTCTTAACAGGTTTTAGAACACGTTGGGGTGTGAATAAAAAACAAATTGTACAATTTGGGGGTTTTTCAAAGCAGGAATCAATTTTACTTCAACGCCTAATTGGAGAGGGTAAGGTTCGTGAAGAAAAGTCATGTTATGTATTAACCTCTTCCGGTTTTTTATTTGCAGATGCTATTGCACAAGATTTTTTCAGACTCTTATAGAAAATAAATAGCACTTAATCTTTTTAGCCTTTGAAGGGGGTCTTTGTAAACAACACTAACCCCGACCTCTGCCCCTTGAGAAAGGCGCTTTATTTTATTTTTTAGAGAATTAGTTAATTGATTACCTTTTACTGTTATAACTTCTTTTTGATTAAAAAGAAGTTGTATTTCGGTGATTTGGTAATTCGGTAACGGCGCTGTCTCAATAAAACCAACCTCAATATTTAAGTTCGTTGTGTCTATTTGTGATCCCCCCGTCACGGCGCCAAAAAACAAAATGGGTTTTGGTCCCTTTTTAATTTTAAACGTAAGCTTATCAATAAATATTTTTTCCTTACCGCCCTCTGGAGTTTGAATAAACGCCGCAAAATTAAGCGTTCCCTGCGCTCTAGTAACAGTATCTAATATTTCTATTAAATAAAACCCAATACTATCTGTTGTGCTTATTTTAATTGTTCCGTCAAAACACAACGGGGTTCCTTGATCACAATAAAGCGTATTAACGAAACTTGTATAGAAAACCGAGTCTTCTTTGGTATTAAAACTATAATGTTGACCTTCAGAAGCGAACGATAAAAGACAAAAAAAAACAATTATTCTATACATTAAACACATGCTATTTTATCCACCCTTCGCTGGTGTCTTCCCCCCTCGAAATCGGTTGTTAAAAATGTCGCCACACATTTTAAAGCTTCTTTTGATGATATATACCTTGCGGGTAGAGAGATAATATTAGCGTCATTATGTTGTCTCGCTAATTCAGCGATCTCGATAGACCAACAAAGTGCACACCGCACACCACTATGTTTATTTGCAGACATGCTTATTCCGTTTCCTGACCCACAAATTAATATACCTGTAATTTGTTCTTTTTCAACTAGGCTTGCTACAGGGTGCGCGTAATCTGGATAATCGATACTTTCCTCTGATGGACAACCATAATCCACAACTTCGTGCCCTTCTTCTTCTAATTTTTCTATAATTTCATTTTTTAAATGAAATCCAGCGTGATCAGATCCTATCGCAATTTTTCTTTTCATCTTTTAAAATTATCATTTATTCGTTTGTAAACAACCGAGGTTAATTACTAGTTGAAAAATAACTAAAACTTTTTTTGGATTACTCGTGTTTTTATACAAGCCAAAATAGAATTCATATAAGTGATAAAAGTTTATGTTTTTTATCCCCGATTTATAAATACTTTTTACACAAAAAGTTTATTAACAATTGGTTTTTTTTATAAACATTTAAATATTCTTAAATATTTTAAAAAAGTGTTAATTCTTTGTTTATTAACAATTTATAAGGTTTAAACTTGTGAATTACTCTTGATTCTTGTTTATATTTATTTCTGATTTCTATTTGCTTATTTTTTATGAACAAATGAACACTCTTAATAATAATAGTAAATTTATTTCCAAATTTTTTTTTAAACTTATTAAAAAGAAATAGGTGTGAATAACTAAATATGAATAATATAAATTCGATTAAAACTGAACTCAACTTCTTTATTAAGAAGTACTACAAAAATAAATTACTCAAAGGTTTATTATATTGTTTGGTTGCTTTTTTATTGTCGCTATATATTTTTTCATTTGCGGAGTTTTTTGGTCGTTTCAATTCCTTGATTCGCTTGGTGTTTTTATTATTGTTTATTATCGTAAATACATATTTAACTTTTGTTTACTGTTTACAGCCTATTTGGTGTATTATAAATACAAACAAAAGATTTAACCACCAAGAAGCTTCTGTTATGATAGGCGAATTGTTTCCTGAAATAGCAGATCAATTAACAAATTTACTACAACTTGAAAGGCAACAAACAAATGGAAAAGAAAAGGAAATAACGCTTTTACAAGCCAGTATAGAGCAGAAAGTTAACAATATTGGTTTTATTGAATTTTCCAGAGCAATTTCTTATTCAGAAAATAAAAAATATTTAAAATATGTGCTTCCCGCAGTATTTCTATTTTTCATCTTTTTAGGCTTTTTACCTGAAATGTTTACGCAAGGATCCTATCGTGTTTTAAATTTTTCACAAGAATTTAAAATAAAATCACCTTACAGTTTCGAACTTGTAAATACAAATCTAAATATCTCTGAAGGAGAGGATTTAAAACTCCAGGTTTTATTATCGGGCAGTAAGTTTCCTGATAAACTTTATATTAACTCGGATAGGGGTGTTTTTCTAATGTCAAAATTGAAATCCAACTTATTTGAAACTGTTCTTAGAAAACCAAAAAACAATCAATCTTTTTTTATTTCTTCGAATAATTTTAAAAGCTCTAGTTATATAATTAAAGTACTAGGAAAGAATGTTTTAGGAAAATGGGATGCTTCCATAATTTATCCTTCTTATTTAATGATGGAACCTAGAATGATAAAAAATTCGGGAGATATAACTATTCCTGAGGGAAGTGAAGTGACTTGGAGTGGAAAAACTAAAAATGTTTCAGAAATTGTGATTTCATCTGGTGTTCAAACAAGCGTTTTTAAAAAGTCTGGTTTTCTATTTAAAAAGAAATATATTTCTTCAGATAAAATAGTTCTTCAATTAACCAATTCTTATACCAATATTAAAGACTCTTTAGAGTATTCTATAGAAGTTTTAAAGGACGCATATCCTTTAATTAATGTAGAAGAGCAAAAAGACACTATTAATACAGGTTTAAGATACTTTCAAGGTGTTGTATCTGATGATTATGGTCTTCTAAATTTAAATTTTCATTACACGGTGAAATCAAAAAACGGAAATAAAAGAAATAAAGTGATGAATTTTCAGAACGTTAAAGGCACTAAAAATAGTTTTTCTTACAGTGTAGATTTTAATAGGGAAAATATAGCATTAAATGATGAGATTATTTATTTCTTTTCAGTATCAGATAATGATGGTATTAATGGCTCTAAAACAACATATAGCAGTAAATATATTTATGAATTACCAAGTTTAAGTGAGTTTAATGAAAAGAAAAATTCTGATCAAAATGAAATTAAAAAAGATTTAAATGCTGCACTTGAAGCGACACGAAAATTTCAAAAAGACATCAATGAATTAAATAAGGAACTAAAAATCAACAAATCAGATTCTTGGAATAAATTAAATGACATCAATGATTTAAAACAACAACAACAAGAGTTATTAGATAAACTAGAACAGGTCCAGCAAAAAATGGATAATTCTTTACAAGAAAAAAATCAATTATCTGAGTTAGATAAAGAGCTTTTAGAAAAACAAGATTTATTAGAAGAATTATTAAATAAAGTAATAGATGATGAATTAAAAAAACTTCTTGAAGAACTTGAAGAATTATTAAAAAATAACAATCAAGAAAAGCTCAATGAAAAAATGGAGGAGTTAGATCAGAGTGCTGAGGATATGAAAAAGCAATTAGACCGTAGTCTTGAAATGTTGAAGAAACTTCAGGTAAATGAAAAAATAGATGACATAGAAAAGGAGTTAGAAGTGTTAGCAGAAAAACAAAATATGCTTTCAAAAGAAAAATTAAAAGATGCCGAAGAACAAGAAAAAATAAAGGATGAGTTTGATAAAATTAAAGCGCAGTTAAAAGATTTAGATTCTTTAAATAATAAATTGGAAACTCCATTAGAACTTGAAGAAACAAATAAGGCAGAAGACCAAATAGATCAAGAATTAAATAAGGCTAACGAGGAAATAGAAAAAAATAAAAAATCCAAGGCATCTAAAAGTCAAAAAAGCGCTGCCGATCAAATGCAAGAGTTAGCTGATAAACTAGATCAAATGCAACGGAATTCTGCACAAAGTCAGCAAGAAGAAGATATGGATGATTTACGGAAAATTCTAGAAGCATTAATAATTCTTAGTATAGATCAAGAAAACTTGATGAACAAGTTTATAAATGTTCGTGTAAATGACCCGGCATTTAGAAAATATGGAAGAACGCAAAAACGCATAAATGATGATACTAAAATCATTCAGGATAGTTTACTTTCATTAGCAAAACGTCAACCCGTGCTTGCCACGTTTATAGACAAAGAACTTAATGATTTGACGTTTACTCAGAAAAAATCAATTGATTTTGTTGGTGACAGAAACAAAAAGAAAGTAACACAAAATCAACAAGGTTCTATGACGTCTTATAACAATCTAGCACTTTTATTAAATGAGGTTTTACAAAATATGCAGGCTCAAATGCAGATGATGAATCCTGGAAGCGGTCAATGTAATAAACCTGGGGGTAAAGGAAAACCAAAAGCAGGCCCTTCTATGAATTCAGGTGAAATGAAAGAGATGTTGAAGAATCAGTTAGATCAACTAAAAAAAGGTATGAAGGAAGGTGGTAAAAAGGAAGGTGGGCAAAAAGAAGGAAATAAAGGAGAAAATGGTTCAGGTGGAATAGGAAGTAAAGGTTTAGCTAAAATGGCAGCAGAACAATCCGCAATCCGGAAAAAACTAGAACAACTTAGAAACCAACTTAATAAAGACGGTAAGGGTACAGGTAACGGTTTAAATCCACTCATTGAAGAGATGAAAGCGCAACAGAAAAGAATTGTCAATAAAGATATAAGTAAGACAACTATCAAGAGACAACAAGAAATATTAACAAGGTTATTAGAAAGTGAAAAAGCATTAATTGAAAGGGGTTTTGATGAAAAAAGAGAATCAAAATCCGGAAAAAATACCGAAAAAAGCAACCAAATTCTTTTTAATGAGTATAACAGAGAAAAGTTAAAACGAATTGAATTATTACGTTTTGCAGAGCCTGCTTATCGTCAGTATTATAAGGAGAAGGCAAACGAATATTTCGACGAAAACTAATATAGGTGAAAACTGTGAGTGATAAGTATAGTGTTATAGAGTCTTTAAAATTTTCTTCAACGTACAACTCTGTTGCAGACATAGAAAGGTTAATAGATAAAGTTTGTAATACTGTAGGTGTTAATGAAGATGCTTATGGGAATGTCTTAATTGCTGTTACAGAGGCAGTAAACAATGCAATTCAACACGGAAACAAAGAGAACGAAAACTTAAGTATTAACGTTTCTGTCTCTGATAACCAAGAAAAGGTTTGTTTTGCAGTGAAAGACGAGGGTACTGGTTTTGACTTTGACAATTTACCAGATCCAACAGCACCAGAAAACCTTCTGAAAGAAAACGGCAGAGGCATCTTTTTAATGCGCAATCTTGCGGATAAAGTCGAATTCACAGGAGGGGGCAATGGGGTTTGTTTGTTTTTTAATAAATGACGAGCTTTTTTTTTGAGGACATAAAGCCCTTCAGTTTTTCTATAGATAAATATCGGGAAAAAATAAGTTATATAGTTGATAATGAGCATTTTATTAAAGGAAATATTTCTATTATTTTGTGTTCAGATCCCTATTTGTTAGCGCTAAACAAGAAACATTTAAATCACGACTATTTTACTGATATTATTACTTTCTCTTACAATGAAGAAAATAGAATTAGTGGTGATCTTTTCATCAGTGTCGATCGTCTAAAAGAAAATGCCAGATTAAATGCTGTAGATTTTTGTAAAGAGATGGAAAGAGTGGTTTATCATGGTGTTTTACATTTATGCGGCTATAACGATAAATCAGAGGAAGAAATAGTTGTGATGCGTACTAAAGAGAATTATTATTTAGAATTGAATGTTTCACGTGAAACATAATGTAAATTATCTTTTTTGAATTAATTTTGTTTCACGTGAAACAATAGAGATGTTAACAAAATACGATGTTATAGTTGTTGGTGCAGGACACGCGGGTTGTGAGGCAGCACATTGTGCAGCAACCATGGGTAGTCATGTTTTATTGGTAACAATGAACATGAACACAATAGCACAAATGAGCTGTAATCCTGCAATGGGCGGCGTTGCTAAAGGTCAAATTTTAAGAGAGGTTGACGCTTTAGGTGGTGCCTCTGCCATTATAAGTGATAAAAGCGCTATTCAGTTTCGGATGCTGAATAAATCAAAAGGGCCAGCAATGTGGTCTCCCAGAAGTCAAAATGACCGTCAAATGTTTTCAACGGAATGGCGTTTATGTCTTGAGCAAAACGAAAACATAGATTTTTGGCAAGACATGTGTACAGGAATATGTGTAGAAGAAAATATAGTCACAGGGATTAAAACAGCATTGGGCATTGAAATAAAAGCGAAGAGCGTAATCCTTACAAACGGCACATTTCTTAATGGCTTAATTCATTTAGGAGAAAAACAGTTTGGTGGTGGTCGGGCTGCAGAAAGGGCATCAACGGGTATTACAGAGCAACTTGTGTCGTTAGGGTTTGAGTCTGGTAGAATGAAGACTGGAACACCACCACGGGTAGATGGAAGATCTTTAGATTATTATAAAATGGAAGAACAACCTGGAGATGAATCACCATCGAAATTTAGTTTTTCAAATACCAAACCCTTACAAAAACAGAGGCCTTGTTACATTACTTACACAAATCCAAAAACACACCAAACATTAGAAAAAGGTTTTGATCGCTCTCCAATGTTTAACGGCGCAATAAATAGTACAGGCCCAAGATATTGCCCTAGCATAGAGGATAAGATAAATCGGTTTGCGGATAGAGAAAGGCATCAAATTTTTGTTGAACCAGAAGGGTGGGACACTATAGAGATTTATGTTAACGGTTTTAGCACTTCGTTACCTGAAGAAATACAACTAGAAGCAATGAAAACAATTCCCGGGTTTGAAAACGTTAAAATGTTCAGGCCTGGTTATGCTATTGAATATGATTACTTCCCACCTACGCAGTTAAAACACACACTTGAGACAAAGAAAATTAAAAACCTTTATTTTGCTGGTCAAATTAATGGTACAACAGGTTATGAAGAAGCTGCCTGTCAGGGTTTAATGGCGGGCATCAATGCCAACTTAAAAACAAAAGGTAAAGAGCCCTTTTATCTGTCAAGAAGTGAGGCTTATATAGGTGTTTTAATCGACGACTTAATAACCAAGGGTACAGATGAACCATATCGAATGTTTACGAGTCGCGCTGAATACAGGATTTTATTAAGACAGGACAATGCAGATATTAGATTAACACCCTTAGGGTTTAAGCTAGGACTAGCAGATAAAGACAGAAAAGAACGTGTGGATAAAAAAACAGAAGGTACTAAGGCTTTTAAAAAAGACCTTAGAAAAATAGCAATTTCTCCAGAGGATGTAAACCCTTTTTTAGAAAGTATAGGTAGCGCCCCTGTTTCTCAAAAGGTTAAATTGTCTTCGATTATAACAAGGCCAAAAGTGTATCTAAAAAAACTACTTGAGCTTTCAGATGAAGCAAGTCAAAAAGCACAAGACATTAATATTTCCCATGATGAAATTCTTGACCAGGTTGAAATTCAAATGAAGTACGACGGTTATATTGAAAGAGAACAGGATCAGGTGGAAAAAATGAGTAGGTTAGAAAATGTTAAAATCCCTCAGGACCTTGATTTTAAAAAATTAAATAGTTTGAGCACAGAAGCAAAAGAAAAACTTTCGCATATAAAACCGATTACCATCGGGCAAGCTTCACGTGTTTCAGGTGTTTCACCGAGCGACGTGTCTGTTCTTTTGGTTTATATGGGCCGATAGTTATTTTAAGGACGCCCAAAGGTGTTTTATAAACCTAAGCAACACATACCATTAAAAAACACAGAAAACAGCTTAAAACCAAAGTATAAGACCCGTTTTTAAGGATTATTGAAAAACACGCACATAGTCTACGGCCATCGTTTGGGGAAACAAGGTACTACTGTTTGGACTACCCGGCCATTGACCTCCGACAGCTAAGTTTAAGATGAGAAAGAAGTTTTCCTGAAAAGCATTAAGTTCTGAACTAGAAATATCAATAATATGATATTGTATATCGTCACGTAAAAATTTCAGAGCGGACTCAGTCCAAATTATAGAAAAGACGTGAAACTCTTCTGCAAACATTTCACCTGTGCTCAATGAATTATGATTCCCATATGATGCATGACTACCATTATCGCTCCAATGAACCGTGCCGTGTACAGTTCGATCATTATATGCACCACCACCAACAAGTTCCATTATGTCTATCTCACCACATTCAGGCCAGCCAACAGATGTAATGTTATCGCCTAACAGCCAAATAGCCGGCCAATAACCCTGGCCATAAGGAAGCGCCGCACGAACATCGATACGTCCGTATTTGAAGGATTGAAGACCTTGTGTTTTGATACGAGAGGATGTATAACTGAATGAGGCTGCGGATTCTTCTTTCGCAGTGATTTTTAGTAGACCGTCTTCGACAACCGTGTTTTCTTCTTTGTAAAACTGTAATTCATTATTACCCCAACCCCACGAACCATTGCCTATTTCGTGCGTCCAGTTGGAGGACAATGTGCTACCATCAAATTCATCGCTCCAGACTAAAGTATATCCTGGGTAGCTCAGTGGTGTTGAATAACCAACCGTAGGAATACCCCCGGTGTAACCGACATCAGTAATATCTAAAACATCAATTTTTTCTACGAAATCATAAGGAGTAACGTGGGCTCGTGTCTTAATTGTATAAACGCCAGTTGTTATGAAATTATAAGAGGCAGACCCGTCGGTAGATTCGACATATGTTGAGTCTCCGTTATCATAGAACATAAAACTATAAAAATTTGCGCCCTGAGCAGTTGCTTGTACCTCCACAAAACCTTCATCTATATTAAAACTAGTATTGAGACCTGTAGGTAAAATTACTGAAGAATCAGGTTTTTTAGGATCGCATGAAATACAGATTAGAAGGATTGAAATAAAACAAAGAATACGCATAACTATTTGTATATCAAGTATTAAAGCTCAGGTTTTAATTTTAAATACCAAAGCAACCCTCCTTCATGATGTCCAAATGCAAGATACATCGAAGTGTCTGTTAATTCAATAATTTTGTATGTATTAATTCCGCTGCCAAAACCTATAAAGGAGTCATTGGATACACTTATTAAAGTATCTTCTTCTTCAGTAACGCTCCAGGACTCATTCAATCTATTGGCATAAGGAGCGGTGAAGTCCGCTAGGTTTTCAAAAGAGTCTGGATATTGATCAGCAAGCGTATTGTGAACGTAGACATCTCCGTTCGTTATCATATCGAATTTATATTCGTTTAGATAGAAGATATAACGATCGTCATACATTCCACACCCTGGTTTTGCATTTTCAGGAGCAGACCACCATTCAGGCGTGTATCCCAAATCAGAAACCGGATCGGGCCCAACCCCAAAATGTCCAGCAACAGTTGAGTCAATATACCACGATTTAAATCCCGGCCCATCAATACCACCTGTGAGCATAGTAAAAATCGGATTATCTAGTAACCCGGAGTCAGTTTGGTCAATGGTGATCTCTTGTGTAGACGTTGATGAACCCCCATTATTAAAAACGCTTAGCGTTACCGTATAAATGCCTTCATTAGGGTATACAGAAGAAACCGTGGCGCCTTCACCTTTAAGACCATTTCCAAAATCCCACATATTTATAATATCAGGGTTTGAAGCTGTAAAAACAATTACGTTGGCATTTGTGTCGGAAGGGGCATAGGTAAATGAAGCATCACTTTCTGTTGGGGGCGTTCCTAACTTAGGATTATCTTTTTTGCACGCGGTAACTGTAAAGAATAAAATCATTGCAGAAAGTGCTATAAATGGGGTAAAAATATTTTTCATTTTTTTTGTATTAATAACCGTTATTTTGTGACCAGTTTCCACCGGCTAAATCAATTTCTAATGTAGGTATCGGGAACAATTCATGTTTGTTCGTTTGGAACCCTTCAATATAGTCCTGAGCATTACCCGCCCGAATAAGGTCAAAAAACCGATGACCTTCACAAGCCAATTCAAGACGTCTTTCGTTGAAAATATCATTCACAGAGCTCAATGACACGGGTAGCATTCCCGCCCTTGCTCTTATATCGTTAACTAAGATTTGTGCTGCTCCGGTATTACCATTCTGGTAATGTGATTCAGCAGCCATGAGAAGCACGTCTGCATAGCGAATAACGCGGTAGTTTACAGGGCTAGTTAGATCATTATCAGGAAGCCCTATTTCGCCTTGCCTTTTGATGTATTTATTGTTGTAATACCCCGTATGTCCACCAGCACCAATACCATAGGTGATGCTTTCTGGGTTGGGTTGTGCTGCAATAAAGGCTTCTATGTCTAAAATAGTCATATCGCGTCTAGGATCAGCGGGATCAAAAGCGTCGTAAAGACTTTGGGTTGGTAAGTTGTAACTGTTTCCGTCACCGTATATAGGACCGTCGTACTGACGGATGCCCTGGAACCCAGGACCAGCATTTCCTTCTAGACAAACCAAGCAGCCATAACCACCGCCTTCAGCACCTGTGTATTGAACATCAAAAACAGTTTCACTGTTGTTTTCGTTTGCTACAGAAAACAAGTTTGTGTAGTCGTTTATTAAACTGTAAGAACCACTATTAATCACTTCGTCAAATTTATCGGCAGCTTCAATGTATTTCTTTTGGTACAAGTATGCCTTACCTAATAACGCTTTAGCCGCACCTTTTGTTGCTTTTCCTTTAATCAGAGATACATCATTTAAAACACTAGAGGCATCAATTAAATCTTGTTCAATTTGAGCATAAACCTCTGAAGCAGGGGTTCGTGGAATTTCCGTTGCTTCTTGGGCGCCAATTCTTTTATCAATAATTAATGGAACATCTCCAAAAAACTTAACAAGTTCGAAGTAATAAAAAGCACGTAAAAATTTTGCCTCCGCAATAATTTGATCTTTACCTTGAAAGTCAATGTTGTCTTTATTTTCGAGAATAAAGTTTGCGCGGGTTATACCTGCATAATTCCAACGAAAGAGACTCCTTAGTTCAGAATTTACACCTCCGTGTGTCATTTCGTCAATTTGGTGAAGGCCTTGTGTATCATTTACACTCTCACCACCAGCAATAGTATTGTCGGAAGCAATTTCACTGATCCATACAGACATAAAAGAAGCTTGAAGTAAGTCATATGCACCAATAAGCGCTTGTTCGTAATCCTCAGGTGATTGAAAGTAGTTTTCAGCATCCTGAGTATATGGCGGGTTAACCTCTAAAAACTTATCACAACCAGAAAAGACAAGGCAGCATGTAAAAAGTAAACCGCTAAATAGTTTTGTTTTTAAAATATTCATTCTCTTAAAATTTAATGTTTATACCACCCATAATCGTTTTCGCTTGCGGGTAAAACCCGTAATCAACCCCCGCTGATAGTGTGCCACCGCCGATATCTGGATCAAAACCTAAATATCTAGTAAGCGTCACAAGGTTATTTCCTGAGACATAAAAACGAAGGGATTCGATTTTTAATTTTTTGAGTAAAGGGTTATTTTTTGAAAAGGTATAACCCAACTGTACATTTCTTAATCTAATAAAAGAACCGTCCTCAACATAATAGTCAGAAAAAGAATTATTTCTAGTTGCACCAGTGGTGAGCCTAGGGTGTTCATTTGTCGATCCAGGCCCTGTCCAACGGTTGATTACATAGTCAAGTTGATTTGCATAGGGTTGTTGTCTTTCATAGTTGCGAATAATTTCTTGACCTATTGCGGAATAAATATTCGCTGAGAAGTCGATACCCTTGAATTTTAAATTTAAAGCAAACCCCATTGTGAAGTCAGGAATAGGCGAACCGAGATATGTTTTGTCGTTATCATCACCAAAGCTAATTTCACCATCACCATTTTGATCAACAAAAATAAAGTCGCCAGGACGGGCTCCCTCTTGGATTACCGTTGCATTATCAATATCCTCTTGTGTTTGATAAATACCCGCTGTTTGTAACCCATGGAAGTAACCAATAGCAAAACCTTCTTCAAAACGCGTTGCAACATCACCCCCGACACTAAATTGCGCTCCAGGAAGATAGTCGACACCCTCGGGAACACTTGTTACTTTGTTTGTAATATGAGAAAAATTAAAACTGACATTGGTTTTAAAGTCTCTTGAAGGCTTGTTGTGATAAGCCAATTCAAGCTCAACACCTTTATTGGAAACATTTCCTGCATTAATAATAGGTGAAGAGCCCCCCGGTCCATAGGAGCCGATTATTCCAGAAACGTCAGGTTGAAACAATAAATCGTTTGTGTTTTTAATAAAATAGTTTGTGGTTACATCAAAAGAACTCAAAAGCGTTAAATCAAGACCAGCATTAAACTGCCTTGTCGTTTCCCACTTAAGATCAGGGTTAGCAGCCCTTCCTAGCGCTGTTCCGATAACAATTAAATCATCAAAAACATAAACACCCTCTCCATTAAGCAACGCGCGGTATGCAAAGTTTGCGATTTGGTCATTACCAGAAACACCGTAGCTCAGTCTAAGTTTCATAAAGTTAATCGCTTCAATATTAAAAAAGTTTTCTTCTGAGATTAACCATGCTGAAGAGATTGTTGGAAAAACACCATAGCGATTATTTGGACCAAACTTACTAGACCCATCCCTTCTCATTATACCTGAAACAATGTATTTAGAATCATAAGCATATTCTGCTCTTATGAAGGCCGAAACCAGGCGTTCTTTAAATTCAAAAGACCCTACATTATTTAGATAACCCCCAGGAGCCGTGTTTGCCGAGATATCCGCATATTCCCAGGAATTGTTTGGAATATTAAATGCTGTTCCACTAAGCGCAGCGCCTTTTCTCTGAAAAACAGAGGCTCCTAAGGTTGCTTTTACCTTGTGTATGTCGCTGAAGGTTCTATCATAATTAAAATAACTTTCAAACGTCAAATCACTAAACGACGAGCGTTGCTCATAAACACTAGCCCCACGATCAATAAATACACTGTCAGCAATTTCCACCTGTGGTGACTCAAGGTCTGCATTTAATGCCGTATTGGCATATTTACCTGGTCCAAACCAGGCTAACGGGCTAAAACTTTTAGCATCTACTACTGCATAATTATAGTTGAAACGATTCGTAAAAGAAAGGTGCTTATTAAACTTATAGACAAGTTCTTCTTTACCCACAAACTTGTCTGCAACACTATAGTTGTAAGCGTTTTCCATTTGTGCAATCGGATTAATAATATCCGCAACTTCTTCAAGGTAGCTGTAATTACCATCAGGAGTGCTTATCGGCTCATTAGGAAAAGCGTTTACCGTGTTGTAAAGTACAGAACCGATTCCATTTTCAGCGAGCGTCGAGCGGTTGTCACTTGAAAACAAGAAAACAGAATTTAAAAGTAGCTTATCAGAAAGATCTGTACTAAGATTTAATCTTGCGTTATATCTGGAGAAGTTGGCTTTTGAACCACCAACAATTCCTTCTTGAGCAAAATAAGTAGCGCCTAAAGAATAACGTGTGTTCTTTGTACCACCACTAATTCCAATATTGTAACTTTCAATGGGTGCGGTCTGAAAAACGGAATCCTGCCAGTTTGTCCCCTCACCTATAGCAGTGTTTGCAAAAGGCATTGGTTGTCCTCCAAACGCAAACATTTCATTTTTGATAACAGCGTACTCTTCTGCGGTTAACAAACCGAGACGGTTTGCGGTTTGTTGAATACCTCGATACATACTAAACTCAACCTTAGGCGCAGCATTAAGGCGTCCTTTTTTTGTTTCAACAATGATAACACCGTTTGCCGCTCTAACACCATATATACCAGCAGTTGCATCTTTAAGGACGTTAATAGATTCGATATCATTTGGGTTCAGGGCGTTCAAACCATCTGAGTCATAAACAACACCATCTACAAGAATAAGTGGGTCATTATCACCGAACGTAGATAAACCACGGATTCGAATACTTGAAGAACCTCCAGGAGAACCAGAGTTCGTGTTAATCGCAACACCAGAAACCTGACCCTGTAGTGCTTGATCCATTCTTGAAAGATTGAGCTTTTCAATATCCTCGCCCTTGACTTTCGCTGCCGCTCCTGTCAATTCTTTATTTCTGGAACTACCATAACCAACCACTACAATCTCGTCAAAAACCTGTGATTCCGAATTCATTTTCACGTTTATCTCAGGTCGTCCAGCGACGAGCACATTTTGTGTCGTGTAGCCCATATAAGAAAAACTTAGAACCAAACCTTCAGCGTCTTCTATACTAATGGTGTATTTACCATCGATATCCGTAATGACGCCATTTGCTGTTCCTTTTACAACAACTTTAACCCCAGGAAACGTTGCTTTTTTTTCGTCTGTTACTGTTCCTTTAACGGTAACCCCCTGTGCAAAAACACTGGAGAAGGCCATAAAAGTCAATACAAATAAAAGATTTAAATTCTTCATAAATAAATAGTTTTCAGCGTAAATATATTGTTTTTTTTTAAAGTGTAAAAACTACACTAAGGGTGTTTAAAGGAAAAACAAAGAACCCTAATGTTAATTAAAATTATACCTACTGTTTTTATATTTTTGCATACATTATGCGAAAGGTTGTTTTTGTTGATGCTGTTCATTCTATATTGAAAGATAGATTAGAATCTATTGGTTTTGATTGTGTAGATGCAACCAGGGCAAATCAAGATGAATTTATTGAAGAGATAAAAGGCGCTTTCGGTATCGTGATACGCTCTCGCTTCACGCTTGACGCAAGAGTCTTAGATAACGCAAGGAGTCTTCGTTTTATTGCAAGGTCAGGTTCTGGAACAGAAAATGTGGATAGTGCGTATTGTACCAATAAAGGGATTCTTCTTTTTTCGTCTCCTGAGGGTAATAGGAATGCTGTGGCAGAGCATGCGCTTGGATTTTTATTAGCGCTTCTAAATAACTTTCAAAGAGCTCATATTGAAATTACAGAAGGAAGTTGGTTAAGAAAAGAAAACACAGGTCGAGAACTCTCTTCCTGTACGGTGGGGATTATAGGCTGCGGAAATAACGGTTTATGTTTTGCTAAAAAACTTGTTTCCCTTGGCGTTAAAGTATTAGCATATGATAAATACAAAACAATCAGCGAGCCGGGTGTTGAAAACGTAGCGCTAGAAACATTGTATAAACGCGTGAACGTGATTAGTTTTCATGTCCCAGAAACGGAAGAAACTATTTCGATGGGTGATCACGCCTTTTTTTCAAGATTTCAACAACCGTTAATTGTCTTAAATATATGTCGAGGAAAGGTTGTTGAAACGGATAGCTTAGTATTAGCGATGAAGCAACAAAGGGTTGTAAGCGCAGCATTAGATGTTTTAGAATATGAATCTAAATCGTTTGAGTCTTTTTTTGAATCAGAGTTACCTGAAGCGTTTATTTATTTGAAAAACAATCCAAATGTTATTTTGACGCCACATATCGCGGGCTGGACTAAAGAAAGCTATTTTGGGTTAAGTAATGTTTTGGCAGATAAAATAACCGAGGCTTTTAGTTAGCCTTTTCCATTTCTTTTTGGACGTTTTTATAGCTTAACAGCAAAGTGTTTTTAACACCAGGAATAGCGATTTCAGCAAACCTTATTGCAACAGGATAGAAACGTGAGGAATCTATAGTTTTCTGAGAAACGATCTCCCGATCAGGGTCAAGAGGGCTTAAAAACAAAAAAGCACAACCCGCAAGAAACCCCCACTTTAAACACCCAACAACACTTCCTAAAATTTTATTAAATACAGACAGCCAGACAAAAGCAATAAACTTTTCAAAGGCCTTTCCAATAACGCGGACAGCAAGAACAACCAGAATAAAGACGATGATAAAAGAAAGAAAAGGAACAACGACCCCATCTTCTTTATCTACAAAACAATTGGCAATTGCGTCTGAGAAATGAAAGGCAAAATAGACACCAGCAATGAGGGACGCAAAGTTAAAAAGCTCCATAATCAATCCTTTTCGCCAACCAAGGAAAAACCCAACCGTTAGAAATAAACAGATACAAAAGTCAAGAATATTCATGGGGTGAATTTAATAGATATCTGCTAAGAAAATCAATATTATATCATAAATTTACTAAAGGTAGAAGGTTAATAAACCAATAGTATGTTAGAAATATTTAACGATGAGTTTTTCATGAAACAGGCCTTGATAGAGGCACAGAAGGCATTAGATAAAAATGAGGTGCCTGTTGGTGCGGTGGTCGTGCTTAATAATAGAGTGATTGCAAGAACACACAATCTAACAGAACAACTTACAGATGTAACAGCTCACGCTGAAGTTCAAGCAATTACGGCGGCGGCACAATATTTAGGAGCAAAATATCTTAAAGGATGTACGATGTATATTTCTTTAGAGCCTTGTTCAATGTGTGCAGGTGCTTTATTTTGGACACAAATAGACAAGGTGGTATTTGCGGCAAGAGATGAAAGGCGGGGGGCAAGCAGGTGTAAACCCTCTCTTTATCATCCAGCAACCCTTGTGGTAAAGGGTCCAATGCAAGATGAAAGTCGAAACCTTTTAACCTCGTTTTTTAAGAGAAAAAGAAAATCAATCATATAACGTTTCTCGAATAATCTCAACAGATTTTTTTGAGTTGTATCCGGGTAGGTGATAGTTACAGTACTCTAAAAGAACATCAAAAAGCCTTGGCTCTAGTCCCTTGTTAAGAACAGAGTTGTTGTAAAAAACCTCATGAATAGCCAATGCTAATGTAGGGTCTGCAACGAGATAACTGGAGGTTTCTTGAGAATTAAACTCACCTGTTTTGATATCGAAATTATCGATTTTTAAACCTGATGGATTTAAAGGAGCGTGGCCTGAAAAAGAAATTAAATCAGCTAAAAAACGTACAGGGTAGGTTTTAACAAACGCCGTTTCGTTTAACTTAAGGATTGATTTTTTTATAAAACTGAAAAAAGACCGGTCAACAACTTCGTTACTTAAAAAGGACTTAATGCTTTCGGCAACAAAAAAAGCAATTAATATTTTAACAGGTGAATTATATGTGTTTTCGAGTTGATAAGACCGTTCAATCGAATTAATGTTTTGAAGCCCTGAAGAAGACCAACGGTATAAAACAATTTGATATAAACCCAGAACCATGGGCCGGTTTTTTTTTCTTTTACCACCTTTTATAATAGCGTTTTGTAAACCGTGTTTCTCTGAAAAAAACGAGACCCACAAACTACTTTCCGAATAGGGTTTAATCGCCAAAAAAACAACCTCTGCAACTTCTTTCACACATTCTATTTTTTAGGCCTAAAATCTATTTTGTAATAAAAGACAGGCAAAAAACCAAGCTGCTTTCTTTCCGCTGTTGGTTCATATCCAGGGTTGTTTACTACAGAGGGGTCAAGGCTAGGCGCATAAGCCAAACCTAAAAGATTGCTCGTGTTTAATACATTTACTAGATCCAACCCTATTTCATGTGCTGTTTTTTTAGCATTTAATCTCCAGCTGATTTTTAGGTCAAACCTGAAGTAATCAGCGAATTGTCTTTCGTTAAATAAAGAGTCTTGAAAAACAATCTCTTTTAAGTCTTCTGTGGCCCCAAGATTAACATATCCATATCTTTTTCCCCCAGCCCTTGTTGTTTTTAAACCTATTCCGAATACGTTGTTTTTACCAATGTTAAATTCTTTTCCGGCAAGAAAATTAACAACATAAGACCCGTTATAAGACGTGTTTCTTAGGATATTATCACTTCCTCTATATTTTGAGTCGTATAGTGTTCCAGAAAAAAGAAAAAAGAAGCTTTTGTTAAAGTATTTTTGAACTGTAAGTTCAACACCATAGTTAATACCGGTTCCTGTATTTTGTAAAGAGTCAGGAAACAATCTTGAAAAACCACTACCCATATTAATGATCGAAAAAGAAGAAGGTACAACAGTAACAGGAACTTCATACAGGTATTGATAATAGGTTTCCGTTTTAATACTAAACCCCTTATTGAAAACTTTTTCGTACCCTAAACCGGTGTGTATGCTTTTCATTAAACCCATATCTTCGTTTTGGTATACCTTCTCACCGTTAGGCCCCGCCTGATGATAAGAATAGGTGTATAAAGGCTGCATTTGACTGTGTAAGCCGGCACCAGCAAAAACACTTTGGTTTTTTGGAAGACGGTACTTAATTGCTGTCCTGGGCTCAATAGGGCTCAAGCTGTTTGCGTTAGAAAAATATTGACTGTGTAGACCAAGCGTAAAGTCCAGGTTGTCGTTTGCTCGAAATTTCCATTGTAAGAAAGGCTGAACGAGTAACATATTTCCAGTGTAATCCCAACGTTGTTTAAAGTTGTTCGGTAAATCTAAATCGTAGAGCACAGAATCACTTTGGAATAGGCTGAAAACATCGAGGTTAACCCCTGCTTTGATTAGGTTCTTTTTGTTTATTTTATGATTAATGCTAAAATGCCCTGACGTTTTGATCGTATTAAAATTATACCCCATCATGAGATATGATGTGTCTACTGAAATAGTAGTATCACCATTAGTGATAGCTAACGAGCGCTGAAGGTATTCGTGCCGACTGTGTTGTTCTTCATAAGAAACCGCAGCTGTTGCTGAAATAAAGGTTTTGGCACTTAAAGGCTTTTTAAAGTTTAACCCCGTAACATACATTGATGTACCAAATTTTTGATCGCGATCACCGTCACCATAAAATTCTGTTGAGTATTCTGTTTGGTCTGAAATTAAGATGTTGATGTTGCTTTTTCCACCAATTCCAAACCATGAAAGTTGCCCACCTTTTTTAAGAGGGAAGTTAAACTTGAAAGAGGCGTCGCCATATTGCGGAACAGCGTCAGTTCCAAGTTGAATACCAACCTGTTGGAATAAGGAAAGTGTCGAATAGCGTCCCATTACAAGATAGCTCGATTTCTTCTTCTTCGAAAGAGGGCCTTCTGCTAAAAACTCTGTACCTAAAAACCCAAATTGACCTGTAAATTCATGACGGCGATTGTTTCCGTTCCGCAACTTTAAGTCAAAGACGCCAGAGGTGCTATTTCCATATTCCGCAGGAAATGCACTCATGAAAAAATCCGAATTAGCCAGAATTTTATTATTAATAATTGATACAGGCCCCCCTGTACTTCCTGAAATCGCAAAGTGGGACGGGTTTGGAATGTCAATTCCTTCAACCCGCCAAACAACTCCTAAAGGACTATTACCACGAATTATAATATCATTTCTAGAGTCATCCGCCCCTTGGACGCCAGCAAAATTAGACGCCATTCTTGCAGGATCCATTCTTGAACCCGGATAACGATTTGTTTCTTCAACGCTAAACTGTTGGGCAGAAATTAAAGCGAGTTCATTTAAAACCTCTCCCCTTTTTCGTCCGTGTACGACAACCTCTTTTTGTTCTGAAACAAATTCAATAAGCGGAACCTGAAGGACAACCTCTTTCCCAGATGTAACTTCAGTGGTCAGCGTGTTTGGCGAATATAGCGTATAACTTACTTCAATCTCGTGTTTACCAACAGGAACATTTTCAAGAAGAAAAAAACCATCAAAATCCGTGATTGTCTTTACAGAATACGAGTCGGAGAACAAGAATATTTTTGCGCCGACAATAGGAAACTTTGATTCATTATCAAAAACACTTCCCCGAACGGTTTGTATTGGTAAACCTTGCCCAAACGATGAGATCGCTAAAGACAAAAAGAACAATTGAAAGAACAACTTCATAGTTTCTGTTTTTAACGAAAATACAAGTATTATTTTGTTATAAACAAGGTAAATAGCTTTGAAAAAGGATATTTACGATTCAATTAATACTTTTGCATGGTCTTTGTAAACAAACTAGGAAATCAGTAATTTTATTAAAAAATCAAATCATGAAAACGCCCCTCACCTTATTTTTTATTCTTTTCCTCTCAGTAGTTTTCAGCCAAAGTAAACTTGTATGGCATGATAATGTCAATGAGGCTGTAAAAATCTCGAAAAAAGAGAAAAAACCAATTATGATGTTCTTTACCGGTAGTGATTGGTGCGGATGGTGTATTCGTCTTCAAAAAGAAGTGTTCTTTAAAGAGGAGTTCAAGAAGTGGGCTGGTGAAAATGTTGTTCTTTTAGAGCTAGACTTCCCGCGCAGAAAAGCACTAAGTTCTGAGGTGAAGGCTCAAAACACAAAACTACAACGTCAATTTGCGATTCAAGGCTATCCGACCGTATGGTTTGTTAACCCGGGAAAAGATGCGCAAAACAATCTACAGTGGGTTAAATTAGGCCGAACAGGATATGTTAAAGGCGGACCTGGAGCTTGGATTTCAAACGCAAACACCCTGTTAGACGGAAAGTAAGCCGTATATTTCTTCGGCAGTATATCCTTTACCGCTTAGAAAACGTAGAACTTTAGTCTTTTGAGTAAAGTTTGTTTTGTATTCAGGAAGGTTCACGGCTTTTTTGCTTAATAAAACAGCCAGGTTATTTAGGTAAACTTCTTTATCAATTTGAGAAAGTCCCGTTTCTATAAGTGAAGGCGATACTTTTTTTTGAGTTAAACCTAACCGAATTTTATTTACACCCCATTTTTTAATGGAAACCTTTCCATTAATATAAGACGAAACAAACCTTTCTTGGTTTAGGAAGTTTTCTTTTTTTAATAATCTAAGAAACTTATCGTTTTCTTCAGGGCTAGTGACGCCAAGTTTTATGATTTTTTCATTCACGTCAAATTCACACCGCTCTTGATAGGCGCAAAAATACTCCAGACGCTTTAAAATTTCATTGAACCCTAAGGTACTCAAGCTTAGTAGTCTATTTTATTGTTGTTTTTGTCCGTAATCTCATATTCTAAGAGTCTGTATGATGATAAGCCACGAACGGTTACCCACTTTTTATGCTTGAAGAACCATCTTACCTGTTTCGAGATTAGACCTTTTGTGAAAAACGCTTCCAGATAAGGATGAACGTTGAGTTCAATTCCTGTTTTCGGGTTTTTCTCAATAATATACTCAATATTAGACTCTATTTCTTCAGCAAAAAGAATGCTTGCTTGAATTTCTCCTTTTCCGTCACATGTAGGGCAGGTTTCTCCTGTTTTGATATCTGTTTCTGGCCGTACACGTTGTCTAGTAATTTCTACCACTCCAAAGCGTGATGGAGGAACAACATTGTGTTTTGCCCTGTCTGGCTTCATAAAAGTCTTCATTTTTTCAAATAAAGCTTTATTGTTCACTTTCTCATGCATGTCTATAAAGTCCACGCATATAATACCACCCATGTCTCTTAATTGAAGTACCCTGGCAATTTCTTCGGCTGCCTCGACATTGGTAGCTAAAGCATTTGACTCTTGTCCATCGGCCCCTTTTCTGTTACCACTATTAACATCAATAACATGCATGGCTTCAGTATGCTCTATAATTAAGTATCCACCACTAGGTAACGGCACTTTTTTACCGAAAAGAGTTTTAATCTGTTTGCTAATTCCGAAACGCTCAAATACGTCAAGTTTTCCACTGTAATGTTTGACTATTTTTTCTTTGCCTGGGGCAATTGAAGAAACGTATTCGCGTATTTCGTCATAAAGAACGTCGTTATTCACGTGGATATTGGAAAAATCTTTATTCAATAAGTCGCGCAACATTGAAGAGGTTCTGTTCAGTTCTCCTAAGAGTTTTTTAGGCCCCCTTGTTCCTTTGATACTTGCGAACATTTCATTCCACTTCTCAAGCAACTGTTTAAGATCGTTTTCCAGATCTTCAGTTGATTTTTTTTCAGCCACAGTCCTAATGATAACACCGAAATTTTTAGGCTTGATGCGATTCATTACTTCTTTTAACCTCTTTTTTTCTTCGTTTTCTTTTATTTTCTGAGAAACTGAAACTTTATCAGAAAAAGGCACAAGGACAAGATACCTTCCAGCGATGGTGACTTCGGAACATAACCTTGGTCCTTTTGTTGAAATAGGCTCCTTAGCAACTTGAACGAGTATAGATTGCGAAGAGCTGAGCACGTCTGAAATTTTTCCACCCTTTTCAATATCGTTTTCTAACTTGAAATATCTAAGATCAGAAACGTTCTGTTTTCCTCTTAAGGTGTTTTTACAGAATCGAGCAAAAGAACGGTACTGAGGACCTAAATCTAAATAATGAAGGAATGCATCTTTTTCGTATCCAACGTCTACGAACGCAGCATTGAGACTAGGAACGACTCTTCGGACCTTTCCAAGATATATATCACCAACAGCAAAGTCAGCCCCGCCACGATCCTCATGTAATTCAATGAGTTTACCGTCTTTTAATAAGGCTATCCAGATGTCGTTGGCTCGAGAATCAACAACGATTTCTAATTTCACAAAAGTATATTAAGTTAAACGAACTAGGTCCGCACGAGGTGTACGGACACTAAAAAAACACAAAGAAAGAATTACTTCTTTTTCTTGTGACGGTTTTTTCTGAGTCGTTTTTTTCTTTTGTGGGTCGACATTTTATGTCTTTTTCTTTTTTTACCGCTTGGCATATCTATATATTTTAATGTGTATAAAAATCTTGTTTAAAACAAAAAGCACTCCCTAAGAAGGAGTGCAAAGATAAAGAATATATTTCGAAAAAATAATTTTTATGCTAATGGCACACTATTTTTGACTTCTTCAACAAAAATTTTCGCCGGTTTAAAGCTGGGGATATTATGCGCTGGTATAATAACCGTTGTGTTTTTTGATATATTTCTTCCTGTTTTTTGAGCACGTTCTTTAATAACAAAACTCCCAAATCCACGAAGATAAACGTTCTGTCCTTCAGACAAGTTCTTTTTGATTGACTGCATGAATGATTCTACGGCTCTTAATGCTTCCGACTTCTCCAAACCAGTTTCCTCTGATATTCCCGCTACAATTTCTGCTTTTGTCATAATATTTCGAATAATTTAATTTTATTGTAGCTACAAAAGTATATTTTACATTTCTTATTTTTGCCGTTTGAACGATAAATTTAACAGATATCAATATAAATGTCTCATTTTCAGCGAAAATTAATTAATTGGTATCAAGAAAACAAAAGGAATTTACCTTGGAGAAAAACCTCTGACCCATATAAAGTTTGGTTAAGCGAGGTTATTCTTCAGCAAACGAGAGTTGTCCAAGGCCGTGCTTATTACGATAAGTTTATTTCATTATATCCAACCGTAGGCCGTTTGGCTTCTGCAACCGAAGAGCAAGTGCTAAATCTTTGGAAAGGTTTGGGATACTATTCAAGAGCACGAAACTTACACAAAACCGCAATTCAAGTAGTTTCAGATTTCGGAGGCGTTTTCCCTAATAACTATGACGGCCTCTTAACCCTTACAGGGATAGGCCCATATACCGCTGCGGCAATATCATCTTTTTGTTTTAACGAGCCGAGAGCGGTATTAGACGGGAATGTTTTTAGAGTGTTAAGCCGGCTTCATAACATTGCCACCCCCATAAACACTACTTCAGGGTTAAAGGAGTTTTCTGTCCTTGCAACAGCACTGCTTAATCGAAAAGACCCCGCTACTCATAATCAAGCCATTATGGAGTTCGGCGCCCTCCAATGCACCCCAAAGGCTCCTAAATGTGAAAACTGTTGCTTTAATGTAGAATGTCTCAGCCTAAAAGAAGGGGTAATTAAAGAGCGACCCCAAAAGCTGAAAAAAACAAAAATAAAAACGAGGTTTTTACTTTTTACTGTTTTATACGATAATGAGCAGAGAACAGTTTATTTAAGAAAAAGAACAGAAAAAGACATTTGGCGAAACTTTTACGACTTCAAGCTCACTGAATTTCTGGAAGAAGATTCTTTTTTGTTAGCACAAAAAAAAAGAATCTGTTGCAACAAAGTTCACAAGTTAACCCATCAAACACTTCAAGTGTGCTTTATAAAAGAAGATGTTCGAAAATCTAGAGTAGACCTTTCTGGTTTTCGACCTTATAATTTAAATCAATTAGACAGCCTTCCACTATCAGCATTACATCAAAGGTATATTGATGACAACTTGGGATTTCTAAAGAAAAGTATTTAAAGATGTACTTTTACCAAAAATGCAGTTATAAAAGTTCGTTTAATTTAAAGAATCATCAATGGCTTTAGATAATGTGAGAATAGGTATTACTATAGGTGATAAAAATGGCATTGGACCAGAGGTTATTTTAAAAGCACTAAAAGACAAGCGTATTTTGTCAGGAATTACTCCGATTGTATATGGAAGCGAATCTGTTTTAAAACACTATCTGTCAAAAGACACGGCAGGTCAGCTTGAATTGAAAAGAGTTTCCACTGCAGAAAACGCGCAGCTCAAAACGTTAAGCGTAATAGATGTTTTAGATGAAAAAACAGAGGTGAAAGAAGGGAAAGAGGATCTGTCCTCAGGAACCCTAGCAATAAAAGCAATTGAAGCAGCGAGTGCTGATATTTCTTCAGGTAAAATTGATGCCATTGTTACCGCGCCAATTTCTAAAAGCGTTTGCCAAAACGCCGGCTTTGACTTCCCTGGCCATACGGAGTTCTTTATCTCTCTTTCAAACGGAGCAGAAGGGCTAATGATTTTAAAATCATCTTTGATGAAAGTAGCTTTAGTTACTACCCATGTAGCCTTAAAAGATGTGTCTTCTTCAATCACAAAAGAAGGAATTGTATCAAAAGCAGAGGTTTTTCATCAGTCTTTACAAAAGGACTTTGGGATATTGAACCCAAAAATTGCGATTTTATCTTTAAACCCCCACTCTGGTGAAAACGGTAAAATAGGACGTGAAGAGATCGATGTTCAAATACCGGCGATTAATGAATTGAGAGAAAAGAAAATTTTAGCTTTTGGCCCTTTTCCAACTGATGGGTTTTTTGGGTCTTCCGCACCAGCAAAGTATGATGGTATTTTAGCTATGTATCACGATCAAGGCTTGTCAGTTTTTAAAGCTTTATCCTTTGACGAGGGGGTTAATTATACGGCAGGACTGCCTATTGTTAGGGTTTCGCCGGATCACGGAACCGCTTTTGATATCGCCGGAAAAGGTGTTGCATCAGAAACTTCGATGAGAAATGCGCTCTACGAAGCGGCAGATATATTTTTGAACAGATCAAGGTACAAGGAGATACATACCAATTCTTTACCCATAAATAAACAAGAGAAACGTGATAAATGGCATTCAAAATAAAAGGAATTAAAAAAAAAACAATACTTTTGTTTCCCCATTTTAGAAATATCGGTGAATAAAGATCTAGAAATACCGTTTGTAGGCCTGAAACAAGGGATTCACAATTTCGAATTTGAAATTGATCGTTCTTTTTTTGATGCTTTTCCTTATTCTATTATAGAAGAAGGGAAAATAACTGTTGAGCTTTCTTTAGATAAGAAAGATGCGTTAATGGTAGGAGAATACAAAATCAAGGGTTTTGTGGTTTCAAACTGTGCAACGTGTAATGAGTCGTTTAATGCCCCGATTAATGGAGAAATGATGATTTATTATAAGTTTGGTGAAGAACAAGAAGAAGATGAAAACCTTGTTGTATTAACGTCAGAAGTATACAAAATCAAACCAGAACAACAGATTTATGAGCTAATTACCGTTTCTCTCAATGCAAATCCTCGCCATAAAGAAGGAGAATGCAATGAAGAAGTACTATCTTTGCTCAGAAGTTATCAAATGAGAGAAGAAAAAAACGAAAAGATTGATCCTAGATGGGACAAACTAAATAAGTTGAATTAAATAAAGACTTGATATGGCACATCCAAAAAGAAAAATCTCGAAAACGAGAAGAGACAAAAGAAGAACTCACGTTAAGGCAACAGCTAGCAATGTAGCAACTTGTCCAACGACAGGTCAGCCTCATTTATTTCACCATGCACATTGGCATGAAGGAAAGCTTTACTACAAAGGAAAAGTTGTAGCTGAAAAAGCTATAGAAGCGTAAGCAAGTAAATTCTCATGAAATTAGGTCTTGACGTCTCTGGCGGTGATTATGCACCAACAGCGAACATAGATGGCGTGGCTTTAGCTATGGCTGTGTTGACCGATTCAACCTTTTTTCTTTTTGGTGATGAGGAAGAAATTCTTAACCACCCGTCCTATAAAAAATTAAGCAATGAGCAAATAGTTATTGTTCATTGCCCTGAAATAATTTCCTATAACGACCATCCTGCGAGGGCAGTAATTAAAAAACCCAAGAGTTCAATTGCGATTGGCTTACAGTGGTTATCTACAAAAAAAATAGATGCATTCGCTAGTACGGGTAACACCGGCGCAATGCTGGTTGGATCCATTTATAAAATAATGACCATTCCAGGCGTATTTAGGCCTTGTATTACCTCAACCTTACCCGCAATTAATGGAGATAAGACCGTTCTTTTAGACGTTGGTTCAAACGCTGATTGTAAACCTGACGTGTTATGCCAATTTGCACTTTTAGGGTCTATTTATGCAAAACAGGTATATGCGAAGAAAAAACCTAGAGTTGCTCTACTGAACATTGGCGAGGAAGAAACGAAGGGCAACTTGCTGACAATAGCAACACATGGGCTAATGAAAGGTCAAGATGAAATTAATTTTATAGGGAATATTGAAGGGAGAGATATTTTTTCAGGAAAGGCAGATGTTATTGTTTGTGATGGATTTACAGGAAACATAGTTTTGAAGCAGGCCGAAGGCGTTTTTTCATTAATGAAAAAACGCGGTATTTCAGATCAATATTTTGATAGTTTTAATTACGAAAACTATGGAGGAACACCCATTTTAGGAATCCGCGGAAATGTAATAATCGGCCATGGGATTTCAAATGATATCGCAATTAAAAATATGTTGTTACATTCGTATGAGGTTGCCAATTCTGGTTTGGCGAAAAAAATAAAAAAAGCGTTTAAATAAATGAAAATATCTGCTGCGATTAAAGGGGTTTATGGGCATGTTCCGGACAACGTTGTTACGAATCATGACTTGGCAAAAGTTGTAGACACAAACGATGAATGGATTACTTCGCGAACAGGAATAAAAGAGCGTAGACATCAAAAAGAAGGCGCGTCTTCTGATATGGCTCAAATGGCAGTTGACGGGCTTTTGAATAAGCTAAATGTTGACCCTCTAGAAATTGATTTGGTTGTGGTTGCAACGGTTACCCCTGACTACCCGTTTCCGTCAACGGCTAATGTTTTGTGCGATAAGACGGGAATGAAAAATGCATGGGGTTTCGATTTAAAAGCGGCATGTTCCGGTTTCATATATGCGCTTTCTACAGGCGCTCAGTTTATAGAGTCCGGAAAACATAAAAAAGTAGTAGTAGTAGGGGTGGATAAAATGACTTCTATTATCGATTTTGAAGACAGAACGACATGTATCATTTTTGGCGATGGCGCCGGTGCGGTGCTTCTTGAACCAGACCAGGAAGGTTTGGGTGTTCAAGATTTTATATTGAAAAGTGACGGGTCCGGAAGAGAGTATCTTGTTCAACCAGGAGGCGGTTCTTTACACCCACCAACACATCAAACGGTTGACGATAGAATGCATTATGTAAAGCAGGAAGGAAAGCATGTTTTTAAATTCGCGGTAACCAATATGGCTGATGTTTCTGCCGAAATCATGGAGAAAAACAACCTTAAAAGTGATGATATCGATTGGCTTGTTCCTCATCAAGCGAACCTTAGAATAATAGATGCAACAGCAAATAGAATGGGGTTACCTAAAGAAAAGGTAATGATCAACATACAGAAATACGGAAACACTACAGCTGCAACATTACCATTATGTTTGTGGGATTACGAAAAAAAACTTAAGAAAGGAGACAACATTATTTTATCTGCTTTTGGAGGGGGTTTTACTTGGGGTGCAGTTTATCTAAAATGGGCATATAATTCTTAGTCATAAATATAAAAACCAAACATTATGAATTTTGATGAAATTAAGGACTTAATAAAACTTGTATCTAAAACCGGTCTTGGGAAAGTACAAATTGAAAAAGAGGATTTCCAGCTAACAATTTCTGGAAATAAGAATAGTAAGGCAGAGCAACCAATTATTGTTCAGTCTCCACAACCAATGGTGGCAGCGCCAGCACCTTCAATACCTGCAGCCGCACCGTCACCACCAGCTCCTGCAACGGACGACAATTTAATTACTGTGAATTCACCAATGATTGGGACGTTTTACAGGTCATCTGGTCCAGACAAGGACTCTTTTGTTAATGTAGGAAGTACTTTTGGTATTGGTGATAAGCTTTGTATTATTGAAGCAATGAAAACCTTTAATGAAATTGAGGCAGAAGTATCAGGTAAAATCGTCAAGGTTTTAGTTGATGACGCGAGTCCTGTTGATTACGATCAGCCTTTATTTTTAGTTGAACCATTGGCATAATTTAAATAGAAATAAATGTTTAAAAAAATACTAATTGCCAATAGGGGTGAAATAGCTCTAAGGGTTATCAGAACCTGTAAAGAAATGGGAATCAAAACTGTAGCGGTTTACTCTACGGCAGATAAAGACTCCCTCCCTGTAAGATTTGCAGATGAGGCCGTTTGCATAGGCCCCCCATTAAGTGCAAAATCTTACCTTTCCATTCCAAGTATTATTGCTGCTGCTGAAATAACTAATGTTGATGCTATTCATCCGGGTTATGGTTTTTTATCAGAGAACGAACAGTTCTCTAAAGTGTGTCAAGAGCACAACATTAAATTTATTGGTGCGCTCCCAGAACAAATATCTGGTATGGGAGATAAGGCAACTGCTAAGGCAACAATGATTAAGGCCGGGGTCCCGTGTATACCTGGTTCAAAGGGGCTATTAAAAGACCCCGAAGAAGCCAAAGTCAAAGCAAAAGTGGTAAAGTACCCTGTTATTTTGAAGGCTACTGCAGGTGGTGGTGGAAAAGGGATGCGTATTGTTTGGAAAGAAGAAGACTTAGAAGAAGCATGGGATTCAGCGAAACAAGAGGCCGCCGCTGCTTTTGGAAATGATGGCTTGTACATGGAAAAGTACATTCAAGAACCCCGTCACATTGAAATCCAAATTGCTGGAGATCAACACGGGAACGCTTGCCATTTGTCCGAAAGAGACTGCTCTATTCAGAGAAGACATCAAAAATTGGTGGAAGAAACACCTTCGCCTTTTATGACAGATGATTTGAGAAAACAAATGGGTGTTGCAGCCGTAAAAGCAACTAAAGCCGTCAATTACGAAGGCGTGGGCACAGTAGAATTTCTTGTAGATAAAAACAGAGATTTTTATTTTATGGAAATGAATACACGAATTCAGGTAGAACACACGATTACTGAGGAGGTTATTGGTCATGATTTAATAAAAGAACAAATCAAGATAGCAGCGGGAGAAAAAATATCTGGGGAGGATTATTTTCCCAGAATGCATGCTATTCAATGTAGAATAAATGCGGAAGACCCAGCGCATGACTTTAGACCGTGCCCAGGTAAAATCACGGATTATCACTGTCCAGGAGGCCATGGCATTCGAATAGACGCACATGTTTATTCGGGCTATACCATCCCTTCTAATTATGACTCAATGATCTCGAAACTCATCGTTGTTGCTAGAACAAGAGATGAGGCGATATTAAAAATGAAAAGAGCATTAGGAGAGTATATTATTGAAGGGGTTAAGACAACAATACCTTTTCATCAAAAACTAATGGAGAACCCTGATTTTGTTAAAGGAAACTTTACTACAAAATTTATGGAGACTTTTGAGTATTAATTCCCGGCGTTTTAAGAGGCACTTTGTCAAGACAGTTTGTGTCAAAAGGTTGGGACAAATTTCTAAAACCTACGATATGAATAAATCATTTCTTAGCGCATTTCTCTTTTTATCGGTAACTTCTTTTCAGTCCTACAGTCAAACATCAAGTAAGATGTCTTCGAAATCGAAGGAAACAGCAACATTAAGCACAGAAAAAGTAGAGGCGATTCAAAAAAAAATTAATCAAATAGATGGTCATCTTCAAGCAATTGAAATAAAGAGATCTTATATTTTATCTAGCCTAGAACAGACTGAGATTGCCGAAGCGTCAGGATGGTTTAAGTCCATTACGACTACAGAAAGTCAGCTGAATACAAAAAAAAAAGAATTGTTGGATGTTTTAAACAACTCGGATAATGATTAGAAGTTTACTTTTTTTTGCCCTGACTATTTTATCTTTCTATTCTTTCTCTCAAGGTGGCGTAGCGTGCGCAGAAATGGCTCCTATCTGTACAGATGCAGGTCTTAATTTTACGGCTAATGCAGGAATAGACCAGGCGAGCACAACCGATCCTGGCAATGATTATGACTGTTTAATATCTCAACCTAATCCCACGTGGTATTATTTTCAGATTGCAACAGACGGCGACATTATAATGGAGCTTTCAGCTGATCAAGATATTGATTATGCAATTTGGGGCCCCTTTTCAACACTTTCTGTGGCTCAATCCGCATGTAATTCAATGGGTGATCAATCTCCACCTAATCTAGAAAATGGAAATATTGTTGATTGTAGTTTTTCTCCAACAGAGATAGAAACACCAATTATTACAGGAGCGATCACTGGAGAGGTTTACGTTATGTTAATAACGAATTATGCTGGGGTTGTCCAGGACATAGCCCTTTCACAAACTGGTGGAACAGGTTCTACAGATTGTAATATCGTTACAACCCCCCCTTGTTCGATATCTGCTTTTAATGCAAATCCTTCGGGATGTGATTTCACAACCAACACCTATAGTGTATCAGGTGCTATTGAATATACCAGCCCCCCAACTTCAGGGAGTCTAGTTGTAGAGGATTGCAACGGAAATACTTCTGTTGTTGATAATTTCCCTTTTGCTGCTAGCCCTCAAAACTTCTCTTTAACGGGTTTAGCTTCTGACGGATTGCCTTGTGATGTTGAGGTCTATTTTACTGCAGACCCCACATGCACACAACAATACAACTATACCGCGCCTGTATGTTTAAATGACTGCCCCGCATATGATTTATTTGCCTCGAGTCCGTCTGAGGCTTGTGGAAATCAGCAGTATTTTTTAGAAATACAAAATTCTGCTTGTGATGGAACTGTAAACTTTGAGGTTTCAGGGGATTATGGGTCTTTTCCATCAGAAATATCCTGGTATGTTACAAGTAATTTGACCGGAAATCAGGTGGCGAGCGGAAGTGGTGGGGCAGCAGGAGGAACATTCAATGCAGCTGTCGGCCCTATTGATCCTAATATAGAGGGAACAATATTCAATTTAGTTGTAGAAGATTCGTGGGGAGATGGTTTTTCTGGTGGAGGTTTTATACAAACAGAAGGACCAGATGGCACTGTTTTAGGAGTGCCTATAACAGGTAACTTTGGAGCTTTTTCGAATAGTTATTTCAATTCTGGAATTATAGTTTCTTCTTCAACAATAACCGTAACCACTCCAACGGGAGCGGTAACATCGGTCGTTGGAAATTGCGGAGATCATAGTATCCCTATAACCTTACAAAACAACAACTATTGCACACCAATCGTTGTGGATTTACCCTGGATGATCATATGTGATATAACGGGAACGTTAATTGCGAGCGGGACGCACTCAGTTACAGTATATCCCCAAGTTCCTACTAATGCAGCTGACTTGGTTTCTATAGATTGGAACGCGTCTACATGTACTTGGGATGTTACCCCACAAAATGATTGTGATGCTCTTGACCTCAATGTTTTATATTCTATTTCTCCTGACCCCAGTACTCTAGGGGCTGCTTGTTCAAATGGAACGGAAGAATTCACGGTTACTTATTTAGGCTTTATGAATGGCCCAGACTGTTGTTCTACAGGGGGGCCTTTGACTCCGGCAACGTATACGAACAATCAAGGAACTACAGACTTTATTACGCAAACAGCATACGGCGGAACAAACAATGCTGCTTATGGGACGGTGCCGGGAAGCGGAACTGGAGGAAACTCAACAGCAGTTACAATTGATATCTCCTGTTCGGGTTATTGTTTTCCAAATGTTCCTTCCCCATGGGGGCCTATTCCAGGCGAAGATAGTTATTATGTTGACATCTATGTTGACGGTGTTCAGATTGCGATATACGGCCCATTAACCGACCCCCCAGGAAGTTTTAATTATAATTTTTCGCATGCAGACCTTTTAGCAGCAGGCGTCACCTACAATCAGAATAGTGTTATTGAAGTTTATGTACTTCCGAATCAGTTCTATGATCCCGGACCACCACAAATAAATACTGTTTATATTCCAGGAGCAAATTGTAACACTTTAGCTGCAGGTGAATGGTCGGCCAGTAGTTTTTCAATTGATGTAGCTGCAACCTATGAGCAGCTTGTGGCTTCCCCGGCCAACTGCTCATTTATTGTAAATGAACCATTTACTTGTTGTTCAACAGGTGCTTTAAGTGCAACCGCTCCATCAAACCAAGATATTGAATGTATTGGTGATGTTCCTCCTTCAGATATTACTTTAGTGACAAATATCATTAGTGAATGTCCTACCACTGTTGCTTTTGTGTCTGACGTATCCAATGGTTCAAGTTGTCCTGAAGTTATTACAAGAACCTATAGTGTAACTGACGACTGTGGTAATTCCACTACAGTTACACAGGTGATTACTGTGGATGATATTACAGCACCTACTGCATCTAATCCTGCTGGGATAGCTGTAGAATGTTTCGGTGATGTTCCTGCCTTTGATGTATCAGTTGTTAGTGATGCTGCGGATAACTGTACTGTCTCTCCAGTGGTTGCTTTTGTGTCTGATGTATCCAATGGTTCAAGTTGTCCTGAAGTTATTACAAGAACCTATAGTGTAACTGACGACTGTGGTAATTCCACTATAGTTATTCAGACGATTACGGTGGGTGATATTACAGCACCTACTGCATCTAATCCTGCTGGGATAGCTGTAGAATGTTTCGGTGATGTTCCTGCCTTTGATGTATCAGTTGTTAGTGATGCTGCGGATAACTGTACTGTCTCTCCAGTGGTTGCTTTTGTGTCTGATGTATCCAATGGTTCAAGTTGTCCTGAAGTTATTACAAGAACCTATAGTGTAACTGACGACTGTGGTAATTCCACTATAGTTATTCAGACGATTACGGTGGGTGATATTACAGCACCAACAGCAGTAAATCCAACGGATATTGTTATACCCATAGGCCCTGCCCCTGCCCCAGATATAAATCAAGTTTTAGACGAAGCAGACAACTGTACTGTTTCTCCAGTCGTGGCTTTTGTGTCTGATGTGTCTGATGGTGTTGAATGTCCTGAAACTATTACGAGAACATTTAGCGTAACGGATGACTGTGGAAATCAGATTCTTGTTACCCAGACGATAGTAATAGGAGGTGGAAATGTTCCAGAGCCAACTGTATCGGCCAATGGCCCTATTTGTGAGGGAGAAGATGCTATATTTACAATAGAAGGTATCAATGATGCTATTGTCACTTATGATGTTGGTCTAGGACCTCAAACAACGGTATTAACGGGCGGTATTTCAATTATCACGGTGCCAAGTGCAGCTCCACCGAATTCAACCATAACATTATCTAATATTTCTGATGAAACATGTAGTTCAGTTTTAAATTTAACGGCTACAACGATTGTAAATACCCCTGCTTTACCAAGCTTCGTGCAACTAGGCTCATACTGTGAAGGAGGAACACCAGATATATTAAATAATATTTCAATAGAAGGGTTATCGGGAACCTGGTCACCAACCGCAATCAATACAGCAGCGCCAGGAACAAGTACGTATTCTTTTTCTGTTGATGCAGGCCAGTGTGCTATAGGGACGACAATGAATGTTACTGTAACATCACCTGCGCCACCAGCGTTTACGCAGATTGCACCAATATGTATTAACGCAGGCGCACCGGCTTTGCCGGGAACCTCTGATAATGGGTTTACAGGCACATGGACCCCTTCCACTATCAATACTGCATCAGCGGGAATAAGTACCTATACATTTACACCAGATGCAGGACTTTGCACCATTTCTGCGACTATGGACATTACTATTGTTGAATTGCCGTTTGTTGACCCTGGTACGGACCAAATCATTTCATGTATCACGAATGTTGGAGGAGCACAAATAGGGTCCCCTGCGGTTCCAGGAAACACCCACAGCTGGAGTCCTGCAGCAGGCTTAACGGATGCAAATAATTCCAACCCAATCGCAAACCCGGTAGGTACAACTACTTATACGGTCACAGTTACTAATTCATCGGGTTGCTTATCAGTAGGACAAGTGAATGTTTCTGTTGACAATGCGCCGCCGACAATTGCGATAACAAATAATACAGCAACAAATATTCTTACGTGTACTGTTTTAGCTCTTAATGTTACAGCTTCTGGAGGCCTCAATTATTCATGGGATAGCGGGCTCGGAAATGATGCAGCAGCAACGATAACGGCTCCAGGAATTTATACGGTTACAGGTACGGCTCCTAACGGTTGTCAAGAAACAGAATCAATAGAGGTCACTCAAGATAATAACATTGATTTATTTGTAACTTTATCAGAACCTGAGATTTGTTCTGGGGAAGAGATCACATTAACAGTGAATAGCACAATTGCTACCGATTTTGATTGGACTGTTATTCAAAATGGAGTTACGGGGGCCTCAACGGGCGCGTTACCTAATAATGGTGAAGGTGCAGAAATTACGCAAACCATGCAACTTACAAGCTCTAATAATGGAGAAGTAGAATATATTATAACACCAACCTCGGGAGGGTGTATTGGAGAATCACAGAGTGTAACGGTTTATATACTTGCTCCAATTGAACCGCAATTTGATGCGCTCGGACCGTTTTGTATAAATGAAACTCTTACTTCTCTTCAAGTGGTATCCAATGAAGGTATTTCCGGATCCTGGAATCCATCCACAATTTCAACAATATTAGCGGGGACTAGTAATTATATTTTTACCCCAAACCCCGATCAATGTGCGCTCACGCAAAACATCGATATACTTATAAATGAATTACCTTTTGTGTCATTTTCAGGAGATACTTTAGTTGGTTGTGCACCTCATGTGGTGAATTTAACGAGTACAGACGGATCAGGAACATGGACGGTAGGCAACGGTGTTGTTGTAGAGGGAACGCAGGCCCAGGTTACTCTTTTTAACTCAGGGTGTTATGATGTTACTTTAGAAATAGAACAAGATGGTTGTGCGAATTCGCTTACGACTGAGAACTATCTTTGTGTGGAAGAGGCTCCTGTTGCAGATTTCACAGCAACACCAGGCGTTTTTACAGATCAAGATGTTTTAGTTGTATTTACGAATTTAAGTATCGGAGCCAGTTCTTTTATTTGGGATTTTGGTGACCAAAACACGAGCGCTTACATTAATCCTTCTAATCTTTATGAATTAACAGAGGAAGGAGCTTTCATAACGCTAATAGCAGTAAGTGATTTTGGATGTACAGACGAGGCGCAACTAATAATTGAATATGAGGAACAAGAGGTCTTTTACGTTCCAAATACATTTACACCTGACGGCGATAACTTCAATCAAATGTTCACTCCTGTTTTTTATTCAGGCTTTGATCCTTATAATTTTGAGATGCTTATTTACAATAGGTGGGGAGAGCTTGTTTTTGAATCACAGAATGCGGATATAGGCTGGGATGGGACATATGGGTATAGTGGCATGAAAGCCTCAGACGGAGCCTATACGTGGAAAATCACCTATAAAACCCCCAAGACAGATCAAAGAAAAGTTATTGTAGGACATGTAACTTTAATCCGATAAAATCGAATAAGGAAGAAACCCTTCTTTGAAAGATAAAAGTATTTCTTCAAGAATAGATAAAATATTGTGGCTTTTGGTTACAATACTTCCTTTGATAATAATCCCAATCAAGGGCATACCTGATATTTTTAATGTCGCAAAGGCTCCCGTATTAGCGCTCTCCTCCGGCTATGTCTTATATCTATTATTTAAGTTTGGAAAGTTTCAACCAGTTATAGAAACCAAGGCGCTGATTGGGTACTTAATTCTCGTTTTTATCGCTTCGCTTACAGCCTATAAACCTTTGCTAGCTTTAACTGGGGTTTCTTTGACAGCAGGCCGTTTTGAGGGGTTTATAACACTCTTTTTTTATGCCGTATTATTCTATGCAGCAAGACAACATATGAGAATAAGTGAGAAAAATGTTTTATTCTTCATAATTGTTCAAGCGCTAATTGCAGCTTATGCAATCGCTCAGTTTTTTATGATAGATCCATTGGTCGAGTATTTTAATTATACTAAAGGCTCATACGCAACGATAGGCAATCAAAACTTTTTAGCTTCATGGGCTTTAATGCTTTTAGTTTTCGCCTCAGGGTTTTACATGAAACATATGAAATTAATATATCTAATTTTTCCTGCGTTATTTTTCGGAGCGCTACTTGCTTCAAATACCAGAGGGTGCTGGTTAGCATTAATGGTAGTCATTTTAGTCTCTTTATATTTTCTAAAATTCTCAAAACTCAGAATCTCATATTTTGCTGTTTTAGGATCTTTTTTATTGGTGTTCCTTACAATGAATTTTTTGAGCAAAAGTAAAATTCAGCATCGCACAAAAACAATAAAGAGCGAATTAGATATTAATAATGAATGGGCAGGTTCTGGCCGGGCATTAATATGGAAGATGTCTTATGACATCGTCCACGAACACCCTTTTCTAGGTGCTGGCCCAGAGAATTTAAAGGAAGCATTAAAACAAACAAAGAACAAAAGAGCCCAACAATACGCAAAGCTAACAGGCCATACCGTTGATAAAGCACATAATGATTTCTTGCATATTGCCGCTGTTTCAGGGGTTCCAACGTTGTTTGTTTATATTTTCTTTATTCTTGTGATATTTGTGAAACAGGCTAAAAACTTTGCGTTTGGTTCAGCCAAAAGCATACTTGCTTTGGCCTTATTAGCATACCTCTTGCAGAGTCTTTTTAACATTAGTGTTATTTCTGTTGCGCCTTTGTTTTGGGTGTTTTTAGGGCTTTTCGCAAGTGATAATTCGCGTTTTACTGTTAATTAAAAATAATATTTTCAATACCGTTAAAGGCAGCAAAGACTATATTGGGGTGCGATTCTTGAAAGTAAATATCTCCGTTTTTTGTCACGCCTATAGCACCCGCAAAACCATCGTAGGATAGTATCTCTTTAAAAAACTTATTAAAGGCGTCCTTTACGCTCATGCCATCCGTAACGCGAGTAATAATTTTAGTCGCTAATCCAGTGCTGACGATATCTTCTCTGACTCATCAATGATGCGTTTTAAAATACCTCTTTCAAAAAAGTTTAAGTTGCTTTCAATCTGTTCGGTGAAATCTTTTTCTGTGAAACTTCCCATGTCTATCCCCCCAATAATTATCAACTTTCTAACAAGTTTCATAGGAGTAATAGTAATTTATTTGATGGTTAAAACGCCATTAAAAATCAAATTGTTAATTGCTTTGTTGATTTCTATTGATGGTTCAGTATTTTACCGTTTTCAATATATGTAAATTTGAATTAAATGTCTACAAAAGTTAAAATAATAAACCAATCTACAAATGCTCTACCCGAGTACAAAACAGTTGGGTCCTCAGGAATGGATGTTCGCGCATTTACTAGTAAAACGGTCTTCATGAAACCCTTAGAGCGCAGCCTTATTAAAACAGGGCTTTTTCTAGAGATGAATACAGGGATAGAATGTCAGGTAAGACCTAGAAGTGGTTTAGCGTTAAAGCAAGGATTAACTGTTTTAAATACTCCAGGAACCATTGATGCAGACTATAGGGGTGAGGTGGGCGTTGTGTTGGTGAACTTATCAAATGAAACGGTCTGCATAGAAAATGGAGATCGTATTGCGCAGCTCGTTTTCGCAAAAATAGAGTGTATTGATTGGGTTGAGGTTAACAATACAGATAACACTGAACGTGGATCCGGAGGGTTCGGAAGTACAGGAATAAAATAAAAACGTATGAATATTATAGTTCCAATGGCTGGTCGTGGAAGTAGACTTAGGCCGCACACCTTAACTGTACCTAAACCTTTAATTAGGGTAGGCGGTAAACCTATTGTGCACCGACTGGTTGAGGATATTGCAAAAATGTGTAGTGAAAAGATTGATAAAATTGCTTTTGTAATTGGGGATTTCGGTGAGGCTGTTGAGCAAGAGCTTCTGCAGGTCGCTGAAACTATAGGTGCAAAAGGTTCTATACATCACCAAACTGAACCTTTAGGAACAGCACATGCCGTATTGTGTGCTAAAAGTTGTTTAGAGGGGCCCGTTATTGTCGCTTTTGCGGACACATTATTTAAGGCGGATTTTCAGGTCTCTGAACAGACAGAAGGAATGATATGGGTAAAGAAAATAGAAGACCCAAGTACTTTTGGCGTGGTTCAGCTCGATGAAAAAAATGCAATTATCGATTTTGTTGAAAAGCCAAAAGAGTTTATTTCAGATTTAGCAATGATTGGTATTTACTTTTTTAAAAATGGAGCCGCATTAAAAACGGAGCTTGATTATTTATTAGAAAACGACATACAGAAGGGGGGGGAGTATCAATTACCTGACGCACTAAGAAGACTAACTGAGAAGGGAACCGTTTTTATACCAGGTCAAGTTGACGCTTGGTTGGATTGCGGCAACAAGAAGGCGACAGTTGAAACAAATAAACAAGTTTTGAATTTTGATCAAGAACGAGATTTAAGCCTAAGACATCCGACAGCTGAGGTAAAGAATTCCATCGTGATTGAGCCCTGCTTTTTAGGAGAAGGATCAAGGGTTGAAAATTCTGTAATCGGCCCTCATGTATCTTTAGGAGAAGGATCAATAGTTGAAAATTCAATATTAAGAAACTGTTTAATACAGCAAAACACATCTCTAGAAAATCAAGTTTTAAAAGACTCAATGATAGGCTCTTTTGCAAGTATTAGTAATAAAGTGAAGAATTTAAGTGTAGGAGACTTCACCTCAATAGACGATGCACTATAATCTAGCGTTATTTATATTATTGTTTTTTTGTGGCTGTAAGAGTCCGAGGATCCTTGTTGATGCCCAACAAACATCAAAATCAAGGGCATTCATTACAGCGTATCACGAAGGTTTAAGGCTTAAGCTTAAGGGGGATTATTCAAAAGCGATTGAACGCTTTGAGTTTTGCATTAAAGAGGAGCCTTTAGATGACGCTTCTCATTTTGCGATTGCACAAACCTATCTATTGTTGGGAGATTTGGTACAGGCAGAAAAACATACGATTTCGGCCGTAGATTTAGACAAGGACAATGTGTTTTATCAGGTTGAACTTGCTTATATGTTTCGAAGTAAAGGGGCTTTTTATTCAGCCGGAAAACTTTTCGAATCCGTTATTGATCGGAGGCAAAGAGAGATTGAGTATTATTTATTGGCAATCGACTCATATCGTAAGCATGAAGATTATACTTCCGCTTTAAAAGTGTTAGAGAAACTCGAAAACTTCAAAGGAAATGTTTTAGAATGCGCATTGAGAAGGCATTCTATTTATATCGAAATGGGAAAGCTAAAGGAGGCAGAAAAGGAACTACTTAGGCTACGAAAGGAATTCCCAATAAAACCAATGCTTTTAGCGACACTTGTGGATTTTTATTTTCAACAGGATGAGCAGCTAAAAGCAATAGAGTATTTGAGGCAGTTAATAGATATTGATCCACAGAATGGAACAGGAAATTTAATGCTTGGAGAGTATTCTTATCAGCAGGGAGAAGATAAAATAGCCGCTAAATATTTTTTTCAAGCGATACAAACAGAGAATATTTCAGCCGAGGAAAGTGTCAATGCACTTAAGTTTTTAATTTATGTAAATGACCTACCTAAACTCAAACAAAGTATCTCTATAATGGAACGCTTGTACATTGAAAACGACACGGTAATAAGTGCGCTTGGCGACTATTATTTTCAGCGTTCTTTGAGTTCAGATGTTTCGACTGAGAAGAAAGATTCGTTCCTTGTTGAGGGCATTAATAAGTACACTAGGGCATTAGAATTGAATCCGGGTCGCTTTGACTTGTGGGAAAAAACACTCTATTATTATTACGACTCAAAGCAATGGCAAGCGCTAAAAAAAACAGCTGAACAAACAGTTAGAACATTCCCACTTAGGCCAGAGCCATTTTACCTAGGTGCCGTTGCTTATAATCAACAAGAAGACTATATTTCTGCAGAAAGTTTTGCGCGGCAAGGCCTTCTTTCCGTCATTGATGATCGTGTTTTGGAGTCTGATCTATTAGGCCAGCTTGGCGAAGCATTTTTTGGCAGAGGAAATCTAGAACAAGGCACGGCATATTATTTGCAAGCCATAGCGTTAGAAGAAAACGCTACTGTAGGTTATCTCAGTTTTAATTTGAGCTTGAGATTGTTTGAGAATAAACACGCGCTTTCTCAAGCCGTTGAGATTTTAGATAAGGCACTTGAAGGCCAAAGCCCACGTGAATTGTCTTATGAACTATTGAAAGCAGATCTATTCTTTTTACAAAAAAAATATAATGAAACGCTTAATTTATTAGACCTTATGGAGAGTAATGATACCTTGTTCACTGCGGGTATTTTGGAGCGAAAGGGTAATGTTTTCTCAATCCTTAAAGACAAGGATAAAGCAGTTTATTTTTGGGAAAGTGCCCTTGAAATTGGCGGGGGTTCACCGTTATTACGAGAAAAAATAAAAAAGGGAGAGTATGTTGAATAAAAGTATGTTAGCTCTTGTCGTTCTTTTTTTATCGGTCAGTTGTGCTAAGCAGTGGACTGATACTGATTCGGTGACGGAAAAGCTCCCCAAGCTTAAACAAAAAGAGTTTATAGTAAAACTTGATAGCATAGCTGAAACAGCACCCAAATACACATATACAAAGTTAAAGGTCAGTTTCAAAAACGAAGAAAGAAGAACATCCTTTAAGACGACACTAAAAGCTGTGAATGATTCCGCTATCACAGCTATTGTTTCATTTGTACGTATTCCCGTTTTTAGTGCGCTAGTGGATAGGCTGAACCTAACTGTGGTGAATAAGAAAGATAAATGTTACACGATCCAAAAGCTTGAGGATTTAACATCTGACTTGGGAGTAAGCTTTCAGCTTTCAGCAGTTGAAGAACTGATTTATGGACATGCACTTGGCTTTTCTGCCGACAAGAAGTATTATATGAAGAATGACCCTTATAGTTACACCTTATCCTCTCATCGCAAATCGAATGCAAGAAAAAAAAATGAAATAGTATACACTTACCAGCTTCACGAAAACAAGAAGCATCTTTCTTCTGTAAAAATCAATGTACCGATGTACTCGACTGATATTGAGATCAATTACTTATCTTGGCAAGAGACACAAAACTATAGATTACCTAAAAAGGTTGATATTAATGTTAAAAACCCTAAGCTTTCAGTTCAAATATTACTAGAATATACAAAGCTTGATGTTGTTACGCCTGAAGTACTTTTTTTAACACCGCCAGAGAAATATGAAAAGTGTAATTAAGACGATTTTTTTCTTGCTTTTGTTTGTGTCTTATGGATTCCCTCAAGGTAGTACTCAGAACCTTAAAAAGCAGCAAAAGAAACTTGAACGCAAAATTTCGAGCACGAAAAATCTATTAAAAAAAGTTACAGACTCTAGAAAGAAATCTCTGAGTGAGCTACAACTTATTAATACACAAATACAAAGCCGCGAGGATCTTTTAAGCCTATTTGATAGACAGGTCTTATTGGCAGAAGGCACAATTAAAGAGAAGGAGGAGCAGGTTGAAACACTTGGAGAACGCGTGGAGAAATTAAAAGCGCAATACAAGGAAATGATACTCCATGCGTACAAATCGAGGAATAAAAATGGCAAAATGATGTTTGTGCTCTCTGCAGACAGCTATTATGAAGCTCAAAAGCGGAATAAGTATTTAAAAAGCATTACCGCACTGCATAAAAAACAAGTTGCCATTATAGCCTCAACTCAGAAAAAAGTAACCGAAGAGATTGCTGCGATTACCTTGGAAAAAGAACGTAAAAAAGCACTACTAACAAATAAGCGTATAGAACGTCAAGAAATTGAATCCGATAGAGAGAAGCAGCAATTAATTTTAAGTGAGATCCAAATGAAGGAGGCTTCTTTAAGAGCGGATATTGAATCAAACGAGCGAAAAAAACAAAAGCTTAAGGCTAAAATTGCTGAGGCTATTAAAAGGGAGTTAGCAGAAATAGAAAGAAAGCGAAAAGAAGCAGAGATAAAACGTAGAAAGTCGAATCCAAACACCGAAGTTTCACCAAGTTTTATCGATCAATCGTCAGAAGGAAAAATAATTAGTAACAACTTCGAAAAGAATAAAGGCACGTTGCCATGGCCTGTTTCATCAGGAGCGATAACTGAACGTTTCGGAAAGAACAAACACCCATCCTTGAGTGGTGTTTATACAAACAATAATGGTATTGATTTATCTTGCCCTCCCAGCTCGGTAATTAGAGCAATTTTTTCCGGAACAGTAACAGCTGTCTTCCCAATCGCAGGCGCTGGAAAGGTAATTATTATCAAGCATGGAAATTACAGGACGGTTTATAGCAACTTAAAAGAATCCTTTGTTGTTCTTGGCGATGAGGTTACCACTAAATCTCAAATAGGCGTGGTTTTATTGAATGAAAGCGAACTCGGTCTTTTACACTTTGAAATACATCATGTAAGCGGAATGACAACAAAAAGCCTTAATCCTTCTCTATGGCTGGATCATTAATATTTAATTGAATGGTCATGATTACCACCATTGAACACATTGCCCAAATCGGAACGGCAGCTTTATCTGTATCGAGATAGTTGTTCAAGAAGGCATGAATGAAGTATGAGGCTAAGGAAACAATAATACCCAAGATGAGTATTTTAACGTCGTTGTTTTTTGGGTATTTATAGTAGAGGGTAATTGAAGAATAAAAAACGGCTGTAACAATTGCTAGAAAAAGCAGCATGCCAATTAAACCCGATTCAGAAAGGGCACCAAGGTATTCACTATGCGCATTTCCCATATCCCCGAAGTTGGTAGAAATAATGGTCAAATTCTCAGGATCTTGAAATGCGGCGTATTCAAAGGCGTATGTGCCTGGTCCAAAACCAAGCCATGGTTTTTTCTTGAACATCTCAATAGCACAATCCCACCGGTTAATCCGCTCTAGGTTTGAGGCATCTGTCGTTACATTTGCAGCGCTTTGTATTTTTTCATCAAATGCTTCTGTGGTGTGTTCATGGGTGTTTTTTGCGAGACTCATTTGCAGGTTGTCCCATTGGAAAAAAAGCGTAAATAAAGCGACAACACCTATTGAAACTAGCAGCTTTAAATTAACTTTAAAATAAACGATAGTGCCAATTATTGCTGCACACAGAATACTTAACCAGGCAGCTCTTGTGTAGGAAAAGATTAAGCCTAAAATTAAAATAACATTGATTAATATTAGAATAGCTTTTGATAAAGCAGGACGGCCTTTTTGCCGGAGTAAAGCTAGGCTGAGAGGAAGACATAACGCAATAATAGCACCATAAATCGTATGGTCTTTAAAGAATGGCCACATTACCCAGTGCCCCTCTTCTTCTCCAAATCCATACATCGAGTGATGCACAATGGTGAAACAGACAACAAAACTACAAGCAACAATAAAGTACCATAAGAAGCGAACCCGATTCTCGTGCTTTTTAAAAAAGTAGGTTCCGAAAATTAGAATGGGCAAAATAAACCAGAGCTTGGACAATAGAAATTTAAAAGAAACCATTGGTGCAGAGCTTGTAATAGAGGTGATCAGCATCCAAATTAGATAAGCGCAAACAGTGACAATAATAGGATGCCTCCATATCTTGGGATTCAAAAACGGTTTTCTAAGTTCCAAGAACAAAAACCAAAGCATAAATCCAAATAACAGCGGCTCTGTGGGTAAGTACAACCCAAACCCGTCCACATATTCCTCTAGATTAATTGAAAATGGAGTTAAAAAGGCAATAAACAAAAAGAATTTTTCTGTTTGAAAAACAGATAAGTAAATAAAAAGTAAACCTAATGGGAATAGACCAAGGTATTCAATGCGAAACCAATTAAACAAAGTGAAAATGATCGTTAGAGCAACGGAGCCAAACGCCAATTTTATTTTATTGTTTAATGACATATTATGCCTCGCTCTTGAGTTCTTTGTAGCGTTCTAAAATTAAGAGGCAGAAGACGATAAAAATGAATGAACCGATTGCCGCAATAATGGTTAAAATTAATCTTTTAGGTTGATCTTTTTTATCTGCCACCTCGGCTCTTTGTACGATAAACTTATGACTAAAATGTGTTGAGGCGTCGGACTCCGCTTGTTCGTAAGCTACTTTAAAATCCTCTAGTTTACTTATCTTTTCATTTCTTGAACGTTCAAGACCGTCAAACAATGAACCAAATTTTGAATTCACGTCTATTTTTTTTCTAAGCTCCTCCTTTTCACTATTACTTTTTGAGTCAACGAGCGCTTGAAAAAGTCGCGAACGCACATCGAGGGAAACAACACCTAGCTTTGCAAGCCGATCCATTTCTCCTAAAAGTTCTTGAATTTCTGTATCAAGTTGGTCTTTTTTTCGCTTTGTAATTTCAAAGGCTGGAAGCGTTCTCTCTTGAATCATTTCATTCTTAACGGTATCAATTAAGTTAACTACAGCATTAGCCATGTCTGAAGCTAGTTTAGGGTCTTCGTCTAAAACATCGATTTTAATAGACCCGAATCTTGTTCGTTCAAAAGAGAAATGTCCCTCATAGGCCTTGTTGAGCTTGTACATTTTATTAGGGTCAGTAGAATCAATATTGTAACGTTTAAGCAAGTCATATTTGGAAATCACATAATCACGTATTCGTGAAGATTGTAAGATTTGAACCAATTGCTCCGCTTGTTCTTCTTCTCCGAAGTCCATTGAAGAGGCTTTAACATTTCTTGATTCATAAAAGGAAACTGAGTTTGATTTGGATGGAAAAACAATCGCGGTGGATAGAAACAATGGTGTAACAAGGAATGAAAGGCTATACGCAGCAATGCTTACAAGTAGAGTAAAACCGACTACAACTTGACGTCTCCTAAATAAAAAGGCCAATAATTTTTCTCGTTCTTCATTCAAATTTAACTCTTGATTTTCCATAGACATCTTTTGAGATTACGAAAATAGAACATATAAACACAAGTAAAACTTATATTTTGAGAATTTATTTGATTTTGTCTGAAGAGAGAATTAGTTTCTTTATTACTTGAAGATCAATAAGAGACAACCCGAAAAGGAGAATACAACCAGTAAAAATCTGCATCAGTATTAAATTTGCTGAATTTTCAAAAATCGTACTGACGATAAATAACCCACCTGTTAACCCCGCCAGTTTAATAATACCAGTGGCTTTTTTTGGAATTTCAAATTTATACACACAATAGAAGAACTGCGCGGTGGCTGTCACACCCTGTGTGGCAAAAGTTGCAATCGCAGCCCCAAGTGCGCCATACTCTGGGATTAAGATGAGGTTTATTGTAATGTTTGCAAATATACCGATTGCAGAAATACTATTTAAAACTCTAAGATTCCCATTAGCAGTCAGCAACGTACCAAATATAAAATTCATCCCAATAGGAAAGAACCCAAGCATTAAAAATTGAAATGGACCAATAGCATTTTGTATATCATTATAAATCCAGCCTAAAATAAGTGCGGAATTGAAAACAGTGACGAAAACAATAATTATGGCTCCGCCCAGAAGAAGATTGGCGGACGCTTTTACAAGTTCTAAAACAAGGGTTAATGAACTTTTAAGCTGTCTTGAAAAGATTGGGAAAAGCAATCCTGCGAAAATCATCCCAAACATAAACAGGGCATCTAACAATCGAAAACCTTGGGCATAAATCCCGGCTTCATAAGCACCGTTTGGATGAATTCTTTCGAGCATAACGCCATCAATTCTTGTATATATCAACATAAGCACAATCAATAATGCATAAGGCCAACTTTTTTTAATGAGTCCAATTCCAAATTCGAGATCCCATCGCAGATAAGGCCTGTCAATATGCTTGAGCAGTAGAATCAAACCAATGAGAAGCGTGGTAGCATAACAAAACGTTTGAATCCAAATAAAGACTTCAATTTTAATAACCGATGGTGTCAATGACGAGAAGAGCCACGTCCCTCCAACAATGATGAGAAGAAATCGGTCTAATATAGATATAAACGCATCCGTTTTAAAAAAATGAAAACCAGCAAAATGACTTCGCAGGTATGCAATACTTAGCACCAAAAACTGGTTTAGAATAAGAAAACTTAACAAGTATAGGGGTCTTCCTGTATACCCTAAAAACATTGCCAACCCTAGGGTGAAAACTGAATAAAAGGCAAATAAGACTAATCGAAACGAAAAAACTTTTCCGAAATATTTTTTAATCTTTTCTGGATCCTGTGCTAGGTTTTTTGTTGTGAAATTATTTATTCCTAAATCAAGAAATGTATTAAAAAGTACAGATAGGTTAAGTAAAGAAAAGTAAAGCCCATAATTTTCAGGACCCACTCTATTTTGAACTGTGGCGTCAATTCCAAACAGCGCAATAGGCTTGATAAGAAGATTCAGGAGAATCATCAAAATCAAATTGGAAAAAAAGATTCTTTGCATATTATTGCTTGATCAGTAGCTTAAAACCAATACCATGTACATTCATGATTTCGATATTAGCATCCTCCTTTAGCAATTTACGTAATTTGGCGATGTAGACATCCATACTTCTCCCATTAAAATAATTATCATCGCCCCAAACAGCTCGTAAAGCGGCCTGTCTATCCAGAAGTTCGTTTTGATTTTTCACAAGCAACCTGAGTAGAAGGTTTTCTTTAGTTGTAAGTTTCTTAGGTCCCTCTGAAAGGTGAAGGATTCTGAGTTCAGGTTCATATGCGATTGTACCAACCTTTATTTTTTGCCCAACATTTTTTTCTTTCATTTTTGTTCTATTCAAAATGGCCTTCATTCGAGCCAACAACTCTTCCATTGAGAAAGGCTTTGTTAAATAGTCATCAGCACCGATTTCAAAGCCTTTAAGTTTATCATCGCTCATTGATTTTGCTGTAAGAAAAAGAATAGGAATATTTTTGTCTAATTCTCGTACTTCTTTAGCCAAAGTGAACCCGTCCATTTCTGGCATCATGACATCTAAAACCATAAATTCGAAGGTGTTTTTTGGATCGTTGAACAATTGATAGGCTTGCTTTCCGTTTTTTGCCAGTACAACACCAAAACCTTTATTTTTTAAATAGGTCCACAGCAATTGACCAAGATTATCATCATCTTCAGCTAGTAGTATTTTTATTTTCGCGTCTTTCATCTGTTAATTTTAATCTCAAAAGTCGTACCCTTTCCAACGGTGCTCTTTACATCGAGGCGCCAGCCATAACCATCGCAGACTTTTTTTACATAATTTAAACCTAAACCAAACCCTTTAACATCATGAACGTTTCCTGTGGGGACACGGTATAAATTGTCAAATATTTTAGGAAGATGTTCTTTGTTTATTCCTATACCCTTATCTGAGAATGTGAAAACGATATCCTCCCTATTTTGTTTTATATCTAGTTTTATTTCTGCGGGCTCTGGACTGTATTTAATAGCATTATCTATGAGGTTTGCCACAACACTTCTGACATGGGATTCTGTGGCTTGAATTTGGATGGCGCTATCATTGTAGGTAAAAGCAATATTATCTTTTTCAGCCACCACTCTAAATTTTGCATTATTCACAATCTTTTCACAAAGCGGTATAATGGAAATTGTACCCCCTTCCCATATTTGATCCTTCCGGTCAAGCAAGGAGTTTTGGAGAATGTTTTCTACTAAGTTTTCAAGTCTTTTATTCTCTTGATTTATCATATTGAGGTAGGGTTCGATTTGAGCTGCTTTCTCAACGTCGACAACATCAGGGTCTTTCAATGCCTCACAAGCAAGAGCTATTGTGGATATCGGCGTTTTAAATTCATGTGTCATATTTGAAACAAGACCGGCTTTTAGTTCTGACAACTTCTTCTGTTCAACGATGGTTTTAATCATAAAAACGAGAGCAGCCAATACAACACACACAACTAAAACTGAAACAATAATAGCCCCTTTCATTTCATTTAGTAAAAATTGATTTTGTTTTGGAAAGTTAAGTTGAAGGTATAAGGATTGATTTATTGGGTTACTTGGAAAAAGCTTTACCTTTTTAAAGGTTTTGTTGGTTTTGGTTACTTTATATTTATTCGAGGCTTCTTGAAATGGTACAGGGTTGTTGTTTGCGTCGAAGATGCAAAAAGTAAAGGTTTTTGGAAGCCTTTCTTTCTTGATTTCAAAAGAAATAATAGAGTCTAAAAAAACAGCGTCAATTCTTTCTTGAGGGCTCTTTAATACATTGTCTTTAAACGCTTCAAGCATCATGTCGTTTATGTATTTCGCTTTTTTAAAGATTTGTTGTACGGCTTGTTGGTTTAATTGAAGAGACAAATTTGAAGAGTCCTTTCCAGGAATCATTCCCGTTTCATTACTAAAAACATCTTTTATTTCTTGATAGTTTTTAGCTAAAACTTTTTGCTCAGTTGTTAAACCTGTAAGAGAGTCATATGCTTGGCCCCGAATGACTAAATATTTTTCTTTTTTTCCATTACTCAAGATGAGAGTATCACTTACACTTACAGACGCATTAGAGGAGGTTAAAGTTTGAAATTCAGATTTTAAAATATCCTGATATTGCAAACTGAAATCCTGATTGATGATTTGCATGTACCGCCTGTAGTCTTCTGCTTTTTCGTGCTTGTATGCAATTTGATTTTGGAAGGCAATAATTTCAGACGAGAGTTCTTTTTTCTTTTGGTAATATTTACTGTAAAGTTGAAAGGATTGAACAATTAAAAGACTCAGCATTGATAATGCAAGCAGAATAACCGCAAGATTAATTTGTTTTGTTCTCATCAGATGCAACGAATCTAAATAAAATCAAGTCATTGCAAAAGAAAAGTTAACCATTTTTAACATGCTAAAGAACGCCTCAATCTGCTTTATATACCAAGAGGCGTTCCTTTATGAGGTCAATTGATTAATTTTGTTGACTATAATTACCAATTATGATTGAAATTCAGCGCATCAGAGAGCGTAAAGAGGAAGTTCTTGAAGGCCTTTTAAAAAGAAATATTGATGCGAAAAAGGAGGTCACACAGATTTTGACGCTTGACCGAGAGTGGAGGTCTCAAAAGATAGCGCTTCAAAATTTAGAAGCAGAACTCAATACGATATCTAAAAAAATAGGACAGTTATTTAGCTCGGGAAAGCAAGCGGAAGCCCAGAAGCTAAAAACTAAAACAGCGGAACTCAAAACCTCAGTTCAGTCTGTAAAAAAAACTGAAGAAGAATTGGAAAATAACATACGGTCTTTGCTGCTTTCACTTCCTAATGTTTGTACGACAGAGGTTGCTAAGGGTAAAGATGAATCGGCAAATGAGATAATAGAGGAAAAAGGGACGAGTCCATCAAAGGAGACTGCCGCAATTCCGCATTGGGATTTGGCAAAGACATACGGATTAATAGATTTTGAGCTTGGCGTTAAAGTAACTGGAGCAGGTTTTCCGTTTTATCGGGGTAAGGGCGCAAGGCTCCAGAGAGCTTTGGTTTCTTACTTCTTAGACGAAGCCGCAAATGCTGGATATGAGGAATATGTCTCTCCATTAATGGTCAACGAAGAAAGCGGCAAGGGAACAGGTCAACTTCCAGATAAAGAAGGTCAAATGTACTATATGCCCGCTGACGATCTTTACATGATTCCAACAGCTGAGGTCCCTTTAACAAATATATATCGAGGTGTATTGTTGCCAGACGCTAATTTTTCAATTAAACTTACTGGTCATACACCTTGTTTTCGAAGAGAAGCAGGTTCTTATGGTAAAGACGTACGTGGATTAAACAGATTGCATCAATTTGAAAAAGTTGAGATTGTAAGAATTGAAACGCCCGAAAATGCTGAAACGGCGCTTCAGGAAATGCTCAGCCATGTGAAGCACCTTCTAGAATCTTTAGGTTTACAGTATCGAGTATTGAGACTTTGTGGTGGAGATACCGGTTTTGCCGCTGCCATAACTTATGACTTTGAGGTTTATTCCGCAGCCCAAGAAAAATGGTTAGAGGTAAGTTCTGTATCACGATTCGATACCTTTCAGTCAAACCGACTAAAGTTGCGTTATAAAGACGAAAATAAAAAATCAAGGCTATGTCATACGCTAAATGGTTCGGCTTTGGCACTTCCGAGAATAATGGCAGCGCTTCTTGAAAACAATCAAGGTCCAAACGGGATTAGCATCCCTGAGTGCCTTACGCGTTACACAGGGTTCAAAACGATCACAAATAATACCTAATTTGGTCTATGAACAAAGTGCTTTTTTTATTGGTCCTTGTTACTTTTTCTTGTTCTGATTTAGAAAAAGAAGCACACCTTGGTACAATTAAAAAACTTGAATCTGCACTTTTAACGACCAGGGAAACATTTGAAACTATCAGGGTTGATTCATTATTTGAAATGCAACAACGCACGAGCGATTTAGAAAGAAGTCTAAAACAAAATTACCATTCTGATACCGTGAATTTAGCTTTCGGTCGAGGGGTGGATAATTATAAAAGAATGAGAAGAATGCTAGTTCTTTTAGGAACTGTGGGCACCAAGTTGAGTAATGCTATTACAGAGGAGTTTACGCAGCTCCAGAGCCTGTTTCAGGATGTAGAGAATGGCTTTGGTGCACGAGATAAGTATGATGAATATATTTTACTTGAAACCAAAAAGTGTGGTCAAATAAAATTACTTCTGGAGGATTATCAAAAAATAAAAACTGAGGCTTTTGATATATACAATAACGAGCATAAGTTTCTCGTTTCTTTTGTCGAACAAATCATGTCAATAGAGTGAGGCTTCATTTCATTATCGTTTTTTTACTTGTTCTTGGGCCATGTTTTGCACAGGTTGATTCAGATATTAAACTCGCTGAACATTATTACGCTCAGGGGGAGTTCGAGAAGGCGAGAGCATATTATGAGTCACTTTACAACGCAAATCCTAGTAAGATTTATTTGAGTAGATTGGTGAATTGTTTAGAAGCAGAAGGGGATGAAAAACAAGCGGAAAGAGTACTAAAAAAAGCATCATCTAAGTCCCCATCCGACTTAGATCTAAAACTTTTATTAGCCACCTTCTACGAAAAGCAAAAGCTAGAAGGGAAAGCAAAGAAGATTTATGATAATTTGCTCTCGGATTACATAGTGAACACCTCTAAAGCAATAGCTCTATTTAATGCATTTCTTGCTCAATCGAAAACAGATTATGCGGAGCGTGCGCTTGAAATAGCAAAAAAGAAGTTTAAAAATTACCCCTTCAATTTTCAGGAGGCAGATTTGTTTGCGCAAACCAATCGAAACCCTGAAATGATAACTGCTTATTTAGGACTTTTAGAAAAACATCTGTACTATGATAAAGCAGTTAAAAAGGCTCTTTTACGTAGGTTAGACCTTAGCACAGAACAAACTTCTGATTTCAAACGATTAAAGCAATCTTTATTCGTTAGGGCGCAAAAGGCAAATGCAGATTTAGTTTTCGTAGAGCTTTTGATTTGGATGTACATGCAGGTAGATAATTTTGCAGGCGTTTATGCTCAAGTTGTATCTGTAGACATTAGGTCAAAAGCAAACGGTACGCGCTTATACTCGTTTGCGATTACTTGTACAGAAAACAAAGACTACTCCACTGCTTTGCGGGCATTTCAGGAAACGAGAGATATGACATCAGATCAAGACCTTAAATTTCGGTGCTTAAAAGGCATCCTGCATGTAGGCTATATACAAATCACGGCTTTAAAAAAATATACTGATGATGAGCTTGATGCAGTATTAGATAATTATAAGCTGGCATTAGAATCAACGGGTCGGATTACTTCTCGTACAGTACAAGTTTTGAAAGAATATGCAGAGCTTCTCGCTTTTTATGCAACTGAAAAAGACCTTGCGTTATCCCTGATAAACGAAGCTATTTCTTCCCCTTCATTGACAGCGATAATGAAGTCTGAACTAAAAATGCTTAAAGCGGATATCGAATTGCTTAAAGGGAACGTTTGGGAAGCCTCACTTCTGTACATGCAAATAAGTGAGGACTTTAATTTCGAAACAATAGGAAATCTTGCGAAATTTAAAAGTGCACGTATCTTTTATTACGAAGGGGAGTTTGATTTCGCCCAGTCTCAGTTAGATGTATTAAAGCAATCCACTTCAAAGCTGTTGGCGAATGATGCTTTGGATTTATCAATTATGATCACCGATAATTATGGGCTTGATTCTAATTACATAGCTATGGCATGGTTCTCAAAAGCGGACTTATATATAGAGCAACTTCAGTTTTCAAAAGCTTTTGCATTATTTGATAGTATTCATGAGAATTATCCTTTTCACTCCTTAGCAGATGAAATTCTTTTTAAACGGGCCCGCGCAATGGAGCTTAAGGGGAATTGGAGTTTGGCGTTGGGCTATTACGATGACATTATTAAGTTTCACGGCGACGACATTCTTGCGGACAACGCCATTTTTAAATCTGCGGAATTATTTGAAGCAAAACTCAATGATAGAGAGGCTGCGCTAGTCCGTTACAAACAACTTCTTTTAAAGCACCCAGGAAGTTTGTATGCGCATGAAACTAGAAAACGCATACGATTACTTAGGGGCGAAAAATTGGAAAAAGAAGAGTAGTTTTAGTCCTTATTTTGGCATATCTCGGGTGAAAGAAGGAATACCAGTAATATCCATTCCTGTAATCAACAAGTGAATATCGTGCGTCCCTTCGTAAGTAACCACAGATTCTAGATTAGCCATATGTCTCATCATAGAATACTCGCTCGTTATGCCCATTCCCCCGTGAATCTGTCTTGCTTCTCTTGCGATATTCAATGCGATTTCGACATTGTTTCTTTTTGCCATTGAAATTTGACTGGAGGTGGCTTTCCCTTCATTTCTAAGCTGACCTAAACGGAAGGTAAGTAATTGTGCTTTTGTGATTTCCGTAATCATTTCGGCAAGCTTTTTTTGAATTAATTGAAAACTACCGATAGGCACGTCGAATTGTGTTCTTTCTTTGGAATATCTCAAGGCTTGATCATAACAGTCCATTGCTGCGCCAAGCGCACCCCAAGCAATACCATATCGTGCAGAATCTAGACAACTTAAAGGCGCTCCTAAACCAGAACGACCAGGTAGAATATTTGTCTTAGGAATACGAACGTTATCAAAAATAAGTTCTCCGGTAGAAGAGGCTCGAAGAGAAAGTTTTCCGTGCATTTCTGGAGTCGAAAACCCTTCCATCCCTCTTTCAACAATTACACCATGGATTCTTCCCGTTTCGCTTTTTGCCCATACAACAGCGACATCAGCAAAAGGTGAATTAGATATCCACATTTTAGCACCATTCAAAATAATATCGTCACCATCCTCTTTGAAGCTTGTAGTCATTCCGCCGGGGTTGGAACCATGATCAGGCTCTGTTAAACCAAAACAGCCCAGCATTTCGCCAGAAGCTAATTTTGGAAGAAATTTGTTTTTGTGCTCCTCGCTGCCGTACTTCCAAATAGGATACATGACAAGTGAAGACTGAACAGAGGCAGTTGAACGCAAGCCAGAATCACAACGCTCTAGTTCCTGCATAATAATGCCGTATGAAATTTGATCGAGACCGGGACCGCCATATTCTTCAGGGATGTATGGGCCAAAAGCACCAATCTCCCCAAGCCCGGGAACCAGATGCCTTGGAAACACAGCTTTTTCATAACAATCATCGATTATTGGAGAAACTTCTTTTTTAACCCAAGTACGAGCTGCATCTCGAACGAGCTTGTGCTCATCGGTATAGAGGTCATCTAAATCATAATAATCTGGGTGTACATAATGATCCGTTTTCATATCTTATATGTTTTAAACAGTGCAAAATTAACAATTATCTAAGGGCTTTCTTCTTATTTTCTATTTAATTTTGGCGCTAACACATGTACTATTTCCAACCTTTCATTTTAGCACTTGAGCTCTTTCCAAGAGAAGTAGTTGTCAAAAACACCTTACTGGCACTTGTTTTGATTTGTTTTGGTTTTATAGGTCTTTCCAGACTAAGTTGTCCAAATTTGTTTTCAATTGTTTATCGTAACTACTTTTCAATCAAGTTTTATGATTCCACTTTAAACGACTCAGAAAAAATATCTCCATTTACTAACACCTTACTTGTTATGAATTTAATCATAACCTTAAACGTTTGTTTAGTGTCTTTGGTTCATTCTACCTTAGAAGTCGAATTGTTAATGGGTATTACATTCGGTATATCCTTGACGTATTTGCTTTTTTCCTTTGTTAGTCCAAAATTAGTTGCCTTTCTTTTTGGAGATAAATTACTTGGTAAAACACTTGGAATGTATACACAACAGGTATTTAATTTATCAGGCTTATTGTTACTCGTTTTGGCATTATTAGTTTTGTTGAATGATGCCTATAAGGTATTAATTCAATTCTTTGTTTATTTTACGATTTTTTCATTGCCTTTTGTGAAGTCAATTAAGGGCATTCGGTATGCTAAAGTAAATAATTACAGGTGGTTATATATAATTTTGTATCTTTGCACTTTCGAAATAATGCCTTTGCTTTTGTTAGGACGTTATTTTGTTGGTAAAATTTGATTATTTAACCCCCGAATAAAATATCCGTTTTGGCTATAAAAACAATCCTTGTCTCACAACCAAAGCCAGAGAATAATCGCTCACCATATTTTGATATGGCTGAAAAACACGGTCTAAAAATCGATTTCCGTCCTTTTATTAAGGTAGAAGGCCTTAATGCGGGAGAGTTTCGAAACCAACGCATTAATTTAGCGGATTACTCGGCTGTGTTATTAACCTCCAAAGTTGCGGCAGATCATTTTTTCCGAATTGCCGAGGAAACACGATTTGAAGTTCCTGATAGCATGAAGTATTTCTGCATTTCTGAGGCCGTGGCACTATATCTTCAAAAATACGTTGCTTACCGAAAAAGGAAAATATTTTTTGGTAAGCAAAGGATTCATGATTTAATAGATGTTTTGAAAAAGCATAAGTCGGAGAAAATACTTTTGCCCTGTACCGATATTTTAAGGGACATTATCCCAAATACCTTGACAGAAAACAATATTATATTTAATAAAGCAGTTCTTTATAGAACAGTTGCTGCGGATTTATCTGATCTTGAAAATGTTTTCTATGATATCCTTGTTTTTTTCAGCCCGGGAGGAATAGAATCGCTATTTAAAAATTTCCCAGACTTTAAGCAGAATAAAACCCTCATTGCTGCATTTGGTGCCACAACTGCCACTGCTGCAATACAGAATGGTCTTAAGCCCAATATTCGGGCACCACATCCAAAGGCGCCTTCCATGGTTGGCGCAATTGAGCATTTTATAAAGAGTATCGAAAAGTAATCGATTCTATAAGAGCTCTTCAAGTTTTCAATCCAAAGATTCATCAATTCTTAAAAACGCACTTTTTATAAAAGGCCCCAATCCAGTTTGAAGCGTTTAGTTACTAAGAATTAAAAGTCATATTAAGGCAAAAAAATCTTTGTTCAGAATAGAGTGTAAACATTTCGTAATTCCATATTAAAGTCTTAAGTTTACATCACTAAAAAAAATCAAAAACATGAAAAAAATTTTACTTTCAGCATTGGTTTGTTCGGCTATGTTTGCCAACAACGCTTATGCGCAACTTGAGGACGGAAGCGTTGCTCCAGACTTTACCGTCCAAGATATCAATGGAGAAACACACAACCTTTATTCTTATTTAGATGCGGGTTATTCAGTAGTAATGGACGTAAGTGCTACATGGTGTGGTCCATGTTGGGGTTACCATCAAACAGGTGCATTAGAAGACCTGTACGTAAATCATGGCCCAGCAGGATATCCAGGTGTTTCTGCAAACACGACTGATGATGTTATGGTATTATGGGTTGAAGGTGACCAAAGTACTACACAAGCAGACCTAGAAGGCTCAGGAACGAACACACAGGGTAACTGGTTAGCAAACACTGCTTTTCCTATTATCGATGATGCTTCTTTAAACGGCCCTTATTCAATTGCATTTTACCCAACGATTTACACAATCTGTCCTAACAGAGGTATAACACAGTCAGGTCAAATTGATGCAAACGCACACTATGCTGGTATCGGAAACTGTCCACAGCAAGCGGAAGGTACTGACGCAGGAATCATTGGATACAACGGTGATGTTGGTCTTTGTGGCGCTGGAGATGTTCCGGTAACTGTAGATATTCAGAACATGGGTACAGACGCGTTAACGTCTGCTGAAGTTCTAATTTATGACGGTGCTTCGTTATTATCAACAACAGCGTGGTCAGGTAACCTAGAAACTTGGGGTTCTGAAACTGTTGATTGTGGTATTGTTTCTGTTACAGGCGCAACTACACTTGATATTGTTGTATCTGCATCAAATGACGGCGTTGCATCAAATGATGAAACTCAGAAAGTAATTAGTGTCGCTCCACTTTCTAGCTTAGAGGTGACGGTGAATGTATTTACTGACTTCTATGCAGTTGAAACTTCTTGGGCAATTAAAAACTCATCGGGTGCTACTGTAGCATCTGCAGGTCCATACACGGAAGGAACTGAGGACAACTTTGGTGGCGGTGGTCCAGACGCGAACACGACAATGACGCATCAAGTTTCTTTACCAGCGGGTGATGATTGCTATTCTTTTGAATTATACGATTCGTATGGAGACGGAATGCAGTATGGAGACGCTACAAGTCCAAATGGTGAATTTGGATTTGAAATCGTATCTAACGGCGTAACGATTACAAGCGTTTCTGTTGGAGACTTTGGTGAGGCTTCTTCTTCTGATGCTGTATTGAGAACAGATGCAAGTTCAGGTATAGCTGACTTAGATGCTGCGAATATCAACGTTTACCCGAACCCAGCTACAGATTTAGTTAACATCTCAATGGAGAATATCTCTGCTGATGCGATGGTTTCTATTATGGATCTTCAAGGTAGAGTTCTTGCGACACAAGTTGCTTCGAGCAATAGTGGAACGCAAATCATTACTTTCGCTACTGAAGGTTTTGCAAAAGGAACATATGTTGTTAATGTTAATGTTAACGGAATGACATCAAATACAAACGTTGTAATTAAGTAATTACAACCGTATAAAGATTAGGGCGCTTCGGCGCCCTTTTTTTATTCCCCATTTTTTTAATTGCTTTTGTTACATTTTGTTAATTAGGACAATTCTATTGTCCTATACGCCTCAAAGCCCTATATTGCGAAAAAATTTAAAACATTAAATCACAAAAATGCGAAACAACCAGATCCTTTTAATGGCCATTTTTCTTTTGGTCGCACAATTCACTTTTGCGCAAACCAAAGAAGAAATTATTGCGAACTATATTGAGAATACGGGAGGAGTCGAAGCATGGAATAATCTTAAAGGACTCAAAATGACGGCAAAAGTAAGTCAAGGAGGAATGGAAATCCCTATAGAGATGGTTCAGTTAAAAGATGGTAGACAAATGACTGTTGTGAGTTTTCAAGGCAAAGAGATTAAGCAAGGTGTTTTTGATGGAACGCGATTGTGGTCACATAACTTTATGACAATGGAGGCAGAAGAAAGCGATGCAGAGGCAACGGCTAACTTTAAGTTAGAGGCAAATGACTTTCCAAATCCATTTTTAGACTACGAAAAGAAAGGATATACAGTGGAGTTGATTGGAAAAGAAACCATTCAAGGTGCTGAAACATTTAAAATCAAATTGGTTCAGGAACCGAAAATGGTTGATGGACAAATAGAAGAATCTGTTTCTTTCTACTTTTTTGATACGGAAAATTTTGTACCCATTGCGATGCAGAGTGAAATTCAGTCTGGTCCAGGAAAAGGTATAATTTCAGAAGTTTCTTTTAGTGATTATCAAGAGGTTGAAGGGCTCTATTTCCCATTTTCAATGTCTCAAGGTGAAAAAGACAAACCAGGTCAACCGATTACTTTTACTACAATTGAGGTAAACCCTGAGTTTGTGGATGCGGATTTTGCTTTTCCAGCGAAAAAATAACTTACCGAACTTATATTAAATCTATCTGATGAAAAAACTTAGTTGTTTGGCTCTGTGGTTTTTTACAGTCACAAGTCTTTCCACCCATGCGCAAGACAATGACGTCGTTGATGGCGCCTCAATTTTTGGTGATATGTCAGCAAGACAAATTGGCCCGGCTTTAATGAGTGGACGTGTAAATGACCTTGAAATTCACCCAAATAATCACAAAATAATTTATCTCGGTGCAGGTGGTGGTGGCGTTTGGAAATCGAATGATGCAGGGGCCACATTCAACCCTATTTTTGATGATAATATACAATCGATTGGGACCATTACTCTAGATCCGAATGACCCTGACAAAACGATTTACGTCGGAACCGGTGAAACATGGACAAGAAATAGTGTCTCCTATGGAAATGGTTTATATAAATCTACGGATGGCGGTTCAAATTGGAATAAGATTGGCTTAGAAAACTCAGAACGTATCGCCAGTATTCTTGTAAATCCTAAAAACTCAAATGAGATTTATGTTGCGGCGATGGGGGCTTTATGGGGAGACAATGAAGAAAGAGGCGTTTTCAAATCAATAGATGGAGGGCAGAGTTGGGAAAAGATTTTATATATAAATCAAAGAACGGGCTGTGCGGATCTCCTAATGGACCCAAGAAACCCAGGAGTGCTTTATGCTTCGATGTGGGAGTTTAGAAGAACGGGATGGTCTTTTGACTCGGGAGGTGAAAACAGTGCGCTTTATAAATCAATAGATGCGGGTAAAACATGGAATAAGATCCATAATGGGTTTCCAGATGGAAAGCTTGGCCGAATGGGAATTGCCATTGCACCGAGTAACCCAGAAATCGTCTATACCGTTATTGAGGCAGAACAAAACAAAGACAAAGGTTTATATCGGAGTATAGACCAAGGAGCGACTTGGGAGCAAATGAATAATGACTTTGGTATTACGGTAAGACCATTTTATTTTTCCAGAATTGTTGTAGACCCAAAAAATGAAAACGTTATCTATAAAGGAGGGCTGAGTGGTTCTGTTTCTAAAGATGGAGGAAAAACATTTAAGAACCTGGGTAATATGCACAGTGATATTCATGATTTTGCATTTTCAAGCGTACATTCTGATTTTATGTTCTTTGCAACTGATGGAGGTGTTTACCGCAGTTGGAATGGCGGAACGACCTGTGAGATTGTAGAAAACCTTCCGCTTTCTCAGTTTTATCATATTAGTGTAGACAACGCCACGCCTTATAATATTTATGGGGGTCTTCAAGATAATGGCTCTTGGTACGGACCTTCTGCATCACCAGGAGGGATACAGGCGCGCGATTGGAATTCTGTAGGACAGGGTGATGGTTTTAGGGTTGTAAAGCACCCAACTAAGAATATTGTCTACTCAGAAATGCAAGGCGCAGAAAATGTATGGCGAATTGATCAAGATAATGAACTAATAAAAACAATTCAACCACTTCCTGTAGACGGTCACGATAAACTGCGTTTTAATTGGAATGCGCCAATGGCAGTAAGTAATACTGTTCCTGATAGAATTTATATGGGAAGCCAATTTCTACATAAATCTGATGATATGGGTGCGTCATGGCGTATCATATCGCCAGACCTGACGACGAACGACCCCGCAAAACAAGACCAGGATAATTCAGGCGGATTGTCCAAGGATAACTCAGGAGCAGAAAACCATACTACGATATTTACCATTGCAGAATCTGATCTTGATGAGAACATTATTTGGGTTGGAACAGATGATGGAAACGTCCAGGTTACTCAAGATGCTGGAAAAACATGGACCAATACGGTAGCGAATATACCTGGTTTACCCGCAAATACATGGTGCTACCATATTGAATTAAGCACATTGGACAAGGGAACGGCCTATGCGGTGTTTGATGGCCACACTGCTAATGACAAAACATCTTATGCCTTCAAGACAACGGATTTTGGTAAAACATGGAAGAGTATTATATCGGGGGGAGTCGAAGGTGTTGTGCGAAATATTCAAGTGGACTATGTCAATCCGGACTTGTTATTCCTAGGAACGGAGCTTGGATTATATATAACCATGGACGGTGGCGCTCAATGGTACAAATACACCAATAATATGCCTGCTGTTGCGGTTCATTTTATTGCTTTACAGAAAGCAACAAATGATTTAGTTATGGGTACCCATGGACGTGGTATTATCATTATTGACGATATTTCTCCACTTCGAGAATTATCCGCTGATAACATACAGAAGAAGCTCCACTTTTTTGATTCTAAGCCAACAGTTATTGATGAAAGTGCAAGTTTTTCGGGCTCCTTTGGTGCAGAAACGCAATTTGTAGGTTATAACGAAACGACAGCTGCACAAATTAAATACCACCTCAAAAAGCGTCACACCTTTGGAAAAATGAGCATGCTTATATTGAACGATAAAGGAGATACCATATCCGAATTGGGCCCAGGAAAAAGCAAGGGAATCAATATAGTGAACTGGAACTATAGGATGAAGCAACCCAAAGTGGCCAAGGGAAAAACTTTTTCTTTTGGAGGTTTTACCACACCGGTCTTACCTGCAGGTATGTATACTGTTCGTATCACAAAAGGTAAAGATGTTTTTGAGGAAAAAATAGAGTTAATTCATGATCCCAAAAGTACAATATCTCTAAACGAACGTGGGAGTAAAAAAGAGACGGTAATGGGGATTTATAATATGATTGAAGCATTAGCTTATGATGTTTACTGTGTAGATTCTTATTTGGAATATGCTAAAAAAGAAAAGCGTAAAAAGTTGAATTCAAAAATGAATACACTTAAAGAAAGTTTGGTGATTACATCAGGAGATAATTATGTAGGGGCCTCTGAACCGCAACTTAGAGAAAAAATGACGAACCTTTTTCAGCGTATTGAAAATAATCCCGGAGCGCCTATGGCAAATGAGCTCGAAAACTTGAATCAAATTCAGAAACGCTACGCGGCAAGTAAGAGAATATTGTCTGGCTTAGAGAATAAGTATAAATTGCTTAAAAAAGTAAACCTTAAAACAAAAGAAGAATACCTAAAAGAGTAACAGGAAAATCATAATAATGGTTTTCCGCTCTATTTTTGCCGTATCCATAATGACAATTGAATTCATCGAAAAAGAATCGGCGGTGGAGATAGGTTTTTATCTGCCTTTTAATATTCTACAGGAATCATTTCGTTCCATCTGAAATCAATTATACTACCTCTAATGGATTCATACTTCCCTTCAATAGCATATTCATAACCAGAACCCAGATCATTTATTCTAAGTCCGACTGCGTACGCTTCATTTTCAGCTGAGAATTCATCGAAGAGTTCGTAATCACGATTTTCGTGGGTAAATCTAACGTAATTTAAATCTAAACCCGCATTATCTTTTCCTCCACCTCTGAAATAGTATGAATAAATAAATATAGGCGATTCGTCTTTAAGGGCATCTTTGACGACAATTAGGTTTTCTTTTGCCGCTCCGTTTTTAAAAATAAGAATATTCGAAGCCGTATCAAGTGACAAGGAGATGGTTTTATTGGCAATGGATTGAAATGAAAATATATTGATTTCATTAGTCGTTTGCGCACAAAAAGATTGACAGAAAATGTGAAGAAGTAAAACGTAAATTATTTTCATATTCTATATGGAAGAATGAGGAAATAAACGTAATATATTTATTTCTGAGTTCAATAATTAAATATGGTAAAAGGATTCAGCAGGTTACTGTGAATTCAAATTGTTCAAGAAGATTTTGTGCCTGCTTTAGCAGAACTCTTTATAAGCAGCAGCCAAGTTATTGGCAATCATTTCTGCTGATCCACCTTCAATGTGGTGACGCTCTAAGAAGTGCACCAATTTATCACCTTTAAACAAGGCGACAGAAGGAGAAGAAGGAGGGTAAGGAAGAAAATATTTTCTCGCCTGCGCGACAGCATCTCCATCCACACCTGCGAATACAGTCGTTAAAATGTCAGGAGCATGCTCACCTGTCACAGATAGCTTTACACCCGGGCGCATATTTCCTGCCGCACAACCACAAACTGAGTTTACAACAACAAGAAGGGTGCCCTCGTTATTTTGAATTGCGTCATCAACAGCATCAGCGTTTAATAATTCGTTAAACCCTACAGATGTAAGATCTTCTTTCATTGGCTTTACCATTTCCGGTGGGTACATTTTCTGTCTTTTTAAAGTGTGGTACAAATTTAAGGAATTGACACTATACTTCTACATATCAAGTCTAAGTATTTTAGGCTACACGAACAGAAACAATCATTTCGAATTTGGCAACAACCTCATTTTGATCATTTTTAGCGAGCACCTCAATGGTTTCGTTGACTCTTGATTTTTCTGCAATACTTTTATCGATAGCGGTTTTTACCAGAAGACCTTGGTTGCTTTCAAATATAATATCGCTTTCCGCTCTTTTGATAAATTCTGCATTCATGCCCTTAAAAGCAAATGAGATTTCTCTACCAATCATTTTAGAAAAGTAGAAAACTTGAATGCCACCAGCAATATCTGCCCCTACTGCAAGGGCTCCAAAGTACATTGAGTTTAGGTGGTTTTTAGTGCGCCTTCTGAGCTTGATCTTGACCCGAACAGATTGCGCATCAATAGAAAGAAGTTTAGGGTTTGTATAACCAATTAAAGGAATTTTGACATGTCCCAATAGGAACATCAACCACCTCATTTTGCGAATAGACACGACCATATTAATTTCCGATTAATTTTTTGATTTCATTCAGTTTGAGTAGGGCATCCATTGGGGTTAATCCATTGATATCTACATTTTTTAACTCTTCATGAATTTGCTCTAAAACAGGATCGTTGAGTTGAAAAAAACTGAGTTGCATGGAATCATTTAAAGCCTCTTTAATTTCTTTTGAGTTTTTCCTACTACCATCAGAGTGTCTGGATTCAAGGTCTTTTAACATTTGCTCAGACCTTTTCAGGACACTAGAAGGCATACCTGCCATTTTTGCGACATGTATACCAAAGGAATGCTCACTGCCTCCTGGTGTGAGTTTACGAATGAAGAGAATTTTTTTACCAACCTCTTTCACAGCGACATTGAAATTTTTAATGCGCTTGAATTTGTGCGTCATTTCATTAAGCTCGTGGTAGTGCGTCGCGAACAAGGTTTTACACTTCGCTTTTTTTGATTCATGCAGATATTCCGCGATTGCCCATGCAATTGAAATCCCATCATACGTGCTTGTACCTCTTCCGATCTCATCTAAAAGAATCAAACTTCTTGGAGACAAGTTGTTTAGAATACTCGCTGTTTCATTCATTTCTACCATAAATGTTGATTCTCCGGAAGAAATATTATCGGAGGCACCCACTCTTGTAAAGACTTTATCTACCACACCAATTTCTGCTTTTTCAGCAGGCACAAAACAGCCCATTTGTGCCATTAAAACAATAAGTGCTGTTTGTCGCAATAGGGCACTTTTTCCACTCATATTAGGACCCGTAATCATCATTATTTGCTGTGATTCAGGATCCAACACCAAATCATTGGAGACATATGGCTCCCCCAAAGGCATCGATTGCTCAATAACAGGATGTCTTCCTTTTGTGATTTTTAAGACTTTACCTTCATTGATTTCAGGCTTACAGTAATGGTGTTTTTCAGCCACCATAGCAAATGAAAGTAAACAGTCAATGCGTCCAATGATTTGAGCATTCATTTGGATAGGATTGATATAGGAAGCCATCTCAAGAATGAGCTCTTGAAAAAGGCGTTGCTCAAGTGCAAGAATTTTTTCTTCTGCGCCTAATATTTTATGCTCATACACCTTGAGCTCTTCTGTGATATATCGTTCTGCATTAACGAGTGTTTGTTTTCTAATCCATTCTTCAGGAACTTTGTCTTTGTGTGCATTTCGAACTTCGATATAGTATCCAAAAACATTATTGAATGCAATTTTAAGACTTGGTATTCCGGTACGTTCAGATTCTCTTTTTTGCATTTCGGCGAGAAAATCTTTTCCATGGTAGGCAATTTCTCTTAAGTCATCGAGCTCTTTGTTCCAGCCAGAATGAATGACCTCACCTTTACCGAATTGACCTGCAGGCTCTTCCGTAAGTGTTGTCTCTATTAAAGAAACAAGTTTTTTACAACCGTTGAGTTTAGCAAGCATTTTTTCAAGCGCCTTTGGGTGCTTCTCTTGTTCGAGAAGGGACTTGATATTTGGTATTTCTGACAACGTTCTCTTCAGGTGCGCGACTTCTTTTGGATTTACTTTACCAACGGCAACTTTTGAAATCAAACGCTCAAGATCTCCTATGTTTTTAAGTCTTTGGGACAACTCAAAAGACAGTTCTTGATGTGTTTTTAAGAAAGAAACAACAGATAGTCTTCGTTCAATTGGCGCTTTGTTTTTAAGTGGTAAAACCATCCAACGTTTAAGCATCCGCCCCCCCATCGCAGTTTGGGTTTCATCGAGAATATCGGCGAGCGTCTTGGCATTTTCATTGGCGGAGGATAAAAGTTCAAGGTTCCTGACAGTGAAACGATCTAACCACACGTAGCGCTCTTCTTCAATTCTAGAAATACTTGTAATATGATCTAATCGCTTGTGCTGATTTTCTGCTAAATAATGGAATATTGCACCCGCAGCTATTGTGGCTTTTGGGAGCTCTTGAATACCAAATCCTTTTAACGTTTTCGTTTGAAAATGTTTATTTAAGGTTTCTTCAGCATAGTCTTTTGTGAAAATCCATTCGTCTAAGCGAAAGGTATAATGCCTATCATTAAAAAGCGTTTCAAATGTTGATTTTTTATTTTTTTGGAAGATGATTTCGCTGGGACGAAATCCGGAAATTAATTTATGTAGATATTCTGGATTGCCTTCAGCGATTAGAAATTCTCCTGTTGAGACATCTAGGAATGAAATACCGTGGGTTTTATCATCAAGATAGACACCACATAAAAAATTGTTTTTGCGTTGCTCAAGGACCTCATCATTAAAGGATACGCCAGGTGTTACAAGTTCGGTAACCCCTCGTTTGACAAGTTTTTTCGTCATTTTAGGGTCTTCTAGCTGATCGCAAATAGCGACGCGTTCACCTGCTCTCACTAGCTTCGGCAGGTAAGTGTTTAAAGAATGGTGCGGAAATCCAGCGAGCTCAATGTGAGCTGCGGCTCCATTTTTTCTTTTTGTTAGAATGATCCCCAATACTTTAGATGCTCTAATGGCATCTTCACCGAAGGTTTCATAAAAGTCTCCCACGCGAAAAAGCAATAAGGCTTCGGGGTGTTTGGCCTTAATAGCGTTGTATTGTTTCATCAAAGGAGTTTCCGAGCTCCCTTTTTCTTTAGAAGATTTCGCCAAGTGAAATGATTTTGTAACTTTTGTAAAGTTAATGGGCTCCTATTGGAATTCAAAGCGTTACAAACGGAACTTTAAGAATAGATGAATAAAAAATTAAAACTTTGGGAACTAGACAGGATCTCTCCTGAGAACTTTAGGGCACAGCAAAAGTTTCCTATAGTGGTCATTCTCGATGATATTCGTTCGCTCAACAATGTTGGGTCATTCTTTAGGACGGCAGATGCTTTTAACGTGACTAAAATTATTTTAGGCGGAATTACGGCTTGTCCTCCCCATAAAGACATTAGAAAAACAGCTTTGGGTGCTACAGAAACTGTAGATTGGTCGCATTCCGAAAATCTACTTGAGGAAATCAAGGTTCTACAGAATGTAGGATACACTGTAGGTTCAATTGAACAAACAGAAAAAACCACCCTACTTCAGGATGTTGCGGCATTTGAAGCAAAACCTTATGCTTTAATTTTTGGAAATGAGGTAAATGGGGTGCGTCAAGAGCTCGTCGATGCTTCCGATTGTGTCATTGAAATCCCACAGTTTGGAACCAAGCATAGTTTTAATGTTAGTGTTTGTGCGGGAATCGTACTTTGGGAATTTTGTAAAAAGTTTATCGACTGATGCGGATTTTTCTTCTTCTTCTTTTTGTTCAAACTCATGTCTTGGTTGCACAGAACGCCAATATTACACTTTTGGATAACTGGCAGGACAGCAGTCTGATCAGTAATACAAGCGGGGTGCGCTACAGTGGTTGCTTTACTTTTCTTCACAATGATTTTGAGTATGCGGTACTAGGGACGACCGAAGGCGCCTCTTTTTTTCAATTAACGAACCATGATAAGTTGCATTTTATCGATGAGGTCCTAGGGTCATATGTTTCTTCTCAGGCAATAACTAGAGAATACAACCGGTACCAAAATTACATATATGCCATTGGTGATGAGGGTAATGCGAGCCTACAAATTATAGATGTTTCGTATTTGCCTGACTCAGTTCAATTGGTGAATCAAATTCAAGATGAGCGTGTTGGAAAAGCTCATACATTGCGCATAGACACATCAGAGGCGCTTTTGTATTTGTGTTCTGTGACACCAATTGTAAACAGCCAAGAACAGGGCCTAATTCCATTACGCGTTTTTTCTCTCGAAAACCCTACAGACCCAGTTCTTATATGGGAAGGGTTTGATGATCTGCCCGAGGTCCACGACATGGAATTAAGAGACGAAATTGCCATATTAAATTGTGGATTTGATGGCCTACGTGTTTATGATTTTTCAAATCCTACGGCACCAATTTATTTGTCAAATCTTGAGTTTTATGCCGATCAAGGTTACAACCATCAAGGCAGTTTAAGTCCAGATAAGGAAACCTACGTTTTCGCCGACGAAACACCAGGAACACACTTAAAAAAGTGTGCAGTTTCAGAGGGATATGAGCTTCAAATACAACATACTTTTGGGGTGACAGACGCGCCTTATTTAAAGACGCCACACAACATTTATATTACCAACAACCTTGCCTATGTGGCTTATTATAACGATGGATTGAGGGTTTATGATTTGCGCAACAATCCCCCTTCAGAAATTGCAGCGTATGACACCCATACAGATCTTTTAGGAAACACTTTTTCAATGTGGGGTGCATGGGGAATAAGTGCCAATTTACCGAGTAAGAGAATTCTTGTGTCCGATCGAATTTCTGGCCTTTTTCTTTTTGAATTTAATCAAGATTTATTTGAAATGAATGCACCGATTGAAGCATTATTGGTTTTTCCGAACCCTGTTAGCTCGGATGGAGTTGTGACTGTGCGTCTCCCTAGTAGCGCGACGCCGCCTTTTGAGCTTAAGGTCTTTTCCACAACAGGGTCTATTGTATATGAAGCACTCATCGAAAACCAGTCTTATTTGAGCTTTCGGCCTTGTTTTGCGTCGGGTCACTACACTTTAGAAATACAACACCCAAATTCTTTTAGCGGTATGATTCATAGAAAAAAACTTGTTGTAAATTAAGTGAAGCCTATATAATATTGGTGATTACAAGGGCTTTGATTTGAACAAAAAGCGTGTTTTTGTTGTTATTTTCACGATATTTATAATCATCCATGCAAGAACACAAGAAGTACGACTATATTTTCGCTGGTTTCGGAGCCAGTGCTTGCATTCTAGTTCATGAATTGTCTAGAAAAGGCTTGTTGGACAATAAAAAAATACTCGCAATAGACCCTTCATTGAAAACAGTAGATGATAAAACCTATTGTTTTTGGTCTCGGCAAGATGATGCAATTACAAAAGACTTTGCTCCATTAGCTTCGCATTCTTGGAATAAAATTGGAATTGATCAGCATAATCCACAAGAAATAGACCCATTAACCTACTATCATATAAACAGCTTAGATTTATATAATTCTGCAAAAAACATTTTAGCGCTTCATGAAGGTTTGTTTTTGAATACTGCGGTCAAAGGTTTTATCACTGCTGAATCAACATTAATTAAAACTGATAGGGGTTCTTATGAGGGAATGGTTATTTATGATGGACGGCCTCCATGCCAAGAAGATAGCAACCCATCTTATCAAAATATCTTACAATCGTTCATTGGATATAAGATTAAACTAAAAGGAAAGAAATTAGACCCGACGGCTTGCACATTAATGGATTTCAATGTGGATCAGCAGGAACAAACACAGTTCATATATGTACTGCCTTTTTCTGATGATACCGCTTTAGTAGAGCTGACAAGATTTGGATCAGACCCAATATCAGAATTAGCGTCTAAGCAAATTCTAGACAACTACATTAAAACGCATTTCGGCGAATATGAGCGCATAGACAAAGAGCTTGGCGTCATTCCGATGTATATGGACTTAAAGCCTCCCAAACCTATTAAAAATGTCGTACCGATAGGAACGAGAGCAAATAAAGTAAAGCCAAGTACAGGTTATGCTTTCAAAAACATGTATGCACATGCAAAAGAAATAGCCAATAATGCGAAAGGAGTAAATTCATCGCCAAGGTTCCGCCTTTATGACCGGTTACTTATTTTAATTTTATCAATCTGGCCAGAAAAAGGGCGGCCCATATTTCAAAGGCTTTTTGCGGTTAAGCAGACCAATTATGTATTAAGGTTTTTAGATGAAAAAACAACTTTATGGGAGGACGCTTCTATGTTTTATAAGCTTCCTGTAGGTGTTTTTCTACGGGCATCAGCTGTGCTTCTTTATAAAAAAAGCAAACCTATTTTACGATTATTTGCTCCCGCGTTGTTATTTTTCGTCCTGAACGCTTTTGCTCCGAGTTTAGCGAATTATGTGCTGTATGTCTTATTATTTTTAGGTTTAATCGCAGTTGGTATTCCGCATGGTGCTATGGATCACATGACAGAAGCATTGTCGAAATCAAAACAGATCACAACCTCGTTCGTTTTAAAATACTTAGGATTAATGGCAATGGTTTATTTACTTTGGGTTCTGTCACCATCAATTGCTGTGCTAAGTTTTATTCTTTATTCGGCTTGGCATTTTGGTGAAACAGACACTGAAGAATGGGGTATTTATTCTCCTTTAACAGGGTTTTCATGGGGTATTTTATTTTTTGTAGGCCTTTTCTCTTCTCACATTGAAGAGCTTAATAATGTTTTAGCCTTATTAAATGCAGAGACCTTAAGTGTTAATTTTAACTATGAAACTCTATTTGTAGTTGCGCTTGTTATTGCAGGATTTTTATCCTTACTGCATAAAAGTAAGCAATGGATGCTGCTTTTAGCCTTTCTAATCCTGAGTCAATGGATGCCTTTGGTTATCTCTTTTGGGATTTATTTCATTTTCCACCACTCCTTCAAAGGTTGGAAGCATTTGAAAAAAGCATTGGGTAAAAGTGACCTTTCTTTATTTAAGAACGCACTACCTTTTAATATTGGTGCTTTTGTATTGTTTCTTTTTTTCTTCCTGAATCCAGAAGCCACATTTGAGGCAAATACATCCTTTTTCTTTGTTTTCATTTCGTGTATAAGCTTCCCCCATATATTTTGTATGCACCGGTTTTATGCCTTAAGAAAAAAGAATTAAAAATTAAATCGGTCGTACAAGTAATCGTTCCCCTTCTTTCGAGACTTTCAATAGGCTTTTCTTTGACAAGCCTTTAATTGCTGTATCCCATGCCTTATTGCTAAATTCAAATTGCGATTTAAGTTCTGGCAACGAGATTTCTTCTAGTTTTTTAAGTGCTTCATGAATTAACTTTTCATTGTCGGTTAAATCGAGTTTCACTTCCTTTTTTTCAGGGCGCATTTGAGGGAAAAACAGGACTTCTTGAATAGATGAATTGTTGGTTAAAAACATACATAACCTGTCAATTCCTATCCCCATCCCTGAGGTGGGGGGCATTCCGTATTCAAGCGACTTTATGAAGTCTTGGTCAATAAACATAGCCTCATCATCTCCTTTTTCAGCAAGCCTAACTTGTTCTTCGAATCGTTCTCTTTGATCGATAGGGTCATTGAGTTCAGTGTAGGCGTTCGCAAGCTCCTTTCCATTGACCATAAGTTCAAAACGTTCTGTTAGTTCTGGGTTGTCTCGGTGTTTTTTACACAGAGGAGACATTTCGACAGGGTAGTCGGTTATGAAAGTAGGTTGGATGTATAAATGTTCACATTTTTCACCGAAAATTTCGTCGATTAATTTTCCTCTACCCATACTTTCATCTGTTGGAACACCAATTTTCTTACAGGTTTCACGGAGTTCGTCTTCATTCATTTTAGAGATGTTAATGCCAGTATGTTCCTTAATAGAATCAATCATCGAGATTCTTTTAAAAGGTCTTTTAAAGCTCACCTGATTTTCTCCAATTTGTACATCAGTGGTGCCTAGAACATCATTACAGATGTTTTCAAGCATCTCTTCCGTGAAGTCCATCATCCATTTATAATCTTTGTATGCAACGTAGATTTCCATTTGCGTGAACTCAGGATTGTGTGTGCGGTCCATTCCTTCATTTCTAAAATCTTTTGCGAATTCATAGACGCCGTCAAAACCACCTACAATTAGTCTTTTCAAGTAAAGTTCATTAGCGATTCTGAGGTATAATGGAATATCTAGTGCGTTGTGGTGTGTAACAAAAGGTCTTGCAGCAGCGCCTCCAGGGATAGATTGTAAAATTGGAGTTTCGACTTCTAGGTATTCTTTGCTGTTCAAAAATGAACGCATAGAGGAGATTATTTTTGAACGTTTTACAAAGGTTTCTTTTACGTGTGGATTCACAACAAGGTCGACATATCGTTGTCTGTATCTTGTTTCGGGATCGGTTAAAGCGTCATAAACTTTTCCATCTGCATCTGTTTTTGGAAGCGGTAGTGGCCGAATGGATTTACTTAAAAGCGTAAGCTCTTTTATACTTATCGATATTTCTCCAACCTGCGTTTTAAACATTGTCCCTTTAATACCTATAAAGTCACCAAGGTCAAGAAGTTTTTTGAAAACATCATTGTAAAGCGATTTGTCTTCTTCAGGACAAATTTCGTCTCTGTTGACATAGATTTGAATACGCCCTTCTGAATCTTGAAGTTCTGCAAAAGATGCTTTACCCATGATTCTTCGGCTCATCATCCTACCTGCAAGACAAACTTCTTTGCCTTCCTCATAGTTTTTGAGGAGCTCACGGGAAAGTGAATTTACAGGATATAATGGCGCTGGGAAGGGCTCAATATTAAGTGACCTAAGCTTATTTAGAGATTCTCTTCTCTGAATTTCTTGTTCTGACAGTTCTTGGTGGCTCATACGGTGATTCGTTATAAAGTGCAAAGATAAAGGAAAACCCGATTTTATGAAGCGTTCTTGATACTTATCAGTTTGTCTTTTCAGAACGCTTTAGCAGTCGATTTAATTCTTGGAACTCTTCGCTGGTAAATTCACGCCATTTTCCAATGGGGATATCAAGTTCGATATTCATGATCCTGACTCGTTGTAGTTTCGTTACACGGTAGTCGAGGTATTCACACATTCGACGTATTTGGCGATTTAATCCCTGTGTCAGTACGATACTAAATTCATTGGGTCCAAGTTTTTTAACTTTGCACGGTTTTGTCGTGGTATCTAAAATTGGTACTCCTGACGACATGCGTTTTATGAAAGTCGAGTTTACAGACCGATTGACTCTGACGATGTATTCTTTCTCATGACCATTTCGTGCACGCAGAATTTTATTTACAATATCACCGTCGTCAGTGAGAAAAATTAAACCTTCACTTGGTTTATCAAGTCTTCCAATCGGAAAAATACGTTTTGGAAAATTGATGTAATCAATAATATTGTCTTTTTCAACACGCGTGTCTGTGGTACAAACAATTCCGACTGGTTTATTAAAAATGAGATAAACGGGTTTGTCTGTTTTATTTGAAACGGACCTGCCATCTACTTCAACCGAATCGTTTTCTTGGACTTTCGTACCTAGTTCGGGTTCGATTCCATTAAGCGAAACCCTCCCTTGTGCGATGAGTTTATCTGCTTCACGTCTTGAACAAAACCCAACTTCACTCAGGTATTTGTTTATTCGGACAGGGAATTGATGGCTATTAAACATGTATCAAAGATACTCAAAAGGAATTTCTAGTAAATAAAAAGTAAATAAAAAAGGGGGCCGAAGCCCCCTTTAATACAAATCACTAAAGTTCAACTACTTTTTGAAAAACTTGCTGGTTTTGGTACCTGCTGCGTTTCTTAATACTAGCCTGTACATACCATCTTTTAAATCTGACACAGAAACACTCTGGCTCGAAGTTGTTCCATTAGAAACGACTTGTCCTAAAGTATTTATGATGGAGAATTCAAATGTTTCATCACTACTAAACTGAATAGAATTTATCGCAGGGTTAGGATAAACTTCAATAGGGGTATTCGTCATTTCATTAACGCCTAAGTTAGGAGGAAGAAGCACTCCATCAATGATGTGCACAATACCATTATCTGAAAAGACATCTGGTGTTGTTACCATTGCATCATTAATCATAACGCCATTCGTTAAATCTACATTAATGTCACTACCATTAAGTGTTGGAACAGGACCATTCACTAGATCTCCGGAGGTAACAGGACCAGAAACAACGTGGTATAATAACACATCTGCTAGATTAGGAAGTGCTAATATACCTGCTAAATCTGTATCAAGAGCCGTTGCTAAGGCGTCAAACGCATCATTAGTCGGTGCAAATACAGTAAATAAATTATAAGGATCTGTTAAGGCTGGCATTAGTTCTGCTGTGATAACAGCTGTTGCAAGCGTTGAAAAACCATTATCAATAGCAACATCGACTACTGTTTCATTAAACAACAATACGCCATCAAGTACGTGAACAACACCATTGTCAGTTGTAATATCGGTAGCCGTTATTTGAGCTTGGTTAACATATGCCTCACCAGATGACTTGACAGTAAGTTTCAGATCATTAATTTGACTTAAGCTTTCTACAATAGCGCCGTTTGTTACATCTGTAGCAAAAACTTCGCCCCCAAGTACGTGATATATTAATACTTGCGCTAAATCTGCAGGAGGAATAACCTCAGGAGAAAATAAATCTTCAAAAGGAACACCTACAGCAGCGGCTAGGTTTTCAAACGCTTGGTCTGTTGGTGCAAAAACAGTGTACTCGGCTAAAGGCTCTGTCAATGCAGGCATGAGTTCTGCTGTAATGACTGCAGTTGCAAGCGCGTTAAATCCATTATCGATGGCTACATCAATAACCGTCTCAAATGGAAGTAAAACGGCGTCTACAGAATGTACTACTCCATTGTCAGCGGTTAAATCTGCAGCGACAACCATCGCTTGGTTGGCATATACACTTCCCGTTGCTGTTTTCGTAAGTTTTAATGTATTGGTTGATGATAATGCATCAACAATGGCACCATTTGTAACTGCTTCTGCTGGAACAGTAGCACCAACAACGTGGTACGTTAAAACGTCTGTTAGATTAGGCAAGGCTAAAATTCCATTAATATCTGTACCTAGGGCTGCAGCTAAGGCGTCGAAAGAGGCGTCTGTTGGGGCAAAAACTGTAACGTTTGGGTTTTGTATTAAGGCTGCATCTAATCCTTCTTGGACAAGGGCAGCTTCTAAGTAATTGTGATCTGGACTTCCTGAAATAATATCGAAGACCGACGTTTGAGCAAAAGAAGAAGAAGCCACGAACAAAGCGACCGCACCAAAAATGTGCTTTAATTGTTTAGTAAAGGTAAAGTTTGATTTCATTTTGTTTAATTTTTAATTCACAACATTCAACAAATCGCAGTAAGTTTTGTTCTTTTCTTTTAAAAATAATTCAAAATAATCATAACATAAAAGTCTTATGTTTTGAAAGTGAAGGTTTTATGAAATTTATTTTTTTTAATCAATCCATGTGTATTTTCTGTGCCCATCAAGCACATTAATGCCACCAACTGATTCTAAGATAAATTCTCTTGATGGTGTTTTTATGGATTTTGTTTGAAAGCCTCTATGAAGTGCCTCGTAGGTATTGGCATCAATTGCGTATCGATCTTTAAGTCGCGAAAAGATATGAAACTCTTTGGCAATATTTTCCCAGCCTTCTTGAAGTATACCCTGAAACACCTTAGATTTTGCGCCGCTTCCATAGGCACAGAAACCAATCTTTTTGTTGGCTAAGTCCGTGTGATCATTAAGGTCAATTTCTAATGTTGACATTAAGGCTAAAAATATTGAACCTGTATATTGGTTACCGACTAAGGCCGAAGCCCTTTGTGTTTTTTCGATTTTTTCATCTGTGAATTTCTGATACTGTGCAGTTTTTGAAATGAGCCTTCTATATCCATTTTTTATCTTTTCCTGTTCCGCTGGACTAAGACTTTCCATAAGCTTTTCATCTTGCGCAGGATCTTTTCCTATTTCTTCAGCAATAGTTATGCCTTCTTTCGAATTGAGCCTATCCATCATAAAGATGTCTGGAAACATTCTTTTTCCTTGAAAGGCATAAGGAAGATGAACGACTATTCTTTGCCATTGTTCAGTAATAATTTCGCGCTCGTCTGAGGTCGAGGTTGTCGCTTTTTCTGCTTTTGATCTAAAATCGATGAAGGCTTCCTTTACTGCCTCTGTATAACATCTATTTGAAAGCTGACCATCAAAAACAGGTGTATCCTTATGGATTGTTAATGCTTTTTCCTGAAATAATAAATGATCTTTTTTGGAAGAGCCAGGGATGAGGTCTGTGATTTTAGAAGCCAAATCATCAGGAATTATCGTCCCAGTTTCTTTTGCAAGCCCTAAAACTTCCTGAACTAGATCAAATAATTCTATTTTTCTTTTTGGTTTAAAGAAGTCATGAATAGGGTTTGTTGCAATCCCCCACAAATCATCAATAATCATGAGCCGAGGGTCCTGCTTAATCAAAATCGCACCGGCGCCTGCACCCTGCGTATATTCACCAGACGAGTTCAAGTCATATTTGGCATCATCTGAAAAAACAACAATTCCCTGTCTGTTCTCACTAACATCTCGCGCTACCCAGTCCAAAGTATTATGCATGGCATCAACACCACCAATACAAGCAAAAGTGAGATCGGTGACATCACAATGGCTAAAGCTCCCCGCTCCATATTTTTGCTCGAGCATTTCAAGGATGTATGTAGCTGTCGGTTTCGCGCCATCGAGCGCAGATTCTGTTCCCAGATAAATACGTCCGATATCTTTCGGTTTGAGTTGGTTTCTTTCAAGTAACCTTAGGCAGGCATTTGCCCCCATGGTTGCTGGATCTTCATGAACATCAGGAATGGACATGGATTCTAACCCGAGTCCTTTGTTTAATTTACCGAATTCTAAATTTCGAAAATCAGCAAAGTCGGAAATTTTAAAATGTAGCTTGGGAAAATAAACTGCGATGTCATCTATTCCTACTCCTTTCATAGTTTGTGTTTTGTTTCACCCGTATGTTTCTATACAACTTGGATTAAGCGAGCTAATTTAGTTGATTTACTTACAAATGCACTCAGTATTTGTTCTTTTAAACGTAAAAATTCACGAATAAGCCCTAATAATTGCAATCCAAAAAACGGAATAGTTGTTGTTGTACTAAGAATCGCGAAAAGAACATGTTACGAACTCACAAAAGAAAGTTGATAATTAGCAATATCTCGTATTATAATCAAGAGTTATTGCTCCTAATTTAGAGGGTAATGAAAATGAAGGTTAAAAAGTTTTTTAAATGGTTTTCCATTGTCTGCGCGGCACTTTTTGTAGTCCTAAGCGCGGCCCTATACTTGCTTCAGGATAAAATCATAAGTACGGCGATTGGTGAGCTCAATAAAAACCTGGAGGTTCCAATGAGTGTCGATAGAGTTGAGTTTGCGTTTTGGTCCAGTTTCCCAAATATTTCAATAGACCTTTTGGATGTGAAAATCCCAGGCAGATTGAAAAAAACAAATTTGTTAATTAGTGAAAAGTTCAACTTAAGATTTAACCCTTTGGACCTCTTAAGCGGGGATTATAACCTCAAACAAATCAATATTACCAAAGGCTCATTAAACTTCATTGTAGATTCTTTAGGAAGGGAGAATTTTGACATCATCAAAGATTCCGATGATGGAAATGACTCCGACTTTAGACTTGCCTTGCAGGCGGTGCGACTGAAGGAAATGGATGTACGCTATCAGAATGAGGTTACACATCAAGATTACAGAAGTCATGTAAATTTAGTTTCGTTGTCAGGCGAACTATCTACCAAAAAGTTTGATATGCTGACTCAAGGGAATATTCAAATGCTTGAATTAAGGAGCTCAGGTATGTCTTTAATAAAAGACCAGCTGCTTGATTTTAATCTTAAACTCAGTATTGACAGAACTAAAGAAGAAACGAAAATTCCCAAAGCAATTATTAATATAGGAGGACTTCCTTTTGAAGTAGATGGTATTATTGACGCCGATAGTCTTTTATTTAATATTACCTCAAAGTCGATACAGCTTACAGATGTCGTCGATAAATTAACGCTGAAAGACTCAAAAGAAACCTTAAACGCTTTCCAGGGCCAAGGCTTGTTAGATTTTGATTTAAAGATGTATGGTGGCACCTCAAGTTCTGATCCCTTAAACATCAACTGTCTTTTTTCGATTACGAACGGACAACTACGAGAACCGATTGAGAATATTAAATTGAGTAACATTCAATTAAAAGGTTACTACACCAAAGAAGATTCGGAAGCTGAAGAGCTTGTGCTAGAGAACTTCACCTTAGTATCCGAAACGGGCCCATTTAAAGGGGCACTTTCGATAGTAGATTTTACGAATCCAAAATGGACAGGTTCGGCTAAGGGGAAAATTAATTTGAAGTCAGCACACCGCATTTTTAAGTTTCCCGCATTGGATGAGGCAAATGGATTTTTAAAGGTTTCAACAGACTTTGTAGCTGCGCAAAACGTCAAGTCGAAAAGAATGGTTTTAGAACGCTGTAATGGAGATGTGAGTTTTGAAAATGTTGCCCTGAAGCTTAAGGAGGATAAGAGACAATTTGAAAAGGTAAATGGCAAACTAGAGTTCACAAAACAGAATATTCAAATAAATAATTTTTCATTACTTGTAAATGAATCTGACCTGTCGCTTTCGGGGCGGATGTCGAACGTCTTTAATTATCTCTACAACGAGGAGGCATTGGGTATAGACGCATTGCTCAAAGCATCCAAAATTCTTATTACAGATTTGGGTTCCATCTCTAAAGAACAGAAAAAAATGCAGCAAAAAACTTTTGCACTTCCTAAAAACATTAAGGGGACGTTAATGGTAGATATTCAAAACCTTAATTACGAGAAGCATGATTATGAGAATGTTAAAGGGTCGCTTTCGATTCAGGGGCGAGATTTAAATTTTAAACAAATTTCTTTAGATAATTCAGGGAGCAAAATAAAAGGAAGCCTTCGAATAAAAGAGACCGAACCAGAGCGTTTTGATATGATGATTCGGGGAAAAAGTAATGCGATAAAAATCCAAACAGCGTTTCTTGAATGGGATAACTTTTACCAAGATGTATTGCTTGCTGAAAACATTTCTGGAGATGCTGCACTTGAGTTCTCATTCCATGGAATATTCGATCTTCAAACGGGTTTGGAGTATCCATCTATTGATAGCCGCATGGTATTGGGGGTTTCAAATGGCAATATTCGTAATGCAGGAATTATGAATGATATTGCAAAAAGCGTAAAGGATAGCCCTGCAAAATATATCTTAGGAAAGAAAAACTTGAATCTATTAGAAGAACGACTAAAGAATGTAGCTTTTGAAAGCCTTACGAATACCGTCACAATAAAAAACAGCCTGGTTACTATACCCAAAATGGAAATTTCTTCCTCTGTGTTGGATATGAATGTATCTGGAACTCATACTTTTGAAAATGAAATTGACTATCGTTTTGATTTCAAATTTAGGGACCTTTTAAATTCTGAAAAGGATAGTGAATTCGGAGAGGTAATTGATGATGGAACAGGGATTCGCTTATTCCTTAAAATGTACGGTGACTTGGATGACCCAATCTTAGAATGGGACAAAGAACAAAAGAAAAAGAGTACTCAGGAGTATCGACAGGAAGAAAAGAAACAAATAAAAGAGATGCTAAAAACGGAGTTCGGGGCCTTTAAAAACGACACAACTGTTCAAGAGTATGTTCCTAAGGAAAAACCCAAAGAGGGCATTAAAATAAATTGGGAGCCGACAACGAATGACCCAGAAATAAAAGACTCGTCAATTCAGAAATCTGAAAAATCTGTTTCTGAAAAACCCAAAAAGAAACCCTCTAAATTGAAACAAGCCCTTGAGAAACTGAAAGAGCAGCAACAAAAAGAAACCGAATCCTCAGAGGAAAAAATAGGGATTAAAGGTGGGGGTTAGGCCTCTACTAATTCAGCGAAAACTGCAACAACGACTGCTCTAATTCGCCAATCGGAATAAACGAATTAACAACTACCAAGAGTCTCATCCAGATACTTGATATGATGGGTCGTGAGACTTCATTTAAACCCAACATACCGCTTATCTATGTCTATGATGACGGAAGTATAGAGAAGGTGTTTAGCGTGGAGTATTAGTCTTCGTGTTTATCTAAATCTTAACCTTTGCCGTTATCGGTTTATCCGTGTTTTTCTATCTTAGTGATATGAAAACAACACTACTACTTTTATCCATCTTTTTATCTGCTAATCTGTTTGGGCAGAATGTCTATATACCTGATGCCAACTTCAAGGCTTATTTGATTACGAACTCAGATATAAATACAAATGGTGATACTGAGATACAGGTTAGTGAAGCAAATACTTATACAGGAGGAATTAATTGTTATGATGAAAACATTTCAGACTTAACAGGGATTGAAGCCTTTACTACTTTAACTGAATTGGATTGTTCTTTTAACGAACTAACATCTTTGGATGTGACTACTAATACTGCTTTAGAAGTATTGGGTTGTAGATATAACCAACTAACATCTTTGGATGTCTCTAGTAATACTGCTTTAGAAGTATTGTATTGTACTGATAACCAACTAGAATCTTTGGATGTCTCTACTAATACTGCTTTAACTGAATTATATTGTTCTTTGAACCAACTAACATCCTTGGATGTGACTACTAATACTGCTTTAATTATTTTGTATTGTTATTATAACGAACTAACATCTTTAGATGTGTCTAGTAATAATGCTTTAACTGAACTGGATTGTGATTATAACGAACTAGAGTGTTTAAATGTTAAAAACGGAAACAATACAGCCTTTGTGGACTTTTATGCAGAGAACAACCAAAACCTTACTTGTATTGAAGTTGATGATGCGGTATGGTCGGTATCAAATTGGACAGCTGTAGATTCACAAACTTCTTTTAGCGAAAACTGTAACAATGACTGCTCTAATTCGACAATCGGAATAAACGAATTAACAACTACCAAGAATCTCATCCAAATACTTGATATGGTGGGTCGTGAGACTTCATTTAAACCCAATACACCGCTTATCTATGTTTATGATGATGGAAGTATAGAGAAAGTGTTTAGCGTGGAGTATTAGTCTTCGTGTTTATCTTAACCTTTGCCGTAGACGGTTTATAGTTTCATTTTATTAATAACTGAAGTTGTTGAGAATCCATCTACAAGATCAACCGTGTGTATGCATCCACCATTTTTTAATACCGTGTTTCTTCCTACAATATATTTTGGATGAGCGGCATCCGTTTGATCTGGGTCATAGTCACCACCCTTCACGAGAACATCAGGGACGATTTTTGAAATCAGTTCTTTTGGAGTGTCTTCATTAAAGACAACTACAGCGCTAACAGAGGCTAGAGATGCAATAACCTTTGCTCGTGCAGAGGCAGGGTTAATGGGCCGATTAGAGGATTTGTTAAGAGCCCTAACAGAGCGGTCACTGTTTACACCTACAATCATAATATCGGCTCGGGCCGATGCCTTTTCTAAATAGGTTACATGTCCAAGGTGAAGAATATCGAAGCAGCCATTGGTAAAGCAGACGGTCAGTTTTTTTGACTTCCAAGCAGCAACTTGTTTTTGCAAGGTGTCAAGGTCCATTTCCTTTTCCAAGAAAGAGGCGTTATAGCTTTTCATCCGTGTTGTATTTTCTCGGCATCAAGACAAGTGATATGAGACCTAAAAGTATTAAAAATATAGTTTGTGTGGCCCAGATAACCATCCCAAGGGCGTTTCCAATTGCTAAGCCGCCTGATCCTCCGGAGTTGTTGATGTAATAGGCGGTTGTAATACCAATTAAAAGGGGATAGGCGCCCATTCCTCCATTCGTAAAAGAAATACCGACAGCGCCGAATATAAAGGCTAAAAACATTCCAGATATTGGCACCTCAGCAGTTGCATCAATTGCCCAAAACGGTAAGGCAAACATAATAAGATACGAACTCCAAATGAGTAATGTATGCAAGATGTAGGACCAAACCTTTTTTACTTTAAAAATTGAAAGAATGCCTTCTTTCAAGGATTTTAGAAATGCAAAAAGTTTAAATTTTATTTTTTTATTTAAAAAAACAACACCTACAAGGGTGATAAAGATGATCCCCAACCAAAGAGACCATGAGAGTCCAGAGTCAACCTCGGTTTGTGATTCTCCAAAAAAACCTTTTTTGAGATTTGAAATAATGGCATAAGCTTCTGCTTTATTTAGGAAGATAGAAAGGAGGCTGATACTCAACAATATGATCATATCAACAATGCGTTCTGTTACGATTGTTCCGAAGGAACCTGCAACAGGAATATTGTCAGAACGTTTTAACATTAAAGACCTTGTAAACTCTCCGGCGCGAGGGATTGTCATATTGACGAGGTAGCCTATCATCAGCGAGTGGTATTGATTTTTTAAAGTGCTGTGATAACCCACAGGATGAAGGGTAAGGCCCCATCGATACGCTCTAGAAACATATGATATGAAAGCTAATATTAAAGACAGAGAAATATACCAAGGATTGGCATTGCGAATCGCATTCTTAAAAACAGCGATGTCCTCAGGAGTCATTTTATCAAACAAATACCACGTGAGGTAAACGCCGAGACCAATTGAAAAAATAATTTTCAATGCTGAAAACAACTTTTTTTTATCCAATGCCCTTTTCAAATTTTAGAGTAAATTACAAAAGATACGGTGAGAATCATAGTAATATATTATCAATGAGTCTAACTTTTTCGCAAAATGCAGAGATACAACAAACGTTATTGTCTCCTTCTTGTTCATAAGGTCCAAATGTGGTTCGGTTGACTATGTCAAGATATTCGAGTTCTAATGTGCTTTGACTGAAGATCGCTTTTGCTTGTTTCAGGGTTTCTTCTTTCCCGAGTAGTTTTATATTTGCCTTTACAAAACTTAAGGTTTTATAGATGATTAAAGCCTCCTTATGCTTTTTTTCATTTAAAAGTAAATTCCTACTGCTGAGTGCCAGCCCGTGTGCGTCTCTAACGGTTTGACAAGCGACAACAGCCACAGGTCGTTTTGTGCTGGAGACCATGTGTTTTATTACGGAGAGTTGTTGAACATCTTTTAAGCCAAAGTAGGCTTTAGAAGGCTTTGTGTAGAACATTAGATTATGAACCACGTGGGCAACGCCATCAAAATGACCGGGCCGAAACTCGCCCTCAAGAACGGTGTCAAGAAGTCCTAATTCAATCTTTTCATAGGGGTCATTTTCGGGATAGACGTCATTTACTTGTGGCATACAAACAACAACACGTTCGTATACATTTAGCAATGCAAGATCTTTTTCAGGTACTCTTGGATATTTCTCAAGGTCGCTTGGGTTGTTGAACTGTTTCGGGTTGACAAAAATCGTAACGACAACAATATCGTTCTCTTTGAGCGCTCTTTCAATTAAGGATACATGCCCAATATGCAGCGCACCCATTGTAGGAACAAGCCCTATTTGGGGAACCTTTTCACCTTTATTTAAGAAGGACCGTAAACTATCAAAGTCATAAAATGTTCGAAATCCTATCATTTTAAACCTTTTTTCAAGGGTTAAAGCTAGGGTTTTTTATGAAAGCTTAATAAAAAGCCTTATTTTTGCACTCCGAATCAAACCTATGGAAAAAAAGAAAATCCTATATATTTCGCAAGAAATAGCGCCCTTTTTACCAAAATCAGAAATTTCTAATACTGCTCGAAAGCTTCCGCAAGTTATTCAAGAGAATGGTAAAGAAATCAGGGTATTTATGCCACGTTTTGGAGTCATTAATGAAAGAAGACATCAACTTCATGAAGTTATTCGCCTTTCCGGGCTTAATATTTGTATCGACGATAAGGATCACCCCTTAATTATTAAGGTTGCTTCTGTATCAGCTGCAAGAATGCAAGTCTATTTTATCGATAATGATGAATATTTTAGAAGAAAGTTCACTTTAAAAAATGAGAAAGGAGAAGAATTCGAAGATAATGACGAAAGGTCTATGTTCTTCTGTAGAGGCGTGCTAGAAACTGTTAAAAAACTAGGGTGGCAGCCTGACGTCATTCATTGTCATGGATATATGACGGGAATTATGGGGCTTTACATCAAGGAGATGTATGGAAAAGACCCTCATTTTAAAGAAACTAAGGTAGTTTATAGTTTATACAATGATGGTTTTTCTAAGGATTGGGATAATCGATTCTCTGAAAAACTCAAATTTGAAGGATTTAGTGATGAAGTATGTAATAACTTCAAAGAAACATCGTTTGATAACTTTACAACTCAGGTCTTAAATTATTTTGATGGCATCAACGTTTCTTCTGAAGAGCTTTCTCCAGAATTATCAAAGGCTGTTAAAGGAAGTACTTGCCACAAACTTGATTTTGTTGAAGAAGAGCATTTTGCCAAGGAACTTTCAGCTTTTTACGATAAAGTTATTGAGGAAAGCGCATTGGCCTAAAAACATTTTATGATACGGACCTTCGCGTTATTGGCATTATGCTTTGTTGGATTAGTTTCCTGCAAAAAGAAAGAATACGAATTAGGCTCCGATGTCATCGATAGTTCCACACTTCTAAATGGAACATCAGTTGATACTTTTACATTACAAACCTACTGTATTCAGGAAGATACCATAATTTCTGACAACGCTGCTAATGTAGTGCTAGGGTCATATATTGACCCTGTTTTTGGTCTCTACGATGCCTCGGTCTATACACAGTTGAGACTTGCCGGGGTTGATCCAAACTTTGCTGATCCCAGTGAAATTGTCATTGATTCTTTTGTTTTAGCCTTAGAATACGTTGGTTACTACGGGGATCTAGACCCTCAAACATTTGAGGTATATGAGCTTCAAGAAAGCTTATCTCTTGACTCGACCTATTATTCTTTTTCCACTGTATCAACTAACGCTACGAACCTAGTTCCGTCTACCAATGCGATAATAACTCCGAATACGTCATCCCCCACGATTGTAGATGGTGACTCATTAGTCCCTCAACTTCGTATTTATTTAGATACAAATTTTGCGAGAAACCTTATTGTTGAGGCTACAAGTGGTAGTGCAACATTTTCGAGCAATGAAGCTTTTTTAGAATTTTTTAAAGGGTTACATATCAGAACCAACAACAATTCACAACTTATCGGCGAGGGCGCAGCATTGTACATAGATATAAATGATCCTTCATCAAAGGCGACGATTTATTTTAAACAGAACGGGGAGGCTACTTCTTATGATTTTTTAATGAACTCTGATTGTGCTGATTTCACTCATGTTGAACTTGATGCTGCGGGTACAATCGTTGATGATGTTCTTGCTGATTCCATGTTAGGTCAACGTGAATTTTACGCACAAGCTTTTGGGACGAGATCAGCGATATCAATTCCGGGGTTACTAGATTTACCTGAAAACATTATCATTCATAGAGCAGACCTTTCTCTCCCTGTTCAATTCCAAACAGGTTATAAGTACCAGCCAGGAAATAATATTAGTGTGGCTACTTATCTTGATTCATCTTCCAGTCAGTTGGCTAATGTTGGCGTACTCGGAGTCTATAATAGCCTTGATAAGATCTTTAATATTAATATTCGGGAGTATGTTCAGTCAGTTGTAAACAAAGAAATACCTTTAACTGATTTAGTTGTTTCACCATTGTATTTTATTAATTCTGCCGAACGCATAGTTTTTAATGGAAGTAATACAATTAATAAGATGAAACCTAAACTTACTGTTACCTATACAAGCTACTAACTATGTGTGGAATTGTTGCTTACATCGGAAAGAAAGAGGCCTATCCAATTGTATTAAAGGGCTTAAAAAGACTAGAATATCGTGGTTATGATAGCTCAGGTATTGCCCTTCTCAAAGATGATGAAATCAAGCTATTTAAAAAAGAGGGAAAGGTTGCGAACCTTGAGGGTTTCGCAGCATCAAAAGACAATAGTGGAACACGCTGTATTGGTCATACACGTTGGGCGACACATGGTCCACCAAACGATAAAAATGCACACCCACACCTCTCAGAAGATGGAGACATCGCGCTTGTTCATAATGGAATTATTGAAAACTACGATATCCTTCGTCAAGAACTAGAATCAAAGGGGTATCACTTTAATAGCGATACAGATACTGAAGTTTTATGTTATTTAATCGCAGATATTAAGAAAAAAACCGGAAATAAACTCGGGAAATCTGTTCGTCTAGCTCTTCAACAGGTCGTTGGTGCATACGCGATTGTTGTTATGAGTATAGATGAACCGAATAAATTGATAGCAGCAAGAAAAAGCAGCCCATTGGTTTTAGGTATTGGTGAAGACAATGATTTTTATGTTGCTTCTGATGCAACACCAATTGTAGAATATACCAAGCAAGTTGTCTATTTAAACGATGGCGAGATCGCAATCTTGAATGAAGAAAAGGGATTAAAGCTCTATAATATCGACGAGGTTCAAAAAGACCCATACGTAGAAGAACTCGAGCTGCATCTAGAGGCATTAGAAAAAGGGGGCTACGACCATTTTATGCTTAAAGAAATTCATGAGCAACCTCATTCTATCGAGGACTGTTTTAGAGGTCGTTTGAACGCCAAAGATGGTTGGGTTTCATTGGGCGGGATTAAATATTACGAAGATGATATCATAAAAGCCAATCGTATTGTTATGGTAGCCTGTGGTACCAGTTGGCATGCTTGCTTGGTAGGGGAATATTTGTTTGAAGACCTTGCTAGAATTAATGTAGAAATTGAGTATGCTAGTGAATTTAGATACAGAAACCCAATAATAAATGAGGGGGATATTGTTCTTGCAATTTCTCAATCAGGAGAGACAGCAGATACCATGGCGGCACTTGAGCTTGCAAAAAGCAAAGGTGCAACGATTTTAGGTATTTGTAATGTGGTTGGGTCGTCAATCTCGAGAATTACAGATGCTGGTTCTTATACGCATGCTGGGCCTGAGATAGGTGTAGCGTCAACCAAAGCCTTCACTGCACAAGTAACGGTTCTAACTTTAATGGCAGCTTCTTTGGCGCGGAAAAAAGGAAAGCTGAATGAATCCAAATTCAGAAGCCTTCTATCCTCAATGGAGGCCATACCAAGTAAAGTTCAGCTTGTTTTAGATAAGACTGAAAAAATCAAAAAAATTGCAGCGAAATACAAAGATGCAACGAATGCTTTATATCTAGGAAGAGGAATCTCTTTCCCTGTGGCTCTTGAAGGCGCCTTAAAGCTCAAAGAGATTTCATACATCCACGCTGAGGGTTACCCAGCTGCTGAGATGAAGCACGGGCCAATTGCCTTGATCGATGAAGAAATGCCTGTTTTTGTGATCGCTACAAAAGGGCCATCCTACGAAAAGGTAGTGAGTAATATTCAAGAGGTTAAGGCCCGAAAGGGCAAAATCATAGCCATTGTGACAGAAGGTGACGAGCACGTTAAACAGTTTGCGGACGATTATATCGAGATACCAGAAACAAACGAGCATCTGGTTCCTTTAATTGCTACTGTGCCCTTTCAAATCCTTTCATATTACATCGCCGTGATGCGTGATTGTAATGTTGATCAGCCAAGAAATTTAGCGAAGTCAGTGACGGTGGAGTAAACGATACTTGGATTCTACCACCCATCTAAAAAATCGTCAAGATCTCTTCTATCTTTTTTTGAAGGCTTACCATGATCCCTTCCACGGTATACACGTTGTGCTTCATTATACGCTTTATATTTATCCAGCTCTTCAGCGGACGTCTCATCAAGAATATAGTCTGGTATTAATTTTGCTCCCAGCCGCTTCTCAGTCAGTTGAAGGATCTTAAAACGAAAGATTGCATTGTTCTTTTGACAGGTAACGATGTCACCGACCGAAACTTCTTTGGCGGGTTTACATTCAAGACCATTAAGCTTTACTTTATTAGCAGAGACTAATTTTGTTGCAAGAGAACGCGTTTTGGAAAGGCGCACACACCAAACATATTTATCGATACGCAAAGTCGTAAGTGCTTATTTTAATAATCTTCTTAGAATCTTACCGACGTTGGACTTCGGTAAATCATCTCTAAAATGAATTACTTTTGGAACTTTGTAGTTGGTTAAATTTTCTCTACAAGTTTCGATCACTTCTTCTTTGGTCAGAGAGTCCTCTTTTTTAACAACGAAGGCCTGTACATACTCTGTTCCATCCTCATTTTTACCCCCACAAACACCTACCTCTAGAACTTTTGAGTTTTCACTAATTGCCTTTTCTACCTCACTTGGATAAACATTAAAACCAGAAACTAAAACCATTTCTTTTTTTCGATCAACGATTTTAAAAAACCCTTCTTCGTCAATTACCCCGACATCTCCTGTAAGGAAATATTCCCCATGCATACATTTCGCGGTCTCTTCAGGTCGGTTCCAATACCCCTGCATTACTTGGGGTCCCTTGATACCAATTTCTCCTTTTTCACCTTGTGGGACTTCGACTTTATTGTCGTCAAATATTTTAACGTCAGTATTTGGAAGTGGCAACCCGATTGTTCCTATTTTATGATTTCCACCTACCGGATTAATTGTTGCAGCAGGGCTTGTTTCGGAAAGCCCATAAGCTTCGAGCATCGGACTGTTTGTAACCTTTTGCCACTCTTCGGCAACAACATCTTGTACTGCCATTCCACCACCTAATGCCATTTTGAGATTGCTAAAATCAAGACTTCGAAAAGCATCTTGGTTTAAGAGCCCATTGAACAGGGTATTCACGCCAGTAATGAATGTAAACGGATTTTTCTTGAGGTCTTTGCAGAAACCTTTCATATCTCTAGGATTGGTAATCAAAATGTTTTTTGCGCCATACCTAAAAAAGACAACACAATTTGCTGTTAAGGCAAAGATATGATACATAGGAAGTGCAGTTATGATTGTCTCTTTACCATCTTCAAATTTGTGCCCAATCCAAGCTTCAACTTGCTGAACGTTGGCACAAATATTTCCATGAGAAAGCGTAGCTCCTTTTGAAACACCTGTTGTTCCTCCAGTATATTGAAGAAAGGCATGGTCATCTTTGCTTAGGCTAACTGGTGTCCCCTTTTTACCTTTACCATCCTTAAAAACTTGTTTCAAGGGAGTGGTTTCATTAAGCGTAAATGCAGGCACCATTTTTTTAACATTACGAACAACAAAATTTGTTATTGCCCCTTTTAACCCACCTAGCATATCACCAATAGTTGTGGTAATAACGGTTTCTATTTCTGTTTCATTTAGAATCTCTTGCAAGTTGTGTGCGAAGTTTTCTAATATTATTATTGCTTTAGCTCCAGAGTCTTTATACTGATGCCGCATTTCTTCAGCAGTGTATAAGGGATTTGTATTAACAATAACTAATCCCGCTTTTAAACAGGCGAAAATAGTAATTGGGAATTGAAGTAGGTTGGGCATTTGAAGCGCAATACGGTCTCCTTTTTTAAGTTTAGTTTTATTTTGAAGGTGCCAAACTAGGGCGTCAACATGTGCTGATACGTCGTTGAAACTAATTTCTACGTCCATATTTTTATATGCTGTTTTATCCCCAAATTTTTTAACAGATTGATCGAAAATTTCAACAAGATTGTTGTATCGATTAAGTTCTATTGTTTGTGGAACCTCTGAAGGGTAGGATTTAAACCAAGGAAAATCACTCATAATTAATTTTATTTCATTGTTTACGGAATAACCGTTGCTAAAAAAGACATATTTAAAGGTACATAAAATTCATAGTTTTTGACAAAAAGAGCTTTTTATCACGATCAAAAAAGGATATTTTTTAGAGAATTTCATTTTTGATATTTTAAGATTATAAATGTAATTTTGACCCTAGTTACAATCAAAATACGAATGAATAATTTTTTTTCTTTAATGTCATTTTATTTTGTTTTGTATACTTCTGTTGCACAAGTTCAGGTTGTTGAGGACGATTTTGAGGGGGCAGGAACAATAAACTCCTGGTTCGGTGACGATTGTGGAATGAATTTGGCATTTAATAATCCATATCTGCAAGGATTAAACACATCGCCAACTGTCCTTAACTACAACGATGCTGGGGGTCAATATGCAAATATTCGTTTTGATGTATCTGAGAATTTCGACTTGAGTACGAACCATACTTTTAGCTTAAAGATTTTTGTTCCTGCTTCTGGGGTTTCTGGCAATCAAAACAATCAGCTTTCATTAAAACTCCAAGATGGTACTATTGGTTCACCATGGGAAACACAATGTGAAATCATTAAAAATATTACTTTGAATGAATGGCAAGAACTCTCTTTTGATTTTGATCTGGATCCATACATTAATTTAAACCCTGGTAGCGGGGATCCGTTATTAAGAGGGGACTTTAACCGGGTTGTGCTTCAAGTGAATGGAGAAAATAATAATGATGTTGTTACGGCTTATTTGGATGACGTCAACTATGATGGTACACTCGGGTCTTGTAGCGTTTTTAATACGCTGGTATGGTCAGATGAATTTGATGGTAACGGTCCTATTGACGGTACGAAATGGTTTCATCAGACCTTACTTCCAAATGGTTGGGGTTGGTTTAATGGCGAGTTGCAGCATTATACAAATCGGGTTGAAAACTCATATGTTCAAAACGGTTTACTTCATATTGTTGCGAAAGATGAAACGTTTACAGATCAGGGTGTGACAAAGGAATATACTTCCGCACGTCTAAATTCAAAATTCGCATTTACTTATGGTCGTGTTGAAGCGCGTGCTAAAATGCCTTTCGGGATTGGTACATGGCCAGCTATTTGGATGCTTGGGAAAAACATAAATGAAAATGGTGCTTATTGGCAGACCCAAGGTTTTGGTACGACGTCATGGCCTGCTTGTGGAGAGATAGATATTTTAGAACATTGGGGTTCCAATCAAGATTTTGTTCAAAGCGCACTGCACACACCCTCTTCTTCTGGCGCTACAGTCAATCACGGAGGCACCATGTCTTCAGACGTGTCCAACACGTTTCACCTATATGCAATGGAGTGGACTGAGGAAAAAATAGAATTCAGTGTTGATGGATATGTTTATTATACCTATGAACCGGAACCACAAAACATGAGTACATGGCCTTTCGTTGCAGACCAATTTCTCCTTTTAAATGTTGCTGTTCAAAATTCTATTGAATCAAGCTTTAACGAGAGCGAGATGGTATTAGATTATATACGTGTCTATCAGCAAGGAGGTGCATCATCAACAATAGACGTTCAAGAAGCATGCGATAGTTATACTTGGGTTGATGGAAATACGTATACGGAAAGTAATAATCTACCAACTTTCATACTACCTAATGTAGAAGGATGTGACTCAATTATAACACTCGACTTAACGATAAACAATTCTATCACTTCAACAGACGCGCACACCGCTTGTGATAGCTATGAATGGGTAAATGGAATAGTTTATACCGAAAGTAATAATACAGATGAACTGGTCTTTTCCACTTTAGCGGGATGCGATTCAATTATTGCTTTAGATCTTATCATTAATTCTAGTTCAAGTGCCTTAATTTCAGAGACGTCGACTGATGTTTTTGAACTTAATGGTTTTACATATAATGAGTCTGGAACGTATACTCAAGTTATAGCAAATAGTATGGGTTGCGATTCCACAATTACATTAAACTTAACAATTGAAAACACAGCGGTGTTAGATGAAAAACATTCTGAAATTATAATTTCTCCAAATCCAGTTGAAAATTACTTAAACCTTATAATAGAACCCAACTATTTAGTAGATAAGATTATAATACTCAGTACAACAGGGGAAATTGTTCTGACACAAATTCCAGAAAACAGTTCGTTTCAAATAGATTGTTCAAGTTTGGCTCCAGGAAAATACTTTGTTGCTTTTGAAAAAGATCCTATTACCAAGGTATCTTTCGTTAAAATTTAAACGAGATTAAATGAAGTCTTAATTAGTTCGAAAATCAGTTGATCGGGTGCGTCTTGATTCACATAAACGGAATTCCAATGTTTTTTATTCATGTGGTAACCGGGCCGAATCGCAATAAAGTTGGTTCGAAACTCAATAGCATCTTCCGGTAAACATTTAAGGTTGATGAATTCAAACCTTTCAGCATCTGTTAAGGCAAAAATTTTGCCCTTCTTTTTAAATGCTAAGGTATTTGGGTCAAATGGTGTAACAGGTACTTCGTTCGAGAGAGCAATGCAAAAATCATAAAACTCCCCGAAGGTCATCGTTTAATGGATAGCTTTCGCTGTGTCTTGATTTCCAAGTTTATAAAGCATGGTAGTGTGCTCCTTGAGCGCACCCATGAATGTTTTATACGAATGGTATGGAACTTCAAACTCACTGGCTGTTGCTTTTACAATTTCAGAAAGTTTTCGATAATGTATGTGACAAATATTTGGAAAAAGGTGATGCTCAACCTGATAATTTAATCCGCCAACATACCACGAAAACAATCTAGATTGTTGTGCAAAGTTTGCCGTATTGTACATCTGACTAACGGCCCAATCAGCATCAACATCCCCTGATTCTGAAGGTAACGGGTAAGTAGAGGTAGGAACAACATGTGCCGGTTGAAAAACAATTCCTAATATAAATCCTGTAATGAATTGCATTAATAGATATCCTAGAAGAGTAATGTACCATGCCGCAGGACTAAAAATAAAAGGAAGCGCAATAAAAATAGACGCGTAAACTAATTTATTGACAATGATATTTCTTAAATGCTGATTAAAAGTCAAGCCTTGAGTTTTCAGGAGGTCTAACTTTTTATATCTCATAGCTTGAACATAATCTTTGTTAATAAACCAAGTAATGGTCATGAGGCCATAGAAGAAATAGGCATAGAAATGCTGAAATCTGTGGATTTTATACCTCTTCGTGTGTGGTGAGAATCTTAAAATTGCTGGCGGCGGTGCAATATCTTCATCATAATTTGAAACGTTTGTATAGGTGTGGTGCAGCACGTTGTGCTGAATACGCCAGTTCGCAGGATTACCTGCGAGGATAATTAGGATTTTACCAATAAAACTATTTACCGCTGGGTTTTTAGAATAGGCCCCGTGATTTGCATCATGCATGACCGAAAGACCACATCCGGCCATTCCAACGCCCATCGTTGCCCATAAAAGCAGAGCCCACCATGAACTAACACCAGCGGTTAGTATTAGAACGAAAGGGATTAGGTATAACGCTAACATACATATGGTTTTAAAAACCATACTTGCATTTGCATGACGTGATATATTCTTGCTTTTGAAATAAGTATTTACGCGTTGGCGTAAAACTTTGTAAAACTCGGCGTTTTTATTCTTAGCAAATTGGATCGGTGAAAATGATGTTTTATTTTGCATATGCAAAAGTAACCATAACAAACATGATTTGTTCAAATATTTTTTAAAATCAATTGATTTGAAGATCAAAAAGTTTTTTGTAAAATCCGTTTTCTTTAAGCAATGCCTCGTGTGTCCCGCGCTCTACAACTTTTCCTTGATCCATGACTAGAATTAAATCAGACTTTCTTATGGTGCTAAGACGGTGCGCAATTACAATACATGTGCGATTGTTCATTACCCGATCTAATGCCTCCTGAACTAGTTTTTCAGACTCTAAGTCTAGTGCTGATGTAGCCTCATCAAGTATAAGGATTTCAGGGTTTTTATACATAGCCCGAGCAATACTAAGTCTTTGTTTTTGGCCACCTGATAAAAGGCTACCTCGTTCCCCAATAATACTTTTATAGCCCTCTTGCATTTGGGTTATGAAAGTGTGTGCATTTGCAATTTTAGCCGCCTCAGTTACTCGGTTCAAATCGGGTTGTTCATCTCCGAATGCTATATTTTCAATTACGCTAGAGTTAAACAATATTGGGTCCTGAGAAACAAGAGCCATTTTAGCTCTTAGATCCTTAATACGTAGGGAACTGATGTCAACTCCATCAACTTTAATAGCACCAGATGTAGCATCATAGAACCTAGGTATAAGATTAATAAGTGTTGTTTTCCCACTACCAGATTCACCGACTAGCGCTATGTTTTGTCCTTTTTGAATTTTAAAATCTATTCCGTTTAATACACTTATGGTGTCATATTTGAACCCAACTTTTTCAAATGAGATATTTGAGTTAAAAGTTTCTAGATTAGATGCATTAGGCGCATCTGTTATAACATCATCAAGATTTAGAATTTGATTTATTCTATCTTGAGAAGCCCGAGATTTAATCATGTTAGAAATATTCTTTGAAATATTCTGTACGGGACGTAAGAATTGTGAAAAAACGATGATGAAGGTCATGAAAACCTCTCCTGATAATGCATTTTCATCCCCACCTAAAATCATTCTTCCTCCGAACCAAACTAGCGTCAGCAGCACGCCAGCTCCAATTGTTTCGTTTAGTAATGGTGAAAGGTTTTTCTTGCGCGCTGTTCGCGTTACAAGTTTTTGGTGTTTAAGGTTTGTTCTTCTAAATCCGGAAACAATAAATGTGGCTGCGTTAAAAGCTTTAATGATTCGCACCCCCTCAATCCCTTCATCCATGGATGAATACATTACGCTGGTTTGTTCTTGACTTTTCTTAGCTGTTCGCTTTAAGCTCTTTCCGATTTTTGAAATCACGAATGCAGAAATAGGCATGAGAAGAAAGGAAAACAGCGATAAGCTGGGGCTCAGATAAATAAGTGTTGCAATATTTATGAGAACGGCAAAGGGCTCTCGAAATAAAAGTTCTAAAAGGCAGACAACCGCGATTTCGATTTCATTAACATCGCTTACCATTCGCGACATTAAATCCCCCTTTCTTTCATTTGTATGATAGGCAAGAGGGAGCCGCATCGACTTTTCGAAAAGCTTATTACGAATGTCTCTAACGACAGCCATTCTTAACTCCGATTGGAACCAAACAGCACCATATCGAAAAAGGTTTTTAAAGAAAAAAGCAAGCATCACTGAAATACAAACAAAAAGTAAAGCGTTTAAAGGTTCACTTTTGACCATAGAAGTCATTGTGTAATTGTAATAATCCTTTACGTAAATAAATATATCAGGGACACCCCAATTAAATACAGGTTTTGAAACCATTTCAATACTGTCCGGGTCTTTAAAGATCAGCTGCAGCACAGGGATGAATAGGACGAGGGAAAGAAGATTAAAAACTACAAAGAACATATTGAACAATACGACAAGAAAAGTGTGCAGCTTGTAGTGTATTGTATATCTGAATATTTCAAGGTATGATTTCATCATTACCACAAAGATACATTTTTACTTTTCGGGTTATCATGAAATACTATTCTTAAATTTGTGGTATGGCATCAATAAGACAAAGTAAAATAGAATCAGTAATTCAATCAGAGGTCTCAGTATACCTGCAAAGGAATTCAAGCATATGTTTAGGGACCATGGTTTCTGTCACTGTCGTTCGGGTTACATCTGATTTATCTCTTGCCCGCTGCTACTTGAGCATCTTTGGCGCAAAAGATAAACAAGAGGTTTTCGAAAACATTGAGGCAAATGTTAGCAGGATTCGAGGTGAAGTGGGTAAAAAGTTAAAAAATTTAAGAAAGATCCCAGCGTTAAAATTTCACATCGATGATTCTTTGGATTATGCATCGAAAATAGATGAACTTCTAAAAAAATAGTTATTAAGACGGCCTTTTATATTGCTAAAACCTATTTCCGCTCAAAGCGGAAAAAAAATATAATAACCTTAATAACAAGGGTCTCGATCATTGGAATTGCAAGTATAACTTGTGCCCTAGTTGTTTTATTGTCCGCATTTAACGGTATGGAACAACTTATCGATAAAATTTACAGCGAATTTGACCCTTCGATTGTTGCGCGTTCTGCAAAAAAAAAATCGTTTTATGAAGCTCAAGTAAATTGGCAGTCTTTAAGTCAAATAGAGGGCATTCGTTCAATTGCCAAAGGTGTCGAAGCCTTAGCCGTTTTAGAATATAATCGTCCAGTAGGTTCGGAAAAGTCTTTTCGTGTGAAAAGAACAAACGCGAAGCTTTATGCCGTTGACACTTCTTTCTTAGATGTTATTTCAATAGAAAACAATTTCCAGGGCCCAGCTCCTTCGTTGGGTAAACCAGGTGCCCCCGCGGGGATTGTAGGCGTTTCATTATTGCAAAAACTTGAGGCGCCCCTGGATGGGCGTTTTAAGTTGTTTTTACCCAAAAAAACGATTAGCATGCGCTCTAAACAACCATTTTTTACAAAGCAGTTATCCCTTTCTTCTGTATTGTTTTATCGTAATAAGGAGGTAAATGATGAAACTCTATTGTGGCCTTTAGACGCATACCGTAGACTTACGGGAGATACCCTGAGTGCATTAACAAACCTCTATTTTTCTGCGAAACCGGATGTTGATTTAAATGAGCTTAAGTCCAAAATCTCTTCATTGTTGGGCCCTGAATTCGAGGTGAAAACGTACAAGGAGAAAAATGATTTAATTTTCAAGACTAGCAAGTCGGAGAAAGCAATACTTACGATCATTTTAATTTTTGTTTTTATTCTGGCTTCATTTAATTTGGTTTCATCTCTGACCATGCTGTTTTTGGAAAAAAAAGACAATTTCCTCGCATTTAAGTCTCTCGGCTTAACCAAAAGTATGTTTTTTAATGTTTTTTTCTTTCAAGGTCTTTTGATTAGTTTATTTGGGACTATAATCGGAATGGTTTTGGGTTATTTGATTTGTTTTATTCAACTCTCAACAGGGCTGTTGCACATTTCTCCTGGACAAGCATATCCCATAGGGTTCTCTTTCTATGACTTTTTAACGATTATTGGTTCTGTATCTACATTGAGTGTTTTGTTTTCGTATACAACGGTCAAACTTCTACTCCTACGAAGCGAAGAGATTTAGCCCCTGAATTTTATTGGATTAAAGTGATTCGTTATTAGAATAAATGGGTTATATTTGCACCCAAAATCAAACAGGTATAGAATGTCTAGTCTAAAAGGAAAAATATCTCAAGTAATCGGTCCAGTGGTTGACGTTGCTTTCGAGAAAGGTCTTGAGTTACCAAATATCTATGATGCCCTTGAGGTATTCAAATCGGATGGAACCCGCGTAGTACTTGAGGTACAATCACACGTAGGTGAAAATTCAGTAAGAACCATTTCAATGGATTCTACAGATGGTTTTACAAGAGGAATGGTTGCTACTTCAACAGGTCTTCCCATTAAAGTTCCAACAGGAGAAAAAATAAAAGGTCGTTTATTTAACGTTGTTGGTGAAGCAATTGACGGAATAAATGAAGTTGATAATTCAAATGGTTTGCCTATCCACAGAGACGCACCAAAATTTGAGGATCTTTCTACGGCAACTGAGATTCTATTTACAGGTATTAAAGTTATTGACCTTATAGAACCTTATGCAAAAGGTGGTAAGATTGGTCTCTTTGGTGGTGCTGGAGTTGGTAAAACTGTATTGATTCAAGAATTAATTAATAATATAGCTAAAGGACATGGTGGCCTTTCGGTTTTTGCTGGAGTAGGTGAGCGTACACGTGAAGGAAATGACCTTCTTCGTGAGATGCTTGAATCTGGAATTATAAAATATGGAGAAGACTTTTTAACGTCCATGGAAAATGGCGGCTGGGATTTGAACAAAATCGATCTTGACGAAATGAAAGAATCAAAAGCAACATTTGTCTTCGGGCAAATGAATGAGCCTCCCGGTGCAAGGGCAAGGGTTGCGCTTTCAGGATTGACTATTGCAGAGTACTTTAGAGATGGTGATGGCGAAGGTCAAGGAAAAGATATCCTTTTCTTCGTTGATAATATATTTAGGTTTACACAAGCAGGTTCTGAGGTTTCTGCACTACTCGGAAGAATGCCTTCTGCCGTAGGTTACCAACCAACATTGGCAACAGAGATGGGTGCTATGCAAGAGAGAATCACATCTACTAAAAGCGGATCAATTACTTCTGTTCAGGCTGTTTATGTTCCTGCGGATGACCTTACTGACCCAGCTCCAGCGAATACCTTCGCTCACTTAGATGCGACTACCGTATTGTCAAGAAAAATTGCTGAACTTGGAATTTATCCAGCAGTTGACCCGTTAGATTCTACCTCTAGAATTTTAACACCGGAAATTGTAGGTGATGAGCATTACAATTGTGCGCAACGTGTTCAGATTACCCTTCAACGGTACAAAGAGCTCCAAGACATCATTGCTATTCTTGGAATGGATGAGCTTTCTGAAGAAGATAAAATGATTGTTCACAGAGCGAGAAGAGTCCAGAGATTTTTATCTCAGCCTTTCCATGTTGCAGAGCAGTTTACTGGTCTTCCAGGAGTTCTTGTTGATATTCAGGAAACGATTAAAGCATTTAATGACATTCTTGACGGGAAGTATGATCAATATCCAGAAGCTGCCTTTAACTTGAAAGGTGGAATTGATGATGTTGTTGCAGCCGGCGAGAAAATGCTAGAAGAAGCATAATAAGATGAAATTAGAGATCATTACACCAGAATCAAACGTTTTCAGTGGAGAAGCAAAGTCTGTTTCTTTGCCAGGCCTTGATGGTATTTTCCAAGTCCTTAACAACCACGCCCCTGTTATTTCTGCCTTAAAGAAAGGCGCGCTAAATGTTGAGCTTGAGCAACCTTTAAGGGAAGACCAAAAAAACGATATGATTTCTGTTGAATCACCTGAGAAAATAAGTATTTCAATTAACGGTGGTGTTGCTGAACTGAATCAAAACAAGCTGATTATATTAGCAGAGTAAGAGTCTTTAATTGTATACGTTTTTGGGGCTGTTAAGTCTTGTTAACTGCAATAAGCTATAATGCTCATACAAGAATGTTTACTTATCTTCGTTACTTCTAATAATGAGCGATTTAAATCATATTGACCTAATGGCTATTCCACAGCACATTGCAATTATCATGGATGGCAACGGGCGTTGGGCGAAAATTCAAGGGCAAGATAGAATCTTCGGGCACACAAAAGGTGTCGATGCAGTTCGTGAAACTTTGAAGGCGGCGGCGGATTTAAAAGTCAAATTTTTAACTCTCTATGCCTTTTCGACTGAGAATTGGAACCGGCCCAAAGAAGAAGTGGAAGGTTTAATGAACCTATTAGTGATGTCTCTCGCAAATGAACTTGATGAACTTAATGAAAATGGCGTGAGGCTTCAGGCCATAGGAAACATCAAGGGTTTACCCAAAGCTTGTCAGGCGAGTTTAGAGGATGCTATTTCTCAGACACAAAATAACTCAAGCATCACTTTGGTTCTTGCATTGAATTACAGCTCAAAATGGGAAATAGAAGAGATGGTTAAAAGCATTGCTAAAAAAGTTAAAGAAAATAATATTGACCTTTCTAGAATTGACGAACATTTCATTTCTAATGAATTAACAACCAGAGGTATTCCAGACCCGGAATTATTAATTCGTACAAGTGGAGAGCATAGAGTAAGTAATTTCTTACTTTGGCAAATAGCATATACTGAGTTTTATTTTCTAGATATTTTCTGGCCAGACTTCGGCAAAACTCAATTAATAGAAGCTATTTATGATTATCAAAATAGAGAAAGAAGGTTTGGATTAGTTTCAGAACAAATTAAAGGAGCGTAGTCATGTGGAGATTTTTAGTGTTGTTTGTGTTGATTGTCTCTTTTCAAGTAGAAGCGCAAGATGGACCTTCCTCATTAGCTGAACTTGACTTCAATTATTTGTCTCCCAAGGAGTATGAGCTTGGACCCATTCGTGTTTATGGCGCGGACAATTACGATCACCAGGCCATTCGTTTAATTGCTGGATTACGACAAGGTCAGCCCATAACGTTGCCAAGTGAACAAATAAATACGGCAATTAAAAACCTTTGGTCTGAGGGCTTGTTTTCTGATATTGCAATTTATGCGGAGAAAGAAATCGCAGGAGTCGTTTACATGATAATTGATCTTCGACCACGTCCAAAGCTGTCTCGATTTAAGTTTACTGGTGTTTCGAAGAGAGAGGCCGATAAAATAAGAGAAGAAATTGTCTTGTTTTCAGGAAAAACAATTACGGAAAACTTAGTTTTTCAAACCAAAAATCAGATTCGTGGTTATTTCAGAGATAAATCTTTTTATAACGTTTCGGTCAAGATTGACCGGATCAAAGACACCGTAATTAACAATTCAGAGCTCTTTTCTATTAATATAAACAAAGGGGCGAAGGTAGGTATAACAGAAATAAAAATTAACGGCGTTACACAAGTTCCGATGTGGAAGCTCAAGCTTGCCATGAAGGACACAAAAAAGAAATCGATTTTAAGAATTTTTAAAAGGTCTAAATTTACAGAATCAACCTTTGAAACTGATAAACTTGCATTGATTGATAAGTTTAATTCTGTTGGTCTAAGAGATGCTGAAATAACCACAGACACGGTATATCAATTAGATGAGAAAAGTCTAATGATTGAGCTTACGGTGAATGAGGGGGGTAAATATTTCTTTGGAGATATTGATTGGACGGGGAACACCAAATATCGATCTACTTACCTAGACACTATTCTTGGAATTAAGAAAGGGGATCTCTATAACAAGGCACTTCTAGAGCAACGTATATTTGGTAATGGAGATGGTCGTGATATATCCTCTTTGTATATGGATCGGGGATATCTCTTTTTTCAAATCATCCCAGTAGAAACTAATGTTACTGATCGACAAATTAACTACCAAATAAGGATGCTTGAGGGTAAAGAGGCAAGAATAGGTTCAGTAACAGTTCTTGGAAACACAAAGACGAATGACTACGTGATTCTTCGTGAAATAAGAACCAAACCTGGGGATCTCTTTAATAAAGCAGATATCATGCGAACGCAAAGAGAGTTGGCACAACTTGGGTTTTTCAATGAGCAGGCCTTTCAAGTCAACCCTCTTCCAAACCCCGCTAATGGTACTGTAGATATAGAATATGTTGTTGAGGAAAAATCTTCTGATCAAATTGAACTCTCTGGAGGTTATGGCGGAGCAGGGCCGACGTCTTCGGGACGAATAATAGGAACCTTAGGCCTTACATTTAATAATTTTTCTTCAAAAAACTTCTTTAAAAAGTCGGCCTGGACACCCCTTCCTGGAGGAGATGGACAAAGACTTTCTATTCGTGCACAATCCAACGGAAGGTATTATCAAGGCTATAATTTTTCATTTACAGAACCTTGGCTTGGTGGTAAAAAGCCAAATTCGCTTTCTTTCTGGATCAATAACACTGCCTTGAGTTCAAATGGCTTATTGAGAACCAATCCTGATTACAATGGCTTATCAATAACGGGAACTGGAATAGGTCTTGGTCGAAGAAAAAAATGGCCCGATGATTACTTTACGGCATATTACGAGTTAAGCTACCAATATTATGATGTAGTTAATGACTTTAGGTTTCCATTGTTTACGCAAGGTTATGCAAATGATATAGCGCTTAAGTATGTGCTTCAAAGAAGTTCAGTAAGTGCTCCCATATATCCTCAAAGTGGTTCTAGTTTTAAATTTACAGCAAAAGCGACTTTGCCGTATTCGTTGTTTACGGATACAGATTATTCAACAGCAAGTAGTAAAGAACGGTATCAGTTTCTTGAATATTATCGTTTCAGATTCACAGGAGAATGGTACGTTCCCTTATCTCCAGATAAAAAACTAGTGCTTATGCCAAGGTTTGGTTTTAGCTATATAGGTGCTTATAATGACGACAAAGGAATAACGCCTTTCGATAGATACTCAATGGGAGGAAGCGGTCTTTCAGGTGTAAATCAGCTTGGGGGTAGAGAAATTATAGCTCTGAGGGGTTATGAAGACCAAAATGTATCCTCGGCCGGAGGAGACCCAATAATTGCAAAGTATACTTTAGAATTGCGCTATCCGATTTCACTCAATCCATCGGCAACTTTCTATGCCCTGACTTTTCTTGAAGCGGGAAATACTTATCCTACATTTGGTAAATTCAATCCTTTCAACGTCAAACGGGCTGCTGGTATCGGTGTTAGGGTATTCTTACCGATGTTTGGAATGTTGGGATTGGATTATGGATTAGGCTTTGATAAATTGGACTCTTGGGCAGATGGCTTCGGAGGATCTACTGACCAATCCGTAGGCCAGAAAGGGTTTTATCCTAAATTAAGCTTCACTATAGGAATGAATTTGGGTGAGCTATAGATATTAAACGTTGTTTTAAATTTTTATCTATTCTAAGAATTTCTTAATTTATGGTTTTCAACATTACGTAATTATGAGAATCCATTCAAATAGTTTAGCCTTATTATTTACGAGCTTTATTTTAGTAACCTCCTTTGGGCAAACGTTTATTTCATCAACTTATATAAATACCATTGAGCCGTCTGTGTTAATGGCTGTTTCTGGGCTTTCTCTTTCGTACTCTGTGGACACTTATAAAATTGTTTATGAAACGACTGATGTTGATGGTTCAGCAACAATTGCTTCAGGCGCCTTTTGCATCCCTATAAGCCCGGATTGTCAGGGCTTTCCAATAGCTGTATATGAGCACGGGACAAGTTTAAGAAAAGTGGATGTGCCTTCAGAGGACATTCAAGAGACTTACATTGGTCGAATTTTTGCCGCAGGAGGCTACCAAGTTGTTATGCCTGATTATTTAGGAATGGGAGATAGTCCAGGATTACACCCCTACTGTCATGGAGCGTCAGAAGCAACAGCCACCCTGGACATGATTCGGGCTGTGCGTCAGGCACAAGCCCTTGGTGAAATACCGGGTATGGAGCCAGATAATGGAGAGCTTTTCTTAACGGGATATTCCCAGGGCGGTCATGCTGCAATGGCAACTCACAAATACATAGAGGAAAATAGTTTATTAGAGGAATTTAATGTAATTGCATCTGCTCCTTGCTCAGGGCCCTATGAAATCACAGGAGCCATGGCAGATACTATTTTAGCGGCCTCTTATTCCAATCCGGGCTATATCGTTTATATCATGGCTTCCTATCAAAGAGTATATGGTGATTTGTACACAAGTTATTCTGATGTATTAAAAGCACCTTATGATGAAATTGTTGAGCCCTATTTTAATGGAAACAATTATACCTTAGGCATGGGAAGTTTAAATGAACAACTCCCTCAGGAGATTCAGTCTTTTGTTGAAGACTCTGTTCTTGAAAACTTTTTAGCTGCTTCCGACGACTTATCACATCCTATTTGGCAAGCAATGGCGGCAAACGACAATCATGATTGGCTCCCTACAAGACCTATAAAAATGTTCTATTGTACGGGTGATGAACAGGTGTCTTTTCAAAATGCCCTGGTGGCTGAATCGACAATGTTAGAAAATGGAGCGATAGATGTTGAAGCGGTATTTAAGGGTGAAGGAATGCATAATGACTGTGTACTACCCTCTCTAACTGATGCATTTACTTGGTTTGAAAGTCTAAAGACAGCATGTTCATTGAGCATTGAAGATCTTGAAATTAGCGATGTAGAGGTCTTTCCAAACCCAATCCAAAACACGTTCAGAATAGAGACAGAGGACTTTTTAAATAGTAATGTTTCAATTCTTGATCAGTCTGGTCGTGTTGTTTATGAGCATCAGCACCTAACCCCTAATTGCGAAATAGACATTTCAAATTTAACGTCAGGTTGTTATTTTCTGATGTTAAATAATGTGAACAAATCTATTAGTATAAAGCTTATTAAAGCATAAGTGCTTAAAACCCTACAAAGACCATATAAACTATGGACTTCGCACATTGATTGTAACGGGTTCTTTACAATAATTATGTATCTTCGGCGTTAAATTGGTCAATTGTACCGCTTATGTTGAAATATTTTTTCTTATTCCTTTTGTTTTTTGGCACAACCTTTGCCTTTGGTCAGTCATATGCCTATATAGATTCAGATTATATTTTGAGCAAGGTGCCAGAATATGTCCAATCCAAAGAGAAGCTTGATAAACTTGCTGAACGTTGGACTAAGGAAATTGAAGATAGGTATGCTGCAATTAAGACTAAGAAAAGTAACTTCGAACGAGAAGAAATTTTATTACCCAAAGAGGAGCGTATTAAGAGGAAAGAGGAAATTGAAAACCTTGAGCAAGAAGCTTTGGACCTTCAGACACTTCATTTTGGTAGTGAGGGGGATTATTTTCAAAAACGCCAAGAGCTGATCAAACCAATTCAAGACAGAATTTTTACGGCGCTCAAGAAGATTTCTAAAAGTGACGGTTATGACTTAGTATTTGATAAAGCAAACCAAAGCAGTCTTATTTTCGCAACAAGTGATTATGATATTAGTGATGATATATTAGATGAAATGGGAATTAGTGAATAAAAACAAATAATAAATAAAAAAAATGAAAAACGTAATATTCTTATCAGTTATGCTTCTTATGGGCTTTCAAGCGGAGGCACAAACTAAAATTGGTCATATCAACTCTCAAGTTCTATTAGATACCCTACAGTCTCGAAAGGATGCAATGGCCGCATTAAAGCAATTTGAGTCAGAAGGTGTCCAAGAGCTTCAAGAAATGAATAAGGCATTTGAAACGGCATACCTTAGATACCAGCAAAACGAAAAGGATTGGTCTCCAGTAATTCAAAAAATGGAGCAAGAAAAACTAATGAAAAAGCAGCAAGCACTTGAAAATCGTCAAGTAGAATTAGAGCAACAAATGCAAATTTATGGTCAGGAGTTGAATAAGCCAATTCTTGATTTAGTTCAAACGGCAGTAAATAATATTGCAGAGAGTAAAAAGCTTTCCTATGTATTAGACGAGACAGTAACGCTATATTTTAAAGGCGGAATTGACTTGACGCAAGAAGTAATGACGGAGCTTTTAAAACTAGAAGCAGCTTTGAAAACTGAGTAATAAAATTTCCTTAGAATCAATTATTGGGGCAACCGTGGTTGCCCTTTTTTTGTAGTTTTGAATTATGGACAAAACAGGGCCTATAGGTGTTTTTGACTCTGGATATGGAGGGCTAACAGTGCTCCAAGAATTTATTCGAGTCTTACCAGAGTACGACTATTTGTATCTTGGAGATAATGCAAGAGCGCCCTACGGAAATCGGTCATTTGATGTTGTTCATGAATTTACTTTAGAGGCCGTGAACTATCTTAAAAACCAGGGTTGTAAACTGGTGATATTGGCCTGTAATACTTCCAGTGCTAAGGCATTAAGAACCATTCAACAGATCGATTTAGCGCATTCAGACGCAAACTTCCGTGTACTTGGCGTAATACGGCCAAGTACAGAAACAATAGGTGCCTTAAGTAAAAATAAAAGTATTGGGATTTTAGGTACGCCAGGCACAATACATTCTGAATCTTATAAGATAGAATTAGAAAAACTTGCACCAAGCTCGAGGATCTTCCAACACGCCTGTCCAATGTGGGTGCCTTTAATTGAGTCAAATCAGCACCATACCGAATTAGGTAAAAAAATCATTCAAAACGATATCAAAGTACTATTGAGTAAAGAGCGATCGATTGATACCATTTTATTGGCTTGTACCCATTACCCTTTAATTTTACAACAAATTCAGGATTTTGTTGGGCCATCCATAAGTGTTATTTCTCAAGGTCCTATTGTTGCAGATAAATTAAAAGATTATTTATCTAGGAATGAATTTATGCAAAAGCAAATCTCAAGGGGTGCTTCGTGTTCCTTTTTAACAACTGAGAATTCAGTAGTTTTTCAGGAAGCTGCAATGCAATTTTTAGCGCAGTCCATCAAAGCGGAACAGATTAAATTTTAGTTATTTGGAGTAGGACTCAATGAGCTCATTATTTATGTCCTGAAACTTTTCTTGATGCTTGGAGTAATAATTATAGGTCTTTTCGAATTCTTCAAATGTGACATTTTGTGCTTCTAAAACGCCATCTACTGACTTGCGTAGAGAGTCCTTATAAATATTTAGATTTCGGAAATTCATTTGATAATAGCTCTCCAATATCATGATTTCATTGTATACTGCTTTGAACTTCTTTTGCGTTAATGGTGGGTCAGGGTCCTTGTCTGTACAGGCGATCAGTAGAAAAATGACAAATAGTGATAAAAGCTTCATTTTTAATGATTAAAAGAAAGACGCTGACCTATGCCTGCTTCAATAATACTTTTCCCATCGAAGACTAACGCGCCGTTGACGAATGTTTTATCAATAGTGTATGAGAATTTTGTGCCTTCAAAAGGTGACCATTGACATTTATATAATATATTCTCTCGGCTTACAGTCTCACTTTCTTGTGGTTTGACAACAACAAGGTCCGCGAAGTACCCTTCACGGATATATCCTCTTTTTTCTACTCTAAATAGAATCGCTGGGTTGTGCGCCATTTTTTCAACAATACGCTCAATTGTGATCTTACCATTTTTGGCGTGCTCGAACATGCTTAAAAGGGCATGCTGAACTAAAGGACCTCCTGATGGAGCCTTTAAATAGGAGTTGCTTTTTTCTTCAAGTGTATGTGGAGCGTGGTCTGTTGCTACTACATCAATTCTATTGTCGAGTAACGCTTCCCAAATCCCTGCTCTATCTGCCTTGCTTTTAACGGAAGGGTTCCATTTGATTTTTGTTCCGAATTTGGAATAGTCTTCATCTGAAAACCAAAGGTGATGTACACACGCTTCAGCAGTGATTTTTTTTTCAATCAGAGGAATATCAGCATTGAAAAGGGCGGTTTCTTTTGCCGTAGAAATATGTAGAACATGAAGTCGTGCATTATGTTTTTTTGCCAACGAAACTGCCAACGACGAAGATAAGTAACATGCATCTTCATTGCGAATAACAGGATGAAGTGCCATGGGAATGTCCTCTCCATATTTTTCTTGTGCATCTTGGAGGTTTTTTTGAATGGTTTGTTCGTCCTCGCAATGCGTGGCTATGAGCATAGACACGCTCGAGAACAGACCTTCCAGCGTTTCTTTATTGTCTACGAGCATATTACCCGTAGAGGATCCCATAAAGACTTTAACACCACAAACTTTTTTAGGATCTGTTTTGAGGACCTCTTCGAGATTATCGTTGGTGGCCCCTATAAAAAAGGAATAATTAGCAATAGAGTTTTTAGAGGCTGTAAGATACTTGTCTTCAAGTATTTCTTGCGTTGTAGCGTTTGGAACTGTATTCGGCATCTCCATGTAAGAGGTTATACCCCCTGCCACTGCCGCCCTTGATTCGGAATGGATTGATGCTTTATGAGTTAAACCTGGCTCTCTAAAGTGAACTTGGTCATCTATACAGCCCGGCAAAACAAAGCTTCCGTTAACGTCAATTATTTCAGCTTCGGCATCCGTTAAATTGATTCCTATTTTTTCAATCTTCCCTTTCTTGATAAGAATATCTGCTTTTTGTTTGCGTCCTTCGTTAACAAGAACTCCGTTTTTTAGTATATACTTCATTACAATTTCATGTGTCTCATTTTCCAAACACCAAAAAAGGCTTCCTTAAAAATCCCTGTACTCATTTTGGAGTCGCCTAGTACTCTATCTACAAAAGTAATAGGAATCTCTTTTGCTTTATAACCATATCTGATTGCGGCATACTTCATACAAATTTGAAAAGCGTAGCCTTTAAATGTTACTGCATCGAGATTGACAGTTTTTAGCACATCGATTTTATAACCTTTAAATCCAGCAGTTGTGTCTTTTATTGAAATCAAAAGAATGATCCTTACGTAAACACTAGCGAAGTATGACATTAAGATTCTTTTTATTGGCCAGTTTTTAACGCTTCCTCCTTTGCAGTATCTTGACCCAATAACAAGGTCGTAACCAGCCTCGAGCTCTTTTCTTAAGCGAATAAGATCATTAGGGTTGTGTGAAAAATCACAGTCCATTTCGAAAACAAAGTCATAATCTCTTTGCATTGCCCAACGAAAACCGTGAATATATGCAGTGCCCAGCCCAAGTTTACCAGTTCTTTTCTCAATATGAACGCGATTTGGGGTTTTATCCTTAGCCTTTTCAATGAGAGAAGCCGTACCATCAGGTGAGTTATCATCTACAAAAAGAACGTCAAATCCACCTTGCAAGGTTAATACCGCGTCAATCATTTTTTCAACGTTTTCTTTTTCGTTGTAGGTAGGAATAATTATGAGTGATTTTGTGTTCATAAAAGGGAATACCGAAGTTAATGATTTCGCATGGAATAGTCGTCTATACTACTTCATTTATGAATTTTTGGCAAATAAAAAAGCCGCACGAGGCGGCTTTGTATTTTGGCTGAAAGATTGATTATCCCTCAGTTTTCTCTTTATTTTCGTCGGAAGCGCCCTCAGCACCTTCAGTCCCTTCAGTAACTTCTCCTTCTTCTTCTTCTTCTTCTTCGTCAAGAGCTCCACGTGAGATTTTTACACCTAGAACAACTGCATTAGCAGGGTCAAGGATCGTAACTCCTGGTATGCTTACTTCAGAAATTCTTATTGATTGTCCAATTCTAATGGGAGAAATATCCAATACGATAGAATCTGGAAGATCCCCAGGTAACCCATAACAAGACAAAGTTCTAAATGCCATGTTTAATTTTCCGCCGTTAAGTACACCTTTTGCAGAACCTTTGGTCCTTACAGGAAGATCAACCCTAACTTTTTTGCTCGCGCTTAGCTCATAGAAGTCAATGTGTTGAATTGTATCTTTAACAGGGTGTTGTTGAATTTCCCGAACAATACCAACCGCTTTTTTACCTTCAATTTCTAACTCCACTTGATACACCTCTGGTGAAAAGACGATCTTATTTAGTTCTACTCTCTTTACGGAAAAATGAGTTTGTTCTCCTTGTCCATAAAGGACACAGGGAACTCTGTTCTCACTTCTCAGTGAAGCAGCGTTCTTTTTCCCTACGTTCGCTCTAAGCGAACCGCTCAATTGTGCTTTTTTCATTTTATTATTTATTTAAGATATTACAAAGTGTGAGCTAATTGATTTATTGTGAATTAGCTTATTAATGACATCAGAGAAAAGACTTGCAACCGTAATTACACGTATTTTATCACTTTTGCCTTTTAATGGAATGGTATCTGTTACGATAAGTTCTGTAATTTGAGATGCATTAATTCTGTCATATGCAGGCCCTGAAAGCACAGCGTGTGTACAAAATGCCCTAACGCTCAGCGCACCTTTGTCCATGAGCAGGTCTGCCGCTTTCGTCAAAGTACCAGCAGTATCACACATGTCGTCAATGATAATTACATCTTTCCCTTTTACTTCTCCAATCACTGTCATTTCAGCAATCTCATTTGCTTTCTTACGATGCTTGTGGCAAAGTGCAAGACCGCAATCCAGTTTTTTAGAGTAGCTATTTGCTCTTTTCGCCCCTCCAACATCCGGAGCTGCGATTACCATATTTTCAGAGTCCAACTTTTCAATTTCTTTAAGGAAGAGTGTTGAAGCGTATAGGTGATCCACAGGAACCTCGAAGAAACCTTGAATTTGATCAGCATGAAAATCCATAGTCATAATGCGATCAACACCAGCAGCCATTAGCATATTTGCCTTGAGCTTTGCGCCGATTGCAACTCTTGGTTTGTCTTTTCTATCTTGTCTTGCGAAACCGAAGTATGGAATTACAGCTATTATTTTTCTGGCTGAAGCACGTCTTGCTGCATCAATAAGTAACAGAAGTTCAAAGAAGTTTTCTGTAGGAGGCATGGTAGATTGAATAATAAATACATCTTGTCCACGAACTGTTTCTTCAAGAGAAGGTTGAAATTCCCCATCACTAAACACGTTAACGTTAACGTTTCCTAATTCTTGGCCATAAGCTTTTGCAATTTGACCTGCTAGCTTTTCTGATGCCCTACCCGCGAATATTTTTACACCCATGATTTTCCAGTTGGAAACAGAGTGCAAAATTAAACAAAATAATAGTTCCCCCAAAGAAATAAAGGGATTAACAAGACCTTTGTTTTGATAATTGAATTTGATGTCAATTATTTAAACAAAAGTGGTGTGAACGATTGTTTTAAAGTAAATTTGCTCACCCATGGAGGAAAGGCGCAAAAATCTTAAGATGTTTAGCAGACTAATACAGTTTGTTAAACCTTATAAAAGGATCTTTTTAACCGCAGCAGCTTGTGTAATTTTACTTTCTTTTTTAAGCCCATTTCGCCCTTACTTGATTGGCACAATGGTTGACCGTTATATAGTGAACAGTCAAAACGAAACGCTCCTTTTGCAATGGTCAATAGGGATTGCAGGCTTGTTGTTTTTAGAGGGCATTTTACAGTTTTCATCAAGTTACTTTTCAAATCTTTTGGCACAATCAGTTATCAGGGATATAAGAAAAAACCTCTTTCGGCATATCGTTTCATTTCGCATGAAGTATTTTGATAAAACTCCTGTTGGTGCGCTTGTCACCAGAGTCGTATCGGACTTGGAGGCCATAACACAAGTTTTTTCTTCTGGTATTATGGAGATTTCAGGAGATTTAATTTCGCTCACAATGGTCTTATCTTTAATGTTTGCAACAAATTGGCAGCTTTCACTAATGACTTTGATCCCGATTCCGCTTTTGATCATTGCAACACGGATTTTTGCCAAGGCTATGCGTTTTAGTTTTCAGCTTGAAAGAATGCAAGTCACGAAGCTGAACACCTTTGTTCAAGAGCACTTAACAGGAATGTCAATTGTTCAATTATTTAATAAGAACAAAGAGGAGTATGCAAAGTTTGTAGAAATCAATAAAGGACACAGAAAAGCACATATTAATGCTGTTTGGGCAAATTCAATTTTCTTCCCAGTGGTTGAAATTTTGAGTTCCCTCTCAATTGCCTTTTTACTCGTTTGGGGCGCGGTTCATGTTGAAGGTAAATCTTCATTAGAAATCAAAGCCATGTATGGACAAATTATAGCCTTCACTCTGTGGATTTATCAACTTTACCGGCCTATTCGTCAACTGGCTGATAAGTTTAATGTCTTACAACGTGGTGTTGTTCGTGCTGAAAGAATATTTGAAATCTTAGACCACAATGAGCAGCGACAAGAAGGAGGCACACTAAAAGAGGTTGACTTTAACACAGATATTTTATTTAATAACGTTTCCTTTGCCTACAAAAAAGGACAAGATGTGTTGAGGCATATTGATTTGAAAATACAGAAGGGGAAAACAGTCGCAATCGTAGGTTCTACTGGCTCTGGTAAATCGACAATTGTTAATATCTTGGGTCGATTTTATGAATATGAAAGAGGTTCGATTTATATCGGGGATATAAAAATTGAGGATATTGATTTGACCTACTTAAGAAAAAACATTGCAGTCGTTCTTCAAGACATCTTTTTGTTTTCTGACACGATTCATAATAACATTACGCTCGGAGATATGTCAATAACTCGAGAACAGGTTATAGCGGCATCTAAGGCTGTAGGGGCTCATACTTTTATTTCAAAGCTTCCTGGAGCCTACGACTATGCAATTGGAGAACGCGGAACAGTTTTGTCGGTTGGTCAAAGACAGTTGTTGTCATTTATCAGGGCCTTTGTCTATAACCCACAGATTTTGATTTTAGATGAAGCTACTTCTAGCGTAGATAATGAATCTGAAATGCTCATTCAAAGAGCTACAGAACAAATAACAAAAGAAAGAACATCAATAGTAATTGCACATCGTATGAGCACCATACAAGGATCGGATTTAATAGTGGTTATGGACCAAGGTGAAATTATTGAGTCAGGAACACACCAAGAGCTAATCAAAAAACAAGGAAAGTACAATACGCTTTATGAAAAACAAATTTTTCAACCCATTGGATAAGCCTCGTTTAAATGCTGGATGTGTGTTTGAAAATTTAGTTTGTTCTTTTATATGGCTCATTCCCGCTTAATATTTGTGCTAACTATTTGGTTTTAAGGGTTTTTATTTGTAGTTTTAGAATAACTCAAAAGAAGATTATGTTTCACGATGCTACAATTTGGATAGCGGTTGGTACAATTGTATCGATCGTTCTAGTGATTTTTCTCGCATTTACTGCTGAGAAACACAGAAAAGGATAGTCAGGTTCAGAACTTTTTAAGTTTAAAACTGTTTAATTGAAGTGAAAAAAGTTTATTCGCTTTCAATTTTTTTGTGCACGATTTTTTCGCTGTGTTCACAGCGAGAAACAGCTTACTTTGCTTCAGGATGTTTTTGGTGTGTAGAGGCTATTTTTGAGTCAATAGACGGTGTTGTAGATGCACAATCTGGTTACAGTGGCGGATCAACGATTAACCCAACATACAAGCAGATTTGTTC